>Ga0265325_10002250_pt1 | contig 13080 bp, 10 predicted proteins | sample 41420metaG_FD_202090 | JGI IMG/M metagenome (GOLD analysis project Ga0265325, IMG submission 202090) | Rhizosphere microbial communities from Carex aquatilis grown in University of Washington, Seatle, WA, United States - 4-14-20 metaG | ecosystem: Host-associated > Plants > Roots > Rhizosphere...
ATTGAAGAGCAGGATGGAAGAAGCGGTGGGCGGAAACATAACGGTGGATCTCGAAATTGTGGCCGAGCCCCAGTTCGAGAGCATCAAGTTCCGCGTGTTCGTTTCCAAACTCTGACCGAAGGAGGCGCGGATGCAGATTCAGTCGAAATTCCTCCGCGCTTTAAGTCATCGGCAGAGCCTGCGGAATGTGTTGTTCGTCCCCTTGTGGGTGTGTGCGTTCATCTGGCGACGCCTGATGTTCCGCACCACATTTATTACAGTTACTGGAAGTGTCGGAAAGAGCACCGCCACGGCATCGTTAGCGACCGTCCTCTCGGCCAACGCACCAACGAACTGGGTTCCCGGCGGTAGGAATAACCGTTTCGTCGTGGCTCAGGCGATTCTGCAAACCCGCTTCCGCCACCGCTTCACGGTCATTGAAGTAGGAACGAGAAAGCCAGGCGATATTCGGCGCGCCGGACGGCTGATTGCACCCGACATCGTGCTGATGCTCCGAGTCCTGCATCTGCATTCCGATGTGTTCCCAACTTTGGAAGAGATGGCGTCCGAGAAGGAACAGCTGTTGAATTACATCCCGAAACGCGGAGCGGCAATTCTGAATGCGGACGATCCACTCGTGATGGCGATGCGGTCACGATGGCCAGGACAGGTCCGTACTTTCGGCATTACTCCCGACAATTTCGTTACCTTCAGCGAGGTTTCTTCCCAGTGGCCCCAGCGCCTGACGTTCCGACTTCATCATGGCGATAGCTCCACCTCGGTTGAGACAAACCTGGCAGGGGAACATCTTTTGACTTCCACGGTTGGCGCGGCCGCTACTGCAGTGTTTTGCGGCGTGCCACTCCCAACGCTGGCAGAAGGACTACTCAAGGTTCAGCCCCTGCCTGCGCGAATGCAACCGATGCAATTGCCGAACGGAGCAGTGGTTCTTCGCGACGACTTCAATGCTTCGATGTCGACATTTCAGGCCGCGCTGACGGTGTTGCGGGCCGCTGAATCGGTGCGCCGCATCGCGATCGTCGACGAGATGCTGGATACTGGCCTGGCGTCCGACGAACGAGCGCTGCTGCTCGGCCAACTCGTGGCTGCGGCGTCCGATATTGCTGTGTTCGTCGGTGAGCACTCGCACATGTCGATGAAAGCAGCTGTCGCTTCAGGGCTGAATTGCGAGTCCGTCTTTGCTTTTCAGGACATGTCCGAAGCTGCGGCGTTTCTGGGGGAGGAGTTGCGTCGAGGAGATCTGGTTCTGCTAAAGGGCTCAATTGGGCGGCACATCGAGCGGCTGGTCCTGGCTCAGCTTGGTTCGGTCTCCTGTTGGGTGGTGCGTTGCCCCAAACAGATCCTGTGTGAAGACTGTCCGGAATTGAAGCTGGTCTCGATCGCGCCCGCTGGAAAGCTTGTGGCGCAGGAATTCTAATGCAGATTCTCGGAACCATCAACCGGCTTGCCAATCGCCAGCGCGTGCGGGATTCTGTCGCTCCTCTCCTGAACGCCTGTGCTTTCGTCTGGCGCCGTCTGATGTTTCGCACGACGTTTATTGCCATCACAGGAAGTGTCGGCAAAAGCACCGCCACCGCTTTGCTGGGCAGAATCCTTTCGGATCACACCATGACCAACTGGAGCCCGGGAGCAAAGAACAATCGTTTCGCCGTAGCACGCACAATTCTGCGCACTCGATTCCGCCACCGCTTCACTGTAATTGAGGTGGGGGCCAAGCTGCCTGGAACCCTGCGTCGCGCTGCGCGGCTGTTTGCCCCCAACATCGTGGTGATTCTGGCGGTGCGCAATATCCACTCCAATATCTTTCCGACGCTGGAAGACATGGCCGCCGAAAAGGCTTTGTTGCTCGGCCGCCTGGGGAAGCACGGGACCGCGATTCTGAATGCGGACGATCCATCGGTTCGGGCGATGCAATCGCGATGTGAGGGACCGGTTCGCACGTTCGGCCTGGAAGCCGGCTGTTTCGTGACCGCCACTGAGGTGACTGCCAGGTGGCCGCAGCGCTTGACCTTCCGCGCACACTGTGGCAGCGAATCGACGTGGGTGCAAACGAATCTGGTGGGTGAACATATGCTTCCGTCCACCCTGAGCGCTCTGGCCACAGCCGTTTTCTGTGGCGTGCCCCTCGCGAAGGCCGCTGCGTCGCTGGCACAAGTCCAGCCAGTGCCCGGCCGCATGGATCCGATGCCGCTGCCGAATGGCGTCACGGTGCTTCGCGACGATTTCAACGCAACTCTTCCTACGTTCGAAGCTGCACTGGCCGTACTGCGAGATGCCCAGGCATCGCGCCGCATCGTGATTATGGGCGATCTGCTCGATACCCACCAGTCTGTACGAGCGCGCGCGCGCCGTCTGGCACAACTGGCAGCCGGGGCAGCCGACATGGTGGTGTTTATTGGCGACAGGGCCGCCCTTTGCGTCAAAGCTGCCAACGAGGCGGGTTGCACTGCGGCCTTTGCCTTTCAGAGTTTGCCGAAAGTCGCCGATTTCCTGAAGACGGAACTGCGCGGGGGCGATTTGGTCTTGCTCAAGGGTCTGGTTGGAAGACATATCGAGCGCGTCATCCTTGCACAGCGCGGCTCCATTGCGTGTTGGGTGGTAAGATGCCACAAGCTGATGGTTTGTGAGAGTTGCCCTGAGCTAAAGCTGGTTTCGATAGATCCGGTTGGAGGCAGTTTTGTGCGGCATAGCGGGAATTTATCGCAGACATCAGCCTGATCCCGACGATCCCCGGCGCGTTGTAGCGATGACCGATACTCTGGTTCATCGCGGTCCTGACGATTTCTGCCACCTTTTCCTCGACAGCCGCGACGGCACCTTTCAACTCACACAGAATGGCTTCGTTTCGCACCGGTCCGACGTTTCCCTCGGCCACCGGCGTTTGTCGATTATCGACCTAACTCTCGATGGCCGTCAGCCAATGGCCAACGAAGAGCAGAACCTTTTCGTCGTTTTTAATGGAGAGATTTTCAACTATGTGGAACTACGCGACGAGCTGACCGGTTGCGGCCACACTTTTCGCACGCGAAGCGACACCGAGGTCATTCTGCATGCTTATGAGGAATGGGGTGGGGAGTGTGTCACCAGGTTCAATGGAATGTGGGCGCTGGCCATCTGGGACCAGAGCAAACGAGAGATGTTCTGTTCGCGAGACCGCTTCGGTATCAAGCCCTTTTACTATCGGCTTGACGATTCCGCGTTCATCTTTGCTTCGGAGATAAAGGCGATTCTGCCGGCTCTCGAGGGCCGCCCGCGGGCGAATTACAGCGTCCTTGCCGACTTTCTCATCGATGGCTCATTGTGCCGGACGGGGGATACATTCTTTGAAGGAATCCAAAGGCTGCCACCGGCGTACAATCTGACGGTTTCCGCGAGGGAGGTTCGGCTCAGCCGATATTGGGATTATCCGGATGCTGAGAGCCTCGCTTCCGAGAAAGAGCCAGTCGAGGCATTCCGCCACCTTCTGGACGATGCGATTCGCCTGCGGCTGCGCAGCGACGTGCCGGTTGGAGTTGCCCTCAGCGGCGGGATGGACTCCAGTTCGATTCTGGCTCTGGCCAGTAGCCAGCCGGGATCGACACGCATGCAGGCCTTTACCGCCGTGTTTCCGGGCCAGCCTTATGACGAATCCGAATACGCGGAGATCGCCGCAAGGGCGTCGGGTTCGGAGCTTTTCCGAATCGACGACCAGACTCCGAATTTCATGGAGGATCTGAAGCAGATTGTGTGGACGATGGACTATCCGGCTATCGACGCTCAGGTGATGTGCCGATGGCGCCTAATGCATCTTGCAAGTCAGCACGTAAAGGTCCTGCTGGAGGGACAAGGCGCGGACGAAATGCTGGCCGGTTATCCAATCCGATATTTCGCTCCTTACCTTCTTGACGACCTTGGCAACCGAGTGCGAGGCCGTCGCGAACTGCCCTTTCGTGAACTGATGAATGCCAGTCGGGCGGTTCATCGCCAATACGGGAAGTGGGCGTGGGAGGGATTCATTCGGGAGTTTGCGCCGACATGGTTGCCTCTGCGCCGATTGCGGAGGCTGCGACCACAAGGCGTTGCCTATACGCGAGAGTTCGGCAGTATGAATCCGAGCCGACCGGAAACCCTGCATCGCGCGATCTACCAGGATCGCCTCACCGACCTGATGCATTTCGATCACGCCACGGGAATCCTGCCGATGCTGCTGAAATTCGGCGACGCCCTCAGTATGGCCTTCTCGGTGGAATCACGGCTTCCTTTTCTCGACCATCGGCTGGTGGAATTTGTGTTTCGTTTGCCCAGACATCACAAGATGTATGGTTTGGAGTCGAAGGTCATTCTGCGGAAGGCGATGACCGGCCACGTTCCCGAGCCCATTCTGGCGAGAAAAGACAAGGTGGGCTTTCGTGTTCCGGTTGAGCGCTGGATTGCCGAGAACATGAATTCCTCCATTCGCCCTACGCTGCTGTCAAAGCGGTGTCTGGACAGAGGAATTTTCGACCCGCGTAAACTGCAGAAACTATTCGACCGGTACGCGCGGGGCGAGGGCCGGCTAGAGCGGTCCTTCTTTCGCTGGACTTCGGTTGAGTTATGGTTCCGGATGTTCATCGACGGGGAAGGAATGCCGACCGGGCGTCCAGTCGCGGAAAGGGCCGCAAACACGATACGATAGGCTAGCTGATGATTCGACAGCTCCTTGAAGAGCGCGCGAAGCGATGTCCGTCCGCTCCGGCGATTCTGGCACCCGGCTATAAGCCTCTCCAATACGGCACTCTATATGATGTCGTTCGTCGTATAGGCGACAATCTGGCGCAACTCGGCATTGAGCGGAACGATCGCGTCGCCCTGGTGTCTGGCAATGGCCCGCAGGCGGCAACGGCCTTCCTCGGGATTGCCGCTCATTCTGCCTGCGCTCCTTTAAATCCCGCTTACCGCGCCGGCGAGTTCGAGTTTTTCCTGACTGATCTGAGTGCCAGGGCAGTTGTAGTGGAAGCCGGGCTGGATACCGCCGTTCGGTCCGTGGCAGCGGATCTGAACATCCCGGTCGTGGAACTCGAGCAACACCCTTCGGGGATCGCGGGCGACATCCATCTGAGAGGGACGTTGGACGCACCTTCAGGACCCGAGACGACACTGGTTGCGGGCCCTGGGGAAATTGCATTGCTGCTGCACACTTCGGGGACTACCTCGCGACCCAAACTTGTTCCCCTAAGCCACGCAAATCTCGCTGCCTCAGCCCGGAATATTGCCGAGTCGCTCGCGCTAACCGCTCACGACCGCTGCATGAACGTCATGCCCCTGTTCCATATTCATGGACTGGAGGCCGCTCTCCTGGCGACCCTGAACGCCGGGGGAAGCGTGGTGTGCTGCCCCGGCTTCATAGCGCCAAAGTTCTTCGAGTGGATGGATGAGTTCGCTCCCACGTGGTACACGGCCGTTCCCACCATGCATCAATCGGTTGTGACGCGTGGCCGCCAACAGAGTGTGCCGCAACATTCGCTTCGTTTCATTCGGTCCTGCTCTTCGGCGCTTCCGCCCTCGTTGATGGAGGAACTGGAAAGCTTGTTCCAGGTTCCGGTAATCGAGGCGTATGGCATGACGGAGGCCGCTCACCAAATGGCCTCGAATCCGCTGCCTCCGGGAGTACGCAAGCCTGGATCCGTTGGGATCGCGGCCGGTCCGGAAGTTGCCATCATGGACAACTCCGGACGTCTGCTGCATCCGGGCGAAGCCGGTGAAATTGTCATTCGCGGGTCGAATGTGACGGCCGGATATTTCGGCAACCGCGAGGCGAATAAGGCTTCATTCACTTATGGATGGTTCCGCACGGGTGACGAAGGATATCTCGACGGCGACGGCTACCTTTTTCTGAGCGCGCGGAGGAAAGAGATCATTAACCGCGGGGGCGAGAAGATTGCTCCGCGTGAAATCGATGAAATCCTTCTCCTTCATCCCGCCGTGTCTCAGGCAGTGGCGTTTTCCGCGCCGCACGCGGCGCTGGGCGAGACGGTTGCGGCCGCCGTCGTGCTGCGCGCCGGATGCGCCGCGGCAGAGAAGGATTTGCGCGATTTCGCCGGCGATCACCTGGCGGTTTTCAAGGTTCCGGAGAAGATTCTCTTCGTGGACGAAATCCCCAAAGGACCTACCGGAAAGATCCAGCGCATTGGTCTGGCTGGAAAACTCGGAGTTGGCGAGATTCGTCCGGCAGTTTCGAGTCCCGTGGAGTTTATCGCTCCACGTACGCGGATGGAGAAACAGATCGCGGCAATTGTCGCCGAGACACTGGGCGTTCCGCGCGTCGGCACCCGCGACAACGTCTTCGACCTTGGCGCGGACTCGCTGCTGGTGGCGATGCTTCTGACGCGCGTCAAAGAATCTGAAAGTGCCGATATACCTTTCCTCGCATTCATGGAGGAACCGACGGTACTCGGTTTGTGCAGGCTTGCACAGGCGCGTCCGGCCCGGCCGGCCCGCGATCAACTTAGAGTGGTAGTGCGAACCGGCGATAACGGCCCTGCGCTTTTCTGCGTTCCCGGCTCCCATGGCAACGTTACCGGGTTTTTCCAACTGGCGCGCTGTCTCGGGACAGGCCAGGCCGTGACGGCGTTTCGCTTGCCTATCTGGGATTCCGGCTACCGCATTGAAGATCTGGCAGCGCGATATCTTGCCGATGTTTTTGAGGCACAACCCGAAGGACCCTATCATCTGGCCGGCGTCTGCACCGGCGGATTCGTAGCGTACGAAATGGCCCGGCAGATCGAATCCATGGGCGGAAAAGTCGGCGTGGTCGCACTGTTCGATTCGTACAACCACGCCATCGCTGCCGGACTTTCGGCGAGCGACAAATGGGCATACCGGCTGGACCTGATGCGACGGCGGTTCCGCTACCAGCAACGCAAATTCGCAGCGCGCGGAGTTGGCGGCGCCGTTAGCTACCTGGGGTCGAAGCTGAGCGACCTTGTCGAAACTGGACGGCTGCGCTGGATGGAGCGCGCACACAACCTGATTGCCGGCGCCGGATGGAAGAGTCAGGATCCCCGCCTGGCCATCCGATTCGCTGCTTCACTTTACAAGCCACAGAACCTCTCTGCCCGACTCGACTTGTTTCGCGTGGACGAGCCGCATGTGGACGCCTACGATTATCCGGAAATGGGTTGGCACAGCCTTGTCTCCAGCGCGATAGAAGTCCACGACATCCCCGGCAACCATATGACGATGTTCAATGAGCCACAGGTCCATTTGGTGGCGCAATGTTTGCTGAAGGCACTGCGACCCGCTGCAATCGCGCACAGCGCATAGCCCACATTGTCAGGACGATTCTTTCACTGCGGCGACGGCAAGAAAACAGCCCGTCAGAGAGCGCGAAGGAAGCTTGCCCATTAATGCAAATACGGAGAGCAACACGCGGATGGGAGCCGATGCGAAGCGGCCCAGCGTTTTTCGCAACGCCAGAAAGAGAAGCGTCGAGAACCCCCGCGGGTTGTGAATGAGATAAGCCGTCGTCCGAACGCGCAATCCTCTTTCGATGAGCATTCCCTCCAGAGCAGCCAATGAGAGAGTCTGACCAAGTTCAAATGGCGCCCAACCTTTTCTGGTGATCCATCGCACGAGGTGGTAGGACGGGTTCCTTGGATTATCCAGGGTGACCAGGAGAAGACCGCCGTGTCGCAGAACGCGTGTCATTTCATCGAGCGAGTTGCCAATGTCGTTTCTTGCGTCGAAGTGATCCAGAGTCGACATGGAAACGACAACATCGACGGATTCAGAACCGAGGGGGAGCCGGCGCACATCGCACACCATCGATTGAAAGGCCGGTGTGTTACGACGATCGGCGGCGAGTACCGTCCGTGCGTTTCGATCCATGCCAATGGCGAGACTTTGGCCTGGAAACAGATCGTTAAAAATCCGATCTCGCCCGTAGGCCTCCTCAAAAAGATCCGTTTTCAAAACGATTCCTGTGGGCTGACTACCGACCGCTCCACGAAGCCACTGCTGGTGCACCGCCCTCTTCTGTTCCGCCACCAGAGGGTCCAGATACCACGAAGGCGACTCGGTCATTGTTTCTCATGCTAGCCTACTGGATCGACGCCGCTATGAAGCGCGCGGGCGTCTGTTATCGTAGTCTTGCGACTAACGAGGAGTAATCGCTCTACGCCTTTCCTGTCTGTCATCATTCCAGTCTTCGCAAACCCCGGGCTGATTGAGGCCTGCCTGTCGAGCATACGGCAGTCGAGCTTTCAGGACTTCGAGATCCTGGTGGCGGATGACGGATCGCCGGACGCCCGGCCCATTCAGGAAGTGGCTGCCCGCCATCATGCCCGGGTGGTTCGACTGGACCAGAACCGGGGTCCGGCCACTGCGCGCAACAGGGCCGCGCGGGAGGCTTCCAGCGAGGCCCTGGTATTCCTCGATTCCGATGTGACCGTGCATCAGGAGACACTCGCTCGGATTGCAGAGGCATTCCGGAGTGATCCCACGCTGGACGCGCTGATGGGATCGTACGATTTTGAGCCAGGCGTTCACGGGACAGTGGCCACGTTTCGCAACCTGATGCATGCGCACGTGCATCACCGATCCTCGCGGCATGCAACGACGTTCTGGGCGGGATGCGGAGGAGTGCGGCGCACCGTTTTTCTGGAACTGGGCGGGTTTGACGAGAACTACCCACAGCCCTCCATTGAAGACGTTGAATTCGGCATGCGTCTGCATCGCGCGGGTGGAAACCTGGCACTTGATCCGGAGATTCAGGTGACACATCGCAAAGAATGGACCATCGCATCGATGTTCTATGCGGATACGTTCCTTCGAGCGATGCCCTGGACAGCATTAATGATGACGCACGGCTTGCCGGGCGATCTGAATTTCCGATGGCAGGATCGCGTGAGCGTGATACTGGGCTCGGCATTCCCGGGCCTGGCGTTGCTGGCAGTTTGGTTGGGGCGAGGCTGCTGGGCGATTGCCGGCGCCTCATTGCTGGCAGTCGTGCTACTGCAAATGCCGCTGTTTCGTTTCCTGGCCCGGTCGCGAAGCGTGTTGTTCTCGATAGGCTGCTTTCCGTTTTATCTGGTGCACCTGTGGAGTGCCGCCATTGGATTTCTGTTGGGATTATGGCGCTGGGAGGTTTTGCGTGCACGTCCGTTAGCCGGCATGCAGCCGGTCGTTGAACTCTCGCGGAAGGGACGTGATCTGGGCGCGACGGAAGAGAGATATTTTCCAAGCGACGAAGCGGCACCCACGGCATCGCATGATCGTTAACGGCGGCGATCCCCGGCGCTGAATTTACAAATCGCTTACAGCTCTCTGACGACCGCGGCCGCGGGGGATGTTACGTTGAGTGCCATGATGGTGGCCCAGGCCGCGCCGATACGCTCGGTCAATGCTCGAATCTTCACCGGAATGGCGACGGTGGCCACGTTAGCAGCGATTGTGCGTGCCGCGGGCGGGGCCAAGGTCATCGTAATGGCGCATGTGCTGGGCGCATCGCCACAGGTGGATGCCTTTCTCTTCGCTTTCCTGGTTCCCTCATTGTTTTCCGACGTGGTTGCGGGTTCTCTGACGCCCAGCATCATTCCAGTCCTCACCTCGGTGCGCATCCAGCACAGTGAAGACCGGGCGCGCCAGCTCTCTGCGAGTATTCTGGCCGGAAGCACACTACTGCTGCTGACCATTGCGTGCCTTTTGGGTGTGGCCGCAGGTTGGATCGTTCAACTTCGCGGCCTTTCCGGCGGCGCTACGCAGGATCTTACACGGTCGTTGCTGTGGGGCTTGCTGCCGTGGCTGCCTCTGACCGGGGTAATCGTCTGCTGGCGCGCAATTCTCAATATGCACGAACGCTTTGCCATCGCTGCGGCGGCTCCAATCGCCACACCGGTGTTGTGCATTTTTCTTTTGTACGTGACCGGGCCGGCGATTGGTGTTCGAGTCCTTTGTTATGGCACCTGGGGTGGAGCTCTCATCGAGGTTTTGATTCTGGCGTGGTCCGTGCGCCAACTGGGTTATCCGCTGCTTCCCAGATGGCTCGGCTGGAGTTCGGACATCCAGTCCGTGTGCCGGCAATATCTGCCAGTTGCGGCGGGCGCATTGATGACATCGGGATCCGGAATTATCGACCAGACATTTGCCTCGCGCCTCGCTCCGGGAACACTCTCCGCTATTGCCTACGGAACAAAACTGACCGGCGTTGTTTTGACCATCGCGGGGACGGCGCTCAGCACGGCCGCGTTGCCTTACCTGTCGCGCATGAGCGCCGATCGCGACTGGCGGGCATTTCGGCACACTGTTACGCGATACGCGGCAGCCGCGGGACTGGCAGGTGTTGTCGCAGCGGTCGCGCTCATTCGGCTGTCGAGCGTCCTGGTGCGTGGGGTGCTGCAGCATGGCGCCTTTACGGCGCAGGCAAGTCAGGCGGTAACCCTTCTGCAGAGATGTTCGCTGCTGCAATTGCCGATTGCCTTTCTGCTGGCATTTGGATTTGTTACGGCTTCCGCTCTCAAGGCCAACCGGCTCATGCTCACGATTGCACCGGTAGCCCTCGCGACTACGCTTTGGTTCGATTACGTGCTGATGCGATTCTTTGGAGCAGCCGGAATCGCTACCGCTCCCGCGGCTTCCGGTGCCGTTTCACTCGCGGTTCTGTTCGTTCTTCTTCGTCGAACGATGCGCAGGCGGGAGAGCGCTTTCCCTCATTCTTTTTGATGTTTACAACATTTTGACGCAATTCCGGCCACTGCATTCGCCAGCCTCTTTACGCTGACTACATGGACCGCGACGCGCTCAACATAAGCTTCAGACAAGCGGGAGATGCGTAGTGGGAATCTCCGTCGCAGCGGCACGAGCACCTGAACAACAGGCGGTTCGCGCGACCTCTCACGCGGTCAAGTTGAGCTTGATCGGGTTGGCCGAGCGCGCGTTCGCTTTCGTTTTGCTTCTTCTATCGCTGCCCGCACTCGCCATGATCGCCGTGGTTGTAGCGATCTTGTCACGCCGCCCGCCCTTTATCGCCCTCCCGCGAGCGGGCCAGGGAAAGAGGCTGGTATGGCTGATTAAACTCAGGACGATGTGGGACGAGGAGAGTGCCAGCAGAACTCGCGGTCTGTTGGTCGAGCGAATTGAAAATGCACGTGTGCCGGAATTCAAAACCGAGTGCGATCCCCGAGTGACGAGTTCATTTGCCGCATTTTGCCGGCGTTACTCGATTGATGAAGCTCCTCAGTTGTGGCATGTCGTGCGCGGCGAGATGGCGCTGGTGGGACCCCGGCCACTCACTTATGAGGAACTCGCGACTTACTACGGATACGACGCCGATGAAGTGCTGAGCGTCAAACCGGGTCTGACGGGGCTTTGGCAGGTGAGAGGCCGCAACTCTCTAACGTATCGCCAGCGTCTGGCGCTCGATTTATTCCTCGTGCGGAATTGGTCGTTGCGTTTGTACTTCTCATTGCTGATGGCCACAATCCCGGCCGTTTTCTCAGGAAGAAATGCCGGCTAGTCTTTGACGGAATTAATCATGAACTGTTTTATCGACAACCCCCGATCCACCAGGGCCGCCATGCTCATGCTCTGCTGCGCGGCCGTAAGGCTGCTCTACGCGGATTCCACTTCGCGCGGCCAGGAGATCTTCGAGAAGAAATGTGCAAAGTGCCACGCGCTGGACAAAGACAAAGAGGGCCCACGCCTGCGCGGTATCTTCGGAAGGCCTGCGGCGTCAATTTCATCGTTCCAGTATTCCGACGCCCTGAAGGGCGCGAAATTCAGCTGGAACGAGATCTCACTCAACACGTGGCTCACCGAGCCCGACAAGATGGTTCCCGATAATGACATGGCCTTTCATCTCGACAGCGGGGCTGACAGAAAGGCGGTGATCGACTATCTGAAGAGTGTTTCCGGGAAGTAAGAGATCGCCACGTTGAAACGTTTACTCGTGTTCCTGGGTGCGTTCTGCGCGGGAGTGGCGCTTCTTGTGCTGGTTTCCCGACGACCCGAGACTGCACCGAAGCCCGTGGACGGCATCAGTGACGATCCCAGGATTTCGGCGATCTTTGCCAGGTCGTGTCAGGATTGCCATTCGGATCGCACCCGCTGGCCATGGTATGGCCACATCCCACCGGCAAGCTGGATGCTGAATCGGGACGTGAAGGAGGCGCGCACACACATGGATTTGTTGTTGTGGAATCGGTATTCGTTGGACGACAAGCGACAGATCCTCACCGAACTAGGAGCTGCTGTGCGCAATAACGAGATGCCCCCTGGCCGGTACCTGTGGATGCATCCCGATGCAAAGTTGTCCGCCGACGATACGGCACGGCTTTACGTGTGGGCCAGAAGCGAGCGGCACAAGTTGCGGGCCAGGGAAACCGGAGGTAACGATGACTCACGGTAACTGCCGCGCATGGGTGACATCGCTATTACTCAGCGCAAGTGTCGTTACTGGACACGCGGCTACTTACGTCGGCAGCGACGTATGCCAGAAATGTCATCCGGATATTCGCGAGCAGTTCAGCCAGAATCCGCATTTCCGAACCTGGGCACTCAAGCACGAGCCGGGCACCGGTTGCGAAGGGTGTCACGGTCCCGCAAGCGATCACGTCAAGAAGCCATCGAAGAGAACCATTTTTTCTCCTTCGGCGCATACGGTGGAAGAATTCTCCGAACGTTGCCTGACATGCCATTCCACCGACTTCAATCGCGCGGGTATTCGCCATTCCGAACATACGCGCGCAGGGGTTGGCTGCACATCGTGTCACTCCATCCATCAGTCCGCACCGCATACCGCACTGTTGGCACGTAAGGAACCCGATTTGTGCTACGGCTGCCATCCTACCGTGCAAGCACAGTTCTCGATGCCCTTTAAACATCGTGTCAACGAAGGGTTCATGAAATGCAGCGATTGTCACAATCCACACGGTGCCTTTGCTCCGACATGGCGTATGGCCGACCGGCCGCATATGGTGGGGCAGCGTTTGCTGAATGAAGAGGCGTGCCTTGGATGTCACGTCGAGAAGCGCGGGCCGTTTGTTTTTGAACACACGGCGGTTCGCGTGGATGGATGCGAGACCTGCCATATGCCCCACGGATCGACAAATCCGCGCATGTTAAAGC
>Ga0265325_10002251_pt1 | contig 13077 bp, 10 predicted proteins | sample 41420metaG_FD_202090 | JGI IMG/M metagenome (GOLD analysis project Ga0265325, IMG submission 202090) | Rhizosphere microbial communities from Carex aquatilis grown in University of Washington, Seatle, WA, United States - 4-14-20 metaG | ecosystem: Host-associated > Plants > Roots > Rhizosphere...
GTCTGCAAGGTCGGCGAGCGCGAGGCACTGACCGCGGAAGCGCAGGTGCTGGCGCCGCGGCGCCCCGCCGCCGCTTCCGAGACCTGATGCGCATCCTGCGGCATTATGAGGACGTGCCGGCGGCGCTGAAAGGCGCGGTGGTGGCGATCGGCAATTTCGACGGCGTGCATCGCGGCCATCAGGCGCTGATCGCCGAGGCGCGGCGCCAGGCTGATGAACGCCGCAGTCCGCTGGCCGTGCTGTCCTTCGAACCGCATCCGCAGGAATATTTCCGCCCCTCGCCGGAATGTTTCCGCCTGACTCCCCTGCGCAGCAAGGCGCGGCTGCTGGCCGGGCTGGGGGTCGATGTGCTGTTCGCCCTGCCGTTCGATGCGGAAATGGCGGGCCGCCCGGCGCCCGAATTCGTCCAGCAGGTGCTGCTGGACGGCCTGGGCGTCGGCGGTGTGGTGGTGGGGCGCGATTTCGAGTTCGGCAGGGGCAGGGGCGGCAATTTGGCGGCGCTGTCCTATATGGGGGAAATGGAAGGCTTCTCCGTCACCGCCTTCGACACGGTGCTGAGTTCGGTGTCCAAGGACGGCATCGAGCAGAAGATTTCCTCCACCAATGTGCGCGCCCTGCTGAAGGCGGCGCGGCCCGAGGAGGCGGCGCGGCTGCTGGGCCATTGGTGGGCGATCGAGGCGCGGGTCGAGCATGGCGACGCCCGCGGCCGCACCATGGGCTTTCCCACCGCCAACATGCATCTGCACCACTGCCTGGCCCCCGCTTTCGGCATTTATGCGGCGCGGGTGGACATCCTGGACAATGAGCGGGTGGTGGAACGCCATGACGGCGTCGCCAATTTCGGCATCCGTCCGATGTACCGCGCCCCGACCCCGCTCTTGGAAACCCATCTGTTCGATTTCGACGGCGACCTTTACGGCAAATATCTCTCGGTGGAGCTGGTGAGCTGGTTGCGGCCCGAGGCGAAATTCCCCGACCTCGCCGCCCTGATCGCCCAGATCGGGCAGGACGCCGCCCGGGCACGGGCGATCCTGGCGGCGACCCCGCAGGCCCCCGCGCTGGACGCCTGAAACCGCCGCTGTTAGAAGCCTCGCCATGACGCCCCCCCCGGAAACCGCCGATTACCGCGGCACTCTGTTCCTGCCCGCGACGGATTTCCCCATGAAGGCGGGCCTGCCCGAGGCCGAGCCCAAATGGCTGGCGCGCTGGGCGGAGATCGACCTTTACGGGAAGCTGCGGGCGCGGGCGAAGGGCCGGCCCCTGTTCGTGCTGCATGATGGGCCGATCTATGCCAATGGCGACATTCATTCCGGCACCGGCCTCAACCACATCCTGAAGGACTTCGTGGTGCGCTCCCAGGGCATGCTGGGCAAGGACGCGCCCTATGTGCCCGGCTGGGACTGTCACGGGTTGCCGATCGAATGGAAGGTGGAGGAGAAATTCCGCGCCGAGGGCAGGGCCAAGGAAGAAATTCCAAAGGACGTGCTGCGCCGGGAATGCCGCGCCTTCGCCACCCATTGGCTGGGGGTGCAGCGCGAGCAGATCCGGCGGCTGGGCCAGATCGGCGATTTCGACCATCCCTACACCACGATGAATTTCAAGGCCGAGGCGGTGATCGCGCGCGAGGCGATGAAGTTCGTGGAGAACGGGCTGCTGTATCGTGGCTTCCGCCCGGTGATGTGGTCGCCGGTGGAGAAGACCGCCCTGGCCGACGCCGAGGTCGAGTATCACGAGAAGACCTCGCCGACCATCTATGTGAAATTTCCGCTGGTGAAGGCGGCGTCCGATCTCAATGGCGAACTGGCCCACACTTTCATCGTGATCTGGACCACCACGCCCTGGACCATTCCGGGCAACCGCGCCATCGCCTTCTCGCCGGAGATTTCCTACGGTCTTTTCGAGATCGCCGACGCCGCCGACGGTTCGCTGGCGCGGCCGGGCGAGAAATTGCTGCTGGCCGACACCCTGGCCGAGCAGGTCGCCAAGCACGCCAAGATGATGCTGAGCCGGGTGCGCACGGTTTCCAGCGACGAACTCAAATCGCTGGTCGCCGCCCATCCGCTGCGCAATCACGGTTATGGGTTCGACATTCCGGTGCTGCCCGCCGCCTTTGTCACTGCCGACACCGGCACCGGCTTCGTCCACAACGCGCCGGGCCATGGCGAGGACGATTTCGAGCTGATGCTGTCGCTGGACCGCGACTATCCGAAAAAGAATCCCGACGCCTTCAGCCTGGTGCAGCCGGACGGCAGTTATGCGCCGAACGTGCCGCTGTTCGCCGGCAAGCGCATCCTGACCCCCGAGGGCAAGGATGGCGATGCCAATGGCGCGGTGATCAAGGAGTTGATCGCTCACAACAAGCTGTTGGCCAAAGGCACTTTGCGCCATTCCTATCCGCATTCCTGGCGCTCCAAGGCGCCGGTGATCTTCCGCGCCACGCCGCAATGGTTCGTCGCCATCGACAAACCGTTTCTGAACGGCAAGACGCTGCGCGAGTTGTCGCTGGCGGCGATCAAGGATACCAAATGGTATCCGCCGCGCGGCGAGAACCGCATCGGCGCGATGGTCGAGAGCCGTCCCGACTGGGTGCTGTCGCGCCAGCGCGCCTGGGGCGTGCCGCTGGCGATCTTCGTGGAGAAGAAGACCGGTGCAGTACTGAACGATGCCGCGGTGTTCAAGCGCATCGAAGCGGCGTTCGAGGCCGAAGGTGCCGATGCCTGGTTCACCTTCAAGCCCGAACGCTTCCTGGGCGAGGGCCACAATCCCGCCGACTATGAGCAGGTGACCGATATTCTCGACGTGTGGTTCGATTCCGGCTCGACCCATGCCTTTGTGGTGGAAAATCCCATCGACCCCAACTGGCCGCGCGCGGAGCGCGCCGATCTTTATCTCGAAGGCTCCGACCAGCATCGCGGCTGGTTCCAGTCTTCGCTGCTGGAAAGCGTCGGCACGAGCGGGCACGCGCCCTATCATGGCGTGCTGACCCACGGCTTCGTGCTGGACGAACAGGGCCGCAAGATGTCCAAGAGCCTGGGCAACACGTTGGCGCCCCAGGTGATCGCCGAGAAGAACGGGGCGGAGATATTGCGGCTATGGGCGGCGTCGTCCGATTTCACCGAAGACCTGCGCATTGGCCAGGACATCATCAAGGCCAATGTCGAGGCCTATCGCCGCCTGCGCAACACCATTCGCTTCATGCTGGCCAATCTCGCCCAATTCGACGAGAAGGAGCGCATCGGCCACGACCAGATGCCGGAACTGGAACGCTACATGCTGGCGCGGCTGGCCGAACTGGACGCGACGGTGCGCGAGGCCTATGCCGGGTTCGATTTCGGCAAGGTCAACGCCACCCTGTTCAATTTCTGCACCAATGAATTGTCGGCCTTCTATTTCGACATCCGCAAGGATTCGCTCTATTGCGACAAGGCCGCCGCGCCGCGCCGCCGCGCCGCCCGCACCGTGATCGACGAAACCTTCCGCCGCATCGTCACCTGGTTCGCGCCGATCCTCTGCTTCACGATGGAGGAAGCGTGGCTGTCGCGTTTCCCCGGCGAGAACGAAAGCGTGCATCTGCAGGATTTCCCCGCCACGCCGAAAGGCTGGGCCGATCCGGCGTTGATCCGCAAATGGAGCCGCATCCGCGAATTGCGCCGGGTCATCACCGGCGCGCTGGAGATCGCCCGTGCCGACAAGACCATCGGCGCCAGCCTGGAAGCCGCGCCGATCCTGGCGGTGACGGATGCCGCCGACCTCGCTTTGTTCAACACCGTCGATCTCGCCGAGATCGCCATCACCTCGGCGGCAAGCATCGAACTTGCCTCCGGCGCGCCCGAGGCCGGCGCCTTCATCCTCGCCGATGCCAAAGGCGCCTTCGTCCACTTCGCCAGGGCCGATGGTGAAAAATGCGACCGCTGCTGGCGGGTGCTGCCGGAAGTCGCCGTCAACCAGAAAAACAACCACAGGCATCTCTGCGACCGCTGCACCGACGCCCTGGCGGCGCTGGAAAGCGTGCCGGCATGAACCGGCTGGCGGTCTGGACGCACCGCTTCCACCAGCTCGCCCCCCGCGAGGTGGGGATGATCGTCGCCGCCCTGGCCCTCCTGGCCGACCAGGGGTCGAAATTGTTCATGCTCTATGGGGCCGGCTTTGCCCGCATGTTCCCCGGCCAGAGCGTGGCGGTATTGCCGTTTTTTAACCTGGTGATGGTGTGGAACCGGGGCATCTCTTATGGCCTGTTCCCTGCCTCCGGACGGCTGGGAACCGGGATTTTGGTGGTTATTTCCCTGATTGCGGTGCTGGGCCTGGGCTGGTGGCTGTGGCATTCGAACAGCCGGGCGCTGACCGCCGGCTTCGGCCTGGTGATCGGCGGGGCGCTGGGGAACCTGATCGACCGGCTGCTTTATGGCAAGGTGGCGGACTTTTTCCACTTTTACGGCTTCGGCTATGACTGGTATGTCTTCAATATCGCCGACCTCGCCATCACCCTGGGCGCGGTGGCGATCATCTATGACGTGCTGAAGCCTGCCGCGGAGTCCGAGCCATGAGTACCAGAAAATCCGTGATTGTCCTTTTGTGCTGCGGCGCGGCGCTGGCGCTGGCGGGTTGCGGCTCGATTCGCGACGCGGCCGGCCTGACCAAGCGCTCGCCCGACGAATTCGCCGTCACCACCAAGGCGCCGCTGGTGATCCCGCCCGATTTCAACCTGCGCCCGCCCTTGCCCGGCGCCGCCCCGGTCAACCAGATCGATCCGGGCGCCTCGGCCCAGCAGGCGCTGTTCAATTCCGCCGATCCCCAGACCGTCGCCAACGGCATGCGCGGCAATTACAGCCAGGCGGAAAAGCTGCTGCTGGCCAATGCCGGGGTGCAGAACGCCGATCCCTCCATCCGCACCGAGCTGAAGTCGGAGGCGCGGCTGCAGGGCGCCGACCCAAGCTTCACCGACAAGCTGCTGGGCGCCAAGGCTTCGCCCAGCAGCAACCAGCCGATCAACGCCGACGCGGAGGTCGAACGCCGCAGCCGCGCCGCGCAGAAGCCGGCCGCCAAGCCGAAAGAGAGCGGCGGCTGGTTTGATTGGTTCTAAGACTGTTCTGTTGAGCGCCGCGCTGCTGGCCTGCGCCCTCGCGGCGCCGGCGATCGCGGCCGCGCCCCCGCAGGTTTTCCAGTTCGCCCTGCAGAACGGCATGCAGGTGCTGGTGATCCCCGATCACCGCGCCCCGGTCGTCACCCAGATGCTGTGGTTCAAGGTGGGCGCTGTGGACGATCCGCCGGGCATTTCCGGCCTTGCCCATTTCTTCGAGCACATGATGTTCCGCGGCACCAAGGCATTGCCCGGCGACGGCTTCGCCCAGACCATTGCCAAGAATGGCGGCGAGAACAACGCCTTCACCACCCACGACTACACCGCCTTCTATGAGCAGATCGCCAAGGACCGCCTGCCGCTGGCGATGTCGCTGGAGGCCGACCGCCTGGTCAATCTCGATCTCTCCGACGGCAATGTCTCCACCGAGCGCGATGTGGTGCTGGAGGAACGCCGCATGCGGGTGGACAACGACCCGCAATCCTTGATGAGCGAACAGATGGAGGCGGCGCTGCACCTCTCCCATCCCTATGGCCGGCCGGTGATCGGCTGGGCCGAGGAAGTGCGCCGCATCGACAGAGTCCCGGCGCAGGATTTCTATGACCATCATTATGCCCCCAACAACGCCATCCTGGTGATCGCGGGCGACGTGACCCCGGCGGACATCCGCACCCTGGCCCAGGCGCAGTACGGCAAGGTCGCGGCCCGCACCCTGCAGCCGCGCGCCGAATTTGCTGAGCCGCCGCGGCTGGCGGAAACCCGCATGACCATCGTGCGCCCCGACGCCCGGGTGCCGGTGCTGGCGCGCAATTACCGCGTGCCCAGCTACGCCCAGGCCTCCCAGGGCCAGGCCGAGGCGCTGGAGACCTATGCCCAGGTGCTGGGCGGCGACCAGACTTCGGCGCTGTACCGCATCCTGGTGGAGCAGAAGAAGCTCGCCACCGATGCGGGCGCCTCCTATGACGGCTATGCCCGCGACGCCGGCGAATTCTCCGTCTATGCCGTGCCGCGCCCCGGCGTGTCGCTGGACCTGCTGGAGCGGGCGGTCGACCAGGTGATGGCCGGGTTCGTTGCCGCCCCGCCCAGGGCGCCGGATCTGCTGCGGGCCAAGACCGGGCTGGTCGCCGCCGTCACCTACCGCCGCGACAGCCAGTATCAGATGGCCTCGGCTTACGGCCAGGCGCTGGTGATCGGGCTGACGGTGGATGACGTGAATGCCTGGCCGGGCCGCATCCGCGCGGTGAGCGCCGATGCCGTGCGCAAGGCCGCCGCCAGCCTGTCGCGCAACGAAGCGGTGACAGCGTATCTATTGCCGGAGCCGGGCAAATGAGGCGCGCTTTCGCCGCCCTGGCATTTGCGCTCGCCGCCGCCGTACCCGCGCGCGCCGCCGACATCAAGAACATCGACCTCGGCAAGAAGGCCGAAGTGTGGTTCGCCGAGGATCACACCGTGCCGATCATCGCCTTCAACATCTCCCTGCCGGCGGGTTCGGCCTATGACCCGGCGGGCAAGGGGGGGCTGGCGGCCTTCACCGCTGCGATGATCGACGAAGGCGCGGGCGGCATGGACAGCCGCGCCTTCCATGAGGCGCTCGCCAACCGCGCCATCCAGTTCCGCGCCAATGCCGAGCGCGACTATCTGGTGATCTCCGTCGTCACCCTGAGCGAGAACGCGCCGGAGGCGATGCGCCTGTTGCAGCTTGCGCTCACCCATCCGCGCTTCGATGCCGAGGCGGTGACGCGGGTGCGGGCCCAGATCATCCAGTCGATCCAGCAGTCCCAGGCCGAGCCGCCGCGGGTGGCGGGCCGCGCCTTCGCCCGCGAATTCTTCGGCGCCCATGCCTATGCCCATCCCGTCACCGGCGAGATCGATACCATCGCCCATATCAGTGCCGAGGACATGCGCGGCTTCGCCCGCGGCCACTGGGTGAAGAGCGGCATCAAGATCGCGGTGACCGGCGACATCAGCCAGGCCGCTACCGCCAAGCTGCTGGCATCGACCTTCCTGCCGGTGTCCGGCGCCACGCCGCCCGCCCTGCCCGAAGTCGGCAAGCTGGGCGCGCCGGGGGTGCATGTCATCGCCATGCCGGTGCCGCAGCCGACCGCGGTGTTCGGCCTGCCCGGCATCATGCGCGCCGATCCCGATTTCATTCCCGGCTATGTCGCCAACTATATCGTGGGCGGCGGCGGGTTCTCGTCCCGCCTCACCCAGGAGATACGGGTCAAGCGCGGCCTGACTTACGGCATTTCGACTTCGCTGAATTCCTTGCGCAAGGCCAGCGTGATGCAGGGTTCGGTCGCCACCCGCGCCGACGCCGTCCGCCAGACCGTGCAGGTGGTGAAGGACACGCTGGCCGATTTCGCCGCCAACGGCCCGACGCCTCAGGAACTGGAGGATGCCAAGACCTATCTGACCGGATCGTTCCCGCTGGCCTTTGCCTCCAATGGCGGCACCGCCTCGCAGCTGGGGGCGTTCCAGCGGCAGAATCTGGACATCGGCTATGTCGCCCGGCGCAACGCGATGATCCAGGCGGTGACCCTGGACCAGGTCAAGCGCGTGGCAAAGCGCCTGTTCGATCCGGCGCGGCTGACAGTGGTCATCGCCGGCACGCCAACGGAAGGCGGGGCGCGGCCACGGCCCACCCCGCCCGGCGCGCCGGTGGCCCAGGCGCCGCCGCCCAAGCCCGTGGACAAGCCGGTCGCCGGCGCCGTCACCGCGCCAAAAACCGTCAAGAAACCCTGATCCTCTGTTGATGGTTTGACGGGGCTGGGGCGTTTTTACGCTGTCTCTTGATAGGATTGGTCATGCCCGAATCGAAAGCCCCGTTCCGCATTTCCCTCGATCTCGCTTTGACCGGCACGGGCGCCCCGCCCCGCCCCGCCTATGACGCGGCGCTGGCCGGGGCGGAGAAGGCGCTGGCCTGGCTGCGCCAGCAGCATGCCGGCAAGTCGCTCGAACTGCTGGGCATCGCCGCCCGCAAAGACGATGTGAAGGCGGCGGCGAAGGTAGCGCCGGGCATCGCCAAAGGCATGAAGACCATCGCGGTGCTGGGCATCGGCGGCTCCAGCCTGGGCGGCCAGGCGCTGACCGCGCTGCGCAAGGTGACGACACCGTATCTGGAATTCCACGACAATCCCGATCCGTTTTCCTGGGCGGCGGCGCTGGCGCGGTTCGACCTCAAGAAGACCCACTTCCTCGCCATCTCCAAATCCGGCGGCACCGCGGAAACCCTCATGCAGGTGCTGACCGCCGCCGATGCGCTGGAAAAGGCGGGCGTCAAATCGCTGAAAAAGCATTTCACCGTCATCACCGAGCCGCATCAGAGCGCGCTTGCCGATTTTGCCGACGGCATCGGCGCGGTGAAGCTGGATCATCCCACCGGCATCGGCGGACGCTATTCGGTGCTGTCGATGGTGGGCGTGCTGCCGGCGCTGCTGATGGGACTGGACGTGAAGGCATTGCGCGCCGGCGCCCAAGCCGCGCTGGACGAAGTGCTGAACGCGAAATCCGCTGCCGAAGCACCCGCCGCGGTGGGCGCGGCGCTGCACCAGGCGCTGGCGGTGCAGGGCAAGCTCGCCACCACGGTATTATGGCCTTATGTCGACCGGCTGGCGGTGTTCGGCGGCTGGTGGAAGCAGTTATGGGCCGAGAGCCTGGGCAAGGACGGCAAGGGCTCGACTCCGGTGTCGGTGCTGGGGCCGGTGGACCAGCACAGCCAGTTGCAGTTGTTCCGCGACGGGCCGGGCAACGCGCTGTTCACCCTGATGAGCGTGGACACCAAGGGCAAAGGCCCCGCCGCGCCCCGCGCCCGCGCCAAAGCCTTGAAGCTGGATTATCTGGCAGGCAAAAGGCTGGGCGACCTGGTCGATGCCGAGGCCCGCGCCACCGCCCGGACCCTGTTCAAGAACGGCCGCTGCGTGCGGGTGATCCATCTGACGAAGGTCGATGAATTCCACATGGGGGCGCTGATGATGCACTTCATGCTGGAGACCATCATCATGGGCAAGCTGATGGGCGTCGATCCGTTCGATCAGCCGGGTGTGGAAGAAGGCAAGGTCCTGGCGCGGCAGTATCTCGCGGAGGAATAGGGATGGGTATCCGCCGCTTATCCGAAGGCACCGTCAATCGCATCGCCGCCGGCGAAGTGGTGGAACGGCCCGCCGCGGTGGTGAAGGAGCTGGTCGAGAACGCCATCGATGCCGGCGCCACCCGCATCGACATCGCCGCCTCGGCCGGCGGCGCCGACCTGCTGCTGGTCGAGGATGACGGCTGCGGCATGACGGCGGCGGACTTGACGCTGGCGATCGAGCGCCATGCCACCTCCAAACTGCCCCAACGCAATGGCGAGGACGATCTCTCCCATATCGTCACCATGGGCTTCCGCGGCGAGGCGCTGCCCAGCATCGGCGCGGTGGCGCGGCTGTCGCTGACCAGCCGCACGCGGGACGGCGAGGCGGCGGAAATCAAGGTCGATGGCGGCGCGGTGAGCGGCCCGATGCCTGCCGCCTTCCTGGCACGCGGCCAGCACGGCACCCGCGCCGAAGTGCGCGAACTGTTCTATGCCACTCCCGCGCGGCTCAAATTCCTCAAAAGCGCGCGGTCGGAAGACCTCGCCATCACCGACATCGTCAAGCGCCAGGCGATGGCGCGGCCCGATATCGGTTTCACCCTGACGCTGGACGGCCGCTGCGTCCTCGACCTGCCGGCCGAGCCGGACCTGATGGACGGGCGGCTGCCGCGGCTGGCGCGCATCATGGGCCGGGACTTCGGCGACAATGCCGCGCCGGTGGAGGCGTCGCGCGAGGGCGTGTCGCTGAGCGGCCATGCCGGGCTTCCCACCTATAACCGCGCCAATGCGCAGATGCAGTTCCTGTTCGTCAATGGCCGCCCGGTGCGCGACAAGCTGCTGATCGGGGCGGTGCGCGGCGCTTATGCCGATTTCCTGGCGCGCGACCGCCATCCGGCGCTGGCGCTGTTCATCGACTGCGATCCGGCCTTTGTGGACGTCAATGTGCATCCCGCCAAGACGGAGGTGCGCTTCCGCGATGCCGGGCTGGTGCGCGGGCTGATCGTCGGCGCGCTCAAGGGCACGCTGGCGGGGGCAGGGCACCGCGCCTCCACCACCGTGGCAGGCGCCGCCATCGCCGCATTCCACCGGCAGGCGCCGAATTTCCATCCCAACCACTCTTCCACGCCGATGGGAGTGCGGGAGGCGATCCCGCTTTTCGCCGGCAATAATTTTTCCGGCAATGCCGCGCCAGCTTATTCCGCGCGGATGGAAGACCCGGTGGCCGAACCCGCGCCCGGCATGCCGCTGGGCGTGGCGCGGGCGCAGCTGCACGAAACCTATGTGGTGGCTCAGACGGCGGACGGCATCGTCATTGTCGACCAGCATGCGGCGCACGAGCGGCTGGTCTATGAACGGATGAAGACGGCGCTGGCAGAGGGCGGCATCGCCCGCCAGCCACTGCTGATCCCCGAAGTGGTCGATCTCGATCCGTCCGAAGTGACGCGGGTGGCGGCGCGGGCGGGCGAACTCGCCGAACTGGGTCTGGTGCTGGAAGCGTTCGGCCCGGACGCGGTGATGGTGCGCGAAGTGCCCGCCATGCTGGGCAAGCTGGATGTGAAGGGTCTGGTGCGCGACCTCGCCGACGACATTGCCGAAACCGGCAACGCGCTTTCGCTGAAGGAGCGGCTGGAGGAAGTCTCCGGCACGCTGGCCTGCCATATGAGCGTGCGCGCCGGCCGCCGCCTCAATGCCGAAGAGATGAACGCCCTGCTGCGCGAGATGGAGGCGACGCCCCATTCCGGCCAGTGCAATCACGGCCGCCCCACCTATGTCGAGCTGAAGCTGGCCGATATCGAGAAGCTGTTCGGGCGGCGGTAGCGCCCTCCATGCGTTTTCATGCAAGCCGATTGCGGCTAGGATGCGCCCACAAACAGGGGAGAAACGCATGATCCGCTCAACGACAATCGCACTTGCCGCAATCGCGCTCGCCGCATCCGCCGCCATCGCCCAGACCGCGCCGCACGCCGCGCCGCCCGATCCGTTCAAATTCCTCTCCGCCAAGGAGGTTGTCGCCCTGACCGACAAGCCGGGGCCGGGCGCCAAGACCGCGTTCCTGGGCGATCACGAGAATTCGTTTGTCGAATACGCCACCCGCAGCGAGGCCGGCAACGAGCCCGAGGTCCACACCCACTGGACCCACTACATCCACATCCTGTCGGGCGAGGGCACGCTGACCTATGGCGGCACCGTCACCAATGCGCGCGAGACCTCGCCGGGTCAGATTCGCGGCGACGGCATCACCGGCGGTACCAGCATCCCGGTACACGAGGGCGATTACATGCAGATACCGGCTGGCGTTCCGCACCTGTTCAGCGTGCCCGCCGGCAAGAAGCTGCACTATCTGGTGTTCAACACCAGGCAGTAGAGATTGTCGGTTGGACCTGTCATTCCCGCGAAAGCGGGAATCCAACTTTTGTCAAGACGCCGAGTTGGATGCCCGCTTTCGCGGGCATGACAAACTATGAATGTATCTGTTTAAATTTTTCTCTGTGCGATCCTCATAAACCTCACCCGCGTCTCGCCATAGTCACGTTCGTCCAGCAGGGTGAAGCCTGGTGCGTCGATGGTTTCGTCGGCGGCGCTCTCCGCCACGATAAGCGCGTTGCCCGCCAGCCAGCCGCCACCCAGCAAACTCGCCAGCGCCTTGGGGGCCAGGTCCTTGCGGTAAGGCGGATCGAGAAACACCAGATCGAACGGCCCGTTGCTGCCGGTGTTCATCGGCCCCAGATCGGTCGCGTCGCGCCGCCAGATCTTGGTGACCCCGGTGAGGCCCAGCGCCTCGACATTCTCGCGCTGGATTGCCCGGCTCTCCGCATTGTCATCCACCAGCAGGCACCAGCGCGCGCCGTGGGAAATCGCCTCGATCCCCAGCGCGCCGGTGCCGGCGAACAGGTCCAGCACGGCGGCGCCTTCCAGCGTGAAACCGATGCCGAAATCCTTGTGCCGCAGCATGTTGAAGATCGCCTGGCGGGTGCGGTCGGAGGTCGGGCGCACGCGGTCATCCGCGGGCGCGGCCAACTGCCGCCCTCCGAGTTTCCCGCCGGTAATGCGCATGGATTCACCTTGATGGACACGCGGAAATTAGCCGCCGCGCCCGCGCGATGATATAGGGCAGGGCATGAAACGGCTGGCCCTCCTGTTCGCGTTCCTGCTCGCCGCGCCCGCCTTCGCGCAAGGCGGCCTCAAGGTGCAGGCCCGCCTGGTCGCCGAACAGGCTTCGGTCGCGCCCGGCGGCTCCTTGACGATTGCGCTGGAAGAGAAAATTCAGGACGGCTGGCACACCTATTGGGTCAATCCCGGCGATGCCGGTGCGCCCACCGACATCCAGTGGACCCTGCCACCGGGCTGGAAGGCGGGCGCCATCCAATGGCCGCGGCCCAAGCGGCTGCCGGTCGGGCCGCTGCTGGATTATGGCTATGAGGGAAAGCTGTGGCTGCTGGTGCCCATCACCGCGCCCGCCGATGCCAGGCTGGGCGACAGCGTGACCCTGAAGGCGGCAGTGAGCTGGCTGGTCTGCAAGCAGATCTGCATTCCCGAAGACACCACCCTCACCATTCCCGTCACCATCGGCAGCGGCGCCCCGGATGCCGCGGTGGCGAAGGATTTCGCCGCCGCCCGCGCCCTGCTGCCGGTCGCCTCGCCCTGGCGTGTGAATTACGCGGTGCAGCCGGCGCAATGTGCCGGCGTCATCGATCCCAATACCAATGAGCGCGAGCACCGGCCGTGTCTCGATCTCTTTGTCGCGGCGCCCGCCTTGGCGACAGCGCATCCCACCTCGGTGGAATTCTTTCCCGCCAACACCGGCCAGGTCAGGAACGCCGCGGCGCAGACCGTGGGCTATGGCGGCAACGGCTTGGTGTTGCGCATGACGTCAGGCCCCAAGGCGGGCGGGCTGCTGGGCGGCGTGCTGGTGCTGACCTCATCCGACGGT
>Ga0265325_10002254_pt1 | contig 13071 bp, 17 predicted proteins | sample 41420metaG_FD_202090 | JGI IMG/M metagenome (GOLD analysis project Ga0265325, IMG submission 202090) | Rhizosphere microbial communities from Carex aquatilis grown in University of Washington, Seatle, WA, United States - 4-14-20 metaG | ecosystem: Host-associated > Plants > Roots > Rhizosphere...
CGACGAGGTGGCGGCGAAGATGACCGAAGTCACCAACCGCCGGCTGTTCACCCTCTCGATCCTGAGCGCCTGCCTGCTGCCGCCGACCCTGGTCACCGGCTTCTTCGGCATGAACACCAAGGACATGCCGTTGCAGAACACCGACGGCGGCACCTGGTTCGCGCTTCTGATCGCGTTCGCAGCCGGCGGGGTGTGCTATTGGGCGCTGCGCCGGATGCGGGCATTCTAGCGGCGCATCGGCCGCAGCCCCCCGTTTCACAAGGTCAAATGCTCGCCGGGCCGGTGCGCACGCCTTGCAGCGCCCGCCGCGCGGACCATAATGCCGCTTCCCTCACAGCCGGAACTCACAATCATGATCACCGAAATCGCCCAGATCGACGTCAAGCCCGGCATGGAAGCCGAATTCGAATCCGCCGTGAAGAAGGCCGGGCCGCTGTTCCGGCGCGCCAAGGGCTGCAAGGGCATGGAGCTGCAAAGGTCGCACGAGAAGCCACAGCGCTATCGGCTGATGGTGAAATGGGACACGCTGGAAAACCACACCATCGATTTCCGCGGCTCAACAGATTTCCAGGAATGGCGCAAGCTGGTCGGCCACTGCTTCGCGGCGCCGCCCGAAGTCGAGCACGTCACATTGGCCGTCGCCGGCTTCTGAACGCCGCTCCGCCGCATCATGAAACGCAGCACGTCGCGCATCCTCACCACGCATACCGGCAGCCTGCCGCGCACCGCCAAGGTGGTCGAACTTTTGCTCGCCGAGCAGGCCCGGCCCGGCGCGCGCAAGGCCGAGCTGAAAGCGGCGGTGCGCGACGCCATCAGGCAGGTCGTGCAGAAGCAGGTCGAATGCGGGCTCGACATCATCAATGACGGCGAGCAGGGCCGCACCGATTACACCGTGCATGTGCTCGACCGGCTGAGCGGCTTCGAGGGCGAGAGCGCGCCGCCGCTGGGTACCGGCGACGAGGAATTTCCCGAACTCGCCGCGCTGCTCAAGCATTTCGCCTCGCCGTTCCAGTACCGGCCGAAATGCTCGGGCGACGTGGATTGGAAGGACTTCGCCGCGGCGCAAGCCGACATCGCGCTGTCGAAGGATGCAATGGCCGGGGCCAAGGCGGAAGAAGTCTTCATGACCTCACCGTCGCCCGGCCAGATCGCGCGTTATCTCAAGAACGCGCATTACCGGACCGAGGAAGCCTATGTGTTCGCGCTGGCCGAGGTGATGAAGCGCGAATACCGGGCGATCGTCGATGCCGGTTTCATCCTGCAGCTCGACTGCCCCGACCTCGCCATGCTCCGCCACATGGTCTATCTCGACAGGAGTCTCGCCGAATTCCGCGACATCATCTCGGTCAACGTCGCGGCGCTCAACCGCGCCGTCGCCGACATTCCGGCCGATCGCATGCGCATGCATGTGTGCTGGGGCTCGACCATGGCGCCGCGGCACACCGACGTGCCGCTGAAGGACATCATCGACATCGTGCTGACGGCGAAGCCGATCGCGGTATCGTTTCCCGCCGCCAATGGCCGCCACGGGCATGAATGGAAGATCTGGCGCGACGTCATGCTGCCTACCGGCAAGCTGATCATTCCCGGCGTGATCGATTCCACCGTCAACACGGTCGAGCATCCGGAAGTGGTCTGCGACCGCCTGCTGAATTTCGCCCATGCGGTCGGCCGCGACAACGTCATCGCCGGGGTCGACTGCGGCTTCGGCACCTTCGCCGGCCGCGTCCAGGTCGACTCGAAGATCGTCTGGATGAAGCTCAAATCCCTCGCCGAGGGTGCGGCGCTGGCGTCGAAGCAATTGTGGCCGAAGGCCGCCTAGGCCGCTTCGTCAAGCCGCCTGGCCGCAGCCCTGCGGCTTCACCACGCGCTCGGCCGAGGGCGGATATTTCGCCAGTTTGTTCGCCGGGCGGATCGGGCGCGGCGCAAAATTGCCGCCGCAATTCGGGCAGCGGCCGCCGAGTCTGGTGTCGACGCAATCGCGGCAGAACGTGCATTCGAAGGTGCAGATCATGGCGTCCGCGGCGTCGGGCGGCAGGTCCTTGTCGCAGCATTCGCAGTTCGGGCGCAAAGCCAGCATGTGCATTCTCCTTACTTGGCGAGCGGCGTCACAATTGTCGTCTTGGTCTCGAGCTTGTTCATCTTGTGGCCCATCAGCTGCGCCGTCATGGTGTCGCGCTCATTCACGGCACGCGCCATGCCGCCCTCGACGTCGATGGTGGTTTCCGAGGTCATGTCGAAGCTAACCTGCTTCATCATCTCGAGGACTTTCGGCATGTCCTTGTCGCTCGACGCCGCGGCGAGCTTTTGCACCAGCGTCATGATGAAGGCCTGCATCGCGTCATGATCGGTCTCGCGGGTCCGCGTGTAACGAGCGGTGCCGGCCTTGTCGTCCCATGACGTCAGCCGTGTCGTGACGGTTGCCTTGATCGTGCCGCCGCCGAGCGGCGCCTCGACATTGTCCTGCTCGCGCCGCACCGCTCCGGGCTTGAGGCCGGTGTTCTGCGCCGACGCCAGCAGCGGCACCTCCTCGATGTACAGACGTGCGGCTTCGGCGCCGTCAACGATCAGGAAGCCCTCGAGCATCTGTTTGATCAGCGCGGCGACCTTCGGCTGGCTCGCCAGCGACTCGGTCAGGCGCTCGATCACGATACGCATCTTGGCCTTGACCTCATCGAGATTGTCGATCGCGACCGGCTTGCCATTGCGATCGGTGCGGGCGTGGACCTCGATGTCTTTCATCGCGGCAAATGCCTTTCCGGCGATGTCGGTTCCCGGCGCCGAACCGGAAATCGTGATGCCGCGATTGATGAAGATGACGCGAAAGCCGTCCGGCAGCTTTTCTGCAATCGTGAATTCGCTCAGCGAATGGACGTGCTGATCGCGCGACGTCCCGATATCGCCCGACTGATTGCTGTCGGTCTGCGACACAATCTGCCAGCGGCTGCCGACCGGCGGGTCGTAGAGCCGCTCGTTGAAGGTCTGCGCGCCTGCCGGGGCGCAGACCATCGCCAGCGCCCATAGCCCAAAGCTTAATCTGGCGGCGAGCGGGGCCGACGCCCGCCCGCCCGGTTGTGTCGTCATCGTCGCCCCATTTGCATCGCCGAGGATATCCGGCGCGCCCTTTTCTCGCCACCGGACTCGCCCCATATTCGGCTGATGCGCCCCCCGAAAAAGCCCCAAAAAGCCAAGAAAGACCCGGCCAAGCCGACCCGCGCCAAGGCCTCGCGGCCCGACAATGCCGCGACGCCGGACGCGCTGGCCGACCTGCTCAATCCCGGCATCAACAAGGGAACCGCCGGGCTCGGCTCCAGCACCGGCAACAATTCGGGGTTACAGCCCCCGCCGGACAATTCGTTCGAGCGCCGCCGCGATTTCTCCGACGCCCACACCGCCCGCCGCTCGACCGCCAAGGGCTTCGGCGAGTCGCCGCAAGCGGATTTCAACGGGCCGTCGGTCACCGGGCTCGATCCGGCGCTGGAACAGGAATTGGGCCTCGACCGAGGGGAACAAGACCCGCGCCCGGGCACCATAAAAAGCACGCTCGACAAATACCGGCTGCCGAAGGCCGACCTGCCGAAGCCCGGCGGCGAAGGCCTCAGCGCGTTCGGCGGCATGGCCAGCCAGCAATCGCTCGACCGGCTGCTGCGCGAGGGCCGGCCAGAGGTGAATGAAACACCGTGGACGCCGCACCGTCCGCCGCGGCCGGAAAAGTCCGAAGGCGGGCAACGCTTCGTCATCAAGTCCGACTTCGAGCCGAAGGGCGACCAGCCGGCGGCGATCAAGGAACTGGTCGAAGGCGTGCGGCGTCACGATCGCACGCAAGTTCTGCTCGGCGTCACCGGCTCCGGCAAGACCTTCACCATGGCCAAGGTGATCGAGGAGACGCAGCGGCCCGCCCTGGTCCTGGCGCCGAACAAGACTTTGGCCGCGCAGCTCTATGGCGAGTTCAAGTCGTTCTTCCCCGACAACGCGGTGGAATATTTCGTTTCCTATTACGATTACTACCAGCCGGAAGCCTACGTGCCGCGCACCGACACCTATATCGAGAAGGAATCCTCGATCAACGAGCAGATCGACCGCATGCGCCACTCGGCGACGCGCGCGCTGCTCGAGCGCGACGACGTCATCATCGTCGCCTCGGTGTCGTGCATTTACGGCATCGGCTCGGTCGAGACCTATTCGGCGATGACCTTCACGCTGAAGCAGGGCGGCAAGATCGAGCAGCGGCAATTGCTCGCCGACCTGGTGGCGCTGCAATACAAGCGCACCCAGGGCGACTTCTTCCGCGGCTCGTTCCGGGTGCGCGGCGACACCGTCGACATCTTCCCAGCGCACTATGAAGACCGCGCCTGGCGCGTCCATCTGTTCGGCGACGAGATCGAGAAGATCGAGGAGATGGACCCGCTGACCGGTGCGAAGACCGACGAGCTCGAATTCGTCAAGATCTACGCCAATTCGCATTACGTCACGCCGCGTCCGACGCTGATCCAGGCGATGCAGGGCATCAAGGCCGAGCTGAAATGGCGGCTCGAGGAACTGCACAAGGCCGGGCGTCTGCTTGAAGCGCAGCGGCTCGAGCAGCGCACGATTTACGACCTCGAAATGATGGAGGCGACCGGCTCCTGCGCCGGCATCGAGAATTATTCGCGCTACCTCACCGGCAGGAAGCCCGGCGAGCCGCCGCCGACCCTGTTCGAATACGTCCCCGACAACGCGCTGGTGTTCGCCGACGAGAGCCACGTCACCATCCCGCAGCTCGGCGGCATGTATCGCGGCGACTTCCGCCGCAAGGCGACGCTCGCCGAATACGGCTTCCGCCTGCCCTCCTGCATGGACAATAGGCCGCTGCGCTTCGAGGAATGGGACGCGATGCGGCCGCAGACCATGGGCGTGTCGGCGACGCCAGGTGCCTGGGAGATGGAAGAATCAAAGGGCGTGTTCGTCGAGCAGGTCATTCGCCCGACCGGCCTGATCGACCCGCCGGTCGAGGTGCGCCCGGCGCGCACCCAGGTCGACGACCTGGTCGGCGAGGTGCGCCAGGTGGCGCAGAACGGCTACCGCGCGCTGATCACGGTGCTGACCAAGCGGATGGCCGAGGACCTGACCGAATACCTGCACGAGCAGGGCATCCGGGTGCGCTACATGCACTCCGACATCGACACGCTGGAGCGCATCGAGATCATCCGCGACCTGCGGCTCGGCGCCTTCGACGCGCTGGTCGGCATCAATCTGCTGCGCGAGGGCCTCGACATTCCGGAATGCGCGCTGGTCGCGATTCTCGATGCCGACAAGGAAGGCTTCCTGCGCAGTGAGACGTCGCTGATCCAGACCATCGGCCGCGCCGCGCGCAACGTCGACAGCAACGTGATCCTCTATGCCGACAGCGTCACCGGATCGATGACGCGCGCCATCGAGGAGACCAACCGGCGCCGCGAGAAGCAGGTCGAGTACAACACCGCGCACGGCATCACGCCGGAGAGCATCCGCAAGGGCATCGGCGACATCCTTAACAGCGTCTATGAGCGCGACCACGTGCTGATCTCGACCGGCACCGGCTCGGCGGGAGAATTCGAGGACGCCGCCACGATCGGGCACAATTTCGAGGCGGTGATCGGCGACCTCGAGGCGCGGATGCGCGAGGCTGCCTCCGATCTCGACTTCGAGGAGGCGGCGCGATTGCGCGACGAGATCAAGCGGCTGCGGCAGACCGAGCTTGCCGTGGTCGACGATCCGACCGCGAAAAGCGTGATGCTGGCGCAGGATTCGAAGTTGCGAAGGGCGGTTTCGCCCAAGCGCGACCCGCGCGCGCGTCCGCACAAACCCGAGCTCGACGAAATGGGCATCGCCACCTGGCACGAGGTCAAGCCGGCGCGCGGCAAAGGCGCGCAACGCGAGGGCGGCCCCCGCAAACCGTCGCTCGATGAAATGGGCCCCGGCGTCGAGTCGATTCCCGGCCGCCGCGCCGACGACGGCCCGCGCTCAAAGCTTGGCCGGCCGGGGATGCGGGGCGGATTCAAGCCGCGGCGGCGGTAGTTCTTCCGTGGACAAGGGGCGATATGACCGCGATTCCGGCCGCAATCTCGCCATTCCGGAGTTTGCTGTACGCACGGAATTTAAAACCGCTCAGGTCCGGCAATGACCGCCTGCGCTTCGATCACCGCCGCGCCAGCCAGCGATCGATGCTGAAACGCCCCGGCCCGGCGACGAAATAAATCAGAAAGCCGCCGATCATCGACATGTTCTTCCAGAAATTGGTGTCCTGGCCGCGGCGCAGCGCGGCGTCGGCGACATCCCAGTAAGCGTGCGAGCTGACCGCAGCGACCAAAGTGAACACGGCCAGCAGCGGCGCGACGTAGCGTGTGGCGAAGCCGAGGATGACGGCGAGCCCGCCGAAGAACTCGACCGGCACCGCGATCCAGGCGAGCCACATCGGCAGGCCGCGCGGCGGATAGGTTGCGGCGACATGGGCGACGTCGAACAGCTTGGGGTAGCCGCTGCGCAGGAAGATCCAGCCGAGCAGGATGCGGCCGGCCAGCAGCACGAAATCGCCGGTGCTGATGGCGACGCCGTCGGCGAGCGACAGCAGCGGGTGCGAGCTTGGGGTGTCTGACATGTCTGATCGATCCTTGCCGCGCCCCCGCGTCTCTTGAACATCGCCGGCGTGGGTTAAGTCTCGGCCCGGATTCTGTCCAGTGCGCGGCGCGCAAGGCTGTCAGGCGTGCGCGCTCGACCGGCCACTTCGCAAATCAAGGCCAGCGGCGCCACGTTGCGAAAGCCGCCCTCCGCGCATATGGTGCGGCCCTCACAGAGGGGGATCATCCATGAAATCGCTGATTGTCGCCGGCACGCTGGCCGCGCTGCTGCCCGTCCACTCCGCTTTGGCGCAGAACATGACCTGCGCCGATTACCTCAAGGCCGACAAGCAGATGCAGGCCGCGATGGGCGGCGCCGCGCCGACCACTGGCGATCCGAAAATGGACGCGCAGGCCGCCGCGCTCGACAAGAAGATGAAGGACTATTGCACCAAGAATCCGTCGGCCGGCGTCGACAAGGCGATGGAAGAGGCGATGAAGTAGCCGCCGCTCATCGGATCGCCGGCTTGATGCCGGCGGTTGAGGGCTTCAGCGCTTCGCTATCGGGTATCTTCTTCGCCTGCTCGGCCATTTCGAGGCAGGTCAGCAATTCGACGTAGCTCGGCGGCCCGCCCATGCTGACCAGATCGGTGCAGCGCGACTGCTGCGCCGTGGAATAGGTGCGCCAGTGGTCGGTGAGGCTGTTCTTGGCCGTGGTCTCGTCGTCCAGGCAGGATTGCTTGCTGCGGCCGTCGACGCCGCTGATCGCCGCGGCGGCGCAGCTCGGCTCGGTATTGAGGACCGGCGGCCGGTCGGCCACCAGCACCAATTGCGCACCAAGCAACAGGGGAACGAGCGCCATCATGGAAGCCTCCCGCGTGTGTCGTCGCCGTAGCGCCAGCTTAGCCCATCTAACGCCGGGTGGCGCGGCGATGTTCCATGCGGGGCGGTCGCGGCTCCCCGCTGGACAAGGCATCGCATTTTGACCAGACAGCGTCGGCGCGCGAGAATCGCCGGTGAGTCGCGCGCGGCGGGACAGGGACTTTGGAGACGGACGGTCGATGACAGGCACTAGGACGCATATTCGGGGCTGTTGGCCGGCCATTATGGTGCTCGCCATGATTCCAGCCCTGCTCACCGGCTGTGCCAATCCGCCGGCGCCGCCCGGCAGCGTCCCGGGCCCGGCGACCAGCCCGGTCGCAGCCGCGCCTGCCGCCGCCTCCCCGGCGCCCGCCGCCGAAGCGCCGCCGAAGCAATTTGAAGCCAGCGCCCAGTGCTGGATGAAATATGACAAGGCGGGCGGCAGCCTCGATGCCAAGGCCAAATTGGTGGACAAGTGCATCGACGACAAGATGAAGGGTGCGCCGCAGGCCAAACGCTGAAGACGCGCCAGGCATGCTCTTGTCGCGGAGCGGCCTTCGTATCAAAATTGCGGGCGAGTCCATCACTGCACAAAGAGGAGTGAGCCATGGCCAAGGGCCAAATGCGCGTCCCCAAAGAAAAGAAGAAGCCGAAAGCCACCGACAAGACCAAGCCGGTTTCCGCCTACAAGGCCGGGCTGCCGCCTAGAAAATAAGCAGACATTGGGCTTTGGCGCGTAGGCTGCCTCCACAGCTTTGCCAAAATTCCATGCGACCGCTGATATTCGGGTCGGCCGCAGGGGATAGGATATCGTGCGACAGATGTGGTGGAGCGCCGCGCTGCTAGTGGCGGCGCTGGTCAGCGTGAATGCCGCATCCGCGCAGTCGCTCGATCCGGCGTCAGGCGACGAGGCCTATGCAACGGCGACGCTCGAGGACACCGCAGACACCGTAACGGGTGACGACGCGGCGCATGACGTGGCGAACGCACCGGGCGACGACAGCGCCGCAGCCCCTGTCACCATCGACGACGCCACCCTCGAAACCGCGCTGAGCACCGACGCCGCCTTGCTGCCGAGCACCGGCAAAACGAGCGCGTTGCGCTTGCCGCCCGGTGCCGGCACCAACACGAATTTCAACTGGAACAAGACCGACAATCCGGACGGATCGGCGAAGTACAGCGTCAACAGGCCTCTTGCCGCGCCGTGGGATGCCAAGATCGGTGCCGACATCAGCATCGCGCCGTCGGCGAGCGACATCGGCCCGATCAAGCAATGGCCAGCATCGGTGCCGGACGCCGGCGCCGGCAGCGCCTGGGCCAATGTCGTGGTGCCGGCTATCGCCACGGTCGAATTGCGCGCCGAGCCGGCCAACGATCATGATCGCATCGCCACCAAGCTCGAGCGCTCGCTGCCGCTCGGACAAGCACTGTCGATGACGATGCAAGCCAGCGTCGGCGTCACTGAACTGTCGCGAAGCTCTTCGGCAACCACGCCGGTCGCGCTCGCCAGCCTGTCGCCGGCGCAGTCGCGGGTTTTCGATACCGACAAATCGCTGCAACTCAATATCCTGACGACCGGCACCACATTGTTGGCGGGCTCTACCGCTGTTTCCAGCGACCCGTTCATGCACAACCGCGTGAGCGCGTCGCAGAAGATCTACGGCCCGCTCAGCGTCACCGGCTCGTTCAATGATGTCGGCCTTGCGACCGCCAACAAAAGCATCACCGCCGGATTGAATTTTGGCTGGTGAGCATCGTTCGACCGGTCATCCTGCGCCCAGCCCTGCCTTGAATTCGCCGTCACATGGCCAAAATGCCATGCGGCAATCTCCCCATTGGGCGCATGTCGCGCCGCGAGAGGAGTTCACCATGACGGCGATCAAGTCCGAGCGAGCTGGCCCACCACGGCTTACGGCAAACGGCGCCGCGGAGGCGAATGGTGCTGCCGACGTCGCGTCCTTTGAAGGCGAGATCCGCGAATTCATTCGCCGTGACGTCGCGCCGCTGCGCCGCCCGCGCAATGAACCGGCGACGGCGGGCGATCCCGCCGCCGATCAGATCAACACGCTGATCGGGCGCGTCGCCAGCGCCTCGATGGAGGAAATCGACCGGGTGATCCTGGAAATGCAGGGCATCCGCGAGATGCTCCGCGGCGAAGGCGAGCGCGTCACGCGCGAGATCTCCGGCTATGCGAGCCTCAGCCACGCCGCGATGACCTCGATGCGGGTAATCGCCGACAGCCTGGCGCAGTGGAAAAACGGCGCCGCGGTGCATCCGGCCAAGCACTGAAGACGCAATAAAAAAGAGCCTCGCGGGGACGCGGGGCTCGCTTCGCTTCGGATTATTTGCGGATCGTCAGCGCGACGATAGTTCGACCGGTGAGGCTTCCGCCGGCGGCAGATTGGCGCTCACGACCAGCCCGGTGATCGCAATCACCGCCGCAGTCACTACGCCAAGAATCCAGCCGATTGCTCCCAAAGCAGCCCGGTCAGCCATGTTGCCTCTCCCGATTCCATCCGGCGAACCGTGCCGCGTTGCAATAACGTCGATGGCCTGCGCCAGTTCCATCGCGACCCGGTTTTTGCACCGAGCCGTCCAGATCGAAAGAAAAGCTGTTTGGAATCAGTTCGCGACGGCTTTGCGCGGAAGCGGATAATCGGCGCTCTCGTACAGCTTGCGGATGCCATTGCCGTCGAAGCGCTGCTCGTCGACCTCAAGATAGGCGCCCAGCAGGGATTCCGGCGGCAGCTCTTCCATCGCGAAACGGATCGCTTCCGCGGCGGTGTTGAAACGCTTGTACCCGATCGGCCGGCGCGCCTTGCGGCTTCGGCTGGGAAACAACTCCGACGGGGCCCGGTAGTTAATCATCGACATATCACACGCTCCTCGAGCGCTAATATGGGCCTTGCGAGGCCGAAAATCCAGTCGGCAGGCGGGCCAGCCTCAATGCTGAAAGGCAAGGTAAACAAGCGGCCCGGCGCGCAAACGCCGGGCCGTCGAATCGCTTCATTGCATTCCGCTTATTGCTCGACTTCGGCGACGATTTCGCTGGTGGCCGGATCGACAAGCCAGGCGCGGTTGTTAATCACCATGTAGCGGTAGTTCTGCACGGCGGGCACTTCGACCGCCACTTCCTGCGGCACCGGGTATAGCGTCGCCGTTGGCGGCACCCGCGTACCGACGCGATATTCGACCACCGGGGCCTGGCCCACGGTGATGGCCGGCGCGGCGACCGGCTCACGCACGATGGTGCGATAGATCGTCTTGCGCTGTCCCGGTGTCAGCACCAGTGGCTGCCGGGTCGTCACCACCGCCTCGGTCTGGACAGGCTGGGTTACGATCGTGGTCTGCGCCTGTGCGGCGCCGGCGATGAAGATCGCGAGCGCGCTGGCAGCGTAAAGCGTTTTCATTACGTCCTCCTGATTGTGTGGATCGCGTTGTGCAAACGCGAAGGCGCGGCGGACGTTCCGCAAAGTTCCACCGGACGCGTGAAACTTGTTAATGGTGTCGGCGAGACAGCGCGTTTGGCGCGATCATGCGGAATGCGCGCCAGCGAGCGCCGGACGTAACGCTAAAGAGAGCGGCAATGTCAGCAAAACGAGGCTCGCGACAACGATGAGCGCGGCCGGCACGCCGACCGCATCGCCAAGTAAGCCGTAAAGCGCCGGCGACACCGCGCCGGCGCCGATCGTCCCGGTGTAGAAAATACCGAAGGCGCGGCTGTGGCGCGATGGGTCGACCATATCCGGCACCGAACCGTACAGCACCGACGACGTGCCGTTGAGCGCGACGCCGACGACCGGCAACAGCGCCATGGCCGGCTCGAGCGGCAGCGGCAGCAGCGCGACAATGCCAGCAGCCGTGGTGACTTCCGTGAGCCACACCGTCGCGATGACGCCGATGCGCGCGCCGATGAAGGCGCAGATCAATTTGCCGGCGGCGCCACCGGCGAACACCAATGTCAGCGCGAGGCCGATCGTGGGCAGGCTGGCGCCCTTGGCGGTCAGCACGAATGGCAGAAAGGTGAGGAAGGCCATCCGCGTCGCGCTATCGAGCACACCGATCGACAGCAGCAACGGAAAGCCGAAGTGGTGCGCGCCCGCTCCGGCGCCGGCCGCGGTCTTCGGCCTGGCGGGCGCAGCCGCCGGCAAACGCGGAAAAAAAATGAACAAGGCAACGGCGGCGATGACGCCGACGCTGCCGAGCAGAACCAGAGCGTGCCGCCACGGCATCACCACAAGCAGCAATGACGCCAGCGCCGGTACCGTCATTTTCCCGATATCGCCGGCGAAATTATAGGCGCCGATGGCCTTGAGCGAGCGTGCCCCGGGAAAAGCCCGCGTGATCAGCAAGGAGGCCAGCGGATGCTGAGTGCTGGCGCCGAGGCCGCCGACGAACAGCGCCACGACCAGGATCGCAATGCCGCTGCTGGCGCAGGCGAAACAATAGCCGAGGCCGGCGAGCGCGGTGCCGAGCGCCAGCACGATCGGCGCACCGAAGCGTTCGGCCACCATGCTGGCGGGCACCTGCAAGCCCGCCATCGTTCCCGAGAACACGGTCTTGAGGAGGCCCAGCGCGGCAAAGCCGAGGCCGAATTCGGCCTGCCAGACCGGCAGCATGACGTAAATCAGGTCGGTGTAGCCGTCGTGCAGCGCATGCGCGCCGAAGGCGATGCCGACGGCGCGATGTTCAACCTGCTTGCTGACGGCCTTGCTCATTGCGCGCCCGGCCGGCGCTCGACGAACGTCGTGCTCTCGAACGACAGCACCAATTCGCCGCGCTGGTTCATGGCGGTGGCAAGGATACTCATCAATCCCCAGCCCGGCCGGCTGGCGGACGGCCGCGTCAGTGTGACCTCGCTCGCGAACGTGATCGTGTCGTCGACATAGACCGGCTTCAGCCATTTGAGATCGCGGAAACCGGGCGCCGGACCAAGTGCCGCGACCGGCTCGCCGCGCGCCCGGGCGGCTTCCGCCATGCTCTTGCGGTAATTCACCATCAGCCGCATCCAGATTGCCGCGGTGTGCCAGCCGGACGCGCACAGCGCGCCGAAATGCGAATGCTCGGCTTCGATCTCATCGATGTGAAATCGTTGCGGATCGAATCGCTGCGCGAACGCCTTGATCTCCTGGCGCTCGAACCGATGGCTGCCGAGCTCGAAGCGGTCGCCCACTTGAATATCGTCGAGATATTTCATCACGCCATCGCCGTGCGACGCTCGAAGATCATCGAGGCCGTCAAGGTCGTGAGCACCGCGCCGGTTTCGTCGCACGCCTCCCACAGCATCTTGACGAAACCCCTGTCGGGGCGGCTCCTGGACGTGCGGGTTTCGAGGATGGTGGTCCGCAGCGTCACGTTGGTCCCCGGGCACAGCGGCTTGAGCCATTTGACCTCGTCAACACCCGGCGCACCCATCGAAGTGGAATTGCCGGCAAACCCGTCAACCGCCATGCGCATCATCAGGCAGCAGGTGTGCCACCCGGACGCCGCGAGCCCGCCAAGCATGGTGGCGCGCCCGGCCTCTTCATCAAGATGCATCGGCTGCGGGTCGAATTCGGCGGCGAAGGCGACAATGTCCTCGCGCGTGACAAGACGCGGACCATATTCGACGATCGCGCCGGACTGAAAGTCCTCG
>Ga0265325_10002255_pt1 | contig 13069 bp, 11 predicted proteins | sample 41420metaG_FD_202090 | JGI IMG/M metagenome (GOLD analysis project Ga0265325, IMG submission 202090) | Rhizosphere microbial communities from Carex aquatilis grown in University of Washington, Seatle, WA, United States - 4-14-20 metaG | ecosystem: Host-associated > Plants > Roots > Rhizosphere...
GCACGTAGGGCTTCGGCCCCCAGTACCCGCTGAACGCGGTCAGCACGTACTTCTGGCCGGGCACGAACGACGAGATCGTGTACGGACCGGTGCCCGCGTCGTGCGACTTGAGCCACGACTGCGCGTGGTCGGTGCCGGCGTGCGCGGCGATCTCGGTCGGACTGTCGACCTTCGGCCCGTACGGCGACGCGAGGTAGTCGAGGAACGGGCTCACCGGATTCTTCAGCTTCACGACGAAGGTCAGCGGGTCGGGTGTCTCGTACGACGCGACGTCGGCGAGCATGTACGCGGGCGACGAGTTCACCGCGGTGCGGCGTTGGAAGCTCTTCTCGACCGCGGTCGAGTCCATCGTGGTCCCGTCGTGGAACTTCACGTTCGGCCGGAGCGTGAACGTGTAGGTCTTGCCGTCGGGTGAGACGGTCCACTTGGTCGCGAGCGCGCCCTCGAAGGTGTTGAGGTCGGGCTTGTAGCGGATGAGCCCCTCGTACACCGACGTGGTGACCGCGTTGCCCTCGAGCTCGTAGAAGATGTCGGGATCGGGCACCTGCATGTCGGCGCCGAACGCGATGTGCAGCGTCGTCGAGGCCGCCGTCGTCGATCCACTCCCCGCCGCGGGCGTGTTCGTGCCGGAGCTCGACGAGCTCCCGCACGCGGCCAGCGCGAGGCACGCGGCGAGACCGACGCCGAGCGCCGTGCGGGGGGTGTGCAGGAATGAACGAACCTTCAAGGTGTCTCCTCTCACCGGGGCAACGAGCAAGCGCCGCCCGGTGCTCAGAACATGTCGAAATACTTCGTGCGCTCCCACTCGGTGACTTGCCCGTGGAACTCGTCCCACTCCGCGCGCTTCATCGCGACGTACTCCGTCACGAACTGGGTCGGGAAGACGCTCGCGACCAGCGGATCGGCCTCGAACGCGTCGATGGCTTCCAGGAGCGTGCGCGGGAGGCGCCCGCCGGTCGCGCCGGCCGGCGACCAGTCGTAGGTCAGGTCTTCCACCGGGTCCCCGGGATCCAACTGCTCCCGCACGCCCTCCAAGCCGGCCGCGAGGAGGAACGCGGAGGTCAGGTAGGGGTTCGCGGCGGAGTCGACGCCGCGGTTCTCGACGCAGGGCCGGTTGCGCGGCAAGCGCAGCAGGCACGAGCGGTTGTTGTCGCCGTAGGTGGCCCACACCGGCGCCCACGAGTTGGTGCCGTCGGCCAGCCGCTCGGTGAGCCGCTTGTAGGAGTTGACCGTCGGGGCACAGATCGCCGACAACGCCGACGCGTGCCGCATGATGCCGGCCACGAAGCCGTACGCAGTCTTGCTCCACCCGCGGCCGCGCGCGTCGTCGGGATCGCGGAAGAGATTCGCGCCGCTCTCTCCGTCGGCGAGGCTCATGTTGTAGTGCGCACCGCTCCCCCACGCCTCGGCGTACGGCTTCGGCATGAAGGTCGCGACGAGGCCGTGCTGTTTCGCGATCTGCTTCGCCGCGACCCGGAAGAACGTCACCTTGTCGGCCATGTCGAGCGCGGTGCGGTGTTGGAAGTCGAACTCGTACTGGCCGTCGCCGCCCTCGGCGTCGAAGCTGAACACCTCGAAGCCGGCCTCGTTCAAGACACCGACCATCTGGTCGAGGAGGCCGAGCGCGTCGAGCGACACCTCGATGTCGTACGCGGGGGTCGGCTTCAACGAGCCGCTGCGAGCGATGGGCGCGAGGTATCCGGCCGGGCCGATGGCGTCCTCGCGGACCATGTAGACCTCGCACTCGACGCCGACGAGGAAGTCGAATCCCGCGCTCGCGGCCGCAGCAACCTGGCGCTTGAGGATCGATCGCGGGCACAGCGCGAACGGCTCCCGCCCGCCGAACCACAGATCGGCGCTCATCCACGCGACCCGGCGGTCCCAGGGCAGCACGACGAGCGATGCGGGGTCGGGTACCGCGACGCACTCGTCTTCGGCCGCGTTCATCGCGCCCAGCCCGCCGAGGCCGCGCGGCGTGTACCGCTCGTGACCGGCGAGCAGCTCGGGCAAGTGCCCGATCGGGACGGCCTTCGACTTCGACCGCCCGTTCACGTCGATGTAGCCGGCGAGCGCATACTCGACGCCTTGTTCGGCCAACGATTCGGCCAGCCGGTGATGTGCGTCTTCAATCGGGTGAATCGTGTCCACGCTGCTCCGTCACTCCCTAGGTGCCGATGAAATGGGCGCGCCGAGCGGCGGCTCCTCGACGCGACCGCGAACGACGCGATCCACGAGAGCGTCGACAGTCAGGGCGAAGAGCTTGGCCCCGAGGTCGGCCGTGGCTTCCGACGGGCGTCCGGTGACACCGTTCGTCGAGAGCACCGGTGCCGTGTAGCGGAACACGAGCGGCGCGGTGCGGTCGGGATCGTCGGCGGTCGAGACTCGATCGAGGTGCACGAGGTCGGGCGCGATGTGTAGCATCAACGCGGTCTCGGCGCGGTTCGCGTGCACGTCGTCTCCGTCGGCGCTCATCTCGGCGGCGACCACCGGATCGAGCGCCCACCAGTTCGCGATCCCCGCGCGCAGCTCCGGATACCGCAGGCGCAGCTCGTCGGTCGCCGCGAGCAGCGCGCCGACATTGCCGAAGTGCGCGTTAACGAACAGCAAACGCGTGATCGCCGACGATGCCGCCCAGAGCGCGTACTCGCGCAGCACCGCCGCGAGCAGCTCGGGTGAGAGCGAGAGCTGGCCCGGCAGCGCGGTCCCGTGTCCGTAGCTGCAGCCGATCGCAACTGCCGGGAGCACCGGCGCTCCGGTGCGCGCGCTCGCGGCATCGCACAACGCGGAAGCGATGATCGTGTCGGTCCCGGTGGGCAGGTGCGGGCCGTGCTGCTCGGTTGCCCCGACCGGGACGAGGCCGACCTCGCTCGCGGCGGTGAAGCCGGTGAGGTCGGGCCAGGCCTGCTCCGACCAGCGCCGCCCGCCCGGTTCGGTGCGCTCGCGCCCTTCGCCCGCCGTCATGGCGCGAACGCTAAGGAACGTTCGTTTCGTGGATGTTTCGATACGATGTCGAGCGCCAGCTATCGCGCACCGTGGCGCCGGAAGCGCGACTTCCTACCTGGTTTGCACCACTATCCCGGTTCGATGTTGCAACAATGTTGCACGCTTTTCGAATCGGTATCGATAAGCGGCGACGGCTTCAGAGGCCGGGCACGTCGGCGAACGCCGCCGCGTTCGCCTGCACCGCGGCGAGCGCGTCCGGCGGCTGCAGCAGCGAGCGCAGCGCGGTCGTCGCCGCGAATTCGCCGGCCTCCGCCGGAGTGAACGGCGGGAAGCGGAACAGGGCCGACCCTTCGAGCCGGTGCTGATCGCCGTGGCGGATCCAGTGCTGCACACCTTCGTCGAGAGAGAGCAATCCGAGGGCAGTGAGGTCGGGATCGACCGGCACGAACTCGCCCTCGTCGGCTCCGGCGCGGACGAGCGAGACCACCCAGTCGTGGAGGCGCTGGCGGTCGCGCCAGTAGTCGGCGAACAACTCGGGCTGGCGGGCCGCGAGCCGGCCGACCTCCAGCACGTCGCACGGCGACTCGCAGAGCTGAATCGTGTCGAAGCGGATCAGGCGGTACAGCTTCAACGCGGGCGAGCCCGACCCGGCGCCAATGCGCTCGATGAATTCGAGCGGCGTCCGGTTGACCGCGAACACTGCTTGGAGGATCAGCTCCTTGCGCTTGAACCAGTAGTAGAGCGATGACTGCTGGAGGCCGGCCGCCCGGGCGATCTCACTCATCGTCGTCTGATCGAAGCCATGATCGGCGAACAGCTGCGTGGCGACCGAGATGATCTCCTCGCGCGGCGACCGGGCTCGGACCGGAGTGCCGCTGGCCCGGGGGCGCCCGATACGCGCCACGACCTCGCCGTCGTCGTCGGAATACCGATCCGGAGCGTTCCGGCGCATGGCGGTGACGATAGCGGTCTCGTCAACCGGCCCGAGCGGGTGTCATCATCGGCACATGGAGAAAGCACACGATCGCAACAAAGCGGAGGGCGACGGGCCGACGATCGCGGAGACCCACGCCGCGCTCACGGCAGCCCCTTCGATGTTCGAGATCGACGAGGCCGACGTGTTCGGCAACCGGTTGCGGGTCTGGAAGCATGCGCCCGCATCGCTGCGCGTCATCCTCGAAGCGAGCCGGGCGCGCGGCGACGCGACGTTCATCGTCTACGAAGACGAGACGCTCACGTTCGAGCAGCACTACCGCGCGGCCGCCCACCTCGCGACCATCTTGGTGGAGCAGTACGGAGTCGAGAAGGGCGACCGCGTCGCGATCGTCATGCGCAACTTCCCCGAGTGGTCGATCGCGTTCTGGGCCGCGGCGGCCGCCGGCGCGATCGTCGTGCCGCTCAACGCGTGGTGGACCGCCGACGAATTGGCATACGGACTCGAAGACAGCGGCGCCAAGGTCGCGTTCGTCGACGCCGAACGGCTCGACCGGTTAACGGGCATCCTGCCCGGGCTCGGCATCCGGACCATCGTCGTGCGCGCCGCGGCCGGCGCGAGCCCCGCCGCCGAACGTTGGGAGGACGTGCTGGGCACGGTTCCCGACGACGCCGCGCTTCCGGCCGTCGACATCGGGCCCGAAGACCTCGCCACGATCTTCTACACGTCGGGCACGACCGGTCGGCCCAAGGGCGCGCTCGGCACGCACCGGAACATCTGCGGGAACCTCATCTCCCTCGCGTTCGCGGCGCGGCGCGCGCAGATGCGGGCGGGCAAGGCGCCGGCGCCGACGTCCGGCCAGAACGTGTACCTCCTCTCGGTCCCCTTCTTCCACGCCACCGGCTGCCATTCGGTGCTCGTCGCGAACCTCGCCGCGGGCGGCAAGCTCGTGCTCATGCACAAGTGGGATGCCGAACGCGCGCTCGAGCTGATCGAACGCGAGCGGGTGACGACGTTCGGCGGGGTGCCCGCCATGGTCTGGCAGGTGCTCCAGTCACCGTCGTTCACATCGCGCGACATCTCGAGCGTGCAGTCGATCGGCTACGGCGGCGCGCCCGCCGCGCCCGAGCTCGTCCGCCGCATCGATCAGCTGTTCCCCGGCCGCACACCCTCGAACGGTTACGGCCTTACCGAGACGTCGTCGGTCACCACCATGAACTCCGGGGTCGACTACCAGCGCAAGCCCGACAGTGTCGGCGTGCCCGTGCCCGTCGTGGAAGTCCGGGTCGTCGACACCGACGGCAACGATCTGCCGCTCGGCGAGATCGGCGAGCTCTGGATCCGGGGCCCGAACGTCGTGAAGGGCTACTGGGGGCTGCCCGACGAGTCGGAGCAGACCTTCGGCGGCGGCTGGCTGAAGAGCGGCGATCTCGCCCGCGTCGACGAAGCGGGATTCGTCTACATCGTCGACCGCGCCAAGGACATGGTGATCCGCGGCGGGGAGAACGTGTACTGCGTCGAGGTCGAAGGCGTGCTGTTCGAGCATCCCGACGTCGTCGACGCCGCGGTCATCGGCGTGCCGCACCAGGTGTTGGGCGAGGAGGTCGGCGCGGTGATCGTGCTCCGCGCCGGCTGCGGGGTCACCGCCGACGACCTCCGGGCGCACGTGGGAGCGCGGCTCGCGGCATTCAAGGTGCCGGCGCACGTGTTCTTCCGCGACGAGCCGCTGCCGCGCAATCCGGCGGGCAAGGTGCTCAAGCGCGAGCTGCGCGACGAGTTGGTCGACTCGTGACCACAACCGCTTCATCACATGAAGCCGTTGGGCTCACCTCACGAGCTGAAATGCTTCATCAGATGAAGGAGTCGGGCTGATGGCTACCGCGCTGCATCCGCTGCTGGGCAAGGTCGCGCTGGTCACCGGCGGCAGCCGTGGGCTCGGGCGGGAGATCGTGCTCGCCTTCGCCGAGGCCGGCGCATCGGTGGTGATCGCGAGCCGGAAGTTCGACGCGTGTGAATCGCTCGCCCACGAAGCCGGCAACCGCTTCGACGTCGCGGCGCTCCCCGTCGCGGCGAACGTCAGCAACTGGGACGACTGCGACGCACTCGTGGCCGCGGCGTACGCACGATTCGAGCGGGTCGACGTGCTCGTGAACAACGCCGGGATGTCACCGCTGTACCCGTCGGTCGACCAGGTCACCGAATCGCTGTTCGACAAGGTGCTCGGCGTGAACCTGAAAGGCCCGTTCCGGCTGACCTCGCTCGTGGGCACGCGCATGGCGGCCGGCGACGGCGGCTCCATCATCAACATCTCGTCGGTCGAAGCCGAGCGGCCCGAAGCGACCGCGCTCCCCTACGCCGCCGCGAAAGCGGGCCTCGAGGCACTCACCCTCGGGTTCGTGCGCGCGTTCGGCCCGCGCGTGCGGGTGAACACCATTCGCTGCGGCATGTTCCGCACCGACATCTCGAAGGCGTGGGGCGATCCGGCCCTCGTCGACGAGCTCGCCCGGCAACGGATAGCCCTCCGGCGCGTCGGCGACCCGTCGGAGATCGTCGGTGCCGCCCTGTTCCTCGCGACGGAGGCGTCGTCGTACTGCACCGGGGCGACCATCAGGCTCGACGGCGGAACGCGCTAGTGGCCGCGGTCGCGTTCGTGACCGGCGCGAGTCGCGGCATCGGCAAGGCGTGCGCGATCAGCTTGGCGCGCGCCGGCTTCGACGTCGCATGCACGGCGCGCACGATGCACGAGGGAGAGGAGCGGGAGCACTCCTCGACGGTGCGCAAGCGCGACACCCGCCCACTTCCCGGCAGCCTCGAGTCAACCGCCGCCGAGATCGAGGCGGCCGGACAGCGCGCACTGACCGTGCCCGCCGACCTGCTCGACCGGTCGCAGCTCGAAGCCGCGGTCGCGACCGTGCTCGCGCAGTGGGGATCGATCGATCTGCTCCTCAACAACGGCCGCTACATCGGGCCGGGTCACATGGACCGTCTCGTCGACACGCCACTCGACCTCCTCGACCGGCACCTCGCCGCCAACGTGATGGCGCCGCTCGCGCTCACGAAGCTCGTGCTGCCGCAGATGATCGAACGCGGCCACGGGCTCGTGTGCAACGTGACTTCCGACGTCGCGTGGACCGACCCGCCCGCCGCAGCCGGAGAGGGCGGCTGGGGGCTCGGCTACGCGATCTCCAAAGGCGCGCTGCACCGCGTCGCGGGTGTGCTGGCGCACGAGATCGCGGGCACCGGCGTGTCGGTCGTGAACGTGTCGCCCGGCTTCGTCGCCACCGAGCGGATCGCCATCGACATGGCCGAGTTCGGATTCGACGCGTCGACGGGTGCGCCTCCCGAGCTCATCGGCCGGGTCGTCGCGTGGCTCGCGACCAGCGGCGCCGCCGCCGTTTGGAACGGCCGCACGCTCGAGGCGCAACCCATGGCCCGCGAGCTCGGCTTCGCGACGTAGTTCGAGGACCTACCGCGCTGCGGCGCCCATCTGGCCGAGGACGTCGGGCGGCACGAAGTTGTTCTCGGTGGTGGTCTCGGCCTCCACGAGCTCGACCATCTTCGCGACCACCTCGGCCGGGTCCATCTGACCGGTGGTGACGAAGTCGCGCATCATCTGGAACATCGGTGTGGAGGGAGCGTTGAGCGACCCTTCGCCGAACCACTCCCACATCGAATCCGCCATCCGGTCGTTGAAGCCGGTGAGGTACGGACCCGGGTTGAGGAGCGTCACGTCGATCCCCTGCCCGGCCAGCTCGGCGCGCATCGCCTTGCCCATCGCCTCCAACGCGTGCTTCGTCATCGAGTACGGCCCGAACGACGGTCCGACCACGACACCGGCGATCGACGACACGATGATGATGCGGCCCGCGCCCTTCGCGATCATGCCGGGCAACACGCGCTGGGTGATCGCGAGCGTGCCGAACACGTTGACGTCGAACAGGTGACGCACGCGATCGAGCGGGACGTCGGCCATCGGTCCGGTCTGGCCCGCGCCCGCGTTGTTGACGAGCACGTCGACGTCCCAGGCGGCGGCGTTGGCGACGTCGGGCGACGTGATGTCGAGCTTCTCGACGGTCAGCTGCGGCGCCTCCGCCCGCAGCTCCGCGGCCTGCGCCTCGGTCTCGGTCGTGGCGATCACGCGATGACCCCGCGCCGCCAGTGCGAGGCTGGCGCCCTTCCCGAATCCCGACCCGGCCCCTGTGATCAGTACCGCCTTGGCCATGATCGCATCTCCTGTGGAAGTCGCAACGCGGTTGGCGACGGGCTCAACCGCCCGGCGACTCTTCCACAGACCGCTCGTCGCTGTCGTGCCCGGAACCGGCCGGCGCGGCCGGATCCCCGTTCACCGCTACCGGATCCCCGTTCACCGCTACCGGATTCGGGGCGTGATGCATCATGTAGCCGACGTTGCGGATGCAAGTGATCGCGAGCCCCAGCGGGGCAACTCGTTTGCGCAGGCGCGATGCGTGCTTGCGCAACGTGCTCCGGCGTGACTCGCTCTCACTCACGACGTGCTGCTCGAGGATGTCGTCGTGCACGACCGCCCCGAAATCGGTGATCAGGACTTGCGCGAGCGCCTGCTCGCTCGGTGCCAGGATGACGAACGTCCCGTCTTGGCGAAGGATGCCGAACTCGTCGACGGTGGGAACGTCAGATGGCATCGTCGCCGAGCTCGCCGGTGCGGATACGCATGAGCCGGTCGATCGGCGTTGCCCAGATCTTGCCGTCACCGATCTTGCCGGTTCGGGCGGTGTTGCCGATGATGTCGATCACCTTGTCGACGTCGCCGGTCTCGGCGAGCACCTGGATCATGACCTTCGGAACGAAGTCGATCTTGTACTCGTTGCCCCGGAAGGCCTCGGTCTTGCCGCCCTGGCGGCCGTATCCCTGGATCTCGACGACGGTCAGGCCGAGGATGCCGGCGCCACGGAGCGCCTCCTTGACCTCTTCGAGTTTGAACGGCTTGATGATTGCGGTCACGAGATGAGCCATGCGTTTGTTCTCCTGGCGGAACGGTTCGGGTAGGACGTTCGGGTCGGAGAAACGGAAGCGGGAGGCCGGGGCGACACTGCCCCGACCTCACGTTCCGCTGCTCCTCCTGTTGTCAGACGGGTTGGTTCTCCGCTGCCGCCTTGAGGTCGATCGGGGGAGCTCCGCCGAGCACGTTCGAACCGGTCGGCGTGGTGTAGCTCATGCCGTAGCCGAACTCGACGTGGTAGGCGGGCGTTCCGTGCTCGACGATGTCGAGACCTTCGAGCTCGCCGTCCTTGTCGATGCGCAATGTCCACGATCCCCGGATCTGCTTGATCGCGTACATCACGATCAGCGCAACACCGGTGACGAGGATGCAACACGCCAAGCTGCCGATGAACTGCGACTTGAGCTGGTCGACACCACCGCCGTAGAAGAGGCCCTTCACGACGGTCGACGTGTCGAAGCCGTCAGGCGTCGGCACTCCGTACTTGCCGCAGGCGAACAACCCGAGACTGAGCGTTCCCCAGATCCCGGCGAACGCGTGCACCGGCACGGCGCCGATCGGGTCGTCGATGCGGAGGTACTCGAGCAGCTGGATCCCGTACACCACCACGATGCCGGCGACCGCTCCGATGCACACCGCTCCGAACGGCGACACCCAGTAGCACGGACACGTGATGGCAACCAGGCCACCGAGGAAGCCGTTCACCGAGATGCCGAGGTCCCACTTCTTGGTCATCGGGTAGACCATGAGCACTGCCATCATGCCGCCGGCGCAAGCCGCGATCGTGGTGTTCATCGAGACCCGGCCGATGCCCTGCCAGTCCATGGCCGAGAGCGTCGAGCCCGGGTTGAACCCGTACCAGCCGAACCAGAGGATCACACCGCCGATGGCGCCCCACGTGAGGTCGTGGGCCGGCATTGGGCCGCCGCCGTCACGCTTGAACGTACGGCCGAGACGAGGCCCGAGGGCGATCGCACCGGCGAGGGCGATCATGCCGCCGACCGTGTGCACCACCGTGGAGCCCGCGAAGTCCCGGAAGAACGTGCCGCCGGTGCCGAAGAACTTGAACAGCGCACCGCTGCCGTTCTCGAGCCAGCCGCCCGGACCCCACACCCAGTGGCCGAAGATCGGGTAGATGAACCCCGACACGGCGGTGCTGTAGAGGATGTCGCCCTTGAATCCGGTCCGACCGACCATCGCACCCGACGTGACCGTCGAAGCGGTGTCGGCGAATGCGAACTGGAACAGCCAGAACGCCAGGAAGGCGACGCTCGTGCTGCCGTAGGCCGCAGTCATCCCGTGCAGGAAGAAGTACTGGTGCCCGATGAAGCCGTTGCCGTTCCCGAACTGGAAGGCGAAACCGATCGCCCAGTAGAGGAGACCACACAGGCAGGTGTCGAACACGCACTCCATCAACACGTTGACGGTCTCACGGGATCTCGCGAAACCGGCTTCGAGACCCATGAACCCGGCCTGCATGAAGAAGACCAGGAACGCGGTCACCAGGGTCCAGACCGTGTTGATCGGGCTGATGAAGTCGTTGGCGTGGTGTTGCACCACCCCGGTTGCCGCGCCAGCCGGCGATTGCAGGAACCAGTTGGTCAGTTGCATGGCACCCAGCAACAGGGCGACCGCCGCCATCTTCCCGGCGAGGATCACTCCGATGAATTTCCGGGTGTCTCTTTCTTTGAGTCGCTTGAGTCGAGTGAGCATGTGCGCAAACTTACGGACACCTGATTTCTGCTTTGTATGCCGGTCGTAAACCGTGTGGGACACGCGACTGACCACAATCTGACAGCGAACGGCCACGAACGCGGCATCGCGTACCGTATTGAAGGTGCAACTGGATCGGGCTCCGTTACTCGCCGATAACACACTCACCGGCGCACGGTGGTGTACCCGCCACAGCGAGTTGATCGACGAGTGGCTCACGTCGCTCCTGGCGGCCGCGGTGCTCACCGACCGCGGATCCGACGCCGTCGGGATCTCGCTCGTGGCCGTGGGCGGCTACGGGCGATCGGAGCTCTGCCCGCAGAGCGACCTCGATGTCATGTTGTTACGCAACCCGCGCCGCGACGTGAAGGCGGTCGCCGAGCGCGTGTGGTACCCGATCTGGGACTCCGGCCTGAAGCTCGGGCACAGCGTGTGCACGCAGCGCGAGGCGCTCGAGATCGCCGACGACGACCTCGACACCGCGACGGCGCTCCTGAGCGCCCGGCACATCGCGGGGGACGCCGCGCTCACGATGGATCTCAAGGCCGCGGCGCGATCGCACTGGGAACGCCGCGCGAAGAAGTGGCTCGAAGCGCTCGACGCGCGCGTCGAAGCCCGACACGCGCAAGCCGGTGAAGTCGCGTTCATGCTCGAACCCGACCTCAAAGAAGGACGCGGTGGCCTGCGCGACGTGCATTCACTGCGCTGGGCGCAGGCGGCGCGAGCGATCCTCCTCGAACACGACGAGATCAGTCTCGCCGCCGCGTACGCCACGCTCCTCGACGCGCGCGTCGAGCTGCAGCGACGCACCGACCGCCCTTCGAACGTGCTCGCGCTCCAGGAGCAAGACGGCGTCGCCGACGCGCTCGGCATGGCCGACAGTGACGCGCTCATGAGCGAAGTCGCGTCGGCTGCCCGCGCGATCGCCTGGACGAGCGACGACGCGTGGCGCCGGGTGCGATCTTCTCTGCGCGGTCCGATCGGCCGCGTCGGACGGCGCGACCGTGTGCTCGGTGAAGGCGTGATCCTGCGCGACGGCGAAGTGCACATCGACACTGCCGCCGATCCCGCCGCCGATCCGCTGCTCGCCCTGCGCGCGGCCCGGCTGGCTGCCGAGCACGGCACCGCGATCGATCGTGACTCGCTGGAACGCCTCGCCGAACGCGCGCCGGCGCTTCCCGAACCGTGGCCTCCGGGTGCGCGAGAGCTCCTCATCGGGTTGCTCCTCGTAGGCGCGGGCGCGATCCCGGTGATCGAGGCGCTCGACCACCGCGGCATCTGGTCGCGGATCCTGCCGGAATGGGAACCGGTGCGGTCGTTGCCCCAGCGCAACGCGTATCACCGCTTCACCGTCGACCGGCACCTCCTCGAAGCGACCGCGAACGCGGCCGCCGGCGCCGATCGGGTCGACCGGGCCGATCTCCTCGTGATGAGCGCGCTGCTGCACGACCTCGGCAAGGGCACGCCTCGCGACCATACGGAAGCGGGCGTCGAGCTCGCCTGCCGGCTCGGCTCGCGTATGGGCTTTTCCGAAGCCGACGTGAGCGTGCTCGCCGAGCTGGTGGGCAACCACCTGCTCCTGTCGGAAGTCGCCGTGCGCCGCGACCTCGACGATCCCGCGACGGTTCAGCGCGTCGCGGCGCGCGTTTCGTCCCTCGCCGCGTTGCAGCTCCTCGAAGTGCTGACGGAGGCCGACTCGCGCGCGACCGGTCCCGCGGCGTGGAGCTCGTCGAAGTCGCAGCTCGTCGCGCTCCTCGTGCAACGCGTCGCGGTGCTCATGGGCGGGACCGATGTCGTCGAGACGGAAGTCCCGACCTTCCCGAACGCGGCGCACCGCGCGCTCCTCGAATCGGAGGGCACCCGGATCGTGTGCGAGCCGCGCGTCCTCACGATCGCCACTGACGACCGGCCCGGAATCTTCTGCAAGGTTGCCGGTGTGCTGTCGTTCCACGGGCTCGACGTCGTCTCGGCGTCGGCGTACTCCGCCGACGGGCGCGCGCTCTCCGAGTTCGGCGTGTCCGATCCGTTCCGCACCGAGACCCCGTGGCCGCGCATCGAGCACGACTTGATGCTCGCGCTCGACGGTCGGCTCGCGGTGCAGGCGCGCGTGGCCGAGCGGGCGCGCACCTACGCCAAGCAGAGCCAGCCGTGGCGAGCGCCGATCACCAAGGTTCGCTTCGACAACGACGCCTCCGACACCGCGACCGTCATCGACGTGTACGCGGTCGACGGCGTCGGCGTGCTCTACAACATCACCCGCGCGCTGACGGAGTTCGACGTCGACATTCGCTCGGCCCGGGTACAGACACTGGGCACGCAGGTGGTCGACGCGTTCTACGTGGTCGACAGCCGTGGCAACAAGATCACCGACACGTCGACCGAGGCCGAGATCGAACGTGCGATCGTTCAATCGCTGAGCGACTGAGACGCGCCCTCCCTAGGGCCGAACCGGGCGCCAGATCTTCAGCTCGTTGTCGGGCAGGCGCTCGGAGAAGGCGCCC
>Ga0265325_10002256_pt1 | contig 13064 bp, 14 predicted proteins | sample 41420metaG_FD_202090 | JGI IMG/M metagenome (GOLD analysis project Ga0265325, IMG submission 202090) | Rhizosphere microbial communities from Carex aquatilis grown in University of Washington, Seatle, WA, United States - 4-14-20 metaG | ecosystem: Host-associated > Plants > Roots > Rhizosphere...
CCCGCGATGATGTCGCCATCGCCGGAGACCAGGATCGGACTGGAAAACCCGAAGGCGCGGATACTGCCTGCGATCTCCGCGATCTGGGCGTCGGAATGCGTGCGGGCATTTCGCGCCGACGGGATCAGCCGCTCCAGCGGCCAGTATTCAACCCGCAAGTCTGATGCAGAACCCTTTGTTTCAGCGGCTTTCATCGCTCGTCCCCGTCATGACCCACCCTCCCACCCCCTCTGGGGCAAAAAAAGTTTTCGAATTTCGCGTAATTGAGCGCGCGCGTGGCCAGCCGGTCTGGGTCGGAAAGCCCCAGAGTTATGACCCCCGGGGCCCTTAGGTCGGATGCTCTCAAGAGAGGCTCTCCCGCTTGCGGCGATCGAGTTCGGCAATGATGTATTCAATGCCAGCACCGCGTTCGCGCAGTTCTGCCTGGGTGGCTTCGTCGCTGAGACGCTTGTCGATTAGTTCGACGGCCTCGACGTATCTCTCGGTTTGACCGGCACATTGGTCCAGGAGCGCGCTATTCCAGCGACGCTCTGCGGCCGAAAAGGCAGCATCTCGTGAATGCGATCCGTTCACATGAAACGTACCGCGATCTGGATTCCTGATCGGCAACCCGCCATCGCTTTCGGGCGGCTTCTTCTGCGGTCGGCGCTCCTGCTTGACCGACGTCGCACCCGTAATATTGCACGCGGGCAGCAAGGTTAGTTTAGACTGGTTACTAGGACAGGTTTGGGTGACAGCCTCATCACCAGCAAGATGACAGGATTGCCGCCCCGAAGGTGACGGACTCTTGGACTGAAAGCGCAGGCTGTGTTGTTTGCGACGGCCTTTCCAGCGGGCTTCATTTTCATAAAAGCGGGGCCACGCCGGTGCGTAAAAATTTGTATGAAAGTGGCCACCGTGACGTGTGCGGTAAAAATAGCGCGCTCGTACCAACCCATTGATAGCGCGAATGACCGTTCGACGATTAATTCCCAACAGCGTTGCGAGCGTGTTGAGTGAAGGATCGCACCGATCCGTTTGCCTGTTGAAATGATCGAGCAACGCGCTCGCCACTCGCTTTTCAGTAGCTGACAGATCCTGGGCGAGCGCTACCCCTTTAAAAGCCAATAGTAAATTGAGTGGGTCTTGGGGCATTTGCCGGAAGCTCGATTCGAATCGTGCGTACGAGGCAAATTGACAAAATATTTGGACCTACGAAATTGTGATGATTGTTCCACTAAGATGATTAGGCAGACATTGTTTTCACGCGTTGCACTCGCCCAAGCGTGAGAGATTCGAACTCGGCGCCGAAGGACTGCCAAAAAGACCCGAATTTATCGGCTCCAAAAATTCCGTACTCTTTGGGTAAAGTACAGAGCCTCAGAGAAAATTGGGTCTGAGAGAGCGAAATGTCCACGGACTACGCGAGCCGAAGTCCAGAGGTCGGATGAAAAGTGGGCGCTAGATTTGTGTTTATTACGGCCCGCCCATTCGGATAGAGAACTGATCACGAAACAAGCTGGCGGAGAGAGTGGGATTCGAACCCACGTTACGGTTTCCCGTAAACACGCTTTCCAAGCGTGCGCCTTCAGCCACTCGGCCACCTCTCCACGATGCAAGATCCGTAAGCGCGGCTTCCACTGCTCGGCCGCCCTTGCAAGGCGCGGCGAATATAGCCATTGCCGGGCGCCGCACAACTCACATAGAGACGGCCAATTACCGAATTTGGCCGATGCGGCCGGCACCGCGCGAAATTCATCCTGTCGCCGCAAAGCCAACAAATCCTCAGCCGGTACTGTTTCGCGGCACCGGGGTGAAATCGCGGCTTTGCCGCTATACATTAGGCCCATGGCAAAAGACCCCTATCTCATCCGTCCCAATCCCGCCGATCCGCGGCTGACCGAACGCGTCAGCGGCGTCGATCAGACCGGAACCAAGATCGAAACCTCGGTCACGGTCGAGCGCGCGCTGACGATCTTTCTCAATTCGCAGGAAATCGTCACCGCCATGACAATCAACGACTATCCCGAATATCTGGCGATCGGCTACCTGCTCAACCAGAACATGCTGCTGCCGGACGACGTCGTCACCGGGGTCGATTACGACGATGAATTGTCGGTCGTCGTCGTGCGCACCAAGCGCAAGACCAATTACGAGAAGAAGCTGAAGAAGAAGGTTCAGACTTCCGGCTGCGCGCAGGGCACCGTGTTCGGCGACCTGATGGAAGCGCTGGAGACCGTCACGCTGCCGGACGCGGAACTGCGCACCTCATGGCTCTACAGACTGGCGCACGACATCAACACCACGCCGTCGCTTTATCTCGAGGCCGGCGCCATCCATGGCTGCGTGCTGGCCGAGCAGGATCAGCCGCTGGTCTACATGGAGGACGTCGGTCGCCACAACGCGGTCGACAAGATCGCGGGCTGGATGTTCAAGGAAAAGGTCTCGCCGACCGGCAAGATTTTCTACACCACCGGCCGCCTCACCTCGGAGATGGTGATCAAAACGGTGCGCATGGGCATTCCGATTCTCATATCGCGGTCCGGCTTCACCGCCTGGGGCGTCGAATTGGCGCGCAAGGCCAATCTAACGTTGATCGGCCGAGCCCGCGGCAAGCGCTTCATCGCGCTGGCCGGCGAGCAGCGCATCGTGTTCGACCAGGATCTCGCTTTCGTCGAGGAGGAAAGCGCCAAGCACCGCCGCAAGGCCGCCGTGCACGATGAATAACGTCCCGCCCACGTTCGGACTCGTTCTCGCCGGCGGCCAAGCCAGACGCATGGGCGGCGGCGACAAGGCAAAAATCGAGATCGGCGGCGTCAGCATCCTTGACCGTGTGCTGGCGACCTTGTCGGCGCAATGCGTCGGCATCGTTATCAATGCCAATGGCGATCCGGAGCGCTTCGCCGACACCGGCCTCACCGTGATTGCCGATAACGTGCCGGGATTCGCCGGACCGCTGGCCGGCGTTCTGGCCGGGCTCGACTGGTTGGCCGAACAGGACAACGGCATCGAGTGGCTGATGAGCGTGCCGGGCGATTGCCCCTTCCTGCCGGACGACCTCGTCGAGCGGCTGCACACGGCGCGCCGCAAGATGGGCGCCGGCGTGCCGCTGGCCTGCGCCCGCTCCGGCGAATGGCGCCATCCGGTGGTCGGCTTGTGGCCGCTCGCGCTGCGCGGCGATTTGCGGACGGCACTCACCGAAGAAGGCCTGCGCAAGATCGAGGTCTGGACCGCCCGTCACGGCATCGCGGTTGCCGACTGGCCGGATCAGCCGATCGATCCGTTCTTTAACGTGAACACCCCGGACGACGCCAAGCGCGCGCAACAACTCGCCGAGCAAATGGCCGGCGGCTGAATCAGCCCATTAATACGGCGTAAGACAGAAAGCCGGCGCGGTCGCCCGCCGCGACGTCGGTTACGTCGTCGGCGAATTCGAGCAGGCCGTCGGTTTCGGTCAGTGACGTGATCACGCCGGCGCCGTCCTGCGGGTGCTTGACTGCCTCGATCTCGCCGTCGGCGCGCCGGCGCAGCGCGACGCGGACATATTCGCGGCGGCCTTTCTTCTTCCTGTAGGCGAAGGCGGTGCGCACCGGCAGCGGCATCAGCGGCCGCGGCAGCGCGCCGGCGAGCCGCAGCATCAGCGGCCGCACCACCCGCACGAAAGTGACGAACACCGCGACCGGATTGCCGGGCAATCCCATGAAGGCGGCAGGTTCAGCGTCATTTGCGCCGCGCAGCACGCCCATCGCCACCGGCCGGCCGGGCTTGATGGCGACGCGCCAGAACACCAGCTTGCCGACGCGCTCGACGGCGTCGCGCACGTAATCCGCCTCGCCGGTCGAGACGCCGCCCGTGGTCAGCACCAGATCGTGGCGCGTGGCGGCTTCACCTATCGCGCGCGCCAGTGTCTCGGGATCGTCCGGCAGGATGCCAAGATCGGTGACCAGCGCGCCCATGTGACCGAGCAATTGCGCCAGCAGGAAACGGTTGGCGTCGAAGATCGCCGCCGGTCCGCGCGCACTGCCCGGCTCGACCACTTCGTCGCCAGTCGAAAAAATCGCGACGCGCAGCCGCCGCCGCACCTCGATATCGGTGAGGCCGAGTGCCGCGGCAAGCGCGATCTGCGGCGCGTCGAGCACGGTGCCGCCGGAGAGCGCGACCGCCCCGGCCCGCAGGTCCTCGCCGGCCAGCCGCCGATTGGCCCCGGCTTTGAGCCCGCTCGGTACGATCACCGCATCGGCTTCGACGCGCACGTCTTCCTGCATGAACACCGTGTCGGCGCCCTGCGGCATCGGCGCGCCGGTGAAAATACGCACCGCCTCGGCATTGCCAAAGGCATTTTTGACGCCCTGGCCGGCCATCAGACGGCCGGCGACTTTCAATCGAGTTTCCCCGCTGGCGCTCAAATCGGTGTGCCGAACGGCATAGCCATCGACCGCCGAATTATCGAACGGCGGCAGATTGACCGGCGCGCTGATATCGGCCGCCACGACACGGCTGCGCGCCGCGGCAAGGGAAACACGCTCCGTTTCCGCAACCGGCTTTATCCGCTCGGCAATCAGCCGCTCCATCTCGGCAAGCGGCATCAATGGACCGGAAAAAGCAAAACAGTCGTCGGTGAGCTGCACCATCTAGCCGCTCCGGCCGATGACGGAGGCGATGGGAATGGCATAGCGCAGCACCGCGTCGGCGATGGCGTCGATGTCGTTGAGGTCGATCACCGGCAGCTTGACGCCGGGCAATTTGGTGTCGGACGCGATGACGACGATTTGCGGGTCCTCGCTCTGCAGCAGCGGCTTGCCGTTGACCGCGCGAAAGATCTCGATCTTGGGAAAGCTTTCGCGCTTGAAGCCCTCGACCAAAACGAGGTCGACCGCGGAGAACTTCTTGAGCAGCGCCACCATGTCCCATTCCGCATAGCCGCGCAGTTCATGCAGCACCGCCCAGCGCCTGGCCGAGCTGATGACCACCTCGCTGGCGCCGGCGGCGCGATGCATGAACGAATCCTTGCCCGGCACGTCGAGGTCGAATCCGTGATGCGCGTGCTTGAGCGTGGAAACCGTATGCCCGCGCGCGATCAGCACCGGCAGCACTTTGGTGATCAATGTTGTCTTGCCGGAGCCACTCCAGCCGGCGAGGCCGATAATGCGCATGCGGGGGGTTATAGCACCGGCTTCGGCTCCGCGGGCATCTTGTCACCGGCTCCGGCATGCGCTTGACGTCAATGCGCGGCAATTGTCCAGTCTGGCGCAAGCCGGACTATAGGGAACCGATGGCGGAAAAAACGCTCAACTTGCGCGGCCTCAAATGCCCGCTGCCGGCGCTCCGCACCAAGAAGGCGCTGTCGGGCCTCGCCGCCGGCGATCTGCTGACGATCGAATGTACCGATCCGTTGACGGCGATCGATATCCCAAATCTGCTCCGCCAGACCGGCGATAAGCTCGAGAGCAAATCCGGCACCAGCACCCTGCTCACTTTCCGCATTCGAAAGCGGTAATCGGAACCTCAAATGCGCGCGTCCGCGAGCGTCATCTGCGCGCCCTTCTCTCCGATCATGATGGCGGCGGCATTGGTGTTGCCCGATACGACGGTCGGCATGATCGAGGCATCGATCACCCGCAACCGGTCGAGCCCGCGCACCCGCAGCCGCTCATCGACGACAGCCCTGGCGTCCGGCCCCATGCGGCAGGTGCTGGTCGGATGGAATACCGTGGTGCCCTTGTTGCGCGCGAAGGTCAGGAAGTCGTCATCGGTCACGCATTGCGGGCCCGGATTGATCTCTTCGGCGACATAGCGCGCGATCGCCGGCGCCCCCATAATCCGCCGCAGCAATTTCATGCCGTCGACCATGACCTCGCGGTCGGCCGACGCCGACAGGTAATGCGGCTCGATCGCCGGCGGCGAGGCCGGATCCGCCGATTTGATCCGCACCGAGCCACGGCTTTGCGGGCGCAGCTGACAAACCGAGGCGAGAAAGCCGGGGAAGGAGTGCAGGCTTTGCCCGATGCTTTCGGCGCTGAATAAAATGAAATGAATCTGCACGTCCGGTGTCGGCAGGCTGGGATCAGTCTTGAAGAAGCCGCCGGCATAGCCGGCGCCGACGGCGAGAAAACCTTTGCGGAACAGCAAGTAGTTGAGGCCGGCGGCTATACGGCTGCGCAAGCTGCCCATCATGTCATTGATGGTGATCGGCTCGGTGCAGCGATAATTGAATCGCGTCTGATAATGATCCTGCAGATCGGCGCCGACACCCGGCATGTCCGCGACGACCTCGATGCCATGCGAGCGCAGCAGATCGGCTGGCCCGACGCCGGAAAGCTGAAGCAGCTGCGGCGAATTGAACGCGCCGCCCGAGAGGATCACTTCGCCCGCGGCGCGCACGCTGTGCCGCTCGCCGTTGCGCAGATATTCGACGCCGACCGCGCGGCGGCCTTCGAACAACACGCGCGTGCCAAGCGCACCCGAAATCACGGCCAGGTTCGGCCGCCTGCGCGCCGGCTTGAGATATCCGCGCGCCGTCGAGCAGCGCCGGCCGTTGCGCGCGGTGAGCTGGTAATAACCGGCGCCTTCCTGGCTCGGCCCGTTGAAATCCCCGGTGCGCGGGAAGCCGGCCTGTTCGGCCGCGTCGATAAAGGCCTCGCAAAGCGGATGCGGCTCGACATCGGAGACGCCGAGCGGGCCGCCTTGGCCATGCAGCGCGTCGGCGCCGCGCACCTGGTCCTCGGCCTTGCGGAAAAACGGCAGCACGTCGTCGAATGCCCAGCCAGCATTGCCAAGCTGGCGCCAGTGATCGAAATCTTCCGCCTGCCCTCGGACGTAAAGCAGTCCATTGATCGAGCTCGAGCCGCCCAGCAGTTTGCCGCGCGGCTGGATGATCTGCCGGCCATTGAGTTCGGGTTCCGGCTCGGTCTGATAAAGCCAGTTCACTCGGGCGTCGCTGAACAGCTTGCCGTAACCGAGCGGAACATGGACCCAGAAATAATTGTCGTGGCCGCCGGCTTCGAGCAGCAGGACCTTATGCCGGCCCGAGGCCGAAAGCCGGTCGGCTAGCACGCAACCCGCGCTGCCGGCGCCGACGATCACATAGTCGAATTGAACGGAGTCCAAAGCGGAATCCCGATCTCATTCAAGGCATGTGCCAGCCAACGCTGGCTTTCGCGGCTCGCGCGAGCGGAGAAAGGTTAGACTACAGTTTGTCTCGCTCAAGTGTGGCGGCGGACGCAGTCGCAGCCGAACCGGTCTCTGACTGTCTAATTCCCTGATAACAGGCAAAATAACAAGGACGCCGTCGCTAAGCGCGGCTGATAGCGGTGTCGCCGCGGGGTTAACCCCCTGATTTTTAATAACTAACGGACGTTTACGCCGGCATCCATCCGCAGTTTCCCTCATTGTGAACAGGGAATTTCCTCGCGCCTATCAGGGAATATATAGCGCGATCCCGTTCCCTCTTCGCGCCCGCGCGTATCTCAACGAAGGCTTCCAACGACATAGGCGGCTCGTCGCCAAATCTAGGCGGTCTTAAGTGGGAACGTTCACCGTTAACTGGGAGCGATGTGTTCTTAAGTGGGATTAGCTTCTCTTAAGTGAGATTCCTATCTCGCAATTCAATTCGTGGGCTCGCTGAAGCGAAGTATGCTCACTGTAGCTGAGCTGTCACGTCGAGCATTTTTTTATACCGGGGGATCGACAGAAACTATTTTGTGCCGCGAATCGGCTACTGGGTATTTTGCCGGATGTGACGAGTAGGGAGGTGTGTTTCCCGAAAGTCGAATGGAGTAGCGTAATGAGTTCGGCAGTCCCTAAAATTGAGATGCGATTGATCTCGTCGCTTCGACCTTACTCTGGCAACGCGCGTTGCCATTCCAAAAAGCAAATCCGTCAGATAGCCGCCAGCATAAATCGCTTCGGCTTTACCAACCCAGTTCTCGTCGGTGATGACAATGAGATCATCGCCGGCCACGGCCGTGTGTTAGCCGCCAAGGAGATCGGCCATCAGGCCGTGCCTACACTTAGGCTGTCTCATTTGTCTGCGGCCGAACGACGAGCCTATGTGATCGCTGACAACAAGTTGGCTCTGAACGCGGGCTGGGACCACGAGATCCTTGCGATCGAATTACAGGCTCTGATTGAGCTGGATTTCGACGTGTCCTTGACCGGCTTCTCGCTGGCAGAAGTCGACCTTGTGCTGGACGCAGCCGACGAAGCCAAGACTGAAGAGATCGCCCCAGCGGATGTAATCCCCGAGGCATCCCGCTCCACTGTGTCCCGCCGAGGCGACCTGTGGCTACTTGGTCGACACCGTTTGCTCTGCGGCGACGCCCGAAGCCACGCCGATCATGTTGCTTTGCTTGGGCAAGAGAAGGTCGACCTCGTTTTCACCGACCCACCCTATAACTTAGCAATAGACGGCAACGTTTGCGGTCTGGGCCGCGTGCGGCACCGGGAGTTCGCAATGGCATCCGGCGAAATGTCACGACAGGACTTTGCAACCTTTTTAACTCAGACACTCACCAACACCACCTCGTTCTGTCGTGACGGCGCCATCGCCTTTGTATGCATGGATTGGCGCCATATGGATGAGCTGCTCGAAGCTGGAGCGGCAGCATTTTCCGAACTCAAGAATCTATGCATCTGGAACAAGACAAACGGCGGAATGGGAACGTTCTACCGCTCGAAGCACGAGCTAATCTTTGTCTTCAAGGTAGGAACGGCACCTCATACCAATAGCTTTGGTCTTGGTGATACAGGACGCTATCGAACCAATGTCTGGGATTATGCTGGCGTTAGCAGCATCAGCCCTCACCGGCTTGAAGATCTCGCATTGCATCCGACGGTCAAGCCCACGGCGCTAGTCGCTGACGCCATCAAAGATTGCTCCAAGCGCGGCGAGATCGTATTCGACGCTTTCGGCGGTTCTGGCACGACCCTCATTGCGGCGGAGACCTGCGGCCGACGAGCGAGGCTAATCGAATATGATCCTGATTATTGCGATACCATTGTCAGGCGCTGGGAACGCCTGACGGGTAAACGAGCAACGCTTTCGCAAACCGGTGAATGCTTCGAAGACTTGATGGAGCAAAGTGCCGTTTCCGTCCTGATCCGCGCGGATTAGCGAAGCATGCAAAACGACGATGAAAATCCCTTCTGGTCGAAGGAGCGCAATTATTTGGTCGGATACGGTAAGCCGCCGTATCACACTCGGTTTAAAAAAGGCCAAGCAGGAAATCCAAAGGGACGACCGAAGAAGCCTGTGCCTAAGAAGCCAATAGACCGGTCCCTGCGTGACGCAGAACTCGCCTTCATGGAGAGCCAAGTCCCGATCCAAAAGGGAGACAAGCGTGAGCACATCACCATGCGCGACGCTGTCCGGCAGAAGCAGGCCATGGTCGCATTAAGCGGCAATCCTCATGCGCTAAAGGCCATCCAGGAACGTGACGAGCGGAACCTAAAGGATCTCAACGCCGAAATCGAAGAGGACCACGAGTTTTGGCGGAACTACATCAACAAATATGAAGTCTTGGCCGCCGCTCAAGAAAAGACCGGCGAACCCATGTCAGAAGAGTGGCCGCATCCGGACGATCTCGTATTCGACAATGGAGTTCATGTTCAAATTAAAGGGGGCGCCAATCCGAGCAAAGCCTTTGAAGGCCGTAGGCTTCGGATCCGTCTCCGATATCTAATGTTGCTGCAGAGCGAGTGGGATCGGCGGAACAATTCAACTTTGAATGGCGAAATCTCCGCCTCCGAGGTAGTCGCCATTGTAATAAACCAATATGCGCTGCCCAAGCGCATGCAACTCGATGACGCTAGGCTCATCATGCAGATGGATCGAATTTCTAGAATGCGAAAGCGCGAACTGAAACGCCTAATACAACAGAGCTGGGCTGAGTTGGGCTTCCAAAGGAAGCCACCGGTTATTATCGGCGCGGCAAAGCCATTTTTGGAAGCCGTAGTTGCCAAAGTGAATACCGCGCAACGCAGTTAAGGGCGCTTGTCACCAGGAGCCACAGACGCTAAGTCGTGCGCCCCCATGTCAGCTGGAGCTGCTCTCCTATGGCTGGCTCGGTGCGACGGGACTGAGCAGCAGTCCTAGTCGCCGACCCATTGACAGCTCGAAAATATTTCGTTGCGCCGAATAGATGGCCTGAACGCGTGCACCCAATTCTAATCGCCCGCGTTCGTATAGGTGTAGGTGATGCGGGCGTCGGTAAAGCGTTCGTTCGTACCGGAGATACAGGTCCCAAATCCATAAGAGTAGCGGCTGTTGGCAACTACATTGAGCGTCGTCACCGAATAATTGACCGGCTTGCGGGTTTCGGAACTGTTGAAATCTTGCTCGAAGACGAGCGTATCGGTCGCTCCGGTCGCCAGATTGTTGCGGTATCGAAATGTAAGTGCACCGCCGGAGCTGACATACCAGGCGGCGAGCGCGATTATCGTGGCTTCCTGCGGTAGATTTACTGCGTCGGGATCGATCAAGTGGACCGACAACACACTCGGTCAGAAGACTCAGGAAAAGAAGACGACAGCGTCGATCGCTTACACGACCGCATATGGGTCATGTCTAACCCAGCAGCAGCGAACTAACACCACAGTTACGGTACGAGGGGCGCGGGAGCAGCTCGTTTATCAAAATGGTGTGTATGTTTATTTGGAAGGTCGCCTAGTAACAGCAATCCAAGACTCTCAAACTCGCCCCTGACCTCAATGGCCCTGCCTGCGTTCCGCGTTAGTTGCGTCCGCTTACAGCGCCCAATGCATTTTGTTTGAGGTTTGCGAGCGGACGGCCGTCGCGCATGCGACTCAATGATGATCAATCTGGCGGCAAAAGAGCCAGAAAATTGCTCACGTTTCGCTCGACTTCGTCGCGACATACAGCGTGTGTGGTACCGAGGAGAACGGCGCCGTGGATGCAAAAGTTTTGGAGACGACGACCAAGGCGCATTTGACAGAGATGCGCGCGCGGCTGGATGACACAACCGGCATCGCCCAGGCCGCCGAAATCTGCGCTGCGGCAGGCACTTTTCCGAAGGCGATCGAGCTCGCTCTCGATCTTGAGCAGATCCTCTACAAGGTGAACACGTTCCTCAACGCCGCGAGCACGATGCACCGCATCTTGAAGACGTAACGCGGATATCTCTGCACCTCCATCAGCCCGCCAGCGCACTCAGCCTCCGCGGGCTCGCGGCAGTGACGCTATGAGGTGTCATTGCACAAGATGGAGGATGTCATGAAGTTCAATAAAAATCTGAAAGGCAAAGCAAGCGGCAAACAATCCCGCTCCGCTAAGTCCAAAGCCGTGGAGAAGGTCCCGCGTCACCGTGAAGATTCAAAGCGACAAGCCGTCCTCGACCAGTTGCGAGGATCCGACGGCACCACGATTGCTGCGATCATGAAGACGACCGGATGGCAGCAGCATTCGGTGCATGGCTTTCTGTCTGGCGTCGTCCGCAAGAAGCTCGGGTTCAACCTCGTCTCCGAGAAGACCGATGACGGGCGCGTGTATCGGATTGCGGCGGCAGGCGGCGCACCGTCTCGGATAAAGGCTCGCGGCAAAGGCCGGTAAGACCCGTGGCCCGTCGCCTTACTGAGAAGGATCTGGAACTCGAGATCGCGCACTTGCGCAATCTCGAGTTGCGCGAGCTTCGCATTGTTTGGGAGAAGCATCACGCCGTCAGCGTTCCGAAGACGCTACGCAGCGAGATGCTGATCCGATCAATTGCATGGCAAATACAGGCCAGAGCCTTTGGGGGTCTAAAGCCATGGCGTCAAAGCGCATCTATGGCGCCCGCCCCTTCATGCGCGGCGAGATCTACAAGCTCCTAGAGAACCCGATCTACATCGGTGAAATCCACCACAAAGGGCATCACTATAAAGGCGAGCATCCGTCGATCATTGACCGGAAGCTCTGGAACGCGGTGCGGGCAAAACTCGCAGCCAATGCTCACGACCGACATATCGGACGGGGCCTCAAAGACCCGAGTCTGCTAGCAGGCCTGCTCTACGACGACCGAGGAAATCGGCTGACCCCCACCCATACCGTCAAGAATGGAAAGCGGTACCGCTACTATGCCCTCCAGCATCGACGCGCAGGAAAGGTCCAGCCTGAAGCCACCCAGGGACCCCATCCCAACTGGCGTATCCCGGCCCGGGAGATTGAAACCGTTGTTATTGCTCAGTTGGTTAGATGCCTGGCCGATCCACATTGGCTGCTGAAAAATGTTGCCGGGTGCCAGACCATCGTTCAGCGCAAAGCGCTCATCGCTGAGGGAACGCAGATCGCGGCACGTTTGCAGTCTCTCACCGGCGCCGATTTGCGTTACCAACTCTTGAGCTTGGTCGCTCGCGTTTCTTTATCCGATAGCGGATTCCGCATTGATGTTGATCGCACTCCCTTTATCAGAGCGACTAAGGGTCGACCGCTGCAGCTCCAACGCCCCGGGCCTGGCACGCGAAACGACGATCGGGTTCGTTCATCAGCAAATCGTAGTCAGGTGAAAGCTGGCGACACGATTGAAATCCATGTCCCCATTGCACTCGGTCGCCGCGGCCTGGAAACCAAACTCATCATCAGCGCTCCTGGCGAAGACCAGCGTTCGCGCCCTCCCGACCCCGTTCTCGTGAAGCTCATCTCAAATGCGCATCGATGGTGGGCAGACCTGGTCACAGGTCGATATCAAACCACTCGCGCGCTCGCGCAAGCCTATGGAACCGATGAGCGTTATGTCGCCCGCGTGCTGCAGCTGGCCTTTCTGGCACCGCCTATCATCGATGCGGTCGTGACAGGACAGCAGCCGATTGAACTAACGGCCCAACGCCTGATGACACTGCGTGGCATGCCACACAGTTGGAACAGCCACATGGCGGATCTCGGCTTTGTCGCAAATTGATCCATCCTATTTTTTGCGCTTGAGGCCTTGTGGAAGGTGCGGCTTCGCACGCGCCATCCGTACGGGCTTAATGACAACTGATCGTCCCCGAGCTTGCCTAACGCCCATTATGGAATATTTTAAGGCGACGTTACACTTCCCAAACCTAACCGCTAGGTGTAGAACTGGCGGTGCGCCGTGAATGCGCCGATCCGG
>Ga0265325_10002260_pt1 | contig 13054 bp, 9 predicted proteins | sample 41420metaG_FD_202090 | JGI IMG/M metagenome (GOLD analysis project Ga0265325, IMG submission 202090) | Rhizosphere microbial communities from Carex aquatilis grown in University of Washington, Seatle, WA, United States - 4-14-20 metaG | ecosystem: Host-associated > Plants > Roots > Rhizosphere >...
CGGTCGTCAGCGTTGAACCGTCGAACAGCTCGATGTCGCCGGACGATCCAACGTTTACGCCGGCTTCGGCGCCACCATCGACAATGACGGTGCTGCCGGTGTGGACCGACAACAGACCAGAGCCGCCGGAGTTGAGCCCGACGGCCAGAAAAGTTCCGGCCATGGCCGAAGCGTTGTTATAAAGATAGAGATAGCCCTTGCCGGCAGCACCCACCTCGATGGCTTGGGTCGCGGTGACCGATGCTCCGCCGAACTGTCCATCAGCGGTTACTGATCCATTTGAGCCGAGGTCCTGACCAATAATGACGTTGCTGGTGTCAACTTCGCCGCCGTTCTCGATGGTCACAAATGAATTTGGATCCGGCAGGACAGCCGAGAGAGAAATCTGATCGATCGCGAAGTCGTTCGCATCCGTGTCAGTGTTGGTATCGACCAGGCTGAGCTCGACGGAGGTATCTGCTCCGGAGTTCCAAACGAAGTCGGCGAGTCGCCAAGTGCCATCGGTGTACAGTGTGCCGATCGGAACGTTGTCCGCCAAAACCTCGAGCGTGGCGTCATTGAAGCGCCCGTCGTTTACGTCAACGCCGTAGAAGCTGACCAAATAATCTGTGTCTGGCGTTACGTCGACGGTTTGGTACCAGACGCGATTGGTCCCGCTTGCGTCGCCATCGGCAACGAGAACATTGCCGTCGCCGCCGAACGGATCGGCCGTTATGTGCGTCCAGTCGCCGAACACCGTTGTGCCGGAAATGTTGGCCGCATCCGTGATCGCATAGGGTCCGGGCGTGACCGGCCCCGGCATTGGCAAGTTGTTGGTGTAGCTGACGTAGTCGCTGCTGAATCCGGTATCGCCACCACTAAAGTCGCCGTTCGCGACCAGGTTCGTGGGCGCGCCACCAACAACCAGGGTGTTGTTGACCTGGAGGAGGCCGCCATTTGCGTCGACCTTGCCGTTGTCGACGGTAACAGCGGAGGCATCGACCTCGCCGCCATTCTTTACGGTCAAGGATGTCTGGGCCGGCGCGTTGCCGTTCGTGTCCGAAACTGTAATTGCGCCGGCAACCTGAAGGGTCGACGAGTCAACGACGACGCTGCCGAGGCTGACGTCGAGCGTGCCGGCGTGCGATGTGGCGCCGCCATTTTCGATCGTCAAAGTCGAATTCGATGTGGTGCCGGAATTCGAAACGGTGACGGCATCAGTAACATTGAGCGTGCTGTCGTTGATATCGACAGTGCCGTTATTGACGGTGAGCGTATCGGCGTCGATCTCCGCGGCATTCTCGGCGGTCAGCGACGAAGGTTGGGCATCGTCCCCTCCGACATCGAGCGCGTATTCGACGGTGAGCGCTTTTGCGTTGTCGTCGACCGAGCCATTGTCGATCGTGAGGTTCTGGGCGTTGCTGTCCGTGTCGACGGTGACAGCGCCGCCATTGGTGACCGAGGCATCGTCGCCCGTGGTCGGCGGACCGGTATTGGGATCCCAATTGGCGGCGTCGGAGAAGTTACCGGGGCCCGCGATCCAATTGTAACTTGTCATGACATTCCCGTTGTTGCTGGCGAATGCGATAATCGGCGTTGTGCCGGGGGTGTCGAACAATTTCCCGGTATTGGTGCCATCCGTGGCCCAAACGCTATGAGAGGTTCCGTCAAATGCGTTGAAGAGCAGATTGCCGTTGAACTCGGCGAAATTACTCGGTGACGATGAGCCGGATGGATTGATGTCGGCGATTATGTGGGTGCCGCCGGGCGTGCCGTCAGACACCCAAAGTTCGAGGCCGTGAGTGCCGTCGTTGGCGGTGAAGAACAGCTGGCCGCCGATGGTGAAAAAAGCCTGCGGCTGGAAGCTGAACGAATTTACGGTGGTGAGCGCCGTGGTGCCGGCGTCGGTGCCATCCGAAATATAGAGCTGCGTCTTGCCGTGGACGCCATCGGCAGCAAGTGGAGCGTCGAACACGAGATGGCCGTTAAAATTGTAGAGCGGGAAAAAGTTATCGGCGAAATGGCCGGCGGCCGTCACCATCACGGTATTGGCCGCGGTGCCGTCAGTCTTCCAGATTTGGTCGCCATTGGTGCCGTCATTGGCGGTGAAATAAAGGGTGCCATTGACGTCGGTCATTTCTCTCGGATTCGAGCCGTTCGAGCCGGGATGGATGTCCTTCACGACGGTCGCGGTGACGCCGTCAGAAACAAAAAGTTCGTCGCCCATGCCGGGCGCAAACGCGTCGAAGAAAAATTTGCCGTTCGACGCGGCGAAGTTGGTCGGAAACGTTGAGCCGGCGCCGGGATTGAGGTCGGCCACCATGGCGGCCGTGGTCCCGTCGGAGGCCCAAAGCTCCTGGCCGTGCGAGCCGTCGTTGCCGAAAAAGTACAATTTGTTACCGCCAGCGGTCATGTCGACCGGATGGAAATTGCCCTCGTTGACGTCCGTGACCATCACGGTCCCGTCGGTCGTGCCGTCGCTTTTCCAGAGTTGCTGGCCATGCGTGCCGTCGTCGGCTACGAAATACAGCTCATTATTGAGGATGTTGAATTCGGTTGGATTCGACGATGCGGAGCCGGGATTGATGTCCTTCAATAAGAAGGTGCCGGCAACTGTGCCGTTGGTCATCCATATTTCGTCGCCGTGAATTCCGTCGTCGGGATCGAGAAACTCAGCAAAACTCAGCGGAAAGCCGCCGCCTTCAAAGGATCCGAAATTGGGAGATACCGAATGTAATAGGAACGAAATTAGCAACGAGGTAGCCACAGAGTTTTCGTCGTAAGTAGCTTTCTCAAGCTGCGTGTGCTGCAAGTCCTGGGTCGGGACAAACTGGAGAATAATGCCGTTACCGATCACTGGATCTCCCATGCGCCACCTCCCCAACGATTTTTCAGATTGTCACTTTTTTGAAAATCAGCACGGTAAGCAACGAAGGCGCGGCGATCGAATAAGCCGGCCTGTGCCGGGTCGCCGCCGCGCGTCCAACTAAAGCTCACCATCGGCCGCTCCCCTCGTGGCACTGTTGCCTACGAATGTCGTGTCTGGGTCCGCACACAATCCCTGCCGCCACGCCTGACCTTGGAGGCGGTAAGCTCTCGCTACGCTTTCACTTTGACAGCCTGATCACAGGCCGCCGACGCATGAAATTATTCAGGAAAAATCGGAGCGATGACGTCGCTCACACCGTTCGTCGCCGCCGCGCGAGCCAAGCAACGCAATCAACCGCGTCGCTTACGCGAAGCGGCGGGGTGCCCAAGAAATATTGTTGCTAAGGACCGTGCGGCCGGAACGGCATCGCTGGTCTCGACCCCGAACTCCCCCAAAACACAGCCGCCACAGGTGTTAATGAAATCCGAGAGCCAACAAGGTGTCAAATCCTTTTAACCGATTGAGAGTCCCGGCCGCCGCAACGCGTAAAAGAAACCAGCGCAACCAAATAAATAATGCGTAACTTTGTCACCCGAGCTAACCATTTCTTATATTGAGCGTTTCGCCAACATTCTGCACCGTCCATCATCAAGAAAAGCGGCCAAGGCACGAAAGTTCTGGTGCCCTGTCGATGAAGACATATGCGCAGTCCGCACGGGAAGCGAATGACGTCCTTTGCTCAGCCCTGCCGCGGATCCGCGTCCAGCCGCACGACCCAACCCTCGAGGCCGGCCTTGGCGGCCGGATACCTGGTCAGAACCGCAGGATCGTGACCGGGAACGACATGAGCGGTCGACGTCGCGAGCCTCCGCAGATGATTGTAGCCCTCGACGACTTCGGCAGGATTGTACGTTGTCGGAAAAACGCGGCCCTCTTCGAAATGATTGTAGAGATGCGTCGCATCCGACGCGAGGACGACATATCCTCGGCGGGTTTTCACCCGCACGCATTGCAGGCCCTTCGAGTGGCCGCCAACTTTATGAACGGTGATGCCGGGCGCGATCTGGTCGGCGCCGTCATGAAACACCACACGTCCGGAAAACAACTTGCGCACCATGGCGACGACGTCCTCTTCCTCAAACGGCGTCTTGAGAAACTGATGGCACATGCAGCGTCCCGTCGCATAGGCCATCTCGGTATCCTGTAGGTGATATTTTGCGCGCGGAAAGACGTCGTAGTTTCCTGTGTGATCATAATGCAGATGCGACACGATCACATTTTCGATTTTGTCGGGTTGAACGCCGATCGCCCTGAGACCGTCAGCAATCGGCCGCACCAAGGTGCGGTGGCGCTTCTTACCCATCGCCTCGTCAAAGCCGGTATCAACGACATAGGCGCCGTTCCGGCCGACAATCGCCCAGACGTAGTAATCCAGCGGCTGCAACACATCATGCGCATCGCCGCCGATATAGTTTTGCAACGATTGGCGATCGTGATGTCCGTAGTGGACGGCGTAGACTTCGTAGGTTTCTTCGTTGTCCATCGCAATCACCGCTGTTATCGCTGCCCGCCTGTCTTCGCTTCGACGCCGGCCTACTGCTCGACCAACCAGGAAGGGATCGACGAGCCGCACTATGGCGCGCACGGGCACTATCGCAGCCTCGCCACTTTCAGTTGGCTCAGATGGTGGTGCTTCCCGTCAACCGCTGGCAATCGCCGTTTCAACGTCAGCGAAAAGACTGCGCCGTGGCCTAACGTTTCAACAATTAGACAGATTTTTCGTATCGTAGCTGCTTGCGATGCCCATCTACGCCACGGCGCCTGATGCGGGCATTGTGACTAAGCGGAATGACGATGTTCTGATTGCGCTCCGCCTTTGTTGAGGAAGCGCGGCCGACATCGGCGTTCTGCATTATCAAGCGCGTGAGCAATTTAGAAAGCAGCTTTTGCTCTTCCGCGCTGAAGCAACTCAATACACGACGGTTGACGCTGGCAAGACACGGCTCGATCTGAGCAAGGATCGCCTGTCCTTGTCTGGTGATTTCCAGCAATTTGACGCGCTTGTCCTCGGCCGTTCCCGAACGCCGAATATAGCCTTTGAGCTCAAGGCGCTCGACCACGCCGCCCAGCGTCGAACGGTCAAACTCCATAGTGTCCGACAAACGCGTGACGTCGATGCCGGGATTGTCGCGGATTCTTGCAAGCGCCGAATACTGAAGGCAGGTCAGGCCGAACTGCTCACATTCCTCGGCGAAAATTGCGACAGCGATCTGCTGCGAGCGTCGAAATAAATATCCCGGCTCCGACTGCCATTTGTTGAGCGCCATATCTAACCTACTGGAATCGCGTTTCATTTTTGAATTTTTGCCTCATAGGCAGGGTACTGTCAATCATCGAAACCACAAGCTCCTCACGACACCGGTTTTGCGACCCGGATCGGCTTGCCGTCGAGCCAGGCGCGAATTCCCTCAACCACTCCGCCATAATAGGTCCGATAGTTGTCGACAGTGACAAAGCCGATGTGCGGCGTCATGACGACGTTCGGCAAGCGACGGAACGGGTGATCGGAGGGCAGCGGCTCTTCGTCGTAAACATCCACTCCGAAACCGCCGATTTTTCCCTCACGCAGCACATTCAACAGTGCCGCTTCGTTGATCAGTGGTCCGCGCGAGGTGTTGACCAGAAACGCGTTGCGTTTCATGAGCGCGAGTTCCGCGGCGTCGATGATGTGGCGCGTGGGGGCGCTCAACTGCATGTGGACCGATACGATTTCCGAGTTGCGGAAGATCTCGTCTTTCGTCGCATAGCCGACACCGGCTTCGGCGCATCTTTCCGGCGTCAAATTCGGGCTCCAGGCCACAACCTTCATGCCGAACGCTTTAGCGATGCCGGCTGCCTTGGTGCCGAGACGGCCAAGTCCGACGATGCCGAAGGTCTTGCCGAAGAGGTCCATGCCGACGCGGTCCTGCCAAAGCTTGCCGTTCTTCATGCGCTCGCTCTCGCGACCGGCTTGACGGGCAAGCTCCAGAATCAACGCGAAGGTGAGTTCGACCGTCGGATGCGGCAGCGCGCTGGTGCCGCAAACTATGATGTTGCGACGGTTGGCGGCCCCAACGTCGATCGAAAGATTCTGGCCGCCCGTGGAGACGATCAGCCGCAGCTTCGGCAATGCCCCTATCAGGTCCGCCGGCACGGGCGTGCGCTCACGCATCAGGCACAGAATCTCGAAATCCTTGAGCGCGCGGCTCAGATTTTCGATGCCGTCGATCCTCTCGCGAAAGACCTGAACGTCGACCTCGGGCGCCACCTGGGTCCAGTCCGCCATGTCGAGCGCGACGCCCTGATAGTCGTCCAATATAGCGCAGCGCAATTTCACTCTAACCTCGCGTTTCCTTCTTCAGCCAACACAGGCCATCTCGGCCGGCACGTTGATCAGGCATTCCGCCCGCTTCGGCCGCACGATCATGAAATCGGCCAGCATGCAGCCGACGTCGGGCTTCCACGCGGAATCGTGCAAATCGATATTGTTGCCGAACGCCATGCCCTCTTCGAGCACGAGATCCTCGATACCGGCGCCGTTGCCATTCGGCCGGCCATAGCCCGGCGGGTAGACGCAGGACACGAATTCCGGCGACGCGACACCCATCATGTGAAAGCCGAGCTCGACATAGTCGAGCCCGGCGCGGTCGGCCGGCGCGCGAACTCGCTCCCACGCTTCGCGAAAAGTGCGTCCAGCGACCAAAGCATCCTTGCTCGCCTCCAGGCATTCGACTGACACATCCCAGATGCGACGCAATTGATCCGGAGGCTTCTTGCCGAGATACACCGTGTATTCGGTGTGGCAGCGATAGCCGCCATATTTCGTATGGAATTCGGCGATGACGATGTCGCCGGCATTGAGCGGACGCCGCGTCGGCGACACCGGTTGCTCGCAGCCATGCAGAAGGTGCCACAGTTCGTTTTTCGGGTGCTCGACCGGACCGGACGCGAGCATATTAAACACGTTCGGATCGCCGCCATTGGCGATTTGCGTGCGGATCATGTTGGCATAGAGTTCGGCCTCTGTGAGGCCGGGGCGGGCGCTGGCGATCATGGTGTCGACGACTTTGCGCGCGATCTTGCCGGCTTCGCGCAGCATGCCGATCTCTTCTTCGCTCTTGACCAGCCGCAGAAAGCCGAACACCGGGGTAACGTCGACAAAATACGCGTCGGGAAGCTCGTTGCGCAGACCGTTGATGTCCGCCTCGAGAAAGGCGCTGAGCTGGATCGAGTTATTGAACCCGACCAGCCCAATGCGGCCTCTGTCAAAGCCGCGTTCGCGCATCTCCTCGGCGATCGCCTTCGGCCCGCCGCGATTGCGGAAATCATCGACCCACTCCTGGATCGACAAATAGGCCGAGGTCGGCCGGTTCATATGCTGCACCGAATTCCAGATCACCGGCGCGCCGGCGAGCGGAAACAGCGCATCGGCGCCGATATTGGAGTCGACCTGAAAGGCGTAGCGCAGGTTCGCCATGCCCATACCCCAGTAGATGTCGCTGCCGAGAAAAATCAGCGCATCGATGCTGGCAAGACGCATGTACTTGCGAATCTGATCCCAGCGCCGATCCCGCTCCTTCAGCGAAAGCTGCGGCGTGTATTTAAGCAGCTCCTTGGTCGGTCGCGCCCCTTCCGGCAGACCGGCCTTGGTCGGCTTGAAAGGGGCTAATCGCGCCATCGCGATGGGAACTCCGACAACTGAATATGCGGTTTTGTCTACGGACGGATGCTACCGGGATCGAAAATCCGGACGGCGGTCAGGGGCGCGGCCGCCAGTTGTGGTCCATGTCGGGCCAGGGGATGAATCCGACGCCGGGTGCGCCCATGATGCCGGCCTTGTCCTTCGGATATGGCTCCCAAGTGCCGATCTCGAATTTGTGGCCCTCCGGCGACTTGAAATAAATGGAGATGAGGTCGATCGCGCGATGCCGGTACGGACCGGCAACCGGAAGGCCCGCCTGCTTCAAGGACGACAAATAGAAATCGAGCGTTGCCGCGCTCGCGCCGAAGCTCCAATGCGGCGAGACGTTATTGTCGCGCGGCACCGGATAGAGCGGCGACCCCGGCTCCACGGTGCATTCGAAGCCGGAATTGCCGATGCGCAACGGGCCACTCGAGCCTTGCCACCGCTCCGCATGCAACAGGTCGGTCAGGAAGCGCTCCATGAGCGCCGTATCCTTCACCGGCAGCGTGAAATGGTGCATCAAGGTGAGACCGAATTTGTTGTCCTTATCGGCATCGCGCCCACCGGGCACCGGATTGATGTTCGTCAGATCACCGACCGCGGCTTTCGGTTTCCAATCATGGTTCAGCTTTTTCCAGTCGATTTTATTTTCGGCCATGTGCGGCGCGTCGCCTGATACTCCGGGCGCGCAGACTTCAAGCTTATGGGCTTCGGGACTCTTGAAATAGATCGACGTCACGCCGTACTGCGGCTGCGCGAACGGGCCAGCAAAGGGGATGTTGTTGTCGCGCAAGACCTTCATGAAGTCCTGCAGGCGACCCGGCGCAATGCCGAAGGCCCAATGCGGCGATACCGACGGATCATCCTTGTTCGGATGCATCGGGCCGCCTTCCTCGGTGCACTGGAACAGGATCTCGCCGACGCGCATGAAAATGTGCGGCTTCCGCCCCATTTGCCGGTCGACGTCGTCGTAACCCGCGTAATAATAGGGAATCCCGCCAAGCCCCTCGCGGACAAAACGCTCGAGCACCGCCATGTTTTTCGTCGGCATCGCGAAATGCTCGATGCCCTGGAGCCTCTGTGGAGACGACGAGGCGCCCGACCCACGATCACGGTTGAGTTGCTCTGTCTGTGTCACGAGGCCCTCCCTATCCTTCTTGGTTATTTCCACAGCATACATTCATGATGCATACTGTCAATTACGAGCTCCATCACAACCCGATCAGAATCCCCGCGCGCGCCGCCGGATCGCGCAGGTTGTCCGCGCTGCCTTCGTATTTCAGGCGGCCGTTGGCGAGCACGTAGACGCGATCGGCAATGCCGAGGGCGCGGTCGGCGTCCTGCTCGACCAGCAGCAGCGACGAGTGCAGTTCGTCGCTGATTGTTCCGATCGCCTCGTACATCTTGTCGACCATGAATGGCGACATGCCGCCTGATGGTTCATCAAGAATCAGCAATGACGGCGACGCGATGAAGAGCATGCCAAGCGCCAACATCTGGCGCTCGCCGCCGGACAGCGAGCCGGCGCGAAAATTGCGACGCTCTGCAAGCGAAGGAAACAGCTGCTCGACCTTCTTGATGCGATCATCGACTTCGCCGCGGTTCGAAATGCCGCGACCGCCCATCAGGAGGTTGTCGTGGACGCTCAACCGGGAAAACACCGGCGCACCCTGCCCCACATACCCGACGCCCCTTGCGATGCGGCTATGCGCGGGCTCGGCCGTGATGTCATGGCCGTCGAGAGAAATGCGGCCACGCTCGACAGCGAGAAAGCCGAAGATCGTATCAAGCAGGGTCGATTTTCCGGCACCGTTGTGACCGAGCAAAGCCACGACTTCGCGCTTGCCGACATTCAGATTGATGCCATGCAGCACTCTTTTGCGTCCGTAGCCAGAATGGAGGTCCGAAATTTCAAGCACTTTGCTTCTTCCCCAGATAGGCCTCCAGCATGGTACGGCTGGCACGGACTTCCTCGGGCGTCCCGTCGATGACGACCGAGCCTTGCACGAGCAGGACGACCTTCTGCGAGATCGACATCACGGTCTCCATGTGATGCTCGATCAGCAGCACAGTGGCGCCATAGGTCGACACCAGACGGCGCATCAATTCGGTCAATTTCGTCAATCTTTCATCGTCAAGCCCGACAGTCGGCTCATCCATCAGAATGAGGGATGGCCTCGCGACCAGGGTTCGCGCGATGCTTAAAAAGCGCTGCTCGCCGAATGAAAGGCGCCCCGCCATTTCGCGCGAGCGGGACACGAGGCCGAAGGCCGACAGCAATTCCTCGGATTGTTCACGCGCTTGTTTGACTTCGCGCGCATAAGAAGGCCCACGGACAACAGATCGCAACAGCTGCTCGCCGCGCAGCCGCAGGCCCACCATGACGTTGTCGAGCACGCTCATGTCGGGAAAAACGCGTGGCGCCTGGAAGGTGCGCCCGATACCAAGCCCAGCGATGCGGTGTGGTGGCGCGTTCTGGATGGATTTGCCGCCGAAAACGATTGTGCCACTGTGCGCCCCGAGTACGCCAGAAATGATATTGAAGACCGTGGTTTTGCCGGCCCCGTTCGGGCCAATAAGGCTTGTGATGCCACCTGGCCGAACATCGAACGTCACACTATCGGCCGCCCGCAGCCCACCAAAGCTGTGGCTCACGCCGGACAAGGACAGGATGGGCGCGGCTGGCGTCATTGTTCAGCCTTTTCGCGCGGCATGACGATGCCCTGCGGCCGAAACAGCATCAGCAGCACCAACAGCAGTCCATAAAGCGCCTGCTGGACTTTCGCCAAATCGACGCCGACGGGGCCGACAAATCGAAAGAGTTCGGGAAACAGGACCAGGATGATCGGTCCAACAGCGGCGCCCCACAACGACCGGGTGCCGCCAACAAACGCCATCGCCAAGAGCAGGATCATCACCTCGCTGTTGAAGGCGTTCGCCTCGACAAAGCGAAAATAGAATGCGGTCATCGCGCCCATGACCGCGGCAAGCGCTGCGCCGACGGTGAAGATCGTGATCTTGGTCAGAGCGACATTGATCCCGAGCGCGGCTGCTACGGTTTCATCGTCTCGGACGGCGTGAAGTTTTGCCCCGAGCGGCGAGGTCGTGATGCGGTGGACAACCAGAAACACCGCTCCGGTCACAACGGCCGTGCCGAGCAGAATTGGCCAGCCGCTGGCAAGGACGTGGCCGTCAAACGACGGGCGCGGGATGCCGCGAATGCCGAACGGACCATTGGTGACATCGTCGAGATTGAGAATGAGGTCGACGACGATGAGCTGAAAGCCGAACAGGGCCAGAATGAAGTAATCGCCGCCAAGTCGGAGCGTCGGAATGCCGATCAGGAGCGCCACGATGCCAGCGAAGACAATCGCCGCAGCGACAGCTGGCAGCCAGTTCCAGCCGGCGTAGACGGTCAACATCGCCGTCACATAACCGCCGATGCCGTAGAACGACGCGTGGGCAAAGGAGAAAATGCCGGCGTGGCCAATCAGGAGATTGAGCGAGGCAACAAGCCCCGCGTACAGAAGAATGACGGTCGCGACGTGGAAAAGATAATCCATCGCGCTAGGCCCGGCGGGTCATCATGGCGTAGCCGAACAGCCCCTGCGGGCGGATGAAAAGAAACGCGATCAGCACGGCGAAAACCGCGACCTCCTGCCATCGCGCCGAGAATGGCCAAAGCGAAAGGCTTTGCAGCAGGCCGACGAGGATGCCGCCGGCCGCAGCGCCGGGCAGATAGCCCGCGCCGCCGACGATGACGGCAACCAGCGCGGTAAACATGATCGAGAAGCCCACGTCCGGCCTCACCCCGGAATCAAACGAGATTAGGCATGCCGCGACCGCGGCCAGTCCGGAGCCAATCCCGTAGACGAGCGCACCCACGACATCCGAGTTGATGCCGAAGACACGAGAGAGCTTCGGATTGTCAGAAAACGCGCGAATGGCCCGGCCAAACTGCGAGCGAGCCAAGAAGATCTGTATCGCGGAGAAGATGATGATGGCGAGCACGGCCACCAGGATGTGAACGTAACTGAGGTAAAGGCCGAAGAAGCTTATCGTCTTCAACGGCTCCGTTTGCACCGACAGATTGTCGGTCCCGAACACAATGCCAAAGACCGACTGCGACAGGGTCAATACGCCAATCGACGCAATCATGGATGAGGCGTGCTCTGTTTTGCGCGCCCGCAGCGGACGATAGATCAGCGCTTCAATTGCAATGCCAAAAATGGCCGACGCACAGACCGCCAGCAGACAGCTCAACGGGATCGGAATCTTCAGCACGACGACAGCGACGTAAAAGGCATATCCACCGAGCGCGAATACCGCGCCGTGCGCCAGATGAAGCACCCCGGTCGCGTTGTAGATCAACGCAAAGCCCAGTGCGACGAAGGCATATATTGCCCCCGCTGCGAGGCCGTTAATCACGAGCTGCGCGACCAGCATCTTCACCATTTCCGACTGTGTAGCGGACAGGTCTAGCCAACCTAACGCACCTCACAGGCGAAAGCCCGTTCGCCAGTCATTTCGGCAACTCGATGATCGGCAACAAAGCCTGCGCTTTGCAGCTATTTCGCCTTCATTTCTCGTAAGGAACGGCACTGCCGTCCTTGGCGACCACGACGACCGGATAAACGACCGGCTCGCCTGACCCATTGAAAATGAACTTGCCAAGCACGCCATCGTATTCGCCGAAATTATACATGGCGTCACGAACCTTCACCGGATCCACCGAATTGGCTCGTTTGATCGCAGTGAATAACATCCATGTCGCATCGTAGTGCTTGCCGACGTTGGCGTCGGCATCATACCCCGCCGCCTTCTTGAAGCGCTCGGCGAAGGCCGGGTTGACACGAAGCGTTGTGTAGACGACACCGTTCGTCATTTCCGGTCCTAGCGCGCGGACATCGGGATCCTCCACCGAATTCATGGAGTAGGTCTGCTTGGCCGTCAGGTCGACTTCATGCATTTGCCTGAATGCAAGCGCCAGTGGCCGGGGCGAGGATGCCATCAGGTACACGACGTCGGCGCCTGCGGCCTTCATCTTTGTGAGTTGGCCACGAAGGTCAGTGGCGTCGCGCTTGTAGGTCTCGGCCACCAAGACCTTGCCGCCCGCCTTTTCAAAATCCGCGTGAAAGGTGCGGTCCGTGAGACGCACCGATTCGTTATCCTCCGACAACGTAACCGCGGTCTTGTAGCCCTTTTCGATGGCGATTTGCGCGATGCGCGCACCCGCCTTGTCGGCGGTCGGGGTCATGCGAACGGTCCATTTGCTCTTGGTGAAGTCCGGATGCTCCGCCGACGATAACAAAATCACGTGCGCATCTTCGGCCACCGGAATCTGCGGCAGCACCAGCGGCGTATAGGCCGAGAAAACCGCGAGCACCTTGTCGACGTCAACCAATTTGCGTAGCGCCGAGACAGCACCGGTCGGATCGACGGCGTCTTGGTTGATGACGCGAACCTGTTTGCCCAGCAGGCCG
>Ga0265325_10002261_pt1 | contig 13050 bp, 8 predicted proteins | sample 41420metaG_FD_202090 | JGI IMG/M metagenome (GOLD analysis project Ga0265325, IMG submission 202090) | Rhizosphere microbial communities from Carex aquatilis grown in University of Washington, Seatle, WA, United States - 4-14-20 metaG | ecosystem: Host-associated > Plants > Roots > Rhizosphere >...
AGCAGACCGTACTCGCCCACATTCAGGTTGGGCAGCGTGATCTTGTAAACCCTCGAAGCGACAGCTTCCAGAGTAAAAGCGACGGTATTTTCAGGAGTGGCCCAGGTGTGGGCGCGGTCGCTCGGGATCGTCCGGAATTCGCGGCGGTCGCTTTTTTCGGTGAAATGCAGAAGTTGGAAGTCGGAGGCGGAGCTTCCCTTCGGCGTAAGGACGTAAAACGCCATGTCCAGCGGCACCATGTTCAAGGGCGGCCACGTGGTGACGAGGTCGCTGTGCGGACCGCTGACCGCTCCCACCATGGGCCCGCGCTCGAAACCGAGCATCGCCACGCTGCGCAAGCCGCCAGGCGAACGCCATTTCACGGTTTCAGGTTCGGTCGGCACCAGCCTTCCATTCAGCAGCGCAAACACATGCACGTCGTCATGGCCGGTAGAGGCGGTGGCGGAGATGGCGGCGAGCGCGGCATCCACACCCATTTCCTTTTTGGCTACTTCGATGGAAAGCATCGATTGGATAAGCGATTGGCTAACGCCCGCATTCTTCAGGCCTACAACGGCGGTCACGGAGAGATCGAAATCCACATCGTTGGCCTGGATGTACCGCAGGATGGTGGTGTCGTCGAATCCGGCTTTCACCATCTGCAGGATGTCCTGGTCGGTCAACGGACCATTCGGCTGATCCACCCCATGCAAAGGCATAGCGAGCGCCAGGATGGCCAAGAGTGCGAAAAATTTTCGTCCAAGTGACAACGTTCTTGCCCCCGGGGCGCAAAAGCCCTCGTGAATTACCGGCACAATATTCGCCATCGGCGCATTCCGTAAACGGCTGTAAAAAATAGGCTTATCGGTCCATTCTTGACGGGATACTTGAAACCGTCGCCATTTGCTGACGCCACGCCTCCGGGCACGTCCGCTTTTGTGAACCGCCGATTGCTCCCGTCCCCCAGATATTGCAGGTATATCACCAAACCGCCGTTTTAGGCGAGCTGGGATCCGATGGGAACTGCGGCTTCCGGCAGCGGACGCGTCGCTACCAGGGAATGAAGAGCTGCGTCCATTCCCCCTGTCTTGTGAGGCACGCCGGCCAGTTGAAGTCCCATTTCCACGCCGCCCAGCGTCCCCGCCAGCATCAGGTCATTGAAACTGCCGAGATGTCCGATGCGAAACACTTTGCCCGCAAGTTTGGACAGCCCCGATCCCAGGGACATATCGAAATTTTCCAGGATGATTTCCCGCAAGCGATCCGCGTCGAAACCGTCTGGCATGAACACAGCCGTAAGCGAACTCGAATATTCCATCGGTTCCTCGCAGACGATCTCCAGCCCCCATGCACGCACCGCCGCTCGGGTAGCTTCCGCATGGCGCTGGTGACGCTGGAAAACATTCGGCAAGCCTTCCTCGTGCAGCATGTGAAGGGCTTCCTGCAATCCATAGAGGAGATTTGTCGCCGGAGTGTACGGGAAAAAACCGCCGCGGTTTGCCTTAAGCATCTCCTGCCAATCCCAATACGCTCGCGGGAGCCGCGCCGTCTTGTTCGCGGCCAGGGCTTTTTCGGAAAGGGCATTGAAGCTTATGCCGGGAGGGAGCATGAGCCCCTTCTGCGAGCCGGCAATGGTGACGTCCACTCGCCATTCGTCGTGGCGATAATCGATCGAGGCCAGCGACGAAATCGTATCCACGATCAGGAGCGCCGGATGGCGCGCCCGGTTCATGGCGGCGCGGAGTTCGGCGATGCGGCTGGTCACTCCGGTGGAGGTTTCGTTGTGAACGACCAACACTGCTTTTATGGCGTGGTTTCGATCGGCGCTGAGCCACGCTTCTGCTTCCGCCGGGTCGGCGCCCCTGCGCCAGTTGCCGGGCACATACTCCACCTGCAGGCCGAATTTCTCTGCAACCTGCCGCCACTGCTGCGAGAAGTGTCCCGTCTCGAAGAGCAGCACGCGATCGCCGGGAGAAAGCGTATTGACGAGTGCCGCTTCCCACGCGCCCGTGCCGGAGCCAGGGTAGATCACCACAGGTCCGCGGGTCTGGAAAATCGATCGGAGGCCTTCCAGGACTTCCGTGCTCATCTGCGCAAATTCGGCGCTTCGGTGATCGACTACCGGACGATCCATCGCCCGGAGCACACGATCCGGCACGTTGGTGGGGCCGGGTATTTGCAGAAAGTGACGCCCGGTGTGCATGGGGAAAATCCTCTGTTAACTCGTCCGCAGCCGGATCATAACCAGCCTCGGCCACGAAACTCCAGAACTGTTTTCAGGCCGAGGTGTGCTCGGTCTCTTTCAGCTGATCGTAGGCCGGCAGCGTCAGGAACTCGATAAATTTACCAGATTGAATCAGATCGCGAACCAGCTTGGCGGCCTCGGTGTAGCGCCCTGCGCGGAACTGTTCTTCTCCCACCGCTTGCCGGAACTTCGCTAGCTCCTCATCGATGATCTGGAGGCACAGCTCCGGAGTGATTGCGCGGCCGTCGCTCAGGTGCGCCTTGTGGTGAATCCATTGCCAGAGCTGTGCGCGGCTGATTTCGGCGGTCGCCGCATCCTCCATCAGATTAAATAGCGGCACGCAGCCTACGCCGCGCAGCCACGATTCAAGGTACCCAATTCCCACGGCGATATTCTGCCGCAGTCCGGCTTCGGTGATCTCCGCCTGGGGAACGGCGAGCAAATCTGCGGCGGTGATGTGGATGTCTTCGAGCTTGCGGTCGATTTGATTCGGCTGCGGCATGTACTTGTCGAAGATCTCTTTCGCGATGCCCACGAGGCCGGGGTGCGCCACCCACGTGCCATCGTGGCCGTCGGAGGCCTCGCGTTCTTTGTCCGCGCGCACCTGGTCCATCGCGGTCTGATTCAAGGCCGCATCCCGCTTGTTCGGGATGTAGGCGGACATGCCGCCGATGGCATGCACTTCCCGGCGGTGGCAGGTCTTGATCACCAGCTTGCTGTAGGAGCGCAGGAAGTGGCTGGTCATCGTGACGCGGCCGCGATCCGGCAGCACGGCCGCGGGATCGTTCGCGAACTTCTTTATGAAGCTGAAAATGTAATCCCAGCGTCCGCAGTTCAGTCCCGAGGAATGTTCGCGCAGTTCGTAGAGAATTTCGTCCATTTCGAAAGTCGCCAGGACGGTCTCCACCAGGACGGTAGCCTTGATGGTCCCGCACTTGATATCGAGCGCATCCTGCGAATAGAGAAACACATCGTTCCACAGGCGCGCTTCGAGATGGCTCTCGAGTTTCGGCAGATAAAAATAAGGGCCGGTTCCCCTCGCCAGCAGTTCCTTCGCGTTGTGCCAGAAATACAGGCCGAAATCGAACAGCGACCCCGACATCATCTGTCCGTCGACGAGCACGTGCTTTTCGGGCAGGTGCCAGCCGCGGGGTCGTACAAGCAGAACGGCAATCTGCGGATTCAGCTGGTAAGCCTTTTTCGTCGCCGGGTCGGTGAACGTAATCGTGCGCCGCACGGCATCGCGCAGATTGATGTGGCCGTCGATCAGGTTGCTCCACGTGGGTGTGTTCGAATCCTCGAAATCGGCCATGAAAACGCTCGCGCCGGAATTCAGCGCGTTGATGATCATCTTGCGGTCCACGGGGCCGGTGATTTCCACGCGGCGGTCGAGCAGGTCGGCCGGGAGCGGAGCCACTCTCCAGTTGCCGTTGCGGATTTCAGCCGTCTGCGGCAGAAAATCGGGGCGTTCGCCCGCATCGAGCTTCTTCTGGCGCTCTACTCGCGCAGCCAGCAATTCCCGGCGTCGCGGACCAAAACGCCGCTCGAGCTCGACGACAAATTTTAAGGCCTCCGGCGTAAGGATTTCGTCCGTCTGCTTATCCTGGGCGCCCAATATCTCCACGCCCGGCAATGGTTTTGTCCCTTCGTTCACTTGATGGCCTCCGAAGTTCTACGCTTCCCGCGAGGGTGCAACGGTTACAAAGTTTACCAGCCTAGCGCCTCACCAGCCGCAAAAATGTACCGGCAGCCAGGCTCATGAGATGAGACTGTTGCACGCGAGGTTTCGACGGATTCCATAAATGGATTACACTCTCTAAGCTTTGCATCCGCATGCACCATTGCCGCTGAGTTCCCACGCCAAGCCCGTCGATACATTCGCGCGGGCTTCCGAGCTCGAAGCTGAATTGAAGCGCACTGTGCGCGGGGAAGTGCGGTTCGATCGTGGCAGCCGTGCTCTCTACGCGACCGATGGTTCCAATTACCGCCAGGTTCCGATTGGCCTGGTGATACCGCGCGATGCCGGAGATGTGATTGCCGCGGTTGCGGCGTGCAAAAAGTACGGTGCGCCTATTTTGCCGCGCGGCGCCGGTACGAGCCTGGCCGGGCAATGCTGCAACATCGCGGTAGTGCTCGATTTCACGAAGTACATGAACCAGATCCTCGAAATCGATCCGGATCGGAAATTCGCGAGGGTGCAGCCGGGTGTTGTACTCGACACGCTTCGCGACCGCGCCGAGAAGCATCAGCTGACTTTTGCCCCCGACCCTTCCACGCACAACCGCTGCACCGTCGGGGGAATGATCGGCAACAATTCCTGCGGAACGCATTCGTTGCTCGGAGGCAAGACCGTCGACAATGTCGAGGAACTGAGCATCCTGCTCTCCGACGGGACGCAAATGACCGTGGGCGTAACGAGCGACGCGGAACTCGACGGCATCCTTCGCGCGGGCGGCCGCCGCGGCGAAATATACTCGAAGCTGCGAAATATCCGCGACGCATACGCGCCGGAGATTCGCGCGCGTTTCCCGCAAATCCCACGCCGTGTCTCGGGGTTCAACCTCGACGAACTCCTCCCCGAGCGCGGCTTTCACGTGGCGCGCGCGCTGGTCGGAACCGAAGGCACCTGCGCCATCGTCCTCGAAGCCAAAGTGAAGCTGATCCACAGCCCGCAGCACCGCAGCCTTGTCGCTCTCGGCTATCGCGACGCGTTCGAAGCCGCCGATCACGTAATGGAAATTCTGGAATTCCAGCCCATCGGTCTCGAAGGCTTCGAAGGAAGCATCATCGACGCTCTCAGGAAAAGGCGCGCGCCCAACCTCGATCTATTGCCTGAGGGCGGCGGGTTCCTCCTGGTCGAATTCGGCGCCGATGACGGGACCGAAGCCCGGCAGCTTTCCGCGCGCCTGATCGACCGCCTGAAAAAAGTTCCCCATCCGCCGTCGTCGCGGACTTACACGAACGCTGAAGCGGGAGCGGTCTGGCAGATTCGCGAATCAGGGCCGCGCGCGGCCGCTTTCGCGCCTGGGGCCCCGGCTGAGTGGGAAGGTTGGGACGACGCAGCCGTCGCGCCCGAAAAGCTGGGCGCGTATCTGCGCGATATCCGCAAGCTTATGGACGAGTACGATTACAAAGGCGCTTTCTACGGGCACTTCGGCCACGGCTGCATCCACATGCGGGTGAGCTTCGATCTCGAAAGCGAGAAGGGCATTCGCAATTACGCCCAGTTTGTCGATCGCGCCGCCGATCTCGTGGTCAGCTACGGCGGCTCGCTCTCCGGCGAACATGGCGACGGACAATCTCGCGGCGCGCTGCTCCCAAAGATGTTCGGCCCCGAACTGACGAAGGCTTTTGCCGAGTTCAAAGCCGCGTGGGACCCTGAGAACCGCCTGAATCCGCACAAGGTGGTCGACGCTTATCTTCCGACCGAGAATCTGCGGCTGGGCGCGGATTACAAGCCGCTCGATCCGCATACGCATTTCAGGTTTCCCGAGGACGACGGCTCGTTTGCGAAAGCGTCGCTCCGCTGCCTGGGGCTCGGGGCATGCCGCAAACAGGACGCCGGCACCATGTGTCCCAGCTATATGGTGACGCTCGAGGAGGAGCATTCCACCCGCGGGCGCGCCCGCATGCTGTTTGAGATGCTCCAGGGTGAAGTTACGCGCGGCGGCTGGAACGACGAGCACGTCAAGAAGTCGCTCGACTTGTGCCTTTCCTGCAAAGCGTGCAAATCCGAGTGCCCTGCGAACGTGGACATGGCGACGTACAAGGCGGAATTCCTCGCGCATTTTTACGAGAGCCGCTGGCGCCCGCTGCGCGCATACGCGTTCGGCATGGTGGATAAATGGCTGCGTCTGGCTTCCATCGCGCCGGGGCTCGCAAATTTTGCCAATCGCGCGCCGGTTCTGAGTCACCTCATGCGCCACGTGCTAGCACTCGCTCCGGAGCGCAAGATGCCGTCGCTCGCGCCGCAATCGTTCCAGCGCTGGGCGCGCAGGAATGGCGTCCCAGGCGTGGACGACCCAGCACAAGGCGCAGCCCCGTCAGCGCCCGCTGCGCACGGGGAGGTAATCCTGTGGGCAGACACCTTCAACAACTATCTCCATCCCGAAACGAGCCGCGCGGCGTTGCAGGTTCTTCAGGCCGCGGGGGTCCACGTGCGCGTCCCCCGCCAGCATCTCTGCTGCGGCCGTCCGCTCTACGATTTCGGCATGCTGGATGAAGCGAAGGATTATCTGATCAATATCTTGGAAACTTTGCGCGAGCCGATCGATGCGGGCGTTCCCATCGTGGTCCTCGAGCCGAGTTGCGCGTCCGTGTTTCGCGACGAGCTTTGCAACCTATTGCCCGGTCACTCGCGCGCCGCGCGCCTGCGCGATCAGGTTTTCCTGCTGAGCGAATTTCTGGAGCATCACGCGCCGGGTTTCGAGCCTCCGCGCCTCTCGCGCAAAGTGCTGCTCCACGGCCACTGCCATCACAAAGCGCTAATGAAGATGAATGACGAGGAATCCCTGCTGCGAAAAATGGGCGTCGAGCTGCACTCGCTCGACTCCGGCTGCTGCGGCATGGCCGGCCCGTTCGGCTTTGAGAAGGAGAAGTACGCGGTTTCGCAGGCGATCGGGGAGCGCATGCTGCTTCCCGCCGTTCGCCAGACGCTGTCGGAAACGCTGATCGTCTCCGACGGGTTCAGCTGCCGCGAGCAGATTCTGCAATCCACCGGCCGCCAAGCCCTGCACCTGGCGGAAGTTTTGCGATTGGCGGCGGCAACCGAGCACAGCGTCCCCGAACCAAGCGCCTCGCCGTCATTCTGAGCGCCGCGAAGAATCCCTCTTGGTTGTAGGTACAGACTAAGAGAGATTCATCGCTTCCAAGACAAGCGATGGACAACCGTTCTTCGCGCACAAGTCGGCGCCCGGGATGACTGCGTGTTGAACGCGAGGCAGCGGTTCGCCGGTTACTTTGCCTGCGAGGAGTGGCTGGCGACCTGCTTCCACACGCCGCCTATTTTCACGAACGTGTCGGTGCTGAGCACGGTGCGGCTCCGGTGTTCGCCTTGGACCACCGCATCGTAAGTGTCCTTGTAAGTGGCCACGGCAGTGTCGCCGTACGCGCGCACCTTGAGTTCGGAGATCTTCTCGCTGTTGAACTTGTTGTTCTTCGCGTCGTCCATCATTTTCATCATCGCTTCTTTGGTGAACCATTGCCCGGCGCTGTCGCCGCCCGTCCAGTCGCTCGCCAGAAGCTTTACATAGAAGGCCTTGTCGCCGGACAGATCGGCCTTCACCGCGTCATGTTCGAGCTTGGTAACCGCGGCCACGGCGTCATCGCCAGCGGCTCGGGCAGTGTTGACGAAGCCCACAGCCAGCAGCAGGACCGCCGCTGTCGATACCAGTAGAACTGTCGCTTTGATCTTCATCGGAATCCCCTTTTTGTTTGAATCGCAGAAGTGAACCGGAAGCTGTGTCTCCGGCTGCCGCGAGTCTACACCCGCCGCCATCGTGCATCCATTCTATTTTGTATTCGCGGCATTCTACAGATTCGCAAATGGCTCAGCGCCTTCTCGACAGGAAAATTGACCCTCTTGGGGCGCCCGCCTATACTTGCGTTATAGCAGGGAATTTTCCTCGCTGTGCCGAAGGAGTCCGTCATGGAAACAGAGCAGCCCGTCATTTTGAGTGCGGTTCGCACGCCCATTGGAAAATTTATGGGAGGACTGTCGCCTCTCAGCGCGCCGGAACTTGGCGCGAAGGTAGTGGCGGCGGTAGTGCGGCGCACGGGGATCGAGCCTGCGCAAGTGGACGAAGCCATCATGGGCAACGTCGTGCAGGCGGGGCTCGGGCAGAACCCGGCGCGGCAGGCGGCGCTGCGAGGGGGCCTCGCTTCGCGCGTCGCCGCGATGACGATTAACAAGGTCTGCGGGTCCGGCTTGAAAGCCGTGGGGCTTGCCGCGCAGGCTGTGACGCTGTGCGAATCGGAGATTGTGGTCGCGGGCGGAATGGAGTCCATGTCGAATTGCCCTTACCTGCTGAAGGGCGCGCGCGCCGGTTATCGCTTCGGCAACCAGGAAATTTTCGATTCCATGATCGTGGACGGCCTGTGGGACGTCTACGAGAACTTCCACATGGGGATGACCGCTGAACTCGTGGCTGAGAAATACAAAATCTCGCGGCAGGAGCAGGACGAGTTCGCGCTCGAGAGCCATCGCAAGGCGGTGCGCGCGATCAAATCCTGCTTCGCGAGCGAGCAGATCGTGCCGGTCGAGATTCCGCAAAAGAAAGGCGATCCGGTCGCTATCAAGACGGATGAATCTCCGCGCGAGGATACTTCGCTCGAAGCCCTCGCCCGGCTGAAGCCGGCCTTCAAAAAAGACGGCACGGTAACCGCCGGCAACGCCCCTGGCACCAACGACGGCGCGGCCGCCGTCGTCGTCACCAGCGAACGCAACGCGCAGCGGCTTGGGAAAACGCCGATGGCGCGCATCGTCGCGCAGGCCGTCAGCGGAGTCGACCCGAAGTGGGTGATGATGGCCCCGGTCGACGCCGTCGAAGCGCTGCTGAAGAAAACCGGCTGGGACCGCGAGAAGGATGTCGATCTCTACGAGCTGAACGAAGCCTTCGCCGTAGCGGCCATCGCCGTCACGCACGAGCTGAAGCTCAATCCGGAAAAGGTAAACGTAAATGGAGGCGCCGTCGCGCTAGGCCATCCCATTGGCGCATCCGGCGCGCGCGTGCTCGTAACGTTGCTCTATGAATTGCAGCGCCGAAATCTCAAGCGCGGCATAGCAGCCCTTTGCCTCGGCGGCGGCAACGCGGTTGCGCTAGCCGTCGAACGCTATTAGACTGCGGACGATAAGCGGGGAGTCACAACAGCCGCGGTTAGGTTCTCGGCGCCTTCACCTCGCGTGCTTCTTTCCTTCGTCTGCTTCCGTTATCATCCAATCGTTCATGTTCTGCCCTATTTGCAAGACGGAATACCGCGATGGCTTTTCACGCTGCTCTGACTGCGGCGCGCAACTCGTAGAGAGGTTAGCCGCGCCAGTTCCCACGAATCGCCCGCAGGCCAGTGACGGCCCGGAGCTCTTGTGGACTGGAACCGAGCTCCCGATTTCCGGCGCGATCACCACGGCCCTCGATAAAGCTGGAATTCCATATCACACGCGGACGCGCGATGTCGGGATCCTGCCGGGGCTTACGCAACCCGTCTACGCCATCTTCATTCCCGCCCGCCACCATGACGTTGCCCACTCGGTGCTGGACGAAGCCCTACGCCAGTTCGAAGAAGGGCCGTCGCAATCGGACGAGGACGCCGCGGAAACCGAGTCTGCGACCCAGTCACAAGAAGAGGGCGGCGCAACGCCGGACGATATCCCAGAAGATTATGATCCGAACGAGGCCACCGCGGAGGTCTGGTCCGGCGAGGACGCCGATATCAAGAACATGCTGATCGCGAGCCTCCACGAAAACGGCATCGGCTGCGAACTGGCCGGCGAAGACAGCTTCACGATCCTCGTGATGCCGGCCGCAGCGCAGCGCGCCCGCGAAATAGTTCGCGAAGTCATCGAGGCATCGCCGCCGGAGTAGACAGTCTCGCCCCATCGACCTCCTGTACTTCCTTTACCTCCCGGCGTTCCGCTATCATCGAATTCTCATGCCATCGAACGAAATAAAAATCGTCGGCGTGCTCGGCGCCGGAACCATGGGCAACGGCATCGCGCATGTGTTCGCGCGCTCGGGATACAGCGTGATTCTTCGCGATATCGAACAGCGCTTTCTCGATCGCGGACTCGAGACGATCGCCAGGAATCTGGACCGCGAAGTGAAGAAAGCGAAAATCGGGGAAGAGGAAAAAGCAGCCGCGCTTGCCCGCATCCGCCCGGCCACGGACGTCCAATCGCTCGCCGCGGCGGATTTCGTAGTCGAAGCGGTCCCCGAGCAACTTGACCTGAAAATCCGCGTGCTGAAGGATGCTGACGCGGTGTTGCGCCCCGGCGCGATTCTCGCAAGCAACACGTCCTCCATTTCCATCACGCTGCTGGCCGCGCAAACCAGCCGTCCCGAAAATTTCATCGGAATGCACTTCATGAACCCGGTGCCGGTGATGATGCTGGTGGAAGTGATCCGCGGCGTGGCCACGAGCGACGCCACGTTTCAATCGACCATGGCGCTTTGCGAAACGCTGCAGAAGACGCCCGTAGCGGTGAACGATTCGCCGGGATTTGTTTCCAACCGCGTCCTGATGCCGATGATCAACGAAGCCGCGTTCGCGGTGATGGAAGGCGTCGCGACACCCGAAGCCGTCGACGCGGTGATGAAAACGGGCATGAACCATCCCATGGGCCCTCTGGAATTGGCCGACTTCATCGGCCTGGACGTGTGCGTGGACATTCTCGAAGTCTTGTTCAAAGGCTTCGGCGATTCCAAGTATCGCGCGTGCCCCCTGTTGAAGAAATATGTCGCCGCCGGCTGGCTGGGCCGCAAATCCGGCCGGGGCTTTTATAAGTATCCAGGGTAAAACGCGAGCAGTGGCGCGAGGATGTGACGGAGGTTGAAACGGTAGCCCCCTGTCTGAAACGCGTCGGCCATTTTCGGAGTCATAGGAGTCATCGCGCTGGCCAGAAAGGCCCTGCAGCGATAGAATCCCGCTTGATACAGCCAAATGGGGGCCCCATGCTCTTGCAAACCAGGTTCGCCGCGCTAATGAGTTCGATAGTTCTCTGCTGCTCTGTGTGCTCCGCCGCCGCGATCACGGGAAATGTGAAAGGCACCGACGGAGCGCCGTTCCAGGGTGCGTTCGTCGAGGCCCAAAACACGAAGACAAGGATCACGACGATTGTGCTTTCCGACAGTCACGGGCGGTATCGAATCGAAAAGCTGCCCGCCGGCGAATATCGCCTGCTGATCCGGGCCGTAGGTTTCACCGCAGATCCCCACACCGGCATGAATCTGACGGCGGACCAGAACGCCTCGTTCGACTTCGCCTTGCAGAAGGGCATGGTGCGTTGGAGCGACATTTCCCAGGCCCAGGGAAAGCTCCTTTTCCCCCCGGCGACGGCAAAGGACCTGATGGTCGACCATTGCTCCATCTGCCACGGATTTGAGACCCGCATGGCCGCGGTAAAGCGCGACGCCGATGGCTGGAAGGACCGCGTCGAATACATGCGTACCGCGATGCATTTCAGCCTGTACGACATCACCGACCAGCAGGCTGACGATATCGCCTCGTATCTGACCAAGCTCTGGGGGCCGGATTCGGTGCTGCCCAAGTCTCCCGTGGACATGCCGGCATACAAGGACACCGTGCGGACGTTCAGCAGCGACGCGATGAACATCGTGTATGTGGAATACGACATGCCGGGCCCCAGCCGCATGCCCTTCAGCGCCGCCCCGGACAAGGACGGCTATTTGTGGATTCCCAACTTCGGAGTGGCTAACAAAATTACGCGGCTCGACCCCAAAACGGGCGAAATGCAGGACTTCCCGGTTCCCAATGTCGGGACCGCAGCGATTCATTCCGCCGTACCGGCGCCCGACGGCTCCGTGTGGCTGGCCGAGCAGGCATCGAACAAGATCGGAAGATGGGATCCCAAAACGCAGCAAATTACGGAGTACCAGGATCAATATCTCCCGGGAAAAGAAGGAATTGCTCTTGGCGGATCGAAACACACCGTCCGGTTGGATCCGAGCGGAAGGGTGTGGGCCAGCGGTACTCCGCTGACCATGTTCGATCCCGAGACGGGGAAATTCACGCGCTTCGCTGTGGACGGAGGCGCTTACGACGTCAAGCCGGATAAGAGTGGCGATGTCTGGTTTACGAATCCTCGCCGGAACAGAATCGGCAAAGTAGACGGGAATACGATGAAGATCACGTTCTGGACGCCCCCTACCGCCGATTCATACCCTCGAAGGATGGAAATCGGCGCAGACGGCATCATTTGGATTGGCGAATTCAACTCGGGCAAGATGGCCCGTTTCGATTCCAAGACGCAGACGTTCAAGGAATATCAGCTGCCGGGCCCCGACCCCACTCCTTATGGGATGGGCATCGATGCTGACGGCTATGTCTGGTACGACTCTCACCGCCAAGACACGATTGGACGCCTCGATCCCAAGACGGGCAATGTAATCGAATATCCAGTTCCGCATTCGGAAATTGCCATGCGGGAATTCTTCTGCGATTCGCAGGGGCGGATGTGGTATGGAACCAATCCAAACAACAAAGTCGGCTATTTCTACCTAGCCAGTAAGAGCGCCGGCAGAACAGAATCTGCCAGCAAGTAGTTCAGAAACGGGCTCATCTGTATAGAGAAGGTTGGTGGACGTGGCCGGGATCGAACCGATGACCCCCTCCTTGCAAAGACGAGAAATAAAATCTATCTCATTGGTTCGCTTGGCTTTGTTCTGTGTCGTAGTATCCGGTTTTGGACCTAATTCGGCAGCAATTGGACCCAAGTTGGACCCAAGTTTACACCTGCTAAACGAGTAGGTAGCGACCTAACCAAATTGTATTTCGCAGTGATCACGCCGGTCGGCTTCGTCCGCGCGATTTGACGTTCCATTGCCTCCACTTCCCCTTGATATTGCCACTTTTTCTTTCAGCTGGCCAACGAAAGGTAAAGGCTATATAGTTTCGTTAGCCAATTTCTAACGAAACGATGCTTTAGCGATGGCCATGCCAACGAAACCGAACCGCCGCCTCGGGACCTATGTCCTCAAGACCTTCAAGGACGAGTCTTTCCGGGCCTATGTGCCGCCGCCGTTGCCCCCGGACCCGCCGCTAGCCCTACAACCGCTCTTGCCTCTACTTGAACAGGCAAACCAAGCGCTCGG
>Ga0265325_10002263_pt1 | contig 13047 bp, 9 predicted proteins | sample 41420metaG_FD_202090 | JGI IMG/M metagenome (GOLD analysis project Ga0265325, IMG submission 202090) | Rhizosphere microbial communities from Carex aquatilis grown in University of Washington, Seatle, WA, United States - 4-14-20 metaG | ecosystem: Host-associated > Plants > Roots > Rhizosphere >...
AAACAATGGCGCGATGCATACACGGCGAGGTCATGGGGCCTGATCGTGTTGGCGACTGTCGTCACCGGAATCATCGGCGAAATTCTGATCAAAGCCGTCGAAACGATAACGGGCGGCGAGGCGGAACAGTTATTCGGGCGCCTCGACCTGATCGCGCCCGCACTGGCCGCGGCGGGCATTTTGATTCTGATCGCAGGCCTGGTCAGGAACCACCCGGCGGGCGATGTGAACTGGAAGCAGGCGTTGATCATCGGTGCGGTGCAGGGACTGTGTCTGCCCTTTCGTGGCTTCTCGCGTTCCGGCGCAACCATATCCACCGGAATGTTGGCCGGCGTTTCGCGAACTCGTTCCGAGGCGTTCAGCTTCGCGCTCGCGGTGTTGCTGACGCCGCCCGCTATCGCCCGCGAAGCGCTGCGCCTCGTCAAAGCTCCTCACGCGAGCCTCGCCTCTTCGCTGCTGCCCTGCCTGATAGGAGCGTTCTGCGCGCTCCTGGCGGGCCTTCTGGCGCTGAAGTGGCTCAGTCGCTGGCTGGAAGGCGGACGCTGGTACCTGTTCGGAATTTACTGCCTTATCGCGGCCGCCGCAGTCGCGGCACTGCACCACTACGGCTATTAATCCGAATTCGAGTCCTTCTCCCATTGCCAGCCCGGCGGGCGAAACATCGTGCGCCATTCATCGGCCTCGCGGTCAACTTCCGTACACGTCGGCCACGGATGATCGCTGACATCCACCATCGTGAAATGGAACGGCGGCTTCCAGCGGACAAGATAGAATTGCTTGTCAGTACTCACCTGCCACAGATCCGGCTGCTTGCAGTGCATCGTGGGCTCAAGTGACTCGCCGCCCTGACGTCGCGCCCCCAGTGCTGCCTTATGTGTGGACTCGGTCCAGGCGGCACTTTCGAGCCACGGACGATCAAGCCACTCGGCAACGAAGTTTTTCGGACCGAGCGCCACCGGGTCGACACGAGCGATCTTGCTGTCGTTCACTTTGTAATGACGTACCTCAGGCCGATGAAATCCCAGACTCAAAGTATTATTGACGATGTATTCAACGAGGACTTCGTCCGGTTCCACCTCTCCAGCAATGGGCGGGTCGTCCTCCACCCACGCCCACTCAAATCCGCTAAGAAGTAGCTTCGGCTCGGGATACCGATCACCCGTTTGCCAAACCCGATAGTAAACGTTATGCCAGTTCGATGCGCACCAAGTTTCGAAGCCGAGAGTCAAAACCAAGTGTTCACTCCGATCGACATGCTCATTTCTGAAGACGGGGTCGGGCAGTTGGCGCGAAATCAGCACGGCCTGAAAAGTCTGCGGAAAGTACTTATCCTTTCGATAATCGTTCTGTTCGCTCTGCCAATAGCGTTTCCAGTGTCCTTCTTTGAACCTATACGCGTAAGCGGATTCATCGGTGGCGCATAGAACTCCGAGTCCAACTCGCACCACCAAAAAGCCTTGCTGGAACTCCAATGTCACGTCGCCAACGTAACCTGTCGAATTGTCGAGAGTCGATTTCACTGACAGTCCTTTCAGAGTCAACTCGTCGTTGAGTTGCTTTGACAGGGATGCAAGGTCAGTGTTCACGCGCACCGTTCCCAACCGCGATTCAATCCAGTCCCTTAACAGGTGCTTCGCGGTCGTGAACTCCGGACGGGGATAGTCCAGGTTATTCGCCCGCATCGGAACCAGTAGATCGCGCAACTGCGCAAGACGGGCATCCTCGGCATTCACACCAACAGTGGCGACAAGAGCCAGCACCAGGGCGAGGACGGATCGGCAAGCGCTGAACGAGTCCTCAAAACGTTCCGCCAGCATGCCAGCATCGTATCGTAAAGTGGATGCCGAACCCAGCGGGATTGCCCCGGGGTGGCGCGCGGCCACCCAGTCAGGGTCAGCGAAGGGGAGCCCAAAATGACGCACGAGCCTTGATTCTGGCGCGCGTACTAACTTCTTCTCGCGGAGCTTACTTCATGGCCTCGACAGCGCGGTGCCGCACATCAATGCCCTGTACGAGATAGACGACATCCTCAGCGATGTTGGTGGCGTGATCGGCAATCCGTTCCAGATCGCGCGCCACGAACATTAGGTCGACTGCCGATTGCACCGTCGCGGGCTCCTGCTGCATGAAGCTGACGAGCTCGCGATAGATGGTATCGCGTAGCTGATCCACTTCGTCATCGGAAAGCAGAACGATCTTGGCCATTTCGGCGTCGCCGTTGACGAAAGCACCCAAACTGCGGAGAAGCATCTGCTCCACCAGCCCGGCCATCTTCGGAATGTCGATGAGCGGCTTCACTGGCGGCATCGAGATCAGGGACAGCGCCCGCTCAGTGATGTTCACTGCAAGATCGCCCATGCGCTCCAGATCGGTGTTGATTTTCAGAGCCGCGGTAAGGAAGCGAAGATCGCGAGCCACCGGCTGATGCAGCGCCAACAGACGCGTTCCGATGTCGTCGATCTCAACCTCCATCTGGTTGATGCGTTCTTCGTCCTGGAAAACCTGGTCGGCGACGTTCTTATCGCGATCGACGAGCGCACGGACGGCCTTGCGAATCACCGACTCCACCAGCCCGCCCATCTGGAGCAGTCGCTGATGCAGGTCTTCGAGTTCCTGTGAAAAATGGCGCAAATCGGTTCTCCCTGAATGCCGTACCGGATCAGCCGAACCGGCCAGTAATATAATCTTCTGTTTCTTTCTTCGCCGGATTTTTGAAGATGACGTCGGTCTTGTTGAATTCCACAAGCTTGCCCATCAGAAAAAAGCCGGTGAGGTCGGCAACACGGGCGGCCTGCTGCATGTTGTGCGTGACGATGATCAGGGTGCATTGATCCCTGATGCTCAACAGCAGTTCTTCAATCTTACTGGTTGCGATAGGATCGAGGGCGGAACACGGCTCATCCAGAAGAAGCACTTCGGGATTCACCGCCAGAGCGCGCGCAATACATAGCCGCTGCTGTTGTCCCCCGGAAAGCGCGTAAGCCGACTTGTTCAGCTTATCCTTCACTTCTTCCCACAGCGCCGCTCGCCGCAGACTTTTCTCCACAACATCGGCGATCTCGCTGCGCCGGGCAAGTCCGTTGATGCGCACGCCGTAAGCGATGTTGTCGAAGATGGACTTGGGGAAGGGATTGGGGCGCTGAAAAACCATGCCCACGCGGCGGCGCAACTCGGTGACATCCACCTGCGTGATGCTGCTGCCGTCCATGACCACTTCACCGGTGAAGCGCGCGCCGCGAATGGTGTCGTTGATGCGGTTGAGGGTACGCAGGAAGGTGGACTTTCCGCAGCCGGAAGGGCCGATCAGCGCGGTGATCTGGTTCTCCGGGAAATCAATCGAAATACTGTGCAGTGCCTGGAACTTTCCGTAAAAGAAATTAACGTTGGATGCGCGCAGCTTCGGTCCAGTTGCAGCGGCCGGCGCTGGCGGCGCGGGGCTTTCCACAGTCTCTTCGCTCCTGGTTCCGGTGATGCCGGGCTTGGGAGTTGCGCTCATAATCATGTTCTATCCGCGTTGACTAGCGGCTCCTTTCGCGAGCACCATCCGGGCGGCGATATTGGCGACCAGAACCAGACCCAGCAATACCAGGCCGGCGGCCCAGGCCTGCCGGTGCCAGTCCTCATAGGGCGAAATCGCGTGAGTGTAAATCATTACGGGAAGAGATGCGGTGGGCTCGCCGAATCCCTTACTCCAGTATTGGTTATTCAGAGCGGTGAACAGCAGCGGAGCGGTCTCTCCAGATACCCTCGCGACTCCGAGTATGATACCCGTCATGATGCCCGTACGTGCCGCGGGAATCACCACGGTGGCCACCGATCTCCACTTGCTGGCTCCCAGCGCCAGCGCGCCTTCCCGCAGAGCTAATGGCACCTGTCCCAGAAACTGCTCGGTTGCGCGAAGAGTAACAGGAATCACCATCAGGCTGAGAGCGAAGCCCCCGGCCCACGCTGAAAAATGGTGCATGGGAACCACCAACAGCGTCCACGCGAAAATTCCGATCACAATGGACGGAACGCCGTTCAGCAGATCCGCGGTATACCTGATGACATTGGCCATGGCCTTGCCACTGAACTCCGCTATATAGACGCCGGAGAGGAACCCAACAGGCACTCCAATCAGCGCGGCCAAAGCAACAATTTTGGCGCTGCCGATAATCGCATTCGCCATTCCGCCGCCCAGTTCACCAGGTGACAGCGGCAATTTCGTGAAGAAATTCCAGTCGAGAGACTTCCCGCCGTTCCAAACCAGGTAGCCCAGAATCAGGAAGAGCGCCGATGCGGTAACAAAGGCACAGATGCCGGTCAGGGTCAGCATGACACCGTTCACGGTCTTGCGCCAAAGGATCAGCATGGTTTATCTCGCCGTCCCCTGTCTCGTGGTCAGCATTAGCAGTAACTGGCCCAGCCCGTTCAGAATAATGGTGATCAGAAAGAGCACCAGCCCTAATTCAATCAGCGCCGATAAATGCATGTCACCGGTAGCTTCTGTGAATTCATTAGCAATCACCGAAGCGATGGTGTATCCAGGCGCCAGTATAGAAGCGTTGATTTTCGGATCGTTGCCGATCACCATGGTGACGGCCATGGTCTCGCCCAGCGCGCGCGCCAGGCTCAGGAAAACCGATCCGACGATTCCGAGGCGCGCAAACGGCACCACAGCATCCCACGTAGCCTCCCACCGAGTAGCGCCGAGAGCAAGCGCGGCCTCCCGCTGTTCGCGCGGAACCTGAATCAGTGCCTCGCGCGAGATTGAGATGATATACGGGAACATCATGATGGCCAGAACCATGCTGGCGGTAAGTACGCCGAAACCATACGGCGGCCCCTTGAAGAAGGGCGACCATCCAAATGCCGAGATGAGCCACGGCTGAACAAAACTGCGCATCAGTGGCACAAGGGCAAATATAGCCAGCAAGCCGAAAATGACGCTGGGAACCGCGGCCAGCAGCTCCACCAGAAACGTCAGTGCGTTGGAGAGCTTCGGTGGCGCCAGCTCAGAAAGAAAAATTGCCGCGCCTACGCCGAGCGGCACGGAGAGAAGAAGGCCCAGGATAGAAGTGATGATGGTTCCGTAAACGAACGGCAATGCGCCAAACTCGTCGTTCACCGGATCCCAGGTGCTGGTATGCAAAAAGTTGAAGCCGAATTTATGGATGGATGCGCCGGACTTGACCCAGAGCTCGAAAACAAGAATGGCCGTGATCAACACCACCGATGCCGCGAACACAAAGGTGATGAGATAAGCGATCTCATCGCCGGCGCGGACGTTCTTAAGAAAAGTCCGTGCCCTTCCAGGCACGGACTGAGCGGCTGTGGCCATAGTGAAGTGCCGATCGACTACTTAATGTCGGCGATCTGCTTTAATTCCTTTGCGACGATCGGTTTGGGTAGCGGAGCATAGCTCATTCCCGCCGCGTCGTTCTGACCGGCGGCCAGCATCCACTTCAGAAACCCCTTAATTGCTTCACGCTTGGTGGCATCGCCGATTTTGTCGGGAATCAGCAGCCACGTGAACGACGAGATCGGATACGCCGTCTTACCCGACGCATTGGTGATGGACACCCGGAAGTCCGCGGGCATGTCTTTCGCCGCACCGGCAGCGGCAGCGGTCACCGAATCGAAAGTGGCCTTCACATACGCGCCCGATGCATTCTTAACGAAACCGTACGGCATCTTGTTCTGAACGGCGTAGATCAGCTCCACATAGCCGACGGAATTCGGCGTCTGTTTCACTTGTCCGGAAACGCCTTCGTTGCCTTTGCCGCCAAGCCCCACTGGCCAGTTCACTGCCGTACCGGCGCCAACTTTCCCCTTCCACTCGGCACTCACTTTGGAAAGGTAGTCGGTCCATACGAAAGTGGTGCCGCTGCCATCGGAGCGGTGTACGACAGTAATGTCGGCGTTTGGTAGCTTCACGCCGGGGTTGTCGCGGGTAATGGCAGCGTCGTTCCATTTGGTGATCTTCCCGATAAAGATACCGGCAAGCGCCTCCGCCGAGAACTTGAGTTCTGCGTTGACGCCTTCAATGTTATATGTGGGTACTACACCGCCCAGCACAGTCGGAAAATGAAGCACCTTGAACTTGGTAATCTTTCCGATCTGTTCGTTGTTCATTGGCATGTCGGAGGCCCCGAAATCCACGGTTCCTTCCGTCAACTGTCGAATACCGCCGCCAGAGCCAATGGATTGGTAATTAATCTGCACATCTCCGTGCGCGCTGTGGTACTCCTGAAACCACTTCTGATAAATCGGCGCCGGGAACGTCGCACCCGCGGCGTTAATGGTATCTGCTGCATAGGCGGTCGGCACCACCGTCGCCAGCGCGACAACCATTCCGATCAGGAAGTTCGTTCGCATGATCTCTCCTTCAATGTTTTCAGATGAATGTTTCAATTCAATTAAGAATTGGCGCCCAATCTGCGTTACCGGGCCGATGATCCGAGGAGCACAGTGACATCACTCCCCGGATCAACAGGTTCGGCATTGATCCAGATGCCCGGACGCTAACGTTACTTTGCCGACGGGGCCGAGCCCGGCAGCGTATAGCGAAGGTTCACGAAGCCCATGGAAGCATTGGCGTTCGTTGGCGCAGTACCGGTGACGAGCCACGGATTGCGTTGCAGGTAGGAATACTGGAACATCAGGTTCAGAGCGCCCCAGTGGGCATCCTTCGCTAGTGTTGTATTCGTTCCCACGGTGAATTCCTGAATCGAGCGGTTCTGGCCGTCGCTGGAAATCGCTCCGTAGCCGATCAACTTGCCGGTCGTGTCGAGGGCCAGATTCTTCGGGATGTAGACCCCGCCGTAGTATCCGTAGACCAGCGTCTTATGCAGGGTTGCTTCAAATCCGGTCACGGTGGACATGGAATGCACCAGCGACAGGTCGCCGTTGGCTCGGATCATGAAGTCCGGAGCCTGCCCGAAGATGTAGCGTCCAGCGCCAACGCTATAGAAGTTATTGGTCAGGATACGGAAGTTCTTGAACAGTTCAAAGTTGAGATTGACCGCCACGCCGCCGCCAGCTTTAGTAAATTTCTGGAAGGCTGGAGTGGTCACCGGGTCGGAGAATTGGTTCGTGACTTCAACACCGGCGACCTCGAAGTGGAACTTTTTCGATGGATCGAGGGCCAGTTTGGCGATGATGTCCGGGTGCAGGGCAGCCGACGAGATCACGCTGCTTCCGTTGTTAATCTGGGTACCCGCAACGGTCGTCGCGGCGATGGCCGCCGGCAGGACGACTGCGCTTCCACCATTACCGCCACCGATATAGGGCTCGGAGTTTTCCAACGCGACGGCGAAAACCGCCTTATCGCTGAAATGGTAGGCGGCGCGGAATCCAGGAACCCGGCTCCAGATCATGCCCGCCTGGTAATTCACGTCTATGTCCTGAGAAAAGAAGATGTCTCCGGGCAACGGCGAGACACCTTTGCGGTTCGCCGTCATCAAACTCCACGACTGCCCGGCAAGGAACTCGAATTTGTCCTTTGTGATATCGACCCAAAACAGACGCATGCGGAATACATAAGGATTGCTGCTGACCGCGAGCCCGCCGTTGGGAGGATTCCCGAGCTGACCCAAAAAGTCAGACTCCCAGTATCCAAGGACTTTGAAACCATGGAAGGCCGTGTCGAAGCGCGCGCCCAGCCGGGAGTTCTGAATGCTCAGCCGCGTTTCCGTTAAGGTTCCCAACTGCGTATTCCCGTATGGGATGCTGCCAAAATTCGTGCCGATACCGCTTCCCGGGTTGGTTGACCGCGAAACTGCCGTCATATCCATAAACCCAATCGGCGTAATGAACGCATTGCCAATCTTCAATTGCAGCGGCGCGGCGTCTTCGGCAACATTGCCTGATGATTGCGGTGCCGGCAATGGCGCGGGAGCGGCCGGGAGTACCGGACTCGTCGTCGCTACTTCACCCAATCTCTTCACGTTGGGGAGCGAAAACTGCGCATTGTCGCTCGATGCGGGCGCCAGCTTCTCAATCAACTTCTTCTGCGCTTCCATCGCGACGCGCAGTTCTTCAATCTGTTTTTGTTGTGCCGACAGCAACGCGCGGAGTTCATCGATGTCCGTTCCACTCCCCCGTGCCGGATCGGTTGCGAGATCTGCCCCCGACAAAATCGCACTGCAGGACACTACTGCGAGTGCAATCCCACCCCACCTCAAGCGCCTGTGACCTATGGTCATCCGTTCGTACACTCCTTTCCTGATTCGTAACCGAATAAGGTTTCCCTGAATTTAGAGCGACCTTGAGGATATCGACCCAGGATTAGCAGCGTGTGAATATGACGTGACAAACTCGTTACAATAATTGGCCGGGCGCTGCGTATGTGACGCTTACGCACGCCAACGCCGGGCCGTCTAATTCATATGGAGCGAATGGCGTGAGGACGGAGCGAATAAGGTGAGGATGGACAAGTGGCTCTGGGCCACCCGATTCTTCAAAACGCGAGCCCTCGCCGCGCGCGCCTGCGACCTCGGCCGGATTGAATCGAATGGACAGGCAGCCAAGCCCGCGCGCGAAGTTCGCGTTGGCGATCTGCTGCGCGTGAAGAACGACAGCGGCGATTTTCAGGTGGAGGTTCTGGTCCTCAGTGAGATGCGAGGTCCCGCCGCCGTCGCCCAGACTTTATACCGCGAAACGGAAGCCAGCCGGGAGTTACGAGTAAAAGCCGCCGAAGAGCGCACAGGAATGCCCCGCTTCGACGCCCTGTACGATGGCAAGCCCTCAAAACGCGACCGCCGTGAAATCGACCGCTTGCGCGGCAGACGATAACCTCAGCCGCTCCACCGCTGCAGAACCTTCTCCAGATCGCCCGCCGTAACCGGCTTGGTGACAAAATCGTCCATGCCCGCCCCCAGGCACTCTTCACGCGCTCCCTTGACAGCGTGAGCAGTCAGAGCAATGATGGGAATCCGCGAGCGCTCACCCTCCAGCCGCCGTATCTCGCGCGTGGCCATGTAACCATCCATCTCCGGCATGCGGCAATCCATCAGGATCAGGTCATACGCGGAATTTCGCGCCATTTCCACCGCCTCGCGGCCATTGGAAGCGATATCCGCCTGACACCCCAGCTTTTCCAGAGTTCGGAATCCCAGTCGCTGATTCACTGCATTGTCTTCCACCAGCAGCACTCGTCGCGTCCGGTCCTTCCTGTTGACCGGCACGTCGACCGCCCCGCTCGCCTGACTCGTACACCCGCAATCTCCCGCGGAGGCAAGCGCGAGCGTCAAAACAAAGCTCGATCCGATGCCCACCCGGCTGGTCACGCTGAGGGTCCCACCCATCAATTCGGCCAGTTGCCGCGAGATCGCCAGTCCCAGCCCCGCGCCCTCATGCTTGCGGATCAGCGACGAATCCAACTGCGTGAAACTCCGGAACAACAAAGGGAGCTTGTCTTCCGGAATCCCCGGCCCCGTATCTTCTACCGAAATCTGGAAACCCGTCCTGCCGCCAACCGGCTCTTCACCGCGCACCTGCAGCGTCACCCGACCGCTGTCTGTGAATTTGATCCCATTGCTCACCAGATTCAGCACGATCTGGCGAAGCCGGCCCGCGTCACCCACCACCAGCCGGCAGGCCATCTCTGCATCGAATCTATACTCCAGCCCCTTGGCATGAGCCTGCGGCGCCATCAGTTCGCCAATCTCCTCCAGACAATGCGCCAGATCGAAGCGGCTCGGCTCCAGCTCCATCCGGCCGGCCTCGATCCGCGACAGATCCAGTAGGTCGTTCACAAGCGCCAGCAGCGCCCGCCCTGACGTTTGCACCGTTTCGCCGAATTCTCTCTGTTCGGTGTCGAGCGTGGTGTCCATCAGCAAACCCATCATTCCGAGAATCCCATTCAGAGGCGTGCGGATCTCGTGGCTCATGTGCGCCAGGAACTGGCTCTTGGCCAGGTTGGCGCTCTCTGCTTCCTCCCGGGCGCGTTCCACTTCGGCGGTACGCTTTGCCGCCTCGGCCTCGGCCCGCTTGCGCTCGGTGATGTCGCGCACAACGTTGAGCCGGGTCGGTGCGCCGCGGTAGTTGATCGTGCACCCGTGGATTTCCACTGGAAAGCGGGACCCGTCGCGGCGCACGTGTACCGTCTCCAGAAGGACTTCTCCCGGCTCCGCCATCTTCTCCACCAGGTCTTTCGTGAGTTCCCGGTAACCGTCTCCGTCGATATCCTGGATGGTCATGCCAATCAGTTCGTCCCGCTGATAACCCAGATGGTCGCAGGCCACCTGGTTTACCTCGAGGAATCGGCAATCGTTATCGACGATAAAGACGGCATCGCTTACGTTATCGAACAGGTCCCGGAACTCCTTTTCGGATTGCCGTACCGCCTCCTCCGCCCGTTCCTGTTCCTGCCGCTGTCGCCGCGTCTCCACGCCGTAGGAAAGATCCCCGGCTAGTTCCTCCAGCAATCTGCGCTCCTCGGGATGAAACGCCTCGGACTCCGAAGCGTAGATATTCAACGCGCCCAGTATGGTCCCGTTGCACCACAGTGGAAGCGCGATCACAGCCCGGAAACCGTGTTCTTCCACCTGATGCCGCCAGGGTTCCAGCCTGGGGTCGTGCTCTACGTCGTTGCAAACAGCGATCTCGCCCGTGCGCAAACACGTACCTACCGGGCCGCGGCCCTGCGGCTCGTCAGCCCATGAAACGTGAATCGACTCAAGATAGGCCTTTCCGATACCGGACAAACTGACCACGCGCACCGACTTCGCATCGTCACTTTCCGGGGCCGCAATCCACGCCATAGGGTAGTTGCCAACTCCCGTGATTGCTTCGCAAATCTCGCCATACAGGCTCTGCTCGTCGCCCGAGCGAACCACCGCCTGGTTGCACGCCGACAGCACACGGAGCGCGCGCGTAACCCGGCTCAATTCCCCTTCCGCTCTTTTGCGCTCGCTGACGTCCCGAACGATGTTCTGGCAGAATCGCCGCCCGTCAAAGTCCACCACACGCGCGCTCACCTCTACTGGAATCGTGGAGCCATCCTTGCGGCGATGACTGGTTTCCAGCACGATCCATCCCTGCCTCTCGAAGGTCTTCCACGCTTCCGACAAGGCGTCCCGAGTCTCATCGCTGCGCAGGTCGCGCATCGACATCCCCAGCAGTTCCTCCCGGCTGAAGCCATAAATCTCCGTCGCGCGATCGTTTGCCTCCACAATCATTCCGCGATCGTCAAACAGCAGGACAATTTCGTTAACCTGGCGGCTCAGTTGGTAGTACCGGCTCTCCAGGGATCGCCGCTGGAGATCGGCGATTAGTTTCTGTTGACGGAACCGTCCTCTCTGCAACCGCCACAGCAACACAAAGACCGTCGCGCAGCCAGCCAGAAGCAGCCCCACAACCAACGTAGCCAGGAATAACCGCTGGCGCGCCGGGGCGTACGCTTCCTCCTTATCGATCTTCGCAACCAAACTCCACGGAGTTCCGGAAATCCTGCGGCAGGCCGCGATCACGGCAACGCCGCGGTCGTCCAGACCTTCGCGAATGCCGTTTCCCCCATGGAGAACCATCCTTGTCGCCAGATCGTCGCGCGAAGCCCGCGTCCTCGGCAGCAACGCGCGATCGCCCAGGCGGACGATCCTGCCGTCGCGCATACTCACCAGCAGGCTCTCCCCCGTCCGGCTCGATACCGGCCACAGCTTCACCAGCGGAGACAAAACCCGGCCCGCGTCCATTCGGAGAACCACAACGGAATCGCCGCCCGTCGCCGCAGCCGCCAGATCCAGATCGATTGTCCCTCCCCCTTGATCCTCCAGATCGGATAAGACGACTCCACCGGTCTCCAGCGCTTTCCCGCACAAAACCTTCACCGCGGCATCGGCGGGAAAGGGGCGTCCGGATGCTGTGACCTGCGCTCTACCATTCCGATCGAAGACCGCAATCTCGGTGTATCCGGAGGATCGGCGAAAGCTCTCCAGCCATCTCCGCATCGCCGCCGCCTGGCCGCCGCTCGCAGAAGTACTTACCGCCGGATTGCCCGCAATCACCGTGGCGTCGGCAATTCGCTCCTGCCGCCACGCCACAATCCGCTGCACCTTCAAATCGGCGATCGCGGAAAGCTGATTGCAAACTGCTGTATAGAGGGTCTGGTTTTGTACCTGACGGAAGCGATATGCAGCGACACTGCCAGCCGCGCCCAGCGCTGCGAATGTCAGCGCAAGGCCGATCGTCAGTTTCGGGCATTCCCTCCACCAGGCCGGCATGATTCATAAGCCGAACGTTAGCCCGGCTAATTAACGTATCGACACCTTTATCCCAAATAATCAGGCAAATTTTTGGGGCCGAAATTGATGCAATTTACCACAGCCCGTGATAATGCCCCCGTCCGATCGCTTCCAACGTTCCTTCCCACCCCGCGCTAAGATAGAGTGGCGTTTGATGGACTCTCGTCGCCAATTTCTTGAGAAAATGACCGGCCTGGCCGGCACTCTGGCCCTCCCCACCCAACGAGCCTCCGGGGCCAATGAGCGCCTGCGCCTCGGCGTCATCGGCTGCGGCGCGCGCGGCATGGAACTGGCCTCTCAAGCCCTGCGTTGTCCCAATACCGAAGTCTCCGCCTTCGCTGACATATATAACCGCCGCCGCGACGACGCCCTCCGGCTCGTTCCCGCTGCGACCGTACACTCCGACTACCGCCGCCTTCTCGACGACAAGTCCCTCGACGCCGTCCTCATCGCTACTCCGCAACACCTGCACTGCCAGCACTTTGTGGACGCCCTCGATGCCGGTAAACACGTTTACCAGGAAAAGACCATGGCGTTCACCCTGGAAGACGCGCGAGAAATGCGTAGTGCGTTTTCGAACGTGCGCGGCCGCGTTGTCCAGATCGGCCACCAAAGCTGTTCGTCGGGGCACGTCGCCGATGCCAGCGCATTTCTCTCTTCAGGCAACGTCGGCCGCATCACCGCCATCGCCATGCGCATGTACCGCAACACACCCCATGGCAAGCCTCAGTGGTCACGGCCACTGTATCCGGATATGACGCCAGCAACCATCGACTGGAATGCGTTTCTGGGAGACCACATCGCCAATCGCCCCTTCGACGCC
>Ga0265325_10002267_pt1 | contig 13042 bp, 11 predicted proteins | sample 41420metaG_FD_202090 | JGI IMG/M metagenome (GOLD analysis project Ga0265325, IMG submission 202090) | Rhizosphere microbial communities from Carex aquatilis grown in University of Washington, Seatle, WA, United States - 4-14-20 metaG | ecosystem: Host-associated > Plants > Roots > Rhizosphere...
CTCGCGCTGATGTCGCCGGACGCGGAGCCAGTAATCGACTGCCTGGATCGACAGTTGAATATCTTCGGACGCCTTCAGTTCGATGACTACCAGCTGGCCGCGGCGTGTGACGCCGAGCAGGTCAAGAATGCCCCGGCTTCCGGCGGTGAAGGCGGGCAGCTGGGAATAAAGATAGCGCGCGTCGAGCCTCGCATCGAGCTTTGTGGGGTCCTCGCGAATCATCGTTTCGATCCAGCGCTCCGGGGCTTTGCGGTAGAGCGCGTGGCTGGTCTGCTCGGCGAGAGGATTGCGATACAGTTCGAGCTGGCGGAGGAGTTTTTCCAGCGCGGGTTCGGTGGCTTTGGTGAGCGGGAGCCGGGAATCGTCGAGGCCGAAAGACAGGCCTTCGATCGACCAGCGGGCAAAGTCGAGGCCGCGAAAAGAGAACGAGGACTCGCAGACAGCGGGCATCGGGTGTTGCGCGATGGGAGAGTTTTCTTCGCGGGCAATGGCCGCCAGGGCCGGGACTCGCGAGGCAGCTTCGCGCCCGGCCATCAGTAACGAGTCCATCTCGGGCCGAGGCAGGAGACGGCTCTGCAGATTGCCCACATCCGCCGGGTCGAGTTTGCGCACCTGTCCATCGCGGTGAGAAAACTCGAAAATTTCGGTGCGGGTCGAAGCAGAGAGAGCGAGGATGCGTTCCCTCAGGTGGAGGCCCGTATTTTCGGGCACGAAGAGGCGCAAGCCCTCCACTGCGCGGCGCTGCGCGCGGCTTCGCAGCCAGTGGAGCCAGAGAACTCCGAAAGCGAGGCTGGCTTCCACCGAAGAGATCTCGTCGGCTGGGGGGACGGCCAGCAACGCCCAGGTGCCGGATCCTTCGTGCATCTGGCCCCGGACGTAGAGACCCGAGAAGGATTTTTTAAGGTCCTGTGCAACCGTGAGCGAGTCGATCACTGCATCGGGGAAAGCGTCCGAAAGAATGCGGTAGATTCTTGCGCGGAATTGCTCCCGTAAGACACGGCTCGCGGGACGCGCCGCATCGGCGCGTAAAAATTCCAGGCGGCCTGGCTTTGCCCGGCCGAACCTTTGGACTTCGAGCAGAGCATGATCGTCGGATCGTTCTTTGATGCAGAGGATGCGGCGGGTGAGGTTTCGCTGATCCGACCACAAGTGGACGAGCGCGTGTTGTCCCTGGCGGCGAATTTCCACGTGCAAAGGGTGGAAGTCCGCGAGCCATTCGCCGTCCTCGCGAACTTCGGCGCGGCCGGATGCGGCGATGATGCCCAAAGCGCGGTCGAGCTCGGCCCAATCGTCCATTGATAAACCACCCAATCGTTTAGAAACAGGGACCGGCGACTACCCTACTTGAGGACAAGGCCCGTGACGCGTATGGAAGGATACTGCCGATTCCAATCGGAGGGAATACGTTCGAGGATTACCTGGAAGTCGCGCATCTGGCCCGCTGGGAGAGGAAGGGCTGTGGGCGGAAGGATGATCTCCGAATCGCGCAGGACCGTCTGGTTGAACTGGTCGCGAAATTCGATGACGACCTGAAGTCCCACAAGCGCTCGGTCGCCATTGTTTACGATGGTGCCGGCTACGAAGGTGAATTCCTGGTTGAGGAAATTGGTGGAATGTGCCATCTGAATGCCTTGAAACTGAATCCGAGGCGCGTAGGACTGTTCTTGCTGTCCAAAAGGCAGTTTGGTTGCGGCTGCAATGCCCGTGGGTTGCGACCGGCGGATCAGCCATGCGGCGCCTGCGCCCAGGATCAGCACAATTACGGCTCCGGCGATGAAAGCGACCGGGAAGCGGCTCTTCTCTTCGTAATTATCGCCTGGCAGCATGGTTCCTTTTTCCCTAACGCCCGAAAGAGAGACGCAGAATCAGCGGCTCCGGCAGGCCCGCCTGGGTCATGCGGTTCTGCACGGCTTCAATATCATACGGTATGCGCCAGAACTCCACCGACTGATGATCGAGGTCGGCAATCGCGAAGGCGGCGCGCGGGTCGCCGTCGCGCGGTTGGCCGACGGAGCCGGGATTCAGCAGATACGAAGTTCCTTTTTCAAGCGGCAGGCTGGTGAACAAGTTCCCGGCCGCCGGTTTCAGATGCTGTACGACCACCTGGTCGTCGCGGAGCGTAAAGCCGCCCTGGATGTGGGTGTGCCCAAAGAAAGTGACCGGGGAAGGGGAGTCAAGCAGCCCCTCGACGGCTTGCGCGGGACCGAACACGTATTCGTCTTCGTCGTGAACAGCGCCATGGATGATCGACAAGCCGTCGAGCGTAACGGGCCCGTGAGGCAGGTTTTCGAGGTAATCAAGATTGGAGGGAAGAAGCTGATCCCGCGTCCAGAGTGTGACGGCGCGAGCGAGGGGATTAAAGTCCTCGGCGTCCACGAGACCGCTTACGGCCTTGTCGTGATTGCCGCGAATTACGGCGCCGCCGAGGGAGCGAATACGGTCAATGACTTCGTTCGGCTGCGGGCCGTAGCCGACGAGATCGCCCAGGCAGGCGGCTTTTTGCCACCGGCCTTCCGCGGCTGCGAGTGCGGCATCCAGGGCGGTAAGGTTCGCGTGGACGTCGCTCAAAATCAGATAGCGCATTCAAGAATTCCAACGAGCACGATGACAACAATAGTGCCATAGGTGGGTGCTGCGTACGAGGCGCGCTCAGGATTCCGACGGGGATTCGGCGGGCTGGTCGCCGACGGAAAAATATGTGCAATCGGGATGATGGAAGACGAGCGCGCTGACGCTGGCTTCAGGGTCCATCATCATGCCTTCGGTGAGATGAACGCCGATATCCTCGGGATGGAGCAGCATCCAGATGCCGGCCTGATCCTCGAGATTGGGGCATGCGGGATAGCCGAAGCTATAGCGCTTGCCGCGGTAGCGCGACGTGAAGCGTTCCGCCATAGTGAGACTGGGCGGATCGGGGAAACCCCAATCTTCCCGGATGCGGCGATGCAGCCATTCGGCGCAGGCCTCCGCCGTTTCGAGCGCGAGTGCTTGCAAGCCATGCGAGTAGAGATATTCACCGGCGGCTTTTGCTTCCTCGGATTTCGCGCGGATACCTTCGCCGGCCGTGACGACAAAGAGAGCCATGTGATCCCGTTTACCTTCCGCCGACGGGAGAATGTAATCGCTCAGGCAAAGCTTTTCGCCGATCCGCTGGCGTTGGAAGTGGAAGGTATGGATGGGCGAGGCACCGCCGGGAGCGAACAGAGCGATGGAGTTTCCATGGCGCTCGGCTTCGAAGAATTGCCAGACCGCACCAATTTTCATGAAGCTTCTGGCCTGACGCTTGATTTCTTCCATGCTGTTGAAGAGTTCGAGGGCCCGCGCGTCGCGTTCGCCCAGGGCTTTTTCGAAGTTCCCGCGAAAACCCAGGTGACGTCCAAAAAGCATGTAAGGATTTATGTAACTCCAAATATCGTTCAAGTCGGGGACAGCGCGCACTTTCCGGTCGAGATACGCAGGGGAGGGGATCGCGATATCGGTGCGGATTTTCGCCGCGCGCTCTTCTCCGGCTGGGGCTTGCGGGCGCGGCGCGGCGTCTTCCACGGCGGCGGTCGCGGTAAAGGTGTGCTCCTGAAGCACCGAGTCGCGGCGTTTTGGATCGCTCAATTCGTTCATGAGCCGCAAACCGGTCATGGCGTCTTTGGCGTAGCAGACGGCGGTCTGGTACTGAGGCGCGATCTTTAACCGCGTGAACTTGTCCGAAAGAGCCGCGCCGCCTACTAACAGAGGAACGCGAATACCCGCGTCGCGCAGATCGCCCGCCGTAATGACCATCTGCTGCGCGCTTTTCACGAGCAGGCCGGAGAGGCCGATGGCGTCCGGCTTGTGCTTTTCATGAGCGCGGATCAGATCTTCCGGCGGGACCTTGATGCCGAGGTTGATCACGTCATAGCCGTTGTTCTTCAGAATGATTTCGACGAGATTCTTGCCGATATCGTGAACGTCACCCTTCACGGTGGCGAGGATCACCTTGGCGCGCTTTTCGGTATCGGCTTTCTCCATGAACTGCTCGAGATGGCTTACGGCCGCCTTCATGGCTTCGGCCGATTGAAGCACCTCGGCCACGATCAATTCGTTGTTGTTGAAGAGCCTGCCCACCTCGGCCATGCCGGCCATGAGAGGGCCGTTGATAATATCGAGGGGCGAAACGCCTTCTTCGCGCTTGCGATTGAGGTCGTCGATGAGGCCGTCTTTTGAGCCTTCAAGAATATAGTTCGGGAGGCGTTGATCGAGCGGCAGATCCTGGGCACGCGCCTTCTTGCGGCCGCCGGAGCCGCGGAAATGGGCCGAAATTGCGGCAATGTGGAACTGGTTGATGGCGGCTTTCTGTTCGCGGCTTTGTTCGCGCCAGTCGGCTGGGGCGCCGCGAAGAAGCAAAACTTGTGGGTGATCGCCGGGCACAGACTCCGGGACGTTATTGAATAGGAGGTCTTCAGCGAGCTTGCGTTCGGCATCCGGAATCTGAGCAAAGCGCTCGATGCGCTCCGCGTTGACGATGGCGAGGTCGAGCCCGGCCTTGGTGCAGTGGTATAGGAAAACGGAATTGACTACTTCCCGGGCACCGGCGGGCAGTCCGAACGAGACGTTCGAAATGCCGAGCACGGTGCGAACGTACGGAATAGCCTTCTTGATCAGCCGGATTCCTTCGATTGTTTCCACTGCGCCGCCGATATAGTTTTCATCGCCTGTGGCGCAGGGAAAGACCAGGGGATCGAAAATAATGTTTTCGGCGTGGATGCCGTATTTTTCCGTCAGCAGGTTGTGGGAGCGCTCGGCGATTTCCAGTTTGCGCTCGCGCGTGAAGGCTTGTGCCTGCTGCGGGTCTTCATCGATGCAGCCGACAATCAGGGCGGCGCCGTAGGAGCGGGCCAGCGGGCAGACGCGCTCGAACTTCTCTTCGCCATCCTCGAGATTGATCGAATTGATGATGCTTTTGCCCTGGCAATAGGTGAGCGACAGCTCGATCGACCGGGCGTCGGTGGTGTCGATCATGATCGGCGCTTTGATCTTGCGGATCAGCTGGTCGTAAAAGGGCGGAATATCCTTGATCTCGTCGCGGTCCGTGCTTTGCAGACAAACATCCACGATGTGCGCGCCGCTTTTCACCTGACGGCGGGCGATCTCGGTGGCTTCTTCCCACTGTTCCGCGGCGATAAGTTTTTTGAACTCGCGCGAGCCAATCACGTTGGTGCGTTCGCCGACGATCAAGGGCCGCGTGCTGTCCTCGGCTTCGATGACGTCGATGCCGGAGTAGACCGCCCGGTGGCTTGCGCCTGCCGGATGGCGCGGGACTTTCTTTTCCGCCATCTGAGCGATGGCGCGAATGTGTTTCTCCGTGGTTCCGCAGCAGCCGCCGACGATATTCAGCCAGCCGCGCTCGACGAAACGATCGAGCTGCTCGGCGAGAGTGGTGGGAGTTTCCTGGTATAGCCCCTCTTCGTTCGGAAGACCGGCATTCGGATAGCAGGAGACGAACCGATTTGTCAGGGACTGCAGGGTGCGGACGTGGTCGGTCATGAATTCGGGCCCGGTGGCGCAATTCAACCCGAGGGACAGCACGTCAGCGTGGTCGAGGGAGGCCCAGAGCGCCTCGATGTTCTGCCCGGCGAGCATGGTTCCCATCGGTTCGATCGTGACGGAGATCATCACGGGGATTGGCTGACCGAGTTCGCGGCTGAGCTCGTCAATCGCGAGCACTCCGGCTTTGATGTTCCGCGTGTCCTGGCAGGTCTCGAGTAGAAGCAGATCCGCGCCGCCTTCCACGAGGCCGCGAGCCTGGTCCCGGAAGTTATTGCGAAGCTGTTCGAAGGTGATTCCGCCGGTGACGCTGATGGCCTTCGTTGTCGGGCCCATGGATCCGGCGACAAAGCGCGGTTTGCCCGGTGAGGAGAATTCGTCAGCGGCTTGCCTCGCCAGGGCCGCAGCGCGGCGGCTGATCTCGTGCGCGTGTTCGCCCAATCCATACTCGGCGAGGACTACGGGGGTGCTGCCGAAAGAATTCGTTTCGATGATGTCTGAACCGGCTTCGAGATACTTGCGGTGGATCCCGAGCACCACGTCGGGCCGGGTGATTACAAGGTTCTCGTTGCAACCTTCCAGATGGGGGCCGCCGAAGTCTGCCGCCGTCAGGTTCACCTGCTGCAGCATGGTGCCCATGGCGCCATCCAGGACGAGGATGCGTTCGCGTAGGAGTTCGCGGAGGGCCAGGCCCTGTTCGATAAGATTTCTCATGTCCTTTGGATTATCCCGTGGGAATTGCCGGAATGGGGAATTACGTGGGACCGCTGCGACCTGGCGGTAAACGAACCGCTGCTAAAGGCTGGCGAATTGTGCGCGCAGAGCGAGAAAGCGGTTCACCTGCCGTCCCTTGTGCCTAGCCTGATGATTCTCCGAGGCTTAAGCAGCGTCGGACAGAAACTCGACCTTAAAGGAGGAGGGCACGAATCCTGCGGCAGCGCCACGGGCCAGAAGCTCGCGCACGGCGCGCCGGCCTTCCTCTCCATAATCGAGCGTCCAACGGTTCACATACATTCCCACGAATTTGTCCGCCAGCTGCGGGTCCATGTCGCGCGCGAACTGCAGCGCGTAAGCCATCGCTGGCTCGCGATGATCCAAGGCATACGAAACGCTTTCGCGGATGATGCGCGCCACTTGCATCCCCAATTGGGGGCCTAGACTGCGCCGGATTGCGTTTCCGCCCAAAGGCAAAGGAAGGCCGGTCGACTCCTGCCACCATTGGCCAAGATCAACCACGCGGTGCAAGCCGACCTCGGAGAAAAGGAGCTGGCCTTCATGGATCAGAAGGCCGGCTTCGACTTCCTTGGCCTGCACGGCGCCGAGAATCTTGTCGAAGGGCATCGTCACCGTCTCGACGTTGGGCTCGAAAAGCTTCAGCGCGAGATAGGAAGTGGTCCATTCGCCTGGTATGGCGACTTTGCGTCCGGCAAGTTCCGTTTTCTTAATGGGATGCGATGCGACAACGATGGGACCATAGCCTTCACCGAAGCTTGCGCCGCAATCGAGCAGGACGTACTTATCGGCCACGAAGGTGTAGCCGTAAAAGCTCAGGGCGGTAACGTCGTATGTTTCCTCGCGCGCGGCGCGGTTCAAGGATTCGATATCGGAAAGAATATGCGTAAACTTCACGCCGGGAAGGCGGACTTTGCCCGTGGCCAGCGCGTAAAACATGAAGGCGTCGTCGCTATCGGGCGAATGCGCCAGGCGCAGTGTGTCGATCTTAGGGCTCGTTGCTTGTGTAGACATTTTTTCGCCGTTCCTGCCACTCACAGAAAGCTATACCCGCCGCACGTGGGCCCGGCATGCCAGAAAGTTGCTGCCCATCGCGGTGACCTTGCGGCTAACGTAACGTTCGGTGTGTGTGCCTTCCGGTGTGAATGACCTTCGTGAACGACTAAGGATACCATAGCCTCCGTCCGGTGGTACAGACGGGCGCCAATTGTGCGATTTGCCGCGAACCGCATAGAATCGTGGACGAAGGCGAACTTTGCAGCGAGGCCGGCGATGCGGGCAGTCATTCAAAGGGTTACGCGAGCGCGCGTGGTTGTTGACGGGCAGGTTCGCGGTGAAATTGGGCCGGGCCTCGCGGTGCTGGTTGCCGTTGGGCGAAATGACGTTTCGGGGACGGTTGTGTCCATGGCGGAGAAGACTGTGAATCTCCGGATTTTTAACGATGAGCAGGGCAAGATGAACAAGTCTCTGCTGGACACACAGGGTGCGATGCTGGTGATATCGCAATTTACATTGTACGGGGACGCTCGCGGGCAGCGTCGGCCGAGTTTCGTGCAGGCGGCTCCTCCGGAGCAGGGCAGGGCGCTCTACGATGAATTCGTGGCAGCGGTGAAGGCCCTGGGCGTGCGCGTGGCGACGGGTGTGTTCCAGGCGCACATGTCGGTGGAGCTTGTGAACGATGGTCCCGTTACGATTCTGCTCGATTCCGAGAAGCAGTTTTAGGCGCCCAAAATAAAATCCATGACACCCCAAGTTGATTTACCCACTGAATTGGCGCTCTTCGTTTTGGCGCTTTGCTGGCTGGGATTTGGCGTGATTCTCGTCGTAGGGAAAAGGGGGGCGGAGAGGTCGACGAAGAGGCAGGATTTCAAGTCGCATGCCGGATTTTTCCTGCAGTGCCTCGCCTATGCGATCTGTTTCAGCTTCGGCCGGAGGTACTTTTCGCCCATCATGCGCCTGTCTCAAATGGCGGGGTGGTTTGTGGCGGCATTGGCGGCGCTGATCGCGATCGTCTCGACCTGGTTCTGCTTTGCCGCGGCTCGAGCGCTCGGTAGACAATGGGCCCTGGTTGCCCGGGTGATTGAAGGCCATGAGTTGATCCGACGGGGACCCTATGCCGTCGTCCGCAATCCGATTTATTTGGCCATGCTGGGGATGCTCGTTGCGACGGGGCTGATTGTCAGCAGATGGCAAGGCCTGGCCGTGGCCACAATTGTCTTCATGATCGGCACCGAAATCCGTATCCGCAGCGAGGAAAAGCTGTTGCGCGAGGCTTTGGGCTCCCAGTTTGACGAATACGCCGCAGAAGTGCCCGCGTTTATCCCCCGCGTTTTCTGAGTCATCCGAAACAAGAGATGCTCCGCTTCAAATGTGTGCCGTCGAGTTATATCGTTATACGATACAATGTGAGAGGGGAAGGACTGTGAGCCGCGAATCCGACTACAAAGCCCTGGCCGACCTGCGTTACGAGATTCGGCGTTTTCTGAGCTTCAGCGAGCAGGCTGCGCGGGTAGCCCGCATCGAACCGCAGCAGCATCAGGCTCTGCTGGCGATCAAGGGCTTGCCAGACGGCCTGCGTCCGACTGTCGGAGTATTGGCGGAACGTTTGCAGATACATCATCACAGCGCGGTGGAATTGAGCAACCGGCTCGAATCGAAGGGACTGATCCGGCGAGAGGCCGGCAAACGGGATCGACGAGAAGTTCTTCTGTGTCTGACGCCCGCCGGAGAGAAGCTGCTGCGCACACTTTCGGCTGCGCATCACGAAGAGCTGCAAACCGCCGGGCCGAGATTGCTGAAGGCTTTGAAAAGAGTGGTTCGCAGCAAGGCCGCCGGGAGGAGTTCGAAGTGACATCGTCTGGATCATTGTCCGTAGCATTGGCGAATACGCTTCCTGCGGAGCGTCCCGCGGGCTACCGCCTGGGATTTGTCTCGCTCCTGGCGGCACTGGTGGGAATTTCGGCGGGGATCATCGCCTACGTTTTGTATGACCTGATCGGGTTGTTTACCAACCTCGCCTTTTACCACGAGTGGTCGTTCCATTTCCGAAGTCCCGCCGAATCGCCGCTGGGGCTGTGGATCATTGTGACGCCCGTGATCGGCGGCATCATCGTGGGATTTATGGCGAAGTACGGCTCGGAGAAAATAAAGGGCCACGGCATACCCGAGGCGATGGAGGCGGTGCTGACGTCGCGGAGCAGGATCGAGGCGAAAGTGGCGATTCTCAAGCCGCTCTCGGCGGCCATCGCCATCGGAACGGGGGGGCCATTTGGGGCGGAGGGTCCGATCATCCAGACGGGGGGCGCGATGGGCTCGCTCGTCGGCCAGATCATTTCTACGACCGCCGCGGAGCGCAAGGTGCTGCTCGCTTGCGGAGCGGGGGCCGGCATGGCGGCGACCTTCAACACGCCGATTGCGGCCGTCATTCTAGCGATAGAGCTGTTGCTATTCGAATTTCGCTCGCGCTCGTTCATTCCGCTGGTGATTGCGAGCACCCTCGCGACAAGCGTGCGATCGATGTTTCTGGGGCAGCGCTCGATGTTTACGATGAGCAATGTAAACTTCGATGCGTTTCGTGGCCTGCCGTTTTACGTGGCTCTGGGAGTGATTTGCGGAATGACGGCGGTGGGATTCACGAAGTTGCTTTATTGGGTCGAGGATCAGTTTGACAGGATCAAGATCGACGATCTGTGGCATCCCGCCATCGGAGCATTGGGACTCGGAATCATCGGATATTTCGTTCCGCGCGTGCTGGGCGTGGGGTACGACACCATATCCGACATTTTGAACAACAACCTTCCGCTCAAACTACTCTTGCTGATCGCGGTTTTTAAAGCGGCAGCGCTGGTGATTTCGCTTGGCTCCGGCACTTCCGGCGGACTGCTCGCGCCGATGTTCATGTCGAGCGCGGCGCTGGGCGGCGTTTTCGCGATGGTGGTGAACCTGACATTTCGGGGCGCACACCTTTCGCCCGGCGCCTTCGCTCTGGTGGCGATGGCGGCAGTTTTTGGGGCCGCCTCGCGCGCCACTTTCACGTTTATCGTATTTGCTTTTGAAATCACCCACGATTACAACGCGATACTTCCGCTGATGCTCGCGTGCGTGATTGCGGACACGATCGCGCTGCGCTATTTGCCGAGCTCGATCATGACGGAGAAGCTGGCGCGGCGCGGATTGAAGGTGCCGGGAGAGTATGAGGCGGGCATTTTGAACGTCGTGCGCGTGGGAGACGTGATGCGGCGGGACGTGCAGCCAATCCCATCGGAAATGACCGTGGCCGAATTGGCAGAGCGCATCAGCGGGAGAAGAACTCCGGTGAAGCCGGGCGCGGTTTCCGCCGAGGAACCGCCGCGCAATCTCACCGAAGGGCTGCCCATTGTGGACATGGAGGGCCGGCTGCGCGGCATCGTTACACAAGGAGATTTGCTGCGCGCCCTCGAAAGCGATCCCGAGGGAAAGATAACCGTCCTGGAGGCTGGCTCCAGCCAGCCGATTGTGGCTTATCCCGACGAGCTTGCGCACGACGCAATGTATCGGATGTTGCAGAATAATATTGGACGCTTACCGGTGGTCAACCGCGACGATCCTACGAGAATGATCGGGTATTTCAACCGGTCGAGTATTCTCTCGGCATGGTCCAGGCAAATGGAGGAAGAGGGCGTCCGCGAGCATGGATGGATCCGCTCCTGGCGGAATGGGAGGGCGAGTTATGCGAAGGGAAAGTAGGAGTGTTCCGCGGGAGTATCGCTAGCGTGAAGTACCGTTTTGAGTTACGCTCTGCGCCTCAGCAGGGCGCCTTTGCCCTTGTGAAATGCTCTTCAAGACGTTCAGCGCGGCTGTGTTTGGAATCGACGCCTACCTGGTGGAGGTGGAGGTAGACGTAGGTCCCGGCCATCCCGGCGACTTCAATGTGGTCGGCCTGCCCGACATCGCCGTGAAAGAGAGCCGCGAACGAATCAAGTCCGCGCTCAGGAACTGCGGCTTCGATTTTCCTTCTTACCAGGCAGTCACCGTAAATCTTGCGCCCGCCGATATTCGCAAGGAAGGCTCCGCATTCGATCTGCCCATGGCGCTCGGCGTCCTTGGCTGCCAGGGAACGTTCTTCGGCAAAACACTCGATGCGTATGTATTCCTGGGCGAGTTATCGCTGGATGGAAGCGTCCGTTCCGTGCGCGGCGCGCTTTCGGCGGCGCTGGCGGCGCGCGATCGCGGCATCCGTAACGTGATTGTGCCCGAAGCGAACGCGCGCGAGGCGGCGGTGGTGGAGGGCATTCAAGTCTTCGGCGTGAAGTCGCTGCCGCAGGCAGCCGACATGGTCAACGCGCCTGAATCGTTCCAGTCGATTGCGGTGGATACTTCGCAGGTGCTCGCGCAGGCGAGCCAGTACTCCGTGGATCTTCGCGATGTGCGCGGACAAATGGCGGCGAAGCGCGCATTGGAGGTTTCCTGCGCGGGAAGCCACAACATCCTCCTCATTGGCCCGCCTGGAGCGGGGAAGACGATGCTGGCCAAACGCATTCCCACAATTCTGCCGCCCATGTCGCTGGAGGAAGCGATTGAGACCACGCGCATTCACAGCGTGGCGGGCCTTCTCGACGACTCGCGGGGGCTGGTAGGTACGCGGCCGTTCCGCTCGCCTCACCACACGATCAGCGATGCCGGGCTGATCGGCGGGGGCGCTGTGCCAAGACCGGGAGAGGTGTCGGTGGGGCACAACGGCGTGCTGTTTCTGGACGAACTGCCGGAGTTCCAGCGCAACGTTCTGGAAGTGATGCGACAGCCTTTGGAAGATGGATGCGTCACCATCGCGCGTGCCGCTCTTTCCGTGAGCTTCCCCTCGCGTTTTATGCTGGCGGCGGCCATGAACCCGTGCCCTTGCGGCTTTTTCGGGGATTCCACGCGCGAGTGTCACTGTACGCCGATGCAAATTCAGCGATACGTTTCAAAGATCTCGGGGCCGCTGGTGGATCGGATCGACATCCACATCGAGGTGCCGGCGGTTCAATACAAGGAATTGCGCGGCAATGGCGAGATTGAGAGTTCGGCGAGCGTTCGCGAGCGGGTGCTGCGCGCGCGGTCAATACAAGTGGACCGATACCGCGGTGAACACAAGATTTATGCCAACGCACAGATGCCTCCGAAGCTCATTCGCAAGCACTGCGCGATTTCCGCGGAAGGCGAAAAGCTGCTGGAAACCGCCATTCAGCGGCTGGGTTTGTCCGCGCGGGCGCACGACCGCATTCTGAAAGTATCGCGGACAATTGCGGACCTGGAGGGCGCCCCGTCCATCGAACCCAACCACTTGAGCGAGGCCATTCAATACCGAACGCTGGACCGCACGTACTGGGCGTGAATGGAATGCAGGGCTTGTGCCTGCGTCTACCGGAATTCAGCCGAGCGTTTTGGCGTAAAAGCTTGAAACGTCGTCATCTTCCACGGTGAAGGTGATCTCGATCGGCTTGCAGCAGACTTCGCAGTCCTCGATGTAACTTTGGCGCCCCACCGACAAATCCAGCACCATCGAGATCTCTTCGCCGCAATAGGGACAAGTAAAAGAGTGTTCCATTAAGCGCCCGGGCGGTGCTGAGTGGGTCCCTGGTTGAAGTCTTCCGCGCTCTTAATCATCATGAGCATCGCCTGGTACCAGGGCCTGAAGAATTCCGCTGCCGATTCGGGATTCGAGTCCCCTTGATTCTTGAAAAGAGCTTGCATCCGTGTATCCGCATTGAAGATTGTCTGGACCAAAAGTGCCGCAGCGTGTTCCATAGGGGTTTCCTCTCGATGAACAGCGGAA
>Ga0265325_10002268_pt1 | contig 13038 bp, 11 predicted proteins | sample 41420metaG_FD_202090 | JGI IMG/M metagenome (GOLD analysis project Ga0265325, IMG submission 202090) | Rhizosphere microbial communities from Carex aquatilis grown in University of Washington, Seatle, WA, United States - 4-14-20 metaG | ecosystem: Host-associated > Plants > Roots > Rhizosphere...
AAGGCCGAAACGGGCGGCCGTGTGCATTTTTCCGGCGTCGGCGGCGATCATATGCGGGCGGAAGGGCTCGAGAGCTATTTCCCAATCGGGTCCACCGCCATAATCGGCTTTGCCGATATTCCGGCGCGCTTTATCACCTATTGGCGGCTGATCCGTGATACCGCGGCCCGCGCAATCGCCGCGCGGCCGAATGTGCTCGTCATCATCGACAGTCCGGAATTCACGCACCGCGTCGCGAAAATCGTGCGCCGGCATGCGCCGGATATTCCAATCGTCGATTACGTATCGCCATCGGTCTGGGCGTGGCGTCCGTGGCGCGCCCGCGCCATGCGCCGCTATATCGATCATGTCATGGCGCTGCTGCCGTTTGAGCCGGCGGCGATGGCTCGTCTCGGCGGCCCGCCATGCACCTATGTCGGCCACCCGCTGAGCGAGCGGATAGGCGCGCTGCGGCCGAATGCCGAGGAGGCGGAACGGCGCGGCCTACCGCCAGAGATCGTTCTGCTGATGCCGGGCAGCAGATCGGGCGAGCTCAAGCGCATGCTGCCGATTTTCGAGCAGACTGCGGCGCTGATCGCGCAATCGGCGCCGTCGGTCCAGTTCGTGCTGCTCGCCGTGCCGGCCCATGCCGGCCGGATCGCGCAAGCCGTCGCGACCTGGCGGGTGCCGGTGCGCGTCGTCAGCGAGCCGGCCGAAAAGGACGAGGCGTTCCGGATCGCCCGGCTTGCGGTTGTCAAATCCGGCACCAGCACGCTCGAACTCGCGCTTGCCGGCGTGCCGATGGTTGCCGCTTATCGCATCGGCCATTTTGAAGGACTCGTCGCCTTGGCTGCGATCGATTTGTCTTCGGTCATCCTGGCCAATTTGGTGCTGGGCGAAAACATTGTGCCCACATTCCTGCAATACAACGCAACGCCGGCGAAGTTAGCGAAAGCGGCGCTGGATTTGCTCAAGGACTCGCCGTCGCGCCGGCATCAGATCGACGCATTCCGACGGCTCGATCAGATCATGGAGATCGGCAGCGCGAATCCCAGCGAGCGGGCAGCAAATATTGTCATGGCGCAGGCGATGCAAACACCGCCGGTCGCGGGATGATTATTTCCGTCGCGAAATCGGTTCGTAATCGCGGCGAGTCGCTCCGGTATAAAGTTGACGCGGGCGGCCGATCTTTTGCTGCGGATCTTCGATCATTTCCTTCCACTGTGCGATCCAGCCGACGGTACGCGCCACCGCGAACAGGACCGTGAACATCGTGGTCGGGAAACCCATCGCCTTGAGCGTGATGCCCGAATAGAAGTCGATGTTGGGATAGAGCTTTTTCTCGATGAAGTATTCGTCGTGCAGCGCGATCTTTTCGAGCTCCATCGCGACGTCGAGCAGCGGATCGTCCTTGATGCCGAGCTCGGTGAGCACCTCATGGCAGGTCTTTTGCATGATCTTGGCGCGCGGGTCATAATTTTTATAAACCCGGTGGCCGAACCCCATCAGGCGGAATGAGTCGTTCTTGTCCTTGGCGCGCTTGATGAATTCCGGTATGCGCTCCGGGCGGCCGATCTCGCGCAACATGTTGAGCGCCGCTTCATTGGCGCCGCCATGCGCGGGCCCCCACAGGCAGGCGCAGCCGGCGGCGATGCAGGCGAAGGGATTGGCACCGGACGAGCCGGCCAGCCGCACCGTCGAGGTCGATGCATTCTGTTCGTGGTCGGCGTGCAGGATGAAGATGCGATCCATGGCGCGCGCCAATACCCGGTTCGGCTTGTATTCTTCCGCGGGCACCGCGAAGCACATGCGCAGGAAGTTCGAGGCAAAGTCGAGTTCGTTCTTGGGATAAACGAACGGTTGGCCGATCGAATATTTATAGGCCATCGCCGCGAGCGTCGGCACTTTCGCAATCATGCGCAGCGACGCTACCATGCGCTGGAACGGATCGGAGATGTCGGTGGAGTCGTGATAGAAGGCCGACAGCGCGCCGACCGAGCCGACCATCACCGCCATCGGATGCGCGTCGCGTCGGAAGCCCTGGAAGAACCTGCTCATCTGCTCGTGCACCATCGTGTGACGGGTCACGCGATAGTCGAAATCGGATTTTTGCGCCGGCGTCGGCAATTCGCCGTACAGCAGGACGTAGCAGGTCTCGAGGAAATCGCCGTGCTCGGCCAGTTGCTCGATTGGATAGCCGCGATAGAGCAGGACGCCTTCGTCGCCGTCGATATAGGTAATCTTGGATTCGCAACTGGCGGTGGACGTGAAGCCCGGGTCATAGGTGAACACCCCGGACTGGGCGTAGAGCTTGCTGATATCCACGACCGACGGTCCAATGGTCCCGTCATACATCGGGAAATCGTAGCCCTTATTGCCGACGTTCAGTGCCGCGGTCTTGGCTTGGCTGGCGGCTTCGGCGCTGGTTTTGGCGTCCATGGTCGACCCTCGAATGGGAAGCGAAATCTCACGCGATAGACCGCGCCACGCGAGCGCGGAACGAGCCCCTTGAGGGCAGTCTAGCTTAGTGCTGCACTGCAAGAAAGCCGCATCTGCCGCCCATGTAGGCATGCATCAGGGAAAAAGCACCTCAGGATTGGGGTTGCGCAGCGCCGGCCTGATCCCGCAGCCGGGCCAGGCTTTCATCTTTGCCGAGTACGGCAAGTACGTCGAAGATGGGCGGTGATGTGACCTTGCCGGTGAGGGCCGCACGCAGCGGTTGTGCGACCGCGCCAAGTTTGATGCTTGCGTCCTCAGCGTGAGCCCGCAAGACCGCCTCGGTCGCGGCTGGCGTCCAGTCGGATACCGCCTCCAGGCGCGGGATGACCGCGGCCAGGGTCGTTCGGGCCTCGGGCGTCAACATCGCCTTGGCTTGCTCGTCGAGCACGAGCGGCCGGCTGGTCCAGATGAAACGCGAGCCCTCAAACAGCTCGACCAGCGTTTTGGCGCGTTCTTTCAGCCCCGGCATGGCGGCGACCAGCTTGGCGCGCAGCGCCGGCGTCATTTTCGACGCAAGTTCACTGCCGCCGGCGACGAAGTCCAGGATTTGCTCCATCGCCGCAACCAGGTCGGGGTCCGGCGTCGCCCGCATGTAATGGGCGTTGAGGCTTTCCAGTTTGGCGAAATCGAAGCGCGCCGCGGAGCGGCCGATCTGCGGTAGGTCGAACGCGGCGATCATTTCCTCTGTGGAGAAAATTTCCTGATCGCCGTGAGCCCAACCGAGCCGCACCAGGTAGTTGCGCATGGCGGCCGGCAGGTAGCCCATGGCGCGATAGGCATCGACGCCGAGCGCGCCGTGGCGTTTCGACAGTTTTGAGCCGTCGGGACCGTGGATCAGCGGAATATGAGCCATGACCGGCACGCTCCAGCCGAGCGCGTCATAAATCTGGGTCTGCCGCGCGCCATTCGTCAGGTGATCGTCGCCGCGGATAATGTGGGTGATGTTCATGTCGTGGTCGTCGACCACGACGGCGAGCATATAGGTCGGTGAACCGTCGGAACGCAGCAGGACGAGATCGTCGAGGTCGCTGTTCTGCCAGACCACCCGGCCCTGCACCTGGTCCTCGACCACGGTTTCACCGCTGAGCGGTGCCTTGAGCCGGATCACCGGTTTGACCCCGGGCGGAGCGTCGGACGGATCGCGATCGCGCCAGCGGCCGTCGTAAAGCTTGGAGCGGCCTTCGCGGCGGGCGGCCTCACGCATCTGCGTGAGTTCTTCGGCGCTGGCGTAACAGCGGTAGGCCTTGCCGATGGCCAGCAGCAGTTCGGCGATCTCGCGGTGGCGCGCCGCACGGGTGTGCTGGAATACGATCTCGCCGTCCCAGGTCAGGCCGAGCCAGGATAGCCCGTCAATGATCGCGGCGATGGCGGCGGCTGTCGAGCGTTCGCGGTCGGTGTCCTCGATTCGCAGCAGCATTTTGCCATGGCGGGCACGCGCATAAAGCCAGTTGAACAGGGCGGTGCGGGCGCCCCCGATGTGGAGGAATCCGGTGGGCGAGGGCGCGAAACGGGTGACTACGGAGTTAGCCATCGCGGTTCCTGTAGCATAGCTGCGAAAAAACGCATCAGGGCCCAAGGGATTTGCACCTTGCCCCTGCGGTCGGGGCTTGGCAGATAGGCGGCTCACAACGGACGGAGCGGATGACAGTCACCAACGAAACGACGGGCGCCGAAACAACGGCCGCAGGCTCGCGCGATTTCATCCGCGACATCGTCGCCGCCGATCTCGCCGCCGGACGCGCCAAGACGGTGGTGACCCGCTTTCCGCCGGAGCCGAACGGCTATCTGCATATCGGCCACGCCAAGTCGATCGCGCTCAATTTCGGCATCGCGTCCGAGTTCGGCGGCGCCTGCAATCTGCGCTTCGATGACACCAATCCGACCAAGGAAGAGCAGGAATATATCGATGCCATCAAGCGCGACGTGGCCTGGCTCGGCTATCAATGGACCAACCTGTTTCACGCCTCGGACTATTTCGAGACGCTGTACGGCTGGGCCGAACATCTGATCCGTACCGGCAAGGCCTATGTCGACGACCAGTCGCAGGACGAGATCCGGCTGCGGCGCGGCACGCTGACCGAAGCCGGACAGGACAGCCCGTTTCGCAGTCGCAGTGTGGACGAGAATCTCGACCTGTTCCGCCGCATGCGCGCCGCCGAATTTCCGAACGGCGCCCGGGTGCTGCGCGCCAAGATCGACATGGCGTCAGGCAACATCAATTTGCGTGACCCGGTGCTGTACCGCATTCTGCACGCTCATCATCCGCGAACCGGCACACAGTGGTCGATCTATCCGAGCTATGATTTCGCCCATGGCCAGTCCGATGCCATCGAAGGCATCACCCATTCGATCTGCACGCTCGAATTTGAGGATCACCGGCCGCTCTATGACTGGCTGATCGACAATCTGCCGGTGCCGTCCAAGCCGCATCAATATGAATTCGCGCGGCTCAATTTGACTTACACCGTATTGTCGAAGCGTGTGCTGACCGAACTGGTGCGTCAGGGTCACGTCAAGGGCTGGGACGATCCGCGCATGCCAACCATCGCCGGCCTGCGGCGCCGCGGCGTGCCGGCGGCGGCGATCCGCGATTTCGTCAAGCGTATCGGTGTCGCCAAGGCCAACAGCACGGTCGACGTCGGCATGCTGGAATTTTCGGTGCGCGAGGCGCTGAACAAGACCGCGCTGCGGCGAATGGCGGTGTTGCGGCCGTTGAAGGTTGTGATCGAGAACTATCCGGAAGGACAGAGCGAAGAGCTCGACGCCGTCAATCATCCCGACGATCCGGCGGCCGGCTCGCGCAAGATCAAGTTCTCGCGCGAATTGTTCATCGAGCAGGACGACTTCATGGAAGTGCCGCCGAAGAAATTCTTCCGGCTGTCGCCCGGCAACGAGGTGCGTTTGCGCTACGCCTACTTCATTAAATGCCACGGCGTCGTGAAAAACGACAAAGGCGACATCCTCGAGCTGCGCTGCACCTACGATCCGGCCACTAGGGGCGGCAATGCGCCGGACGGCCGCAAGGTCAAGGCGACCATGCATTGGCTGTCGGCGGCTCACTCCATGCGCGCCGAGGTGCGGCTCTACAATCCGCTGTTCACGAAGCCCGATCCGACCGGCGGCGAGAGCTTCGCCGCCGATCTCAATCCGCAGTCGCTTGAAGTGCTCGGCGATGCGCGGATCGAGCCGGCACTCGCCGAAGCGAACACGGCCGAGCCGGCGCAATTCGAGAGGCAGGGCTATTTCTGCCGCGACGAGGATTCGGCGCCCGGCAAGCCGGTTTTCAATCGGACCATCGGCTTGCGCGACACATTTGCGAAGGACGTGGCCAAGGACGCGGTAAAGGTCAAACCGACCGGCTAGCGCGGGCGGGCTCTAGCTCGGTAACATGGCACCCGGGGCAGGGGCGCCATGGAGCAGGGCGGCAACTCTGGCGATTTTACCGCACGGGCCCGTGCGCGGGCGCGGGCATTGGCGCAGGATTTCGATGCCGTGCGCCGTCGCGCCGGCCTGTCATTCTCCGCCGGCGCGACAGTCCAGCGTCTTCGTGACGCGCTGCAGGAGCTTCTGGCAGTGGAAGCGGCGCCAGGCCGTCTGCTGCCGTGGCTGCCGGTCGCATTCGGGGCCGGCCTGGTGCTGTATTTCACCGCCAGCCACGAGCCGGCGGCATGGGCGACCGGCGGATTGGCGATCGCCTGCATCGCCATAGCGATAGCCGCGCGCCACCATGCGGTCGGCTTTGCGCTGGCGCTGGCCGTCGCGGCGGCCGCTTTGGGATTTGCCGCCGCGACGCTGAAGACCGTCTCGATCGCCCATCCGATTTTGCATGTTCCCGCCACCGTCGAGCTCAACGGCTTCGTCGAAATCCGCGAGGAGCGCGACAAGAGCGACCGCAAGCCAATCCCTGCGCCGCCGATTGTAAGCATCCGGAGCTCGCATGAAATATTTGCTGAACAAGCCGAGGAAGCTATCCGCGATCTTGAAACCAAGCATTTCCCGGCGCGCGGCACTCCTGTTGGCGACGACTTGTGGGACAAAATCGAGGGCCGGTCGCCGATCGAGCCGGGTTTGCAGGAGGCGGTCGAGAGAAAACTGAAGCAGTTTCACTCTGATAAGGCGTGGGTGAAGCGCCTCATGGACGGAGATCCTGAAACTACGCGGCAATGGCAAATCGCGTGCGGATTGCTCACGGCGTGCACGATTCCGCGATAACCCGAAAGGTCTCACGATGAGCACCACGGCCTCTAACCGGGAGAAATAAAATGGCCTTCGGCAACGCAACATTCTCCGATGCCGGTTCGGCCGTCTCCGACCTGTTTTCTGGCTTTGGCGATCTGCAAAAGGCGCAAGGCGATTATGCCGAGGCGCACGCCTATGACCTTGCCGCCAAGTACGCGATCCAGAACGAGGATTTCACGCGGCAATCCACCGCGATCAAGGAGGTTCAGGAGCAGCGGCAAATCTATCAGGGCGTCGGAACCGCGAAGGCTGACATCACCGGCTCTGGAATGACGTTGAGCGGCAGCGGGCTCGATATTTTGCGATCCAGCGCCGAGCAGGGCGCGCTCACGAAGCAGGTTCTCGCGCAGCAAGGCGCGATCGATGAGGCCGGCTACCAGGAGCAGCACGACGCCTATCAGTCGATGGCCGCAGCCGCTCGTTACGCCGGCAACGCTGCCGGTGACGCTGCGTTCGGCTCATTCGCCGCTGGCGGCATCAACGCCGCCGGTAGCATTGCGACTCTATTGCCGTCGCCGTCGGACACTCCCGGCGCCGACCTGTTTCGAGAGGCATTCGGCGAAACGTCGCAGCCGACGGATTTGTGAGTCATTGGCAGGGTCGCCAACAGTGAAGCGATCAAGCTACTGAAGATCTCAGCCTAGGCGCTGCTCGCGCGCGCTGTTGAGCAAGGGTCGGCGCGACGCGCTCAACGCGCCGACCTGGGCTTGCCCGCAAGACGAGTGACTATTGCAGTGTGTCCATCGTTCCGGTCGCGGTGCAGTAGCCGTGCCCCGGCGTACCGCTTGCCAGGTTAAAGCTAACTTGGATGTGTTGCGTGGCCGCCACCTGCATATCGACCGCTAGGTTGACCACGTGGTTGCCATCTGAGGAGGAATAGACGCTAGAAAAATGCTCGGGTGCTACAATCCCGTTGTTTGCATTCACCACGCCAACCCCGCCGAGAGAGAACGTCGAGCCTGCCGATGCCTGTATAAGGCAGTTCATCTGCGTGAGGTTTAGTCGAGTCTTGCTGGCGAGTGCGGGGAAATTCCCGGAACAATTGATGCCGCTACAGGCCAGGGTGATTTGCTTCTGATAGTGGGCTGTCGATACCACCGTCGCAGCTTGCGCAGAAATCGCGCCCACACACAGCGCGATTGCGGAGAGGATTGGCAGCGCGCGCATTAAGCGGTTCGTTGTCGATGTGAACATGATGCGGCCTCCGTTGAAATGGCGCGGTACCGACATGCAATCGACGACGCGCTCACGAAAGTATTGCGGCAATTACGTCGGTCGCCTAGGGGGGTGTCGAATCTCTAGGGACTGGGACCTGGCGACCGGCCCAAGCGAAAACTTCTGCGGCCCCAAAATGGGAAATCTGGGCGCGGATGAAATGAAAGAGGCCGCCAACTGAGGCGGCCTCTCTGCACCGTAAGTCCTGAATGATTTTTGAAGTGTGGTGCTATCTGCCACCGCCGCCGCCACCACCACCACCACCGCCGCCCGCGCCGCCATCTCCAACCCCAGTACTTTGCGATCTTGCTCTATCGAACGTCCCATCCTGCCCCCTGTGACCATTTTCTCGAGCGATGTCCTTTTGGTCGGCACATTGGTCCCAGAAGCCGAAGCCGCGCTGCTGATCGGTGACGGCCCAGCACTTGTTGCCCTTGCGGGTCGGGCCGCCGGCCTCGGCGAAAGCCGAAGTTGAAATGACGATGGCGGCCAGAACGAGCATAAATCGCTTCATGACATTGCTTCCTGTTTGGCCGAGCGCGGGATGCGGATCGGCGATACCTCTTTGGTCGCCGGACAACCGGAAAAGGTTCAACCGACGTTAGCAGCCTTAAGCGTCATGGCGTGGGGCCTAATGTCAAAACGGGCTACTGGTAAATTTCAAAAGGGGCCACGATCAGAAAAGCCTATGGAAAGGGGCCGTTACCCGAAGTTCGCCACTAGCCAAAGGCAAAATCGCGGCAAAGGTCGAAAACTCACCTGGCCGATGACGGGCGGCGAAATCCCATCATCTTTTGGGCGCGGGGGTGACCCCAGTCGCCGATGTAGTCGGCGACCCACGCGGTCCCCGCCGCGCTCGCCGCGAGATCGCGAGCGCTACAATGATACGGATTGCGATTCCGGTGCGTGACTATTCCGCCGGGCTGATGCGTGAAGGATGCGTCCGGCGGATAGTCCCGTGGCACCTCAAAGAACGTGACGAAAAACTGGCCGCCTGGAACAACCACTCGTTCCAGATTGCGCAGGCAGGTCGATAACTGGTCGAGCGGCAGATGCGTGAACACTGATTGCGCCAGCGCAAAATCGAAGCGGACGCCATCGGCCCATGAATAGTCGAACGCGCCGTCTTCGATAAGATTGCTGCGTGGCAATTTGCCGGTCAGTCCAAGCTGTGCAAGCTCGACATCGTATCCTTCGTCGAGCAGCGAGCGGTTCAAATCCGTGCCGAAATAATGGCCGGCTTCAAGGTATGCGACGAATTTGATGCCGCCACGCAAGCAGCCGCAGCCAATATCGGGCAGGCGGTCGGTGGGCTTCAGACCTTGCGTCTTTAGAAATTCAAATTGAATAGAGCCGATCTTTACCCACAACTCATCGGTCGGCGCGCCGATCATCGCGCGACGCTCGCCCGCCCTCACGCGGGCCGCGACCGCTGCCTTATCGTGATAGCCGGACGGATCATCCCTCGACATGGCCGGGGAGCATATCACGGTTGTTGGCAGCTCGCGGGGCATCGCCGCTTCAAGTTGCTCAATTAATTTTCGTCGACGGTCAAATTAGGACAGCGCCCGCGAACCTTGGCTCATTCACTTATTGTACCGCTGACCGTAAACTCCCCATCCCGAACCATCTTGGAGTTCCGAGTCCCAGATAACGACAAAACCGCCGTTAGCGAGACCGGCTAATGATGGAAGATCTTGGTCGTATCGCGTATATGTGTTGACTAGGAACTCAGTTCCATATCTCGCGCCCGCCGCGTCATACCGCTGAGCATGAATGTCATCCACCGGCGACGAGTCCCACGCGACGACAAATCCGCCGCTGCGCAACGCTCCAACGCGCGCCACGTCCGCCCCCTGAAGACTGTTAGTATTGACTTGAAATGGCGTTCCGATGGTGGTCCCGTTAGCATCATAGCGCTGTCCGTTTACTGCCCAAAAATTATTTGACATTTGAGCGATCCACACGACCACAAAACCATCGCCGCGTAAGCCGATCACTTTCGGCCGTGCGCCTTGGCCGGTCGAGTTGATATTAAATTCCGAACCTAACCGTCTTCCAATAGCGGTGAAGCGCTGACCGTAAATTTGGTACGCCGAGCCCTCGTCAGATTGCCAGACCACTACGAACCCGCCATGAGGCAGAGCTGCAATGTTTCCAAGTTCCTTATTAATCGCCGTTATTGGTCGGTCTACGTGAAGCAGGCGACTCAGAAGGGAGCCGGTGGCACCGTATATTCGAACATACACCCCCTCCTTCGAGGAGAAAGCGATTGCAAAGCCGCCGTCTCTGAGCCCAGCGACGTCGACCTCAAAAGCATTACCTTCGCTGACACCAATTTCTGACCCGACGCGGGCGCCCGAAGAGTCGTACACTTGAGCGTAAATCCCTGGGGCGTCAGGTCCAACCTGATCAATAACAGTCCAGACGACTACAAAGCCGCCGCCAGACAACCCCGCGACCCCAGATGATATTTGACTGCCAGCCGTGACAGTGTTGACCTCAAATTCTGATCCCATGGGGGCGCCAATTGAATCGTAGCGCTGGGCGAACACGTCTCCTGAACCGCTCTCGTCATCCCACGATGTCCACACCGCGAGGAACCCACCATCGTTGAGAGCCGCGACGGACGAGAAAGCCTGTCCGCCCGCAGTCGTCGTATTTACCCGGAACTCAGAACCAACTTTTCGAGCTGATGCCTCCGAACCGACTGCTACAAATGCGAGCACCGCCGCGAACAGGGCTGCGAATTGCTTTGCTTTTTGCATCGTCGATCCTTTTCGAACAATCGCTAACAAACATCCTATACTACTTACCAAGGCAGCGTCTCAATATCTCACGCTCAGCGCTATGTCCTTCGCGAAGTCGGCTGGGGACAGCGCGACGACATGAAGCGCGTCCGTGAATGTGTCTACGGCGGTGAGCTAGACCTACAAACGTTTGTCTGGACGCGCGGGGCCACGTTCCCGCTAGGACGCCTCGAAAGCCGTTTGAAATGTCCCCGGTGCGGGTCGCGGCGGGTAGTAGTGCTGTTTGAGCCGCCAGCTAGCCGGGGCCGCGTTAGCGCCCGGTGAAATCGACCATCACCGCTCATGCCACACTGGTCGCGCGTCGGCATCAAGATGGCTCACGGCGTAACCACAGACCTAATATCCGCCGCTCGCGCTCCATCAATTGCGCGTTCGCTCAAGTACCCAAGCACCGACTGGCTGTGGCGATCCTCAAACCGAAAGCCTGCTCGCCAGCCCGATTATCCGTGGCCGGGCCTACATGAGGCTTGGAATAATTCCGAGACTGGGGAAAGGATTTGGACCTGCTCGATGGTGATCACCAAGCCAAACAAGTTCGTTTCAGAGGTTCACAATCGGATGCCGGTCATTCTCGATAAAAAGGATTTTGAGCAATGGGAGCGTGGCGATGTGAAAGACGCCACCAGTCTAATGACACCGGCCGATGATGATGTTTTACAGAAATGGCCCGTGTCGAAACGCGTCAATAGTTCTCGCGCCCCCGACGATGACCCGACGCTGATTGATCGCGAACCGGAGTAACGCACGCGAATATTGCATTCGATGCGGCTTACAGCGTCATCGCCTACCGCCGCCGCCGATGCTGCAACTTACGCAGCGGCCGTAGCCAAGGTCGACCACGCACTCCCCGCCCGCTCGCTGCCTTGCGCAGTCGCCGGGATAGTCCCCGACGAAACCCGATGAACGGTACGGCTCAAGGCGGCTATAGGGAGCTTCCTGGCGCACCACTTTGGCGACGTGGTGACGCTTGTGGGTGACGACCTTCTTGGTCGTCACTTGTTTTGTCGTTACCTGTTTTGTTTGGGCCGCCTGATCATCGGCGGCCGCGGCGGGATGGCTTGCAACTACAAAACAGAACGCGATCGCCGCCGCAGCAATGATCGAAAGTCGATTTTTCATACCGGCACCTTTCAGTCTGCGCTCCCCATTCCCTAATAACACCGAAGCGGGCCATTTTGCTTAGCCCAGGTCACATCGGTGGATAATGCCGCGTTCAGTCTCGGTTCGGCTTTAGTGTGCCCGCCATTCTCGCGCATGTTGCCGAGGGTCATCATCGCAGCATGAAAACAAAAACCCGCCGCGCTGTCCACGCGGCGAGGTTAAGCCGCCGGAAGACACGGCATAGATCAGCGCCAAGGGCACCGGACACCAATCGCGCGAGCCGCGTCGAAGGCTGAAAAGGCGCTTAATGGTTGATTAGTTCTTCCATGCGTTTTGTAGCGGCCAAAGTTTGGAGCGCCGCGATTCCATGACAATTACACTCACGCGCTGTGCGATAATTGCCGCCGTAGTTTCGATGAGCGGGACGCCGAATGCATCGGCAGAAAGTGTCCTCCGGACTCGCGCACCGCAATATAAATATTACGCGATAACCGCATTCGATCTAATTCCACAAAAATCCACCACAGCATACGACACGAGCGATGGGTTGTTGGTCGCCGACGGCGGTGGTTGCTTCCACGCCAGCATGCGCTTGCCACAAGGCAGTTGGATGCAATTCGTGCAGGTTTGGTACGCCGCTGGCCTTGGGGGCATAGTGACGATTAAAATAGATATTGCTGCTCTTAACTACCCAGCCGGCGGTACTAGCGCTCCTGAGTTCTACAAACAGCTGACTACGAAAGACACCATCATCACCTATCCTCGTCACGCTACCGTCAATATTCCACAATTGTACTATGCTGATATAGATGCGAGTTTACAGGGAACAAACTTCGAAGTTTGCCTAACCGGAAGTTCCGGTGAATTTCATTCGTCCGCATTCGCAGCCGCTCGTATCGCCTATACGACTCCTGGCGACTGAGAATTGATGAGAGTTTCTTTATAGGGCTAGCCAAATCGCTTCGGATCAGATTCTATAAGCGCCCCGACCCGACGCTTTGCTGTACCCAGGGCCGTACAAAAGCGTAGTTAACCAGCCGCGTTGCCTGCGGCTCAATTTGCGCGCAACATGCTGTGGGGCTACGGACGCGCATAACGGCTTTCGGCAGAGCACATCTTAGCGTCGTTGTGCGCCAGATCTGCGGCTCCTCGATTTCTAACCAGGAGAACGCAGATGACACGCAACAAAATCATC
>Ga0265325_10002270_pt1 | contig 13036 bp, 11 predicted proteins | sample 41420metaG_FD_202090 | JGI IMG/M metagenome (GOLD analysis project Ga0265325, IMG submission 202090) | Rhizosphere microbial communities from Carex aquatilis grown in University of Washington, Seatle, WA, United States - 4-14-20 metaG | ecosystem: Host-associated > Plants > Roots > Rhizosphere...
TCTGCATCTCGGGCGATGGTCCGAGGGCTGGCCGCTTTATGAGTCGCGCTACCACAAAGACCGCAAGCAGCTTGTGGCGATTGTCCCCTCGCTCGTCTGTCCGCAATGGCGCGGCGAGTCGTTGCAGGGCAAATCACTGTTGGTCTGGCCTGAGCAGGGCTTTGGCGACACGATCCAGTTTGCCCGCTACTTGTCGCTCCTCAAGGCGCAGGGAGCGGCGCGAATCACTCTGGTGTGTGCCCCCGTGTTACGAGCGCTCTGCCAATCGATCGCCGGAGTGGATGCACTGATTACCATGCAAGAAGCTCTGGATGGTTCGGCGTACGATTTCTGGACCTTGCTGCTCAGCAGTCCGCTGCACCTCAAGACGACGCCGGAATCCATCCCCTCCAGCCTTCCTTACCTGAGCGCGCCAACGGATCGGCTTGAAGCCTGGCGATGCCGCATGCCCCGGGCGGGGGTGCGGGTTGGCCTGGTGTGGAGGGGCAGCGCCGCTCACGCCAACGACGGCAACCGGTCCTTGCCGAACCTGGCGGCGCTGGCACCACTTTGGCAGGTTCCGGGCATCAGTTTCGTCGGTCTGCAGAAAGGGCAAGGTGAAGACGAAGTCGTCCAGTTTTCGGCGAAGCAGCCGATGCTGCACTTGGGCTCAGACATTCAGGACTTTGCGGATAGTGCGGCGATTGTGGCGCAACTGGATCTTGTCATCAGCGTCGACACCGCCGTGGCGCATCTGGCTGGCGCGCTGGGCAAACCCTGCTGGGTGTTGCTGCCCAGGATGGGTACCGACTGGCGCTGGTTGGACGCGCGCAGCGATTCGCCGTGGTATCCGGGAGTCGTGCGATTGTTCCGTCAGCAGGAAAGCGAGGACTGGTCGGCAGTGGTCGACGAAGTGGCGGCAGCGCTGGCTCGATTGCCCGCCGTCGCTTTCCAGAGACAGGTACTCGATCGCCGCTGATCTTGCATCATGGAGGCCGTACTCATCTCACGGGAGCTTGCAGCCATGTCCATGCATCGTTTTTTGGCCAGGACGCAAAACGGCATCGTCGTTGACGTTGAGACCGGTTGGGATGCCCGGGCGAAAGGTTATTTTCTGGTGGTGCGGCGTGCCGATGCCGCCGCCAACGATAGTTGGGACGAGGCCGAATTGTTCAGTACGGCCAGACTGTCGAAGTCGATCTCACCACCCACGCAATACGAGCCGCTCCAGTCGATCCTCGAGGGCATGGGCATTACCGTTCCGCCCACAGTGCTCAGCGAATGCCTGGTCGACCAGATGCTTTGCGTGAACTGGTGAGCCCGAAAGACCGACGAACGGCAAGCGAGCGGCGCCTTCCCCTTACTTCAGCACCTCGAACAGGTTGTTGAAGTCGTCGGTCCACACGCCCAACCCCGGAATGCCTTTAATGGGCGTCGCGCGACTGCGGATCGCCTCTTGCTCCAGCATCCGTGGATTGCGCGCGACCAGTACCCAATCGGTGTTACGCAGTTCCGGACTGTCGTTTTCGTCGTGGATCAGCGCAATGCTGAGGCCCTTTTGCCGGCAGATGTTTTCTACTACCGGCGCCAGCCACAAGAAGCGGTTGGTGATATGGAAGGCGATGATACCGTCCGGCTTCATGTGGCGAAGATAGACGTCCATCGCCTGGGCGGTGATCAAGTGCACCGGGATCGAGTCGCCGGAGAAGGCATCAACCGCCAGCACGTCGAAGTCCTGCGGCTCTTCGCGCTCCATCGACAGGCGGGCGTCGCCGAGCACCGTGTCGATGGTTGCCGGCGAATCGGCCATGAAAGTGAATTCGCTTTTCGCCAACTCGATCACCTGCGGATTGATTTCATACATCCGGTAGGTATCGCCAGGCTGGCCATAGACCGCCAGCGTGCCCGCGCCCAGGCCGATGACGCCGACCTTCTTGTGGTCCGGGTTAGTGTTGGCGATGGCCAGGCCGATGCCGGCGCTGTGGCCGTAGTAGGCAGTCGGTTTGCGGCGGTTCTCGGCCGACAGCATCTGTTCGCCGTGCTTGATGGAGCCATGGTAGAGCTGCCGCACCTTGTCGTGCACGCTTTCCTTGTCCACGTCGACTGTCAGCAGCGTGCCGTAAAAGTTGCGCTCGAGCTGGCGTGTGTCTTCAAAATCCGAAGAGATCTGGGAATAGAGAAAGTAGCCGCAGGCGGCCGCAATTATGACGGCAGCGGCTGACAGCGCCCTCTGCTTGCGGAAAGTGGTGGCGGCGAACAGCGACGTGACAACAAAGCCGATGCCCAACTCGTAGTAGGCGGGCAGCACGCGTGGCGCGATCAAGCCGACGATGATGCCGCCGGCGGCACCGCCCAGCGATACCATCAGATAGAAGCGGGTCAGATAGCGCGGGCTGGGCCGCTGGCGCGCCAGCTCGCCGTGCAGGAACATGCACAGGACGAACACCGCCGCCGAGTAGAGTGGAATCGCCCGCCAGATGTTGACGCCGATTGCACCGTCCTGAAGACCATAGGCGCAGACGATCAGAATGGCGGCCGCAAGCGGCAGGAAGATCCGGCGTCGATACCAGCGATCACTTTCGAAGCAGAGAACGAAGGTCAACAGGTAAAGCGTCAGCGGCAACAGCCAAAGGAAAGGAATGGCGGCGACGTTTTGCGTGATGTGATTGGTAATGGCCACCAGCAGCCACGAGCCCATCATTGCCGGCCATAGCCACGCCAGATAGTCGGTCGGCGTCGGATCCCAATCGCCCTCCGGCGTGTGTGCCTTGGCATGGGCGGCGGGAGGCAGGTTGTGAATGTGGTGCAGGAAGTACCACCCTGAACCAGCGCAAAGTACGGTAAAGGCAGCGAAGGCCACCGACCAGCCATAAGCTTGGCCAAGCAGGGCCGCTCTGGGTTCGATGAGGAAGGGATAGCTGACCAGGGCGACCAGTGAAGCCAGATTGGACAGCGAGAAGTAGCGATAGACGTGTGTGCCGATGACGGCACGTGCCACCCAGGCCTGAATCAGCGGCCCGGTCGTCGACAGGAGAAAATACGGCAGACCGATGGTCGCCAGCAGCAGGCCGAGGATCAGCAAGGTCGGGTCTTCGCTACCGGTCGGTTTCCAGTGGGCCTGGGCAATGATCGGCAGAAACGACAAGCTCGCCGCCAGTAGAACGACATGTACCGCGACTTGCCAGCGGGGCGCCAGGCGCCTCGACAGCCAATCGGAGTACGCGTAGCCCGCCAGCAGCACGACTTGGAAGAAGACCATGCAGATCGCCCAGACGGCCGCCGAGCCGCCGAACCAGGGCAGGATCTGCTTGGCGATCAGCGGTTGGACCAGGAATAGCGAGAAGGCGCTGGTGAAAATGGTGCCGGCGAAGATGATCTTGGAAAGCAAAAGCGTCATGGCTGCGAAGTGGGCATTTGTCGTAAGGGGCGAATTTTGGCCGAAAACCGCTATCCGCGCAGGGAAAATTCACCCGGCCGCCGATTCGCGCGGAAAAACGACGCCATGACGGCGTCGCTCATCCGGCAGTTGGTGTGCGATGAATCGGCAATGTGACGCGAAACGTGCTGCCCTCGCCTAGCCGCGTGCTGACCTCGATGCGGCCGCGGTGCTCCTCGACGATGCCGTAGGACACCGAGAGCCCGAGACCGCTGCCCATGCCGACCGGTTTGGTGGTGAAGAAGGGATCGAAGATGCGCTTCAGGTTCTCCGCCGGGATGCCGCAGCCATTGTCGCTGACCTCGATCCAGACTTCGTCACCGCTGCGTCCAGTGCGGACGATGATCCGGCCGCGGCGGTCGCCGCCGATGGCGTGCGCGGCGTTGATCAGGAGGTTGAGGAAGACCTGGTTCAGGCGCAACGGCAGGCACTCGACTTCCGGGATGTCGCCATACTCCTTGAGCACTTCGGCGCGACGCTGGATCTCGTGGCCGGCGACATTCAGCGTCGAGTCGAGACAGCGGTGCAGGTTGGCCAACTGCCACTCCTGACTCTGGTCGACGTGGGAGAAATCGCGCAAGTCCTGCACGATCTTGCGCACCCGCGATATGCCGCCGTGGGATTCCTTGAACAGCAGCAAGAGGTCGTCCTTGACGAAGGCGAGGTCGGTCTTGTCGTGGAATTCCTTTAGCTGGATGGAGATGGCAGCGTCCTTCGGCAGCAAGCGTTCGGCTTCCTCGTAGAGCCTCAAGGCGGCCAGCAACTGTTCGACGTAGCGATTGAGCGCCAAGAGGTTCGAGTTGACGAAGCTGATCGGATTATTGATTTCGTGGGCGATGCCGGCGGCCAACTGGCCAATCGAAGCCAGCTTCTCCGCACCCAAAGCGCGCTCCTCCGCTTCGCTGAGTCGGGTATTGGCGACGGCGAGCTGGCTATTGCGCTGGGCAACCTGCTGCTCGAGCAGGTCGCGGTGGCTGGCGAGAAAATCCTGGTACTTCTTGAGCTTGAGCAGGTTGCGGACGCGGATGAGCAATTCCGTGCGCTCCACCGGCTTGGTGAGGAATTCCTCGGCACCGGCGGCCAGCGCCGCCAATCGCGATTCGCGGTCGTCGATTGCCGTCACCATGATGATCGGCACGTTGCGCGAGCGCGGGTCAGCCTTCAGGCGAGCGGCGGTTTCAAAACCGTCCATGCCCGGCATCATGATGTCGAGCAGGATCAGGTCCGGCAGTTCGTTCTTGACAGTCTCAAGGGCCTCGCGGCCGTTGGCAGCGGTTTGCGTCCGGTAGCCCCCGGACTTCAGCTGGCTGACCAGAACCAGCGTATTGGTCTTGTCGTCGTCGACAATCAGGACGGTTGAGACTGCTTCTTCCAAATCATTTGCCGCCATGACACTGAGGAATTGTCCCGACAAGACGAACAATACGCCCCTGCTTCAGGTTTAGCGAGCTTCGCCTGCCGCTGCGGGAAATGTTTTGTTACGCAATTGCGTTGTCGGCGGCCTGCCGCTGCCGTTGTGAACAGGCATAATCGGCGGAACGATCGGTCAAGCATAGACCGCAGGGAGTCGACCATCGACAAGGAGAGCAACGTGACTACTATCAAGCAGATTTCGGCAGCGGTCGCTGCGGCTGTGCTGGTCGCCGGCTGCGCCACCGCGCCGCTGGGGCCGCGTGTCGCAGTGATGCCCGCGCCCGGCAAACCCTTCGAGCAGTTCCGGGCCGAGGATTTCGCCTGTCGCCAATATGCCGAGCAGTCAGTCGGTGGAGCAGAGCAACGGATACAGGATCAGGCTGCCACGACCACAGTCTTGTCGACCTTGATCGGCGCTGCGGCCGGCGCCGCCATCGGCGGCCATGACGGTGCGGCGGTCGGTGCCGGCTTTGGCTTGTTGACCGGCGCAGCCGCGAGCGGCGGCCAGACCCAACATTTCTCTTATGACTTGCAGCGGCGCTACGACATCGCCTATCAGCAGTGCATGTACAGCAAAGGCAACCAGCTGCCCGGTTATTCGTATTCGGCGCCGCCGGCGGCGCGGGCGAACTACTATCAGCAGGCCCCGACTGCTTCGCCGCCGCCCCCGCCCCCCGGAACGCCACCGCCGCCGCCGCCGGGTGCACGTTAGGCCGATCTGACCGCCGGCAGCCGGCGGATCTGCAAGGCGTTGAGCTACAATGCGAAAGTCGACAATTAGGTCTTCCGCCCGCCCGACGCATGCAGCTTTTCGCCCTCGGCATCAACCACCATACGGCACCGCTCGCCGTTCGTGAACAAGTCACGTTCGACCTGGCACGGCTGCCGCTGGCGCTGAACGACCTCTTGCACGCCAAACCGGTGCGTGAGGCGGCGATCCTGTCTACCTGCAATCGCACCGAACTCTATTGCGCGGCGGAAAAAGCCGAGGCCGCCGCCGACTGGCTGGCCGAATATCACGACCTCGCCCCTGGCCGCATCCGCCCCTACCTCTATCAGTATCCGCAGCGCGATGCGGTGCGGCACATGTTCCGCGTTGCCTCCGGGCTCGATTCCATGGTGCTCGGCGAGCCGCAGATCCTCGGCCAGATGAAGCAGGCGGCGCGCATGGCCGAAGAAGCGGGTACGCTGGGCACCCTGCTCAACAAACTCTTCCAGCGCACGTTTGCCGTTGCCAAGGAGGTTCGCTCGACGACCGCCATCGGCGCCAACATCGTCTCGATGGCGGCGGCGTCGGTGCATCTGTCGGCGCGCATCTTCGAAGACCTGAGCAAGCAACGCGTGCTGTGCATCGGCGCCGGCGAGATGATCGAGTTGTGCGCCGCTCATTTCGCCGGCCAGAGTCCAGCCAGGCTGACCATCGCCAACCGTACCCTCGAACGTGCCGAAACGCTCGCGGCGCGCTTTTCCGGCGATGCCATGCGCCTGGATGAGCTGGGCGATCGCTTGGCGGAGTATGACATTGTCGTGGCATGTACGGCCAGTCCGCTGCCGATCGTTGGCTTGGGCATGGTCGAGCGGGCCCTGAAGCTGCGCCGCCATCGGCCAATGGTGATGGTTGATCTGGCGGTACCGCGCGATGTCGAAGAGGAAGTCGGGCGCCTGGACGATGTCTTTCTCTACACGCTCGACGATCTCGGTCAGATCGTCGAGCAGGGTTTGGAATCGCGACAGGCCGCCGTGGTCGAGGCCGAGGCGATCATCGACGGCCAGGTGCATGATTTCCTGCAATGGGTCGACGCCCGTGAGGTAGTGCCGATGATTCGTGCCCTGCGCGACAACGCCGAGCGGGCGCGACGGCATGAGCTTGAGCATGCGCTGAAGCTCCTGCGCCGCGGTGACGATCCGGCCCAGGTGCTCGATGCCTTGTCGCGCGGCCTGACCAACAAGCTCCTGCACGGACCGACCAACGCGCTCAACCAGGCCGAGGGCGACGAGCGCGCGCGCCTGGCCGAACTGGTCTCGCGCATCTTCCGACTGCACGGCGGAGAGTAGCGACTCCGACTTGTCGCCGCCGACTGTCGGCGGCTTGCCGACGTTCTGCCATGAAAACCAGCATCCGAGACAAACTTGAACAGTTGAGCCGTCGCAAGGCTGAGATCGACGCGCTGTTGGGCGACGAGGCGGCCACCCGCGACATGGACGGCTACCGCAGACTCAACCGCGAGCATGCCGAGATCGAGCCGGTGGTGAGGCTCTATGACGCCTATCGCACCACCGAGAATGATCTTGCGTCGGCGCGGGGAATGCTGGCTGATGCCGAGATGAAGGCCCTGGCCGAAGAGGAGATGGCCGCTTGCGCGGCGAATCTGACGGCAATCGAAGAGCAGTTGCAGACAGCGCTGCTGCCGCGCGATCCCAACGACGATAAGAACCTGTTCCTGGAAATCCGCGCTGGCACTGGTGGTGAGGAATCGGCGCTATTCGCCGGCGATCTCTACCGCATGTACTCGCGCTACGCCGAGCGCCAGGGCTGGAAAGTCGAGCAAGTGTCGGCGAGCGAATCCGATCTTGGTGGCTACAAGGAGGTCATCGTCCGCATCGTCGGCAACGGCGCCTATTCCCGGCTCAAGTTCGAATCGGGCGGCCATCGCGTCCAGCGCGTGCCGGAAACCGAAGCCCAAGGACGCATCCACACCTCGGCGTGCACCGTCGCCGTGTTGCCCGAAGTGGATGCGGTCGGCGACGTCGATATCAACCCAGCCGACCTGCGCATCGATACCTTCCGTGCCAGCGGCGCGGGCGGCCAGCACATCAACAAGACCGACTCGGCGGTGCGTATCACGCATATTCCGACCGGTATCGTCGTCGAGTGCCAGGACGACCGTTCCCAGCACCGCAACAAGGCCCAGGCGATGTCGGTTCTGGCGGCACGGATCAAGGATGTACAGGTGCGCGAACAGCAGCAACAGATTGCCAGCACGCGCAAGAGCCTGATCGGCAGCGGTGATCGGTCCGAGCGGATTCGCACCTACAATTTCCCGCAGGGACGCATCACCGATCACCGCATCAATCTGACGCTCTACAAGTTGCAGATGGTGATGGACGGCGATCTCGATGAAGTCGTTGCCGCGCTGACTGCCGAGCACCAGGCCGAACTCCTGGCGGCCCTCGCCGGATGATCTGCGCCGAGGCGCTGGCCGAGGCGAGGGAGGCGATTTCCGCCAGCGAAGCTCGCTTGCTGTTGCAGGAGACCCTGGGCATTTCGGCGGCGACCCTCGCCGCCCATCCAGAGCGCGAGCTTCGGCTTGACGACGCAGCGCGCTTTCTTGCGCTCGTGCGGCGCCGTGCCGCCGGCGAGCCCATCGCCTACCTCGTCGGCCGACGCGAGTTCTACGGCCGCGAGTTCGCCGTTTCGCCGGCTGTGCTGATCCCTCGGCCGGAAACAGAACTGCTGGTGGATATTGGCCAGGCCAAGCTGGCCACCTGCGAACGGCCGCGCATTCTCGACCTTGGCACCGGCAGCGGCTGCCTGGCGGTGACGCTGGCCCTGGCGACCGGCGGCGAAGTCGTCGCCGCAGACCTGTCGGCAGAGGCGCTGGCGGTCGCCCGCGACAATGCCGAGAGGCTCAACGCCGACGTGCGTTTCGTCGCCAGCGATTGGTATTCGGCGATCGACGGCGAATTTGATCTCATCGTCGCCAATCCCCCTTACGTTGCCAATGGCGATCCACACTTGAGCGATGGCGATCTGCGCTTCGAACCGGCGACGGCGCTGGCTAGTGGTAGCGATGGCCTGACAGCCCTGAGGGTGATCGTCGCCGGGGCGCGCCGCTTTCTGCGGCCTGGTGGTTGGTTACTGGTTGAACACGGTTACGACCAGGGTGCCGCCGCTGTTGCCCTGTTCACTGCCGCCGGCTTTCAAGACGTCGAACAATATCGCGACCTGGCCGGCATCGTTCGCGTCACCACCGCCGCCAATTGATCGTCGCTAGCCCAGTTCGCCGCGCAGCTTGTCGATCATCCGCCGGGCCTGACCAAGATAGCCGGTGCCAAAAAGATTGAAGTGGTTGAGGACGTGGTACAGGTTGTAGAGGGTCTTGCGCAACTCGTAGCCCGAATCCAGCGGCCAGGTCTCGCGGTAGGCGGCGTAGAAACTTTCCGGGAAGCCACCGAACAGTTCTGACATGGCGATGTCGGTCTCGCGATCGCCATGGTAGACCGCCGGATCGAAAATCACCGGCGTACCGTCAGGCAGGGCGCCCGCGTTGCCACCCCAGAAGTCGCCGTGCAAGAGACTCGCCATCGGCCGATAGTCGAGGAAGAGGGCCGGCAGACGTTGCAACAGACCTTCGCCACGTTCGGCCAGGACTCGTTCCATACCGTGCTGGCGTGCCCAGGTCAGCTGCGGCGCCAGCCGTCGGTGGGCAAAGAACAGCGGCCAGCTGTCGTGCCAGCCATTCTGCTGCGGCGTGTCGCCGATGAAGTTGTCGGTGGCCCAGCCGTAGCGTGGGCCCTGATGTCGGTGCAGCGCCGCCAGCGCCCGGCCAAGGCTGGTACCGCTCTTGCGGTCCAGCGCCCGCAGGTCGAAGCGCTCGACCACCAGTTGGGCGCGGCCCTCGGCCAAGCCGCAGGAAATCACGTCTGGAACGCGGACGCTGGCGGCTGCGCGCAAGGCGCGCAGGCCGTCGGCTTCAGCGGCGAGTCGCGGCAGGGCTGCTTCGTCGCCTGTCTTGACGAAGCGGGCGCCGTCGCTCATGTCACAGGCGGCTGCGGGCGCGGCCGATGGCCGCCAGCACTTGGGCCGGCGCGGTGCCGCCGATATGGTTGCGGGCAGCGAGCGAGCCGGCAATGGTGAGCACGGCGTAGACGTCGTCGTCGATCAATGGCGAGAAGGCCTTGAGTTCGTCCAGGCTCAGTTCGGCAAGGTCGCAGCCCTTGCTTTCCGCGCGGCGCACAGCTCGGGCCACGGCTTCGTGGGCGTCGCGGAAGGGCACGCCACGCTTGACCAGATAGTCGGCGAGATCCGTGGCAGTGGCGAATCCCTGCTTCAGTGCCTCGCTCATGGCGTCGGCATGGACGACAATGCCGGGCACCAGCTCGGCGAACAGGCGCAGCGTGTCGACCAGCGTGTCGGCGGTGTCGAACAGCGGTTCCTTGTCCTCTTGATTGTCCTTGTTGTACGCCAGCGGTTGTCCCTTCATCAGGGTCAGCATGGCCATCAGGTGGCCGTAGACGCGGCCAGTCTTGCCGCGCGCGAGTTCGGGTACATCCGGGTTTTTCTTCTGCGGCATGATCGACGAACCGGTACAGAAACGATCGGCGAGATCGATGAAGCCGATGCGTGGGGTCATCCACAACACCAGCTCTTCCGAGAAGCGCGAGATGTGCATCATGATCAGCGCAGCGTCGGCGCAGAACTCGATGGCGAAATCGCGATCGGAGACGGCGTCGAGCGAGTTTTCGCAGACGCCTTCGAAGCCGAGTTCCCGGGCGACGAACTCCCGGTCGATCGGAAACGTGGTGCCGGCCAGCGCTGCCGCCCCCAGCGGCAGGCGATTCATCCGCTTGCGGCAGCCGGCCAGGCGTGACCGGTCGCGCTCGAACATCTCGACATAGGCCAGCAGGTGATGGCCGAAGGTGACCGGCTGGGCGACCTGCAGATGCGTGAAGCCCGGTAGTGGTGTTGCCGCATGCGATTCGGCGAGGTCGACCAGACCGCCCTGCAGGCCGCGCAGCAGCACGGCAATCTGGTCGATGGCGTCGCGCAGCCAGAGGCGGATGTCAGTGGCCACCTGGTCGTTGCGCGAACGACCGGTATGCAGGCGCTTGCCGGCGTCGCCGATCAGCGCCGTCAGCCGCTTCTCGATGTTGAGATGCACATCCTCGTCGTCGATCGACCAGGGGAAGTTGCCGCTATCGATTTCCGTACGGATGGCGGCCATGCCGCGTTCGATGGCGGCGAGATCGGTCGCCGAGATGATGCCCTGGCGGGCCAGCATGCGCGCGTGGGCCAGCGAGCCGCGGATGTCCTGGAGGGCCATGCGCTGATCGAAGCCGACCGACGCCGTGTAGCGCTTGACCAAATCCGATACGGGCTCGGAGAATCGGCCCGACCAAGTATTGTCTGACATAATGGATGTAGTGGAATTGGCGCGATGCCGCGATATGGCGAGTATACGGGAAAACCTGCAAGCACTCCGACTACCGGACTTTTGCAACCTGGGTACTTGGTTGCGGGTGCTGCTTGCCGTCAATGCCATGGCACTGGCGGCGGCCGGGCTGCTGGCCGGCAGGTTGGAGCAATGGTTGCTGCAGTTTTCCATGACCGCGGTCTATGTTGAGCCGACGACGCTACTCAGCTTGGTCGTGCTCTGTGGCGGCCAGCGCTGGCTCGCCAGATTGCCTGGCGTGCTGGCGGGGACGCTGGTGGTGCTGGTGGCCGTCGGCGCCGGTTCCTTCTGCGCAGCGTTGATCGCGCCGCTCGATCCCGAGGGCGGCGGTCGCAGTTGGCTGTGGTCGGCGCTGGCGGCCGCCGTACTGCTGGCCTGGTTCGACTTGGCCGTCCGGGCGCGCTCGCCGGCAGTCACGGAGGCGAAAATGATGGCGCTGACTGCCCGGATTCGTCCGCATTTCCTGTTCAATAGCCTGAATGCCGTCCTTGGCGTCATGCGTTCCGATCCGCGGCGGGCGGAAGCGGCGCTGGAGGAGTTGGCCGAACTGTTTCGCGTCTTGATGCGCGACAACCGCGACCTGGTGCCGCTGTCGGACGAAATCGCCCTGGCGCGCCAGTATGTCGAACTCGAGCGTCTGCGCCTGGGCGATCGTCTGTCGGTGCGCTGGGATGTCGAGGCCTGTCCGCCGGATGCATTGGTGCCGCCGCTGATGCTTCAGCCCTTGCTCGAGAACGCCGTCTATCATGGCGTCGAGCCACTGCCGGCGGGCGAGGTCGTTGTTCGACTGGCGCGACAGGATGACCGCGTGCTGATCGAACTGACCAATCCCTGTCCGCCGCAGGCGGTTGCCAGCACCGGCAACCACATGGCGCTGGCCAACATTCGCGAGCGCTTGCTGCTGTTCTTCGACATCGAGGCGACGCTCGAAGCCGAACAGGCGGCCGGTCGTTACCGTGTCGCCATCCGCTTGCCCTATCGCAGGAGAAATGTCCGATGACTGCTGCCCTGCGCGTGATGGTGGTCGATGACGAGGCGCCGGCGCGGACGCGCTTGCGCGACCTGCTCGGCGATCTTGCATCGGCGCTGCCGACGCAGATCGTTGTTGAGGCGAGCGACGGTGTCGACGCGCTGGAGAAGGGGGAGGGCGCCGAGATCGACGTGGCGCTGATCGACATTCGCATGCCGCGCATGGACGGCATCGAACTCGCTCGCCAACTTGGCCGGCAGCGACCGGCGCCGGCGGTGATTTTCGTCACTGCCTACGATCAATACGCGGTCAAAGCCTTCGAGCTGTCGGCGCTCGACTACTTGTTGAAGCCGGTACGGGCGTCGCGGTTGGCCGAGGCGCTACGCAAGGCGCGACAAGCGCCGGCTACAACCGAGGCGATCGACCGCGCCGCGGAACAAATTGCCCCGGGCGGTCGCCGGCATTTGCGTTGTTCGGAGCGTGGCAAGGTACTTCTGGTGCCAATTGCAGAGATCCTCTATCTCAAGGCCGAGATGAAGTACGTTACCGCCCGTACCGGCGAGCGGGAATTTCTGCTCGAGGAGTCGTTGGCACAGCTGGAAACGGAGTACGGCGAGCGCTTCCTGCGTATTCATCGCAACTGCCTGGTTGCCCGCTCGGCGATTGCCGGTTTCGTCCGCCAGCACGAATCCTGCGACGCTGACAGCGAAGGCCACTGGTTGCTGTTGTTGCGTGATAGTGGCGAACGATTGGCGGTGAGCCGGCGGCAGTGGCCGCAGGTCAAGGCGGCCATGGAAGGGTGAAGCAATGAGTAGTGAATTCGATCTGGCCGGCCTCGCCGCCAGCGCGCGCGAGTTTTGGACGCCCGATTCGGAAGTCATCATTGTCGGTCTGTTGCTCTGGCTGCTGCTTCGGCGCACGCTCAAGCCGGATAGCCGACCGATCCTTCGCCATGCCGGCATATTCATGGTCATCTGCTTGTTGCTGCAGATGGCCGCGACGCTCGCCTGGCTGCTCGACATGACCGCCGTTGCCGACGGACTGCGCGAGGCGGCGTTGGTCGGT
>Ga0265325_10002272_pt1 | contig 13034 bp, 9 predicted proteins | sample 41420metaG_FD_202090 | JGI IMG/M metagenome (GOLD analysis project Ga0265325, IMG submission 202090) | Rhizosphere microbial communities from Carex aquatilis grown in University of Washington, Seatle, WA, United States - 4-14-20 metaG | ecosystem: Host-associated > Plants > Roots > Rhizosphere >...
AAATTGGGTGAAAGACATTGTTGATTTTCTGAACAATCCTGATGCCCGGGGGCGTTTCCGCCAGCAAGCACAGCAGTTTCTTGCGTCCGGACGCTATCGCGGACTGATGGTCGACTTTGAGGCCTTCCCTCCAAGCGGCCAACCCGGCTATGTCGCCTTGTTGAAGGAGTTGTCCGGCGACCTCCACGCCCGCGGAATGAAGCTTTACGTCGCGGTGCCGCCGCACAGCAGTGAATATGACTATCCCACGATCGCCGCCGCGGCCGACGGGGTCGTACTCATGAATTACGACGAGCATTATCCTGGCGCGGCGTCCGGCCCTGTAGCATCGCAAGACTGGTTTGTCCAGAACCTGACTTTTGCCAAGAACGTCATCCCTCAGGACAAAATTATCTGTGCCATCGCGAACTACGGCTACGACTGGGTGCTGAAGCCGAAGAAAGGCAGCCTGCCTCCGGAGGTCCACGACAGCACAGTCAGCGTGCAGGACGCGTGGCTGGCCGCGCGCGACTCCGACGAAGACGTCAACTTTGATGATGACGCCATGAATCCGCACTTCAGCTATCTTGATGAGCGCAGTTTCCGGCACGACATCTGGTTCCTTGATGCGGTCACCGCACTGAATCACCTGCGAGCCGCACAAAATCTGGGCATCCAGACGTTCGCCCTCTGGCGACTCGGAAGCGAAGACCGATCCCTCTGGCGAGTATGGGACGTCCCCGGCGACGCCGGCGCGGCGGACAAACTAAAAGATGTGCCGCCCGGCGCCGAAGTGGATATGGAAGGCCAGGGCGAAATCCTCCGAATCGAAAACAAACCCGCCCACGGCACGCGCGATTTAACCATCGATGCGAATAGCCAGTTGATTACCGACGAGGTCTTTCAGAACTTGCCGGAGCCTTATCGCGTTGGGCGCTATGGCTACAGCCCAAACAAGATCGCGCTTACCTTTGACGACGGCCCCGATCCCGAGTGGACTCCGAAAATTCTTGACGTGCTCAAGGAGAAGCACGCAACTGCCACTTTCTTTCTGATCGGCATCCAGACGGACAAATTCTCCGGCGTCGCGAAACGAATCTATGCCGAGGGCAACACCATCGGGAATCATACTTTTACTCATCCCGACGTCACCAACATGTCGACGCCCCTAATCAAGGCGGAGTTGAATCTCACGGAACGTCTCTTCGCCAGCTTGATAGGTGTACGCGTCACTTTGATGCGACCGCCGTATGCAATTGATGAGGAGCCAGACACCGCCGACCAGGTACGCCCGCTCGAGATTCCTCAGGAAATGGGCTACATCACCGTCGGCAATCGGATCGATCCCAACGACTGGAGCGAGAACCCGCCCGCTGAAAAGATCGCGGCCTATGTGCTTTCGCATTTGCCTCCTTGTCGCCAGGAAAATCTACGCTGCGGCAACATCGTATTGATGCACGATGGCGGCGGGAACCGCGCCGAAACCGTGCGGGCGCTGCCGATGATCATTGATGGCATCCGGGCGCACGGATATGAGATTGCCCCGGTTTACGAACTGCTGGGCAAAAACCGTGCGGACGTGATGGCCCCGTTGCCTCCCGGTGAACTTTGGGCTGCCCGCCTCGACCGCTTTGGTTTTTGGGTGTTCGACGCTGGGATCATCGGCATCACCTGGATATTTCTGGTGGGCGACCTCCTCATGACGGGGCGTCTCATCTTCATCGGAGCTGCGGCGGTCTATGACCGCGTGCATGAAAAGATTTTCGGCAAGCCCGCGGAAGTCGCGTCCTACAAACCAAAAGTTGCGGTTCTGATTCCCGCCTACAACGAAGAAAAAGTGATTGAGCGGACGATACGCGCGGCGCTCAATTCGAATTATCCGAATCTGCGCGTTATTGTCATTGATGATGGCTCCAAAGACCGCACACTCGAGGTCGCTCGCAAGGCGTTCGCCGCCGAGGCCACGGCCGGCAAAGTCCTGATCCTTGGAAAGCCCAACTCCGGAAAAGCTGAGGCGCTCAACTTCGGCATTGAGCACATTGGGGATGCAGAACTCTTCGTGGGCATTGACGCCGATACCATCATCGCGCAGGATGCCATATCGCGACTGGTCCCGCACTTCATCAATCCCAAGGTCGGAGCCATCGCCGGGAATGCCAAGGTTGGTAACCGCGTCAATCTCTGGACCCGCTGGCAGGCCCTGGAGTACATCACCAGCCAGAACTTTGAGCGTCGTGCTCTCGACGTTCTGGGCGCCGTGAGCGTGGTGCCCGGCGCGATCGGCGCGTGGCGCGTTTCCGCCGTGCGTGAAGCTGGCGGATACCACATTGACACTGTAGCTGAAGACGCCGATCTCACTATGGCTCTGCTGCGCCGCGGATATCGCGTCGAGTACGAAGACATGGCCCTCGCCTACACGGAAGCTCCCACCAACGCGAACGCCTTGATGCGCCAGCGTTTCCGCTGGTCCTTCGGCATCCTGCAGGCCGTCTACAAACATCGTGGCGTAGTCGCCCGTAAGGGTGCGCTAGGATGGGTGGCGCTTCCCAACATCGTGATCTTCCAGATTCTTCTTCCTCTGGTCTCGCCGCTCATCGACATCATGTTCGCGGTGGGCACGATCTGGTATTACATCCAGAAACACTTTCACCCGGACTCAACCGATCCGGCCGACTTCCACAAGCTGGTGCTGTTTTTCTTTGCGTTCCTGGTAATCGACTTTATCGCGTCGGCGATCGCCTTCGCCCTCGAGCGCTCGCATCCCGACGACAAAGAAGATGTATGGCTGCTCAGCCAGGTCTGGCTGCAGCGCTTTGCCTACCGCCAGTTATTTTCGATTGTGCTATTCAAGACGCTGAAGCGCGCGCTGGAAGGCCGCAAGTTCGCGTGGGACAAACTCGAACGCACGGCCGCCGTTACCTACGCGCCGGCGGAAAACCGCGATCACGTCAACGTCCCGTAGACCACTCCATCAAGACTTGTCACTGAGCGGAGCATTTGCGATCGCGAAGCGAAAGCAAACGCGGAGTCGAAGGATCCCTAGTCGCAGACGCCGCAATTGGCACAAAAGGGAGTTCTCTTAGTTGTCCAGGGACGCCGTTCACCCAAAACGAACAAATTCCGCCTACCGAAACAGCAGTCCCGAAAACTCCGCCAGATTCCGCCGCCACACCATCCATGTGTGCATGCCCGGCGTTTCAATATCGGTATGCTGAATGCCCTTTGTCTTCAGCCATTCCCGCAGATTGCGATTCACGGTGATGAGACGGTCCTCTGTGCCACAGGCAATCCAAAGCAAATGGAGTTGCTGATTCGCCTTCGCGTCGAGGCCTGGAAAATCTTTTTCAAAATCGTCGGGAATGCCGCCTGAACTGAAGGCGCCAACCCATGCGAATTTGTCGAGGTTGTTCAATCCGGTTAGCAGAGACTCTGATCCACCCATGGAGAGCCCCGCAATCGCGCGCGAATTACGGTCTTTCGTAATCCTGTACTCGCTCTCCACCTTCGGCATGACTTCCGTGATCAGTGCCTGGCGGAAATTCGAGAAATTCTTGTCGCGCACATCGGTATGGCCCCACGCGCCCCATCCCAAAGTGATGATTTCCATGGTGCCGTAGCCAAGCGGCATGACCACGATCATTGGTTTGGCTTTGCCCTGCGCAATGAGGTTGTCGAAAATCACGTTGGCACGGCCGACGGCCGTCCACCCGCTCGCGTCGTCGCTGTATCCGTGCAGCAAATACAACACCGGATATGTCGTCTTCCCCGTCGGATCATAGCCCGGCGGAGTATAGACATAGAAATCACGCTGATCGCCGGCCACTTCTGACCTGTAGAAATGATGGTGCACTTCTCCGCGGGGCACGTCGTTCACTTCCCAGGGCAACGACGGTGGTCCCGGAACATGCACGAAATTTCCTGGGGAGATCAGGTTCGGCACCAACCCGTGATTAAAGGGATCGAGCGAGTGCACGCCGTCGACCGTGATGGAGTATCCGTAATAATCCGGAGGCAGGGGCGCGGTATTGACGGTCCACACACCCTTGTCGTCTTTTTGCATCGCGACCGGATCGGTGCCTTCGCGATTGAGTTTCACTTCCTGCGCATTCGGAGCCAGGAAGCGGAAGGTCACGCTGTTATCGGAATGCACTTCGGGAGTGTCTACCGAAGGCGGCCTCTGCGGGGCAACGGCTTGCGCAGGCTTGGGTTGCTGAGCTTCGGCCAGACTGCAAAGAATGGATAAAAACAAAACGAGAAGGGCTGATTGAAGTTTCATGGTGCCGTCTCCTGGTGGCTTGGACGGCACAATTGTATAAGCCGGGAACCGGCCCGTTTGCAGATTTTTGCTATTTTTTCCCGGCGACGTCCAGCCTGGTTTCCGCACGATGCAACGCGTCCAGCGCGCGCTCGACATCGACGGTCGTGTCGCCGCTGGTCAACCGTTCCTCGGCACGCACTTTGGATTTGCGCGCGCGCTCCACGTCAATTTCTGACGGACGCTCTGCAGTCTCAGCGAGAATCGTGACTTTGTCTGGCAGCACTTCCGCGAATCCCCATGCCACAGCAAGAACTAATTCGTTGGAATTTTCGCAATACTTGATTTCGCCAACTGCCAATTCGGTAATCAGCGGCGCATGCCCTGGCAGGACGCCAAGATACCCGTTCTTCCCGGGAATCTGGACCTCCTCGGCCGCCGTGTCGACCACCTTCTTCTCCGGCGTGACAATCTCGAGTTTGAAAGTATCTGCCATTGGGTCGCTGGCCGTTGGTCGTCACGCCCGTGTCGGCGATGCCCTGCTAACGACGAACGACCAACGACTGTTCTTACGCTGCTGCCTTCATCTTCTCGGCGGCTTCGAGCACTTCCTCGATCGGCCCCTTCATGTAAAACGCCTGCTCGGGGATGTCGTCGTACTTGCCTTCCACGATCGCCTTGAAGCCTTTCACCGTGTCCGCAATCTTGACGTAACGCCCGGCCGCACCCGTGAACTGCTCGGCAACGTGGAAGGGCTGCGACAGGAAGCGTTGAATCTTACGGGCTCGTGCCACGGTCAGTTTCTGATCTTCGGTCAACTCGTCGATACCCAGAATCGCAATGATGTCTTGCAGATCTTTATAAGTCTGCAGAGTCCGCTTCACCGTCTGGGCCACGTCATAATGCTCCTGGCCAACGATGCGGGGATCGAGAATTCGCGAAGTCGAAGCCAGCGGATCGACCGCAGGATAAATTCCAATTTCAGTTAGCGCGCGCGATAGCACCGTGGTCGCGTCGAGGTGAGCAAACGTGGTCGCCGGCGCTGGATCCGTCAAGTCATCGGCAGGCACATAAATCGCTTGCACCGAGGTGACGGAGCCTTTCTTGGTCGACGTGATACGTTCCTGCAGTTCGCCCATTTCTGTCGCGAGGTTGGGCTGGTACCCTACGGCGCTAGGCATGCGGCCCAGCAGCGCGGAAACTTCCGAACCCGCCTGCGTGAAACGAAAAATGTTGTCGATGAAGAGCAGCGTATCCGCGCCCTCGGCATCGCGGAAGTACTCCGCGACCGTCAATCCGGTCAGCGCCACGCGCAGACGCGCACCTGGAGGCTCCGTCATCTGCCCGTAGATCAGCGCGGCCTTCGACTCTGCCGGCTTACCCGGCTTGATGACGCCCGACTCCGTCATTTCCAGCCAAAGGTCGTTCCCTTCGCGGGTTCGTTCGCCGACGCCGGCAAACACGGAAAAGCCACCGTGATTTTTGGCGACGTTATTAATCAATTCCATGATGACGACGGTCTTACCCACGCCCGCGCCACCGAACAATCCAATCTTTCCGCCCTTCAAGAACGGCTGGATCAGGTCGATGACCTTGACGCCGGTCTCGAACATTTCCGCGCTGGTTGCCTGTTCGTCAAACGCCGGCGCGAGACGGTGAATCGGCATTCTCTCTTTGTATTCGACCGGCCCCAGTTGATCGACGGGTTCGCCGATCACATTCATCACGCGGCCAAGCGTTCCCCGGCCCACCGGCACGGAGATCGGTCCGCCCTGGTCAATGGCTTTCATACCGCGAACCATGCCATCGGTCGGCTGCATGGCGATGCAGCGTACCCGGCCTTCACCCAGATGCTGTTGCACCTCGAGAATTACGCTGATCGGGCTGGGCACGGTGAAGCCGTCGCTCACCACTTTTACCGCTTCATAGATCGGAGGCAGCTTCCCCTCGGGAAACTGCACGTCCACCGCTGGCCCCGCGATTTGAATAACATGTCCTACGTTTTCAGGCATATTTTAGCTTCTAGCTACTAGCCGCTAGCTCCTGGCTTGGATCAATACCCCATGCTACGGTTCAACCCACTGAAGAATCAAAATCTCAGATTCGTATTGCTAGAAGCTAGTAGCTAGAAGCTAGCAGCTCCTTCTCACATCGCCGCCGCGCCGCTGACGATCTCAATGATCTCTTTCGTGATCTTCGCTTGCCGCGCCCGGTTCATCACCAGCGTCAGCGAATCGATCATGTCGGTCGCATTATTCGTGGCCGAATCCATCGCGGTCATGCGTGCCGCGTGCTCCGCGGCTACGGACTCCATCAGGGCGCGGAAAATCTGGATACTCACATACTTCGGTAGCAGCGATCGAAACAATTCCTCGGGCGTCTGTTCGTAGATATAGTCCACCTGCGCAGTCCCAAACTCCGAAGCGATCTCTTCCACACCTCGATCCGGACCACGTAAACCCACGCCCGCCCTTACCGCCGCTTCTTTCGCTTTCTTCTTATCTTCTTCAGACATCTCTTCGACCAGCCGCACCGTCTGCTCGCCGATCTGCTCGATGGGAAGAATCTGCTCCACAATCAGCCGCTGCGCGATCACTGACTTGAATTCGTTGAACACAATGTAGACCGCATCAATCTCTTCCCGCCGATAGCGTTCGATTACATTCTGCGCCAGCGCGGAAGCCTGGGCGAACTCCACCTTGCCCAGTACGCCTACATGCTCGCCCGTGATCTGCGTTTGTGCGGAGCGCTCGGTGCTCGACTCGGACTCGGCATCAATCGATTCCGCAAGATCCGCCAGGCTCTGCGTTTGCACCTTCGCAGCCGGATAGCGTCGTCGCAAGAAGTCGCGTCCCTTGCGGCCAACGGCCTCAATGTCGACCACCTTTCCCGCCTTGGACTCCAGGAATCGCGTTGCCGCTTTCGTTATGTTCGCGTTGAAGGCGCCCGCCAGACCCTTATCGCCCGTCACGACAATCAGCAGAATGTTCTTTTCTTCCCGCTGGGCCAGCAGGGGATGCTTCGGATCGCCGGTCTCAGGATCGTAAATCTCCGCGCGCGCTACCAGCGACTTCAAAACATTCGTCAACATCTGAGCGTACGGACGCGCGGCCAGAGCCCGTTCCTGTGCCCGGCGCAACTTTGCCGCCGAGACCACCTTCATGGCCTTGGTGATCTGCCGCGTGTTGATCACGCTGCGAATCCGACGCCGAATGTCGAGAATGTTTGGCATAAGTCAGTTGTCAATTACCAGTCATAGGCCATGTCATCCTGAGCGAAGCCGATTTTCAGGCGTAGCGAAGGATCTCGAGCGCCACAGACTCTGCTACTTTGCGACCCGGTCCAACTTTCCCTCGACCTCGTTTACTCTCCGTGATTCTACAAACTGCTGCTTCGCTTCCTTGATCACTGCCTGCAATTGACCCTTCAACGCATCATCGAGAATCTTCTTCTCCATGATCGTGCGTAGCAGACCGGGGTTGGTCGAATCCACATACTTGTAGAGCTCCATCTCGAATTCACAAACTTGCGCGACCGGCAAGTCGTCCAGGAATCCCCCCGTGCCCGCCATGATGATCAAAATCTGCTTGGAGAACGGCAGCGGCGAGAACTGATTCTGCTTTAGCAATTCGACCAGGCGCTGTCCACGATTCAACTGAGCTTGCGTCGCCTTGTCGAGATCGCTGCCGAACGCCGCAAACGCCGCTAGTTCGCGGTATTGCGCGAGTTCCAGCTTCAACGTGCCAGCCACCTGCCGCATGGCTTTGATCTGCGCGCTGCCGCCCACGCGACTCACGGACAATCCAACGTTTACGGCCGGCCGCACGCCCTGGTTGAACAAATCAGTTTCCAGATAAATCTGACCGTCGGTAATGGAAATCACGTTCGTCGGAATGTATGCGGAAACGTCGCCCGCTTGCGTCTCGATGATCGGCAGCGCCGTCAGCGATCCGCCACCCATCTTGTCGCTCAGTTTCGACGAGCGTTCCAGCAGCCGGGAGTGAAGATAGAACACGTCTCCTGGATAGGCTTCGCGTCCCGGCGGACGGCGCAGCAGCAAGGAGATTTCGCGATAGGATGCCGCATGCTTCGAGAGGTCGTCATAGATGACCAGCGCATGCCGCTTGGTGTCGCGGAAGTATTCGCCCATCGCGGTGGCCGCGTAGGGCGAGATGTACTGCATCGGAGCAGGCTCTGACGCCGACGCCGCCACGACGATCGTGTACTCCATCGCTCCGGCATCTTCCAGAATCTTCACCACCTGCGCAATGGAGGAGCGCTTCTGACCAATCGCGTTGTAAATGCAGATCAGGTCATTTCCCTTGCTATTGATGATGGTGTCGAGCGCAACAGCGGTCTTGCCAGTCTGGCGGTCACCAATGATAAGTTCGCGCTGACCGCGGCCTACCGGGATCATGCTGTCGATGGCCTTCAGCCCAGTCGCCATGGGTTCGCGCACGGGTTGGCGGTCAATGACGCCGGGAGCGATACGCTCCAGTGCGATGAACTTATCGGTAGCAATGGGGCCTTTATCGTCGATCGGCTCGCCAAGAGAATTCACCACGCGCCCGATCATGGCATCGCCCACGGGTACGCTCATAATGCGTCCTGTACGCTTTACCTCATCGCCCGCTTTGATCTCGGTGTACTCGCCCAGCAGCACGACGCCGACCTGGTCTTCTTCCAGGTTCATGGCGATGCCAGCCACGCCATGCGGGAAGGACAACAATTCGCCGGCCATGACCTTGTCGAGTCCATACACGCGCGCGATACCGTCGCCCAGGGTGATGACTGTGCCCGTCTCGTCCACGGAGACCTGCGTCTCGTAGTTCTCGATCTGCTCGCGGATCAGTTTCGAAATTTCGTCTGCCTTGATTTGTGCCATAAATAGCTCTCAGCTTTCAGCAATCAGCCGTCAGCTCAATTTCCTCCGCGTTCTCCGCGGCCTTTCTTGGCGAACTCTGCGGTCCAAAGCTCTCACTCTTCCTAGATCCTTAAGAGCTAATAGCTTCCCGAATCTTCTCCAACTGCCCCTTCACTGAACCGTCGTAAATCGTGCTGCCCAGCCGCACCACCGCACCGCCCAGCAGTGACTCATCGAGTCCGAACTGCGCGTGTACCTTCTTGCCTGTCACTTTTTCGATCTGCGATTCGAGAGCGCGCTTCTCGTCATCCCCCAACTCGCGGAAGCTGGTGATCCGCGCCTCTGCGAATCCCATGCGGGCATCCAGTTCTTTCTTAAGTTGCTCGATAATTCGCCCAAGGAATTGCACCCGCCGGTGATCGATCAACACTGCCATCAGGTTTCGCGAGTGATGTTCAATCCCTTCGCGATGCACAATCGCATCCAGGAGCTTGCGCTTCTGCTCCGCCGGCACAGCTGGATTCTCCCAGACGCGCCTCAAATCCGCGCTCTCGCCGAGAAGTGTCGCAATCCTGCGCAACCCGCCCACCTCGCGATTCGCGTCGAGATGCGCGCTGAAAACCACGTCCGCGAAAGCCCGGGCATATGTACTGGCGACAGAAGCCACGCTCTAGTTCCTGTCCTTTCCCGCATCGTCGGACGCGGAGCCCAACTGCCCCGCAAAATTGCGGACCAAAGCCTGGTCGGTAGCGGCATCGACGTGGATCTGTTTCCGCGCCAAGCCCACCGCGAGATCGGCCGCGTAGTTGGTCAGCTGTCGCCGCGCGGCTTTCGCTGCCGCAGCAATCTCCTGCTCGGCCGAAATGACAATCTTGCGCGCATCTTCTTCCGCCGCGGCCTTGATGCGGGCCTCCTCGGCTGCGCCTTCTTTTTCGGCGGCATCGCGCATCATTCCGATTTCGACGTCCAGCTTCATCAGCCGCGCCTCGATCTCGGCCAGTTTTTGACGCGCTTCTTCGCTTGCCTTCTGCGCTTCCTGCATCGCCTTCTGGATCGCAGTACTGCGGTCGCGGAACATTCCCGGCAAATACTTGCGCGCGGCCCAGATGATTACCGCCGCAATCACCACAAAATTCAGCACTACGCTCAACCAGTAAGACTGCTGCAGATTCAAGCCCGTGAGCCGTGCGATTCCCCGCACCGACGCCGACTCCTTGAACTCTGCCATCTCATCTTTTTCTTCTCCGGCGGCTTTGTTGCTTTCATGCGCCAGTTGCCGCCCAGGCCCCTGGCCCCGTCTCGCCGATGCCCCAGTATCTTGCTTCTGCTCAGAACGAACCGGCTCCTGTGCCTCCGGTTGCTCTTGTGCGTTGAGAGATACCACACTCGCGCAGCTCACCATCAGCAGCGCCAACAGACCAGCACGGACGATCCTTCGGGTTGACATCATCCTCGTACTCGTACTCGTACTCGCCGACGTCATCATCGCCCCGCACCTGCTGGCTGCAGCACCCGCCGCACGATCTCCTGCGCCAGCGCCGCTGCATCGGCCGGCAAAGCCGCCTCAGCCGTTGCGCGATCGGTTTCGATATCCTTCCTGGCAGCAAGCACCTGTGTCTGGGCTTTGCCCCGTGCCTCGTTCAACGCGTTCGTTCTGGCCTGCAATGCGGCCTGCCGCTTCGCTTCCTGGGCACGAAACACCGCTGCCCGCGCCTCCCGCAACTTCTGCTCGTATTCGGCAGTGCGCGCCTCGGCCGCAGCAATGTCGGCGCGTGACTTCTCTACCGCGCCTTCAGTTTTGCTGTGCCTCTCGGCGAGTACGCGCTGCAAAGGCTTGTGCACGATCGTCGTATAGAGCGCGTAAAGCAGCGTCAGCAGAATCACCGTCGGCACTGCTCCGAGCAGTAATTCCCCTAGTTGTCGAAGCGTTTCATCCATGTGCTGCTTAGTAAGACCTGCTGGGTCTGGTAGACCCGGAAAATGAGGGCTTTGAAAACTGTTAAGTCTAGCGTCCCGATGATTTTATGTCAACGCGAAGAACATCGTTTTTTCCTCGCTGAAGATCGCTTTTGGGAAGCGCGAGTGACGGAAGGCCTGAAGAAAGCTGTCACTTTTTGCGGGATTTATGGTGCGTTAACGCTTGCGGTCGAATTGCTCCAAAATATTAAAAATACACGGTTTAACACATGATGCTAGTCGCCCGCGCTGACCCCGCAAATTTCTGCACATAGCGCTTGACTTCGGCCAAAAGAGGAATAGCATTGTTACATCACCTCCGATCCAATTCAGGATCGAATGGGCCGATAGCCAAGGAATGTCACCGCTTCTTGGTTGCCGGCCCATTTAATTTTTGTTATGCCGCAGGTCGCCCTGCCTACCCCCCGAAAAGAACCGTCAGCGTTAGCGGCGAGAAAAACTCGAACGCCAGGTCTGGGATTTTCAGTTCACTTCCCCTTTAATCCAATCCCAGTCCCCGCGCCAGTCACAAAATCCCAGCCCGGTCCCGCAAAGACTTCGAAGGCCTGTCCCTTTGTGATATCGCTAAACACCGACGCATCTCCAATACTCCCGTAGAGCATGCTCAACTCCTCTTGCGTACTACCAGCATGACTACCCGCGCGGTTGATCATGCCCGCCCATCCCGCTTCGCCGACTCCCACGTTTCCTTCGAAAATCCATCCCACGAAACCATCCTCGGAAACGCTGGTGTAGTACAGAATGGCACCCGTGATCGGATCTCCCGCGAAAGCCGCATCCGGGATTCCCCGCTGAGTTCCTATCTTGTCAACCCCATCCTGATAACTCGGCCGCGATTCGAACACGCTTCTTCCGCCCGCCCAGAACGTTGTCGCCTGCTCGCGAACAAAATTTCCGTTCGCGTCTCGCACAAAGCCGGTTCCGCCAAGGGCAATCACGTTCGGAGAAGTTGCGGGATAGTCAAAAATCCCCAATGAACCCTCGTTGCCGCTGATGTAAACCACCCCGGGAGTCGTGAACAGCTGGTCAAATTCAATTTCGTCCGATTCCTCCAGAATGCTAAAGGGCAAGATCATCTGCCCTCCGCCATGTCTGGCGAGAATCGTGTTCGCTTTATGCACGGCAAACCACATGTCCGAAATGGACGGGCTCGCCGCTTCCACCAGCACGATCTGCGCCTGGGGAGCGAACGCATGCGCATACTCAGTCACCACAGCCGCGCTCTGGGCCCAGAGCCCATCTTCTGGCGGCTTGACTCCAGTGGCGTAGACCTTGCTGAAACACGGGTTGGTGGAGCTGCACAAGGGGAGTCCGAAGCGCTGCGAAAAGACATTCAGGTCAGCCAGCGCCGGCGGGTTGTCGAACGCATTCACAATCGCAATCACGCCGCTGCCTCCCGTTGGCACGGCACTCGTTCCCAGCACCGGACAACCGGGAACCAGGGGCTCCGCCAGTTGGTAGACGCATGCCAGCGAGGCCGGAGTTTCATACGGAGGGGACGTTCTGGAAACGGCCGCTTCCAGATGCGGAAGGCCGCGATGCGGGTGAGCGGCTACACTGGCGCTCATCTGTGCCTGGGCTGCCCACGCCACGGAACAAAATGCGAGGGTGAGTAAGAAACGTACTTTCATCAAGAGGTCTCCGGAGATCATGGAATGACAGCAGCCCGCGTTGCGGGAAAGTTCTGCGGGTCCCCGAGATCACAGCCTCTCGGATATCGCGCAACGAAGACTAATTCGATCTTCGGCGCAGGTTGTCATCGCCTTGTAAAAGATCGATTTTGTGGAAACTGTCCCAAAGAGGCCGTCTGAAGCCGCTTTTCACAGAGCGAGACGGTTCGCGCGCAGAGTCGGAACCCGAAAATCACCTGACAATTAGATTATGCGCATCGAAGATGTCGACGCGGTCGCAGAAGATTTCTGATCTCGCGGTTTAGACTGCAGAACTTCGGGCTATCTC
>Ga0265325_10002276_pt1 | contig 13017 bp, 15 predicted proteins | sample 41420metaG_FD_202090 | JGI IMG/M metagenome (GOLD analysis project Ga0265325, IMG submission 202090) | Rhizosphere microbial communities from Carex aquatilis grown in University of Washington, Seatle, WA, United States - 4-14-20 metaG | ecosystem: Host-associated > Plants > Roots > Rhizosphere...
AGGAGTACGGCAATCGCCTGACCTTCATCAACCGCTACCTGGTGAACGACTCCGATCAGCCGGAGTTCCAGGCCTGGGTGCGCAACAGCCTCGCGCCGATGATGAAGCGCCTGGGATACACGGCGCGGAGCGGTGACTCGCCGGAAGACAGGCAGAGGCGCGCCGACTTGTTCCGCTACCTGGGCAACATCGGCAACGATCCTGAAGTCATTCAGCAGGCAAGGGTGATGGTGCAGCAGTATATGCAGGACCCGGCGTCGGTCGATCCCACGCTGGCCGCCGCGGTGGTCTCGGTCGCGGCCCGTCACGGCGATGCCCAGCTCTACAGCCAGTACCGGGCGCAGATGGAGAAGGTGAAGTCACCCGGCCTGTACTACCGTTTCTTCTACGCCCTGTCGGAGTTCCCTGACCAGCCGCAGATCAAGGAAACTCTGGAGTCGACCCTGACCCCGGCGGTCCGCGGGCAGGACCTCTACATCCTGATCAGCTTGCTCTCCAATCCCAACAGCCAGAACGCGGCGTGGGACTTCATCAACAAGAACTTTGACCAGATCCAGAAGAAGACCGGCGGCGGGCTGGGCGGAGTCGGGGTCTTCCTCCACGGAGCGCAGAGCTTCTGCAGCGATCAGCGAGCCAACGATGTGAAGCAGTTCTTCGAGCAGCACTCCTTCCCCGGGACCGAGCGCAATCAGAAGGAAGCGATTGAGTCGATCAACAGCTGCGTTGGGCTGCGCGATCAGCAGCAGAGCAAGCTGGCCGCATGGCTGAAGCAGAACGGCACTGTCAACGCCGAGAACGGCGGCAAGACCGGCTCAGTTGGAGCAGCGCGCTAGGCTGGGCTAGGAGTCAGGACAGGAATTGGGCGTCCCTCGGGGCGCCCTTTTTCGTTGCCCGTGATTTGTCACCTGTGTTTAGTCGGGCAAACCTGTCATTGAGAGGAGCGGTAGGGCATAGATACTTTCACCGCAAGAGCGCGGAGAGTGTTCGGAAGAATTGCGCCGGGGTGGCGATTCGCAGACCAGCACGTTGCCCGACCGCGGGAGTGAAGTGCTTCGTGTTGTGGGTCAGCAGCCAATCGGGTCGGCTAGCCATGGCCGAGAGCAGGATGGGCACATCCGCGGCGTGGCGAATCAGGTGACGCTGCGACCGCACCAGGTCGGCAGGGGGATATCGCACCCGTTCAGGCTTGGTCAGCTTAATGAGGCGATGGTAATCGTCGATCAGTTGGCTGGCTTCCGAAGATGACAGCCGGCCCGCATGGAGCAGCAGATTCTCCTCCACCTCATCTCGTACTGCCTCCGCCAGCACCAGCTTGCAGACCCCGGCCGCGCAAAGTGACAGTGTCGCCTTGTCGAGACCCCAGGCCGACACAACTCCTCCGGTCAGGACATTCGAGTCCAGGAACAGCTGGAGCTTCCTGGGGGTTGTCACTTTTCGCGATTGCGACGGGACCGCCGAGGAAGGGCAGTCTTGCTTGCGTTTGGTGCGCCGTAGCGGCGTTGGAACACCTGCTCCCGAGCTTGCGGCAATGTCGCCAGTAGGGCGGAGGTGGTGACTCCGGCACCCGACAGGGCTGAGCTCACACGCTGGCAGAGATGCTCAAAGCGCTGGTGCTCCGGAAGGAGAATCAGACCGTCTCCCAGGCGCAACACGGCAAATGGGGCTCCGGTGCCCAGGCCAAGGTCCTCACGGAATTGCTTGGGGACGGTGAGTTGTCCCTTCTCGCCGATTTTCGTAGTGGTGAGGTATTCGAGTGCAGCGTTGCGTGTGGCCATACGATTACCTTTGGTAGGAATATCCTACCATGATTGCTCACTCATCGACGGGAGAGGTCGCGCGAAGCAACCGAGCATTCCCGCCGGCAGCAGAGGAGGGGCAGGGTCGTTCCGTTAACGCTCCACCTCGCGCGGGAAAAGGTAGTTCGCCAGCATGCGCTTCATCTCGGAGATCACCCGACCGCGCTCCTCGCGAGTTGGCTGCTCGTAGGCGTAAGCGATCAGGCGCTCGCCTGCCTCGCTCACGACGCGCAGCATCAAGTCGAGTTCCGGGGTGTTGGGAATCCCCAGTCGCTCCAGCATGAAGTTCTTCAGCAGCGCCGGCAATCCGACCTGGGGCGATGCCTCGCGCTCTTTGGTGGCCGCGCTGATGTAGCGGCCAAAGGAAATGGTGCGGAAGTCGGGATGCTCGTCGAGATACGCGACGTAGGCGTCCACCACACCATCCAGGAGTTTCGCCGGATCGAAGGTGCTGAGGTCGGCGAAGTCGCGCTCCAACGCCCTCATCACCGTGTCCTCCAGCGAGGCGCGAAACTGCTCGACGTGGCGCACCGCGATGGCATCGATGATGCTCTGCTTGTCAGGGAAAAAACGGTAGAGCGCGCCGATGGAGAGCCCGGCCTCGGTAGCAATGCGGGTGGTCGTCACGTCCTCGAGCGGCATCTGCTGCAGCAGGGAACTGGCCGCGTCGAGCACCCGCTGCACGGTGTGCTGGCTGCGGGACTGCACGGGCAGGCGACGGGGCGTCGCAGCTAGCTCACCCTCCGACTCTGGTGTATCGAGTTGATTCTTCAGGGGCATTTCCTTCCAGTGATCCGGTCAGCTGGGCCTCAATTGACATCATCCCACAAATGCTGTAAAAGCGAAAGAGAGTTCGCGTTCTTGTTCCAGAGCTGTTATGGGCAGGATAGGGGTCCTTCGACTCCTCGCTTTGCTCGTCGCTCAGGATGACAAGCGCGCTCATGACGAGGTCTTCGCCGCATGGCTGTGCCAGTTTCCCAGATGTGGACGGTTGCCACCTACGTCCTCAAACAGAAGGTCAAGGGCCGCAAGCGCTATCCGCTGGTGCTGATGCTGGAGCCGCTGTTCCGCTGCAACCTGGCGTGCGCCGGCTGCGGCAAGATCCAGTATCCCGCGCACGTGCTTAAGCAGAACCTGTCTCCCGAGGAATGCTTCCGCGCGGTCGACGAGTGTGGTGCACCCATGGTGTCCATCCCCGGCGGCGAGCCCCTGATGCACCCCCAGATCGCCGAGATCGTCGCAGGCCTGGTGGCGCGCAAGAAGTACATCTACCTGTGCACCAACGCGCTGCTGCTCAAAGAAAAGATCGATCTGTTCAAGCCCAGCAAGTATCTGACGTTCTCCGTCCACCTCGACGGCGAGCGCGAGAACCACGATTTCTCCGTCTGCCGCGAGGGCGGATACGAGATTGCCGTCGACGCCATGAGGGAAGCGCTGCGCCGCGGCTTCCGCGTCACCACCAACACCACGCTCTTCGACGGTGCTGACCCCAACAGCGTGCGCGCCTTCTTCGACGAGATGATGGAGCTGGGCGTCGAGGGCATGATGCTCTCGCCCGGCTACTCCTACGACAAGGCGCCCGACCAGAAGCATTTCCTGGGGCGCGCCCGCACCCGGCGGCTGTTCAACGCCATGCTCGCCAACCGCAGCAAGAAGTGGGTCTTCAACCAGTCGCCGCTGTTTCTGGAATTCCTCATGGGCAAGCGCGACTACCCGTGCACGCCGTGGGGCATGCCGACCTTCAACCTCTTTGGTTGGCAGAAGCCGTGTTACCTGTTGCAGGACGGCTACGCCGACACCTTCGACGAGCTGATGCGCGAGACCGAGTGGGCCAACTACGGCACCGAGTCGGGCAATCCCAAGTGCGCGAATTGCATGGTGCACAGCGGGTACGAAGCCTCGGCGGTGAACGACACCTTCGGCTCGCTCAGCGGATTTCTGGCAACAGTGCGCGCGACGTTCTCGACCAAATACAAGGATGACGAAGCGCTGGCCATGCTGAAGGAACACGTACGTCCGGTGCATGCTTACAATCCGCTGGTACAGATTGGTTCTCCGGCACGTGAGGAGACGCACGCCTGAGCCGGAAGATTCACCACTGAGGCACGGAGAACACGGAGCACAATTTTCTTCTTGATTTTCTCGGTGACCTCCGTGCCTCCGTGGCGAAAAGCGAAAAGCGAAAAGCGAAAGGCGAAGAGCGAAATCATGAGTGAACCGCAACGTAACTTGACCGCCGACGCACTCGAAGTAGCCCCCGGCGCGGCGCACGACAAAGTCGAAGGCTGGATTCCCGAGCTTGCCTCGGAGGCCGATCTTCGCGACGCGCTGGAGAAAGCCTTCGACTATCGCGGCGATGTAACCATCACCCGCAAGGATGGCTCACGCGTCGAGGGCTACATCTTCGATCGCCGCAATGGCGCGACACTGGAAGCTTCGCTCGTGCGCATCATCGTCCGCGACAGCGCGCAGAAGGTCCCCATCGCTTACTCCGACATCGCCGCCCTGGCCTTTACCGGACGCGACACCGCTGCCGGCAGAAGCTGGGTAGCCTGGGTCCGCAAGTACTGGGAGAAGAAGGCCGCCGGCGAGACCCACATCGCGCTGGAGCCGGAAGACCTCGAATAGGCTTTGCAGATGCAGTGGTCAAGGCGTACGAAAAAGCGTACGCTAACAATATGAACACCCTCAACGTCAGCGAAGCACGCGAGAAGCTGTACCGGCTTCTGGATGAAACCGCCGCCGCTCACGAACCAGTGCTCATCACCGGCCCGCGCGCTAACGGGGTTTTGGTCGGCGAGGAAGACTGGAACGCGATCCAGGAGACGCTTTATCTTCTTTCCGTCCCTGAAATGCGTGAATCGATACGGGAGGGACTCGCTACCCCGGTCGACGAGTGTGAGGAAGCACCCGGCTGGTGACGCCCTGGCGAGTGGTCTTCACCAAACACGCCCAGAAAGATGCCCGGCGTCTGGCCTCTTCCGGTCTTCAACCAAAAGCCGAGCAACTGCTCTCTCTACTGGCGGGCGATCCTTTTCAGAAGCCCCCTCCATTTGAGAAGCTCTTGGGCGACCTGAAAGGCGCATACTCCCGCCGCATCAACATCCAGCACAGGCTTGTCTATCAAGTTCTCGAAGAAGAACGTGTAGTGAAAGTGCTCCGCATGTGGACTCACTACGAATAGGCGGCCCTCCGTCGCTCATCAAATCTGCTGGCGACAAAAACCCATTCCATATACACTAGACCGCACTTCGACAAGTGGGGTCAGATCAACCAATGCAATCTCGCGCAACTTCGCCGACCAGCAACCGCCATGCCGTACCGCTTCGCCAAGTCTCCCGCATCACGGCGACCTTACTGCTGCTCTGTGTGGCCAGTGCAGCCGAACAGCCGGCCCAGGCCGGCCCCATGCCTGACGCGCCTTCCGCCAGCGCGCAGCAGCAGGCCCAGGCTGACGCCTCCAAGCCAAGTGACAAATCGCAGTCGGGGGGGCTCTCGGGGAGCTCGCTGCTGTTTCCCAACATTGCGACCCAATCGGGCTCGCTCACTCCGGGGCAGAAATTCGAACTGTTTGCGCTGAACAGCATTTCTCTCAGCGCCTTCATCGGCTCTGCCGCCAGTGCGGGCATAAACCAGGCTCTCGATTCGCCTGACGGTTATGGCCAGGGCGGTGAGGGCTACGGCAAGCGCTTCGGGGCGGCGATGGCGCGCAACGCGTCATCCCAGTTCTTTGGAACCTTCCTGCTGGCCTCCGCGCTACGCGAGGACCCCCGCTTCTTCGTGCGCGACGACCTCAACTTTGGCGGCTCCATCAAGTACTCGATTCAGCGCGTCTTTATTACCCGCAGCGATTCAGGCAACGACGTCGTCAACTGGTCGGGTCTGATCGCGCCGTTGATGTCCGAAGGTCTGGCTAACGTTTACTACCCCGACAACTATCGAACCGTGGGCAACACCTTCAGCCGCTATGGATACGATCTGGCCTGGATAGCGGGTGCCAATCTTCTGCGCCAATACTGGCCAAAGATCAACAAGAAGTTGAAGCTGGCGCCGCAGTCGTCCTCTGGCAGCGCCAAACCCTGACGGGCTGATGCCCTAGCGGTTCTCGCTGGTGTTCTTGGATTGCCGCTGCAGCAGGATCAGTGACCCGACCAGCACCAGCACCATCGCCGTCAGCAACCCCAGCTCCAGCATGGCATGGCGAAAAACCGCTTCCTCCGCCTGGGGAAGTTTGGGCACCTCCGCCGTTACCACCAGGATCCTGCGGATCACGGCGATCAAAGCGACCACCAGAAATGGCTCTGCGAGCAATCCATGCTCGCGAAACGAGACTTGCACCGTGTACAGCAACTCCACGATCAGCAGGATCAGCAGAATCTGGTCCAGCAGACCAATCACCTGCCCTTGCAGCTCGTTCCTGAACACCGCGGACACGAACGATCGTAGTGCCGTCCACAGAAGAGTGAGCGCGGCCATGGTGAGCAGCACGCCCAGGCCGATATAAACCACGTCTTCTACCAGGGACAATCCCTGGACCACAATGTTGCGTCCGGGCGAGGCGATCAAAGGCTGTTTCTGCATACACTGCTAGGATACTTCGGGCGGTCAAATCGGCGCTGAAAATCGGAGGAAGCATTTCCCGAAACTTGGTGCCGGGAACGCCCCGCGCCTGCCAAAAACCGACCGTCACAGCGCTTATCCGTTGAAATCGGTGTCAATCCGTGGTCGAATTGGCGAAGAACGAAACCGAAATCAACCGCGGATTTCACGGATGACGCGGATGGTTTTTCTCGTTCTTTTTGTAGCTTGATCCGCGAAGTCGGCGCGATGCGCGGTTGATTTGCCCATGGGGTTCAAGACACCAGAGGCCGGCCATTGTAAAATGCACGCCGGATTCGGCTTACCACGACGTTCTAGCCGGCATCGAATGACCATGGCCGCAGGTACGCGGCACGAGGAGAGAGAAAGATATGTTCAGCGCTCCCAGGATTCCAAACCACGCGACTCGAATCGCGCTGCTGGCGGGCTTACTCGCGATGTTGACCGCCCCCGTCTTTGCCCAAAAGGCGATCGAAACCATCGACGCCCAGGCCTATGGCACCAGCACGCAGCTGGGGAAAAATGCCACCGTCCGCCTTATCGTCTTCCAGTTCTCGACCCAGGCGGACACCGACACCCTGACGCAGGCGTTCAAGAAGGGTGGCAACGATGGTTTGCGCGACGCGCTCGCCAAGATGAAGTCCGTCGGCCGCATACAGACCCCGGGCACCGGCAAGGTCGGCTACGATCTGAGCTACATACGTCTAACCCCGACTTCCACCGGACGCAACATTCGCTTCATTACCAATCGCCAGATCAAGTTTCGGGAGGCCTACAATAACACGCGCTCTCAGGCCTATAACCTGACCGCCGGGGAAATCAACTTGGATGATCAGGACAAGTCGAAAAGCGCCGGTGTTCTGTATCCCGCAACCCAGATCACCATCAACAAGGACGGCCAGGTGGAGTTCAATCTGTTCAAGAATCCCTGGCGTCTGAACAACATCATCGACTGGAACGCGGGCAAGGAATAGCGCGGCGGGGTGTGAGCTAAGAGCTGACGGCTAAGAGCTAAGAGCTGACGGCTAAGAGCTAAGAGCTGACGGCTAAGAGCTAAGAGCTAAGAGCTAAGAGCTAAGAGCTAAGAGCTAAGAGCTAAGAGCTAAGAGCTAAGAGCTAAGAGCTAAGAGCTGCCTGCTGGCGGTTTCGATCTCCCGCACGATGGCTTCTGTTGCACCGGCCTGATCCGGCGCGTCCAGAATCGGCCGGCCGACGACCAGGTAGGTAGCTCCGGCGGCAATGGCATCTTGCGGAGTCACGACGCGCGCCTGGTCTCCGACAGCAGTGCCCGCCGGACGGACTCCCGGAGTCACGATGGCGAAGCCGTCGCCCAGTTCGCGGCGCAGCTCGCGGGCTTCCAGCGCCGAGGCAACCAGGCCTCCGCAGCCGGCATTGCGGGCCAGCGCTCCCAGACGCAGCACCTGGGTAGCGACGTTGCCGGAGATGCCCAGTTCCTGGAGGTCGGTGTCCGCCAGACTGGTGAGGACGGTGACCGCCAGCACCATTGGCCGGGCAGCGGACTGGGCCGCAGCCTCGGCAGCCGCCTTCAGCATCTTGCTGCCGCCGGAGGCGTGGACGGTCAGCAGGCTGACTCCCAGCTCGGAAGCTGCCTTGACGGCCCCGGCGACGGTGTTCGGGATGTCGTGGAACTTGAGGTCGAGAAAAACTTTGCGGCCGCTGGCGATAAGGTCGCGGACAATCTGCGGACCTTCGGCGGTGAACAGTTGTTTACCGACCTTATAAGTAGTTGCGGCTTCGCCGATGGATTGGACGATTCGGCGGGCTTGGGCGGCGCTGGCGACATCCAGCGCGACGATCAGCCGATCGCGTGGTGCGAGCATCGCAGTCTAGTGTAACAGTTGACCGCCACTGGCTTGAAGCGGGCAGAAAGCGAAAAGCGAAAATGAGCCTCAGCAGGCGGGCCTGAGAGACCCGCACTACCAAGATTCGTTATGTTGCTAAGACAGAATCACAGCGGGCCCAGACTTTGCGCTATCACGGGCGCCTCGAGTACTTCGAGACGTACGGGATGCGTGCCAATCTGGCTCATGCCCAGCATCTTGGCCGCGCCGTAGGACAGATCGATGATGCGGCTCTTGAGTATCGGTCCGCGATCGTTGATGCGGACGATAACCGAGCGGTCATTCTTCAGATCTGTGACCTTAACCCAGGAACCGAGGGGTAAAGTCCGGTGGGCAGCAGTCAATTGATACATGTCGTACGGTTCGCCGCTTGCAGTATTCTTATGCTGAAAGATGCGTCCGTACCACGAAGCCTTTCCGACCTGGAACTTGCTGGCCTTGATCGGCTGAATGGTTTCCTGAGTCTGTCTTGGGGCCCCTTGAAGCGAATCCGGTGTGCTATTACCGGGTGCCGCACCCAGCGCGGTGGTGAATACTACCGCCGCCGCAAACTGGCTGAGTACTCGTAACATTAAGCACCTCTCATCGTTTTAGTTGGTCCTCCCTGACATGTCCTGTAAGTCTACCCACCGGGAGAAACGAGAGTCAACCCTGGAGCATCACAAAATACTATAAGTGCTTATTTATCAATATAATAAAATTAACTTTTTCTTAGAGAAGTAGCCCAAAACTGGGCGCAGGTGAGCCATTCTCCCGTTTCGTGGCCGCCTCCTCGCTTGCCTCACGGGGACGTTTTTGCGGTACAGTCATTCCATGAAAGTGCCGCCAGTGGTGCTGAGCATCGCGGGATTTGACCCCTCCTCGGGCGCTGGCGTGACCGCCGACCTCAAAACCGCCTCCGCCAACGGCTGCTACGCCGTGACCTGCGTGACCGCCCTAACCGTCCAGTCGAGCCAGGGTGTGTTTGGCGTCCAGCCGGTTGAGCCCCAACTGGTTTCTCGGACGCTTAGGGCTCTGGCTGACGATCTGGAGATTGCAGCGGTCCGAATCGGCATGTTGGGTTCGGGAACTGTCGCCGCTGCCGTGGCCAATTTTCTGGAGGCCAACCAGCTGCCCAATGTGGTTCTAGATACGGTACTTAGATCGTCCTCGGGCGCCGAACTCCTGGATCAGGCCGGGGTTGACGTTCTCCGCCGCCGGCTCCTGCCGCTGGCCGACGTGATTACCCCTAATGTCGAGGAAGCGGCGGTGTTCGCAGGGACCCAACCTCCCGCGAGCGGTGCCTCCTGGGATGAGATTCTGCCGCAGATTCGGGCGACCGCGGGCAAACTGCACACCTTAGGCGCGCGAGGGGTGGTCATTACTGGAGGTCATTTGGCTTGGGCCAACGATTACCTGAGCTACTCGATGGACGGAGCGTTACAGGAAGAGGTCTTCCTAGGCCACCGCATCGGGTCGGGCTCGACCCACGGGACGGGCTGTGCCTTTGCCACAGCGCTGGCTTGCGAGCTCGCGCACGAAAAACGCCTGCCCGAGGCTGTTCGCGCCGCCAAGGATTACGTCCGGAAGGCAATTGCCGCGGCCTATCCATTAGGCAAGGGAACTGGGCCGCTCAATCATGAGGTGTGAGGGGGCTCTCGCGCTTCGCCATTCCCCTTGGCGGGATCTCAGATCGTCTTCTTCTTGAGCAGCACTCCCGCCAGCAGGGCGGCGATCCCACCTAGCAGCCACTCGATCCGCCAAAACTGGAGCACCTCGGGATTGAGCTGAGCTTCAGTCTTGTCGATCAAGCCCATGGCCGCCGCGATGAACAGGCAGGTAATGCCAGCCACAAAGAGCACCAGGCAGATGACGGACAAGCCTAAGCGCTCGCGGATGACCTCGGTGTCGATAGCATCCGCCAGACGTGGGCCCCGGACCGTGCCCGGCCGAGAATCGCGTTCTCGGCCGCACTCATGGCAGAAATGCGATCCGGCGGCATACTGGACTCCGCACTTCGAGCACAGGCTCTCCGCCAGGATCGGCTGTACCGCGCGCGCCGTCATTGGGTTCGCAGGACGCCAGTACTCCTGGCTGAGATTGTGCGCCGTCTCTGACATTGGTATCTCCAAACCAGGTAGTGGCAAGTGGGCAGCCAAAGCTGAGGCACCGGCAAGGCCCACGCGGCGTAATACTTAGCCTGTTTGCCGGCGGTTCGCGAAATAAGGGCGTCACGAAAGAATTACCGGCAATATGAAAAGAATCGCTGTTTAGACAAAGGCATCCCATAGATCGGTTAAACTGCTCATAACCTGCAAGTGATGAAACCTTACTCGCGAGTCATTTGCCTTCTCACCTTCTGCTGCTGCATCGCCGGCACCGTAGCCGTGTGCGCCGATACCGCCGCACCTGCCGGGGCGACTCCTGTTCCAACGCGATCGGACAATGACGCCGCCACTCGCAAAGGCTTCGACTACTTCTACAACCTGGAGTACGACAAGGCCATCCGCGAGTTTGAACCTGCGCAGCAGGCCCATCCCGACGATCCCTTCGCGGTGAACCACCTGCTGTCGGGGGTGATCTTCAAGGAGCTGCTGCGCATCGGAGCACTCGATACCGAGGCCTACGCCGGCGACACTTTTCTGGACAAGCGCGCTGCGCCGCTCGATCCCAAGGTCCGGGAGCGGGTCAAGCAGTTGACCGACCAGTCCCTCGCGCTGTCGCAGGCGCGGCTCGACAAAAACCCCAACGATGTGGACGCGCTCTACGCCCGCGGTATTACCCGCGGACTGCGCGCCACCTATATGGGAATCGCGGAGAAGACCTGGTTTGCTGCCCTGCGTAGCGCCCTGGCCGCGCGTCACGATCACGAGCGGGTGCTGGAACTCGATCCCAAGTATCTGGACGCCAAGGTTGTGGTCGGGACCCACCTATATATCGTGGGGAGCTTGAGCTGGCCGGCCAAGGTTGCAGCCTCGGTGGTGGGCATCAGCGGCAGCAAACAGAAAGGGCTGGACGATCTGCGCGAGGCAGTCGCCGGCGCGCACAGCGAGGTGGCCGACGATGCCAAGATCGTGCTGGCCTTGTTCCTGCGGCGGGAGCAGAAGTACGACGAAGCACTGAAGGTCGTTGCCAGTATGCAGGCCGCGTTCTCCCGCAACTTCCTGGTTGCCGCGGAGTACGCCCACCTGATGAACGCGGCCGGTCACGGCCAGGATGCGATCGCGGCCTATCGCAAAGTACTTGCGGGATGCCATAGCAATGCTTACAGCTATTGCCACATCGAAGTGCCGGCGTATGGCTTGGGCGAAGCCCTGCGCGGTCAGCACGAATTCGCCGATGCCGCCGAGGCTTATGACCTGGCTGCCAACAGCGGGAAAGACATTGAATTGCGGCAGAAGGCCACCCTGGCCGCGGGCCAAATGTACGACATGCTGGAGAAGCGTGACACCGCTCTGGAGAAGTATCGGGCAGTAATCGCAGAGAATTCCGGTTCCCCCTCGGCCGATCTGGCGCGGCGCTACATGAAGCAGGCGTACAAGAGCCCATAGGCAGGCGGTTCCCGATTCGGCGCGAAGGCTTGCGGCTCCGGGAACCTTTGCTTATGCTTTTCGTATCTCCTTTTGGGAGGCTGTATGTACTGCAACTACTGCGGAAAAGTGATTCAGGACGACGCCAACCTGTGCGCCTACTGCGGACGCCGCGTGGGTGCCGTGGCCGGCCGGCACAAGCTGATGCGCTCGCGCGCCGACCGCAAGATCGCCGGCGTCTGCGCCGGATTTGCCGAGTACTTCGACCTGGACGTGACCATCGTTCGCGTCGTATGGCTTATTGTTGCCCTGTTCGGTGGTGGCGGCGTGCTGGCCTACATCATCGCGTGGATCGTGATGCCGGAGGAGCCAGAGTACGTTACGGTGGCTCCGCCCGTCGTGCATACGCAGCCATATCAGGGCTCCTGATTGGCAAAGTTTGACCTGCAAAGGGGAGTCTCGCTCCCCTTTTGACTCATGCCCATGCTTCGCAGCGGCGACGCGCAACTGCTCTATGAAGTCGTGGGCAGCGGTCCTGACGTCGTCCTGCTGCATCCATTTCCTCTGAACCATCACTTCTGGACGCCGGTAACGGAACTCCTCAACACGCGCTATCGTGTACTCCTGCCGGACTTGCGCGCGCACGGCGATTCCGAGGCGGGCGAGGGCCCGGTGACCATGTCGAAGCTGGCGGACGATCTTGCCCGGCTTTGCCGCGAAGAACACATCACCAAGGCGACGTTTGTTGGGGTCTCGATCGGCGGGTATCTGCTGTTCGAATTCTGGAGGCGCTACCGCGATCATGTCGGGGCGCTGGTCCTGGCCAACACGCGACCGGGGGCGGAAACAACCGAGAGCAAAGCCGTGCGCCTGCAAGCCGCCGACAAAGTGCTGCAGGAGGGAACCGCCGGCTTCATCGAAGACATGTTGTCAAGATTGTTATCGCAAAGCACCCGGACGAATCGTCCTGACATCGTGCAAGCGGCGCGCAGAATGATGCAGAAAATGTCTCCAGACGACATTGCAGCGGTGCAGCGCGGCATGGCCGAGCGCCCGGATTCGGTTGCGACACTGGCCAGCATCAACGTCCCGACGGTCATCATCGCCGGGGAAGAGGACAGCATACCCCAGAGCGAGTTCGAACTCATGCGGCAGCAGATTGCGGGCAGCGGGTTACGGGTGATCTCCGACGCCGGGCACTACGCTGCGCTGGAGAAGCCCCAGGAATTTGGTGTGATGCTGCGCAAATTT
>Ga0265325_10002279_pt1 | contig 13012 bp, 11 predicted proteins | sample 41420metaG_FD_202090 | JGI IMG/M metagenome (GOLD analysis project Ga0265325, IMG submission 202090) | Rhizosphere microbial communities from Carex aquatilis grown in University of Washington, Seatle, WA, United States - 4-14-20 metaG | ecosystem: Host-associated > Plants > Roots > Rhizosphere...
GCGTCAGGTCGTCTTGTCCACGCTGCGGACGCAAAAGCGGGCCTTGCAATGAGCAATCGCCGCGGTTTCACCTTGCTTGAACTGTTGATCGGGCTGACCCTGCTTGGCTTCGTCATGACCTTGTTGTTTAGCGCGTTCCATCTGGCATCGCGCACCTGGGACGCCGTATCGATCCATTCGGAGAAGGTTGCCGACCGGCAGGTGGTGCTTTCCTACTTGCGGCGAATGGTCGAACAGATGCAGCCGATCCATTGGAAGAAGACCCCTGGTCTGCCGGTGGCCTTCGTCGGTCAGCCTGGCGGCATCCATTGCATAGCTGCCATTTCCGGTCAGATTGGCAGCGGCTTGCGCGCCGTCGAAATCGGCCTGGCGCCAAGCGACCAACAAGGGCAGATCGCTCTGGTGCTGAGGCAAGCGCCGCTTCGTTACGACGCGGAGGTCTTTGACGATGGCCTCGCAGCCGCCGAGGGCCAGACGCTGCTCAATGGACTGGACGCGGTCGAGTTCGCCTATTTTGGTGCCGCCACCGCCGAGGAGGCCTCGGATTGGCGAGACACCTGGGAAGATACCAAGAACCTGCCGAAGCTGGTACGCATCCGGCTCGGCTGGCACAGTGACGGCTGGTCGGAATTGATCATTCAGCCCATGGTTGGCAGTTCCGGTTGTCGCTGGGACGACATGAGCGGTCAATGCAAGTGATTGCCGCACCGCGTCGTTGCCGCCATGACTGCGACGGTGTCGCCTTGGTCATCGTCCTGTGGATGCTGGCCCTGCTCTCCATCATCGCCGGGAATCTTGTCTTCTCGACCCGGACCGACCTCTTGGTCGAAGGCAACTTCGCCGCGCAGGCAAAAGCCGAAGCGGCGGCCGACGCCGGCGTGGCCAAGGCCATCTACGAGATGAGCCAACCGCCCGCGGTTGACATCAAGACCTGGCGAGGCGACGGTGTCGTCCATCCATGGCAGTTCGCCGATTGCCTGGTGGAAATCACCATCATTGACGAATCGGGGCGCATAGACCTCAACGCCGCCTCGCCAGCGCTGCTGCAAGGCCTGTTTCGCTCGCTCGGGCGATCCGATGCCGACGCCGAAGCACTCGCGGACGCCATCGTGGACTGGCGCGATGCCGACGATTTGAAGAGCCCGCATGGTGCCGAAAATGAGGATTACGTCGCCGCGGGACGCAGCTACGGCCCTGCCAACGCACCGTTCGAGGCGGTCGAGGAATTGCGCCAGGTGCTCGGTATCGACGAACAACTTTTCCTCAGGGCCGAACCTCTGGTGACGGTCCATTCCCACCACGCCGGCGTCAATACTGCCGTAGCACCCCGTCAAGTCTTGCTGACCATCCCCGGCGCGACGCCCGAAATGGTCGATACATTCATCGTCCAGCGAACTGCCGCCCTGGCCGAACAAGCCCAGCCGCCGCTCTTCCCTCTCGCTCCGGAGCTCCAGTCTGGGGGCTTCGGCGCGATCGCCACTATCCTGGTAAGGGCGGAATTGGGCGATAATATGCGTTTTTTCCGAGAGGCCACGGTCAGGTTGGGCGGCAATTCGCCGCCTGTCATACTTGCCTGGCGAAAGCCGATGGTGCCGTCCGCAAACACGCCGCCGGTCGCCTCGGCGGAACTCCCCTGAACATGACATGATCCGTATCGGCACAAGATTCCCAACTCTCATCGTCTTAGGCAGCGCCAGCCGCCGCTTCTTCGCCTGGTGGCGTGAGGGGCTTGGCGGTCTGGTGCCCAACGCCATACAGTCGTGGTGGCAGGAAACGGATAACCTCATCCTCGTCGCCTTCGCCGACGGCCACCCCGTTTTCTCGCGTGCAGTTGGCACGAAGACGGAAAAGCTCGCGACGACTGGTAGCCAGTCGCGACCCGTTGGTACCGTCAAGGGGACGCGGTTCATGCTCGAAATCGCTCCGGACCACGTCTTGCAACGCAGCCTCTCGCTGCCCATGGCCCTGGAGGAAAACTTGCGCCAGGCCCTGACGTTTGAACTTGACCGCTACACGCCATTCAAGCCGGACCGCGCCTATTTCGATTTCCTGATCAGTGGCCGCGACCCGGTACGCAAGCAAATCACCGTCGAATTGGCGGTGGTGCCAAGAACGGTCGTCGATCAGGCTGTCGCCAGCGCTGCCGCGCTGGGCATCCACATCGGGGGTGCGGTGCTGGTCGACGACGTGTTGCGCCTCGGCAATGCTTGTCGCAATCTGCTGCCGGTCGGCGCCCGGACGTCACACGGTCTGCGCGGTCAGGTCGGCGTGCGCCTGGCTTTGCTGGCTGGCGGCATACTCCTGCTGGCTGCCATGCTGGCGATCCCGCTTTGGCAGAAGCGCGCTGCCGCCATCTCGCTGCTGGCGCCGCTCGCCGAGGCGAGAGCGGCTGCCGCAGAGACCGATGCGCTACGGGACAAATTGAAGCACCTTGTTGCCGATCACAATCTGCTGCCCGACAAGAAGTGGAATGGCCATTCCGTGGTGCGAGCGCTTGACGACTTGACCAAACGGCTCCCGGACGACACCTTCGTCATTCAATTCGAATTTGACGGCAATACGTTGCAAGTGCAGGGGGAATCCGCTTCGTCGGCAAAGCTGGTCGAGATACTCGAGGAATCGCCGTTGTTCAAGGATGTCAGCTTCAAGTCGCCGTTGGTCAAGATTCAAGGGACCGCAAACGACCGCTTCCACCTTGCCGCGACTCTTGAGGCAACGGAAAGGCTGGTCGCCGACGCAGAGCCCAAGGAAAGCAGACCGGCTGCGGAACTGGTCATGCCACCGCCGCCACCGTCAGCCAGTCAGCCGCCACCGCTACCAGCCTCTGCCAGCGTTGCCCCGCCGGCTGCCGGCAAGGCGCCGGCGACCAAGGCAGCGGGAGGAAAGCCGTGAAGCTACGCCTGACCCCGCTGCAACACCGCCTGGCGGCGCTCGGCATCTTGGTCCTGTTGCTGACGGCGATTGTCGCTGCCATTGCCTTGCCCACCTGGCGGCTGCACCACCATTACGACGAGGCGATCGAGGACTACTCCGACCGCCTGATCCGCTATCGCCGGGTGGCTGGCCAACGACCAGCGATCGAGGAGGGGCTGGCGGCGGCCGAGGGTGCTGAATTTCGCAAGTACTTCCTTAAGAGTGCGTCGGCAACCCTGGCGGCGGCGGAGTTGCAGGGCCTGGTGACGCGAATCGTCGAGGACCACAAAGGCCGGATCCTCAGCAGCCAGATCCTTCCCGCCAAGGATGAAGGCAAGAACAGCGGCCCGAACAAAGTGAGCATTTCCGTCACTCTTACGGCGTCAATCATTCCGCTGCAGATGATCCTGCACACGGTGGAGACCAACGAGCCTTACCTCTTCTTCGATCAGATCGTCGTTCGCTCCCCGCAAGGGCGAAGCTTCCGTCCCACACCCGGACAGAGTCCCGAGTTCAGCGTTCAGCTCACGCTGCATGGCTACCTGGCCACAGCGGGCGGAGGCTCCTGATGGCCATATTGTCGCCAAAACGAGTGGAATCGGCCCTCTGGCTCCTGGTCTATGCGGGTCTGGCGGTTGCGGTCGGCCTGGAAAGCGATTGGGGCAGGACTTGGCAATGGCCGCTGCCCGACACGTCCGTCGCCAGCCAGCCGCCGGCAAAGCCGGACCTCACGGAGCCCTACAAACTGCCGCCTGCCGACACTTTCCTGGAAACGGCCATGCGGCCGGTATTCGTCGTTACCCGACAACCACCACCTCCTCCGCCAGCGGTGGTCCCGGTGCAACTGATGAAGAAGGGTCAGTTTGTCCTGACCGGCGTGACGATGGTGCCATCCGGCAAGTTTGCCTTCCTGATCGAGAAGGCTGGCAACAAGAATCGCACGGTCACCGAGGGGCAGGACATCAACGGCATCAAGGTCAAGGAAATCACCGCCGAAACCGTCGTGCTCAGCCAGTACAATGATAGCGAAGTACTGACCTTGCGGGCCTCGAAGGGGCCAGCAGCGACCGCCGGCCAGGAGCCCCCGCCGGCCCAGGGCGCCGCGGGCCAGCCTGACGGCGATGCCCAACAAGCCCAACCCGGCGGCGCCAAGCCAGTACGTAGGCCAAATGGCGCTGCGCGACCTCCAGCTGCCGGCCCCAACAACCAGCCGTCTGACCAATAACCATTCGTCGGCGCAAGAAAGAAGGTATCGACATGAGGAAATTCCCCACTGGCTTAACCATCGGCAAGTCCGGTCTATCGCTGGCAATCGCGGCGTTGACCGGCTGTGCCAGCGTCGGGACGCCAGATATCGATGCGCCGCGCGACGTGAACACGGCCGCAGTATCGTCCGCTGGTGCCACTGCCGCCAGGAAGAACGCTGCCGAGACCGAGAGCAAGCCCAATCCGGTTCAGATCTACCATGGCACCGGTGTGATGGTGAACACGCCGAAACCGGAAGCGGCGCGCGGCGACGGCAATGTCTCACTCAATTTCGAGGCTGCCGACGTGCGCGATATCGCCAAGACCGTTTTGGCCGAAATCCTCAAGGAGAGCTATATCGTCGACCCCAAAGTCGGCGGCACCATCACCTTCCGCACCGTCAAGCCGTTGCCCCAGGATGCCCTACTGCCAACGCTGGAAACCGTTCTGCGCATGAACGGCATCATCCTGGTCAAGGAGAACGGCATCTACAAGATCATGCCGGCTGCCGGGGCCAAGGGGTCGCTATCGCCGCGTCTGGGCGGCGGCGCAGCCGGCTTCTCCGTCCAGATCGTGCCGCTAAAGTACGTCGGCTCGGTCGAGATGGCGAAGCTTCTCGAAGGCTTCTCCGCCGATCCGTCGGCCATCAAGGCTGACACATTGAGGAATCTGCTCATCCTGTCGGGGACCCAGAACGAGATCCAGCACATGCTCGACACCATCGACATGTTCGATGTCGACTGGCTGAAGGGCATGTCGATCGGCTTATTCACGCTGCAAAGCGCCGACGTCAAGACAGTGGATGCCGAATTCAGCAAGATCCTCGGCGACAAGAACGGCAATCCCCTGGCTGGCGCCGTTCGAGTCATTCCGATCGAGCGGCTCAATGCCTTCGTCATCGTCTCGCCGCAACCCTACTACCTGGAGCAGGCCAAGCTCTGGCTTGATCGCCTGGACCATACCGGCGGTACCGGTGGCATCCAACTCTTCGTTTATCACGTGCAGAACAGCAAGGCCGAGCATCTCGCCGAGCTCATGAACCAGGCGTTTGCCAAGTCGCCAACCGGCGCCCGGCCGGCGACCAATCCGTCGATCGCGCCGACACTGCAGCCGAGCCAGATTCAGTCGTCCACCGGCATGGGCGCTACCAACCGTCCGATTGCTGCTGTCAACGCAGCCGCGGCCAGCTCGACGCTGTCGATCACCGACGAAACCGGAACCAGCGAAGTGCGCATCGTCGCCGACAAGGAGACCAATACCCTGCTCATTCTGGCCAACAAGGCCGGCTATGACCGGATAGAGTCAGCGATCAAGCGTCTCGACGAAGCGCCGCGGCAGGTGTTGATCGAGGTGATGATCGTCGAAGTGACGTTGACGGATGAATTCCAGCTCGGTGTCGAGTGGACCTTCACGCACGGCAGCCAGATCAGCGGCAAACTCGATGTCGGCGGCGCCGGCATTGGCGCCTTGGCGCCCGGATTCTCGTTGCTGAATACGAAGGCCGGCGCCGTTCAGGCGGCGCTTAACATGCTGGCCACCAACGGCAAGGTGAATGTCTTGTCGTCACCGCACATCATGGTCGCCGACAACCAGACGGCAAAAATCCAGGTCGGCGACAGCATCCCGATCAACCAGACGACACTGAATAGTTCGACCAACTACACCTACCAGTCCACCACCTATCTCGACACCGGCGTCATCCTTTCCGTCACGCCCCGCATCAACGCCGGCGGCCTGGTCAATCTCGAGGTTGAACAGGAGTTCAGCGTTCCGGGAGCGTCGGCGAGCTCCGGCTCCGCGCCGCCGATCAGCAAGCGTTCGGCGAAGACCAAGATGACGGCACAGTCCGGCGAAACGATGGTGCTGGGCGGCATGATTTCGGAAAAATCGACCAACAACTCCTCCGGCCTTCCCTTCCTGTCGGCTATTCCAGTCCTCGGCGGCCTGTTTGGCACGACTGACCGCACGACAACCAAGACGGAACTTATCGTGCTGATCACGCCGCGCGTCGCCAACAATGCCACGCAAGCGAAGGCAATCTCCGATGAGTTGCGGCGCAAGATGGGCGAAGCCAAGGACCTGGCCGACTGCGGTACCGCCAATCTGGTCGGCTATACCGGTCGCGGTGGCCTCTTCTGCATGCAACCCGGGCGCTTCGACGGTGCCATCGACCGCACCAAGGAACTCGACGCCGATGGCAAGTCGCTGTACATCAAGGAATGGCCGTCCGTTGCGCCGGAGAACTTCTGGGTGCCCAAGCCACAATTCCAGAATCCAGCGCCAGCGGCAAAACCGATGATGTTGCCGTTGCCACTACCGTCCGATCCGGTGCCGACCGGTCAGCCGAAGTAGCTGCGGTACCAGGCGACGAAGCGGGCGATACCTTCGGCCAGCGGCGTCGTCGGCGCGAAGCCGGTCGCCTGCCGCAGCGCCGATATATCGGCATAGGTGGCCGGCACGTCGCCTGGCTGCATGGGCAGGAAACGGCGTATCGCCTTCTTGCCCAGCGCCGCCTCCAGAGTGTCGATGAACTGCATCAGTTCGACCGGTTCGTTGTTGCCGATGTTGTACAGCGCATGCGGCGGCACGCCGACCGGTGGCCGATCGAGCACCCGGACCACACCCTCGACGATGTCGTCGATATAGGTGAAATCGCGCCGCATCCGGCCCTGGTTGAAAACGTCGATCGGCCGTCCGCCGAGGATCGCCTGGGTGAAACTGAAATAGGCCATGTCAGGCCGACCCCAGGGACCATAGACAGTGAAAAAGCGCAGTCCCGTGCATGGCAGGGCGTAGAGATGACTGTAACTGTAGGCCATCAACTCGTTGGCCTTCTTGGTCGCGGCGTAGAGGCTGACCGGATGGTCGACGTTGTCGGTCTCGGCGAACGGCAGCTTCTGGTTGCCGCCATAGACGCTCGAACTCGAGGCATAGACCAGATGGCGCACGTCGGCCTGCCGGCAGCCTTCGAGGACATTGACGAAGCCAAGCAGGTTGCTGTCGGCGTAAGCCAGCGGATTTTGCAATGAATAGCGCACACCGGCCTGGGCCGCCAGATGGATGACCGCGTCGGGGCGGTCACCGGCGAACAGCCCGGCCATCGCCTGCCGGTCAGCGATATCGCTGCCGGCGAAGCGAAAGCCGGCGCTGGCCGACAAGCGCGCCAGGCGCGCCTGCTTCAGCGCCACGTCGTAGTAGTCGTTCAGGTTGTCGACGCCGACCACCTGGTCACCCCGTGCCAGCAGGCGCTCGGCGACGTGCATGCCGATAAATCCGGCGCAGCCGGTCAAGAGAATTTTCATGGTGAGCCCAGAATGGGTCCGGCAAGCGGCAGCCAAGGCGGAATCGCTATAATCCGCGGATTCCGTGATTCTACAGGCACCCTCCGGCCAGCGTCGATGCGCGTCCTTCTGGTCAAGACTTCCTCGCTCGGCGATGTGGTGCACAACCTGCCCGCCCTCAGTGATCTCGCCCGGCAGCACCCGCAGGCCAGGATCGACTGGGTGGTCGAGGAAGGTTTCGCCGACATACCGCGATTGCATCCGGCGATCGACCGCGTCATTCCGGTCGCCCTGCGCCGTTGGCGTCGACAGCTGTTCCGGCTCCAGACCTGGCGGCAGATGCGCCAGTTGCGCGACCAGTTGCGCCGCCAGCCCTACGATCTGGTCATCGACAGCCAGGGATTGCTCAAGAGTGCCGTCATCGCCGGTCAGGCCGCAATTGCGCAGCCCGACGCGCGCTGCGGCCTCGATGCCGCCTCGGCGCGCGAGGCTGTGGCCGCGCGCTTCTATCGCCAGCACTTCGCCGTGGCGCGCCAACTGCATGCGGTCGAACGCAATCGTTTGCTGGTCGCGGCAGCGGCCGGCTATGCCGTGAGCGGCGAACCCGACTACGGCATCGTGGCCGAATCCGTGGCTCTGCCCTGGCTGCCCAGCGGCGCCTATGCCGTGCTGCTCACCGCTACCAGCCGCGCCGACAAGGAGTGGCCGGAGCCCGACTGGCTCGCGCTGGCGTCGGCACTGCTGGCCACCGGTCTGCGGCTGGTGCTGCCGGCCGGTTCGCCCAGCGAACGCCTGCGCGCTGCCCGACTGGCATCGACGCTCGGCCGGGCCGTCGTCGCCCCACCGATGACCATTCGCCAACTCGCCGCGGTCATGGCTTCGGCCCGTCTGGTGGTCGGCGTCGACACCGGTCTGGTCCATCTGGCCGCCGCACTCGGCCGCCCGACGCTGGCGCTATTCTGCGGCTCTGATCCGCAATTGACCGGTGTGCGCGCCGGCATGCGCGCCGTGAACCTCGGCGGTCTCGGCCACCCGCCCAGCGCCGGCGACGCGGTCAAGACCGCCCTGCGCCTCCTCGACTCGTGAACCGCCTGCTCTATACGATCGCCACCGTCGCCCTGATTCCCTGGGCGATATTGCATCTGCTCTGGCGGGCACGACGACAACCGGAGTATCTCTGCCATTGGCGCGAGCGTTTCGGCTTTTTCGCCGCCATCGCCACCAAAGCGCCGTTGATCTGGATACACGCTGTTTCGGTCGGCGAGACCCGCGCCGCGCAGCCACTGGTCGCGGCCTTGCGCCAGAGCCATCCGCAGCACGGGATATTGCTCACCCAGATGACCCCGACCGGGCGCCAGACCGCCAGCGAACTGTTCGGTGCCTCGGTTAGCTGCGTCTATCTGCCCTACGACTTGCCATGGGCGGTAGAGCGCTTTCTGACGCATTTTCGTCCCGCTGTCGGCCTGATCGTCGAAACCGAAATCTGGCCCAACCTGATCGCTGCCGGCAAGCGCCGTGGCGTGCCAATGTTACTGGTCAATGCCCGCCTGTCCGAGCGTTCGGCGCGCCGCTATGCCAAGCTGGCGTCCCTGGTGCGGCGAGCCCTGGAGGACTTGGCGGCAATCGCCGCCCAGGGCGAGGACGACGCCCAGCGGCTGACCGCACTCGGTGCCCCGCAGGTCGACGTGCTCGGCAACATGAAGTTCGACGTGGCGCCGCCGGCAGCACAACAGGTGCTCGGCGCAGATTTCCGTCGCCGCATCGGCGAGCGCCCGGTGTTCGTCTGCGCCAGCACACGCGAAGGCGAAGAGGAAGTCATCCTCGATGCCTGGGTGCGCTTCGGCAATCCCGAGATCCTGCTTGTCATCGTGCCTCGGCACCCCCAGCGCTTCGCCGCCGTCGCAGCGCTGCTGTCACGGCTCTCCATCGCCTGGCAGCGGCGCAGTGACCAGGCGCCGGTCGCCGCAGCGACCCGCATCTGGCTGGGCGATAGTATGGGCGAGTTGTTCGCCTACTACGCCGCAGCCGATATTGCCTTCGTCGGTGGCACCCTGCTCGACTACGGCGGCCAGAACCTGATCGAGCCCTGCGCCCTGGGCAAGCCGGTGCTGATCGGTCCATCCACACACAATTTTGCCGATGCCTGCCGCGAAGCAGTGGCCATCGGCGCCGCCCGCTCGATCGGCAGTGCGGAAGAGCTGGTCAAGACGGCCTGTGCCCTCATGCTGTCGCCGCCGCAACGGCGGCAGATGGGCGAGATCGCCCTGCTATTTACCTCCCGCCATCGCGGTGCGACGGCAAAGACGCTGGCGTTGATCGAGCGTTTCCTCGCTCGGCCTTAGCCGTTGCGCTTCTTCGCCCGTGGATGGGCGGCATCGTAGACCTTGGCCAGATGCAGAAAGTCAAGATGGGTGTAGATCTGGGTGGTGGCAATGTTGGCGTGACCGAGCATTTCCTGCACGGCGCGCAGATCGCCTGACGACTGCAGGACGTGCGAGGCACACGAGTGGCGCAGCATGTGCGGATGCACATGAATGCCCAGGCCTTGATGCTTTGCCCACAGCGCCAGCCGGCGTTCAATGGTGCGCACGCCCAAACGTCGGCCGCCGCGACCGATGAACAGCGCCGGTTCGTCGTCCGCCGCCAGCTGCGGCCGCAGCGTCAGCCAGCTGTCCATGGCCACCAGCGCCGGACCGCCGACCGGCACGTTGCGCGTTTTCGCCCGCTTGCCGGTGACCGTGATACCGCCCTCGGCCAGATCCAAGGTCGCCGCCAGATCGAGGCCGGCGAGCTCCGACAGGCGCAACCCGGACGAATAGAACAATTCGAACATCGCCTTGTCGCGCGTCGCCAGGATGCCATCCGCCTCACCGGCGAGCAGCGCCTGCGCCTGGTCGGCGGAGAGCACCTTGGGCAGGTTGCGCGGCTGTCGCGGTGCCTTCAGGTTGTCGCAGGGATTACACGTGATTGCGCCGCGCCGCGCCAGCCAGCGATAATAGGAACGCCAGGCGGAGAGCAGACGAGAGAGCGATCTGGCGCCGAGCCCCTCGCCGTGCAACTGCATGGCGAAGCGGCGCAGCTGATGCGGTTCAAGCGCCGCCGGCGACAGCGCGCCGGCCAGTGCCGTCAACCGCGCCAGGTCGCGACGATAAGCGCTGACTGTGTGTTCGCTGGCGCGCCGCTGGTGGCGCAGATCGGCAAGAAAACTGTCGACCGAGTCGACGACCGGCATCAGCGACTCGTTCGGCAGAGCGCGGCGGCGGCCAGTTCGCCGATCTGGCGCAAGTAGAGCGTGCCCATCTCGCTGTAGAAGCGCTGCGCTTCTTCGCTGGCCAGCAGCATCAAACCGATGCACTCGCCGGCGGGCTGGCCGAGGCGGCGCAGCGGAATCTGGGCGACGGAACGGATGTGGCCGGCCTGCTCGCCCAGCCAGGCGACGGCCGCCTGTCCCTGTGCCGGTCCGCAATAGGGGTCAGTGCTGCCAGCGGCAAAGGCAATGATGCCGGCTTCGACGGCCGCGAACTCCAGCGAGTCGCCGCCGCCCAGTCCCCAAAGACGTATCGCCACGTGCGGGACGGCGAAATCCTCGCTCAGGTGATCGTAGAGGACACTGCAGGTCGCGGCACGATCGCTGGCGCCATGCAGATCCACCGACAGGCGGTGCACCTTGGCCGCAACGGCATCGTTGTCCTCGCCGAAGCGGATCAACTCGGCCAACTTGTTCTCGAGCTGGCGCACCTGGTCACGCAAATTGCCCAGTTGCCGCTCGGTGATCGAGATCGCCCGGCCACCGTGCGGGCTTGGAATGTGGATGCGGTTGAGCAGCTCCGCGTATTGGACGAAGAACTCGGGGTGATTCTTCAGGTAGGCAGCAACTTCGTTGGCGTCCATGTCAGCACTCAGCTCAGGTTCTCGGGAAGCTCTATTTGGCCGTCATAGACGACGACCGCAGGGCCAGTCATCAACACCGGTGCGTCGCTGCCGGCCCAGGCAACGGTCAACTCGCCACCGCGCATGGTCACCCGCACGGGAGAATCGAGCAAGCCGCGCCGGATGCCGGCGACGACGGCGGCGCAGGCACCAGTACCACAGGCCAGGGTCTCGCCGCTGCCGCGCTCGTAGACCCGCAAACGGATGGCATGGCGAGCGACGATCTGCATGAAGCCGGCGTTCACCCGCTGCGGAAAGCGCTGATGCGATTCGATCAACGGTCCGTCGCGATCGACCGGCGCCCGGTCGACGTCCTCAACCACCTGGACGGCATGCGGATTGCCCATCGACACAGCGGTGATCGCGAAACTGCGGTCGGCAACCGCCAGCGTCTGCACCAGTGCGGCGGAATCGCTGGCAAAGGGAATATCGGCGGGCGCGAAGCGCGGCCGGCCCATGTCGACACTCACCTGGCCATCGTCTTCGAGCCGCAGCGCGATGATGCCACCGGCGGTCTCGACGCGGATCTCGCGCTTGTTGGTCAGGCCGCAGCGAACAACGAAACGGACGAAACAACGGGCGCCATTGCCGCATTGTTCGACTTCGCTGCCGTCGGCGTTGAAGATGCGGTAGCGGAAATCGACGCCGGTGACGGTCGGCTTCTCGACCAGCAGAATCTGGTCGCAGCCGACGCCGAAGCGGCGGTCGGCAAGAAAGCGTGCCTGGGCCGCCGTCGGCACAAAGTTCTGGCCGATGGCGTCGAGGACAACGAAGTCGTTGCCCAATCCCTGCATCTTGGTGAAACGTATCATGGTCGGTCAATGGTAGCCTATCGCGTCCCGGCGGAAGGCCGGATAGACGGTCAATAGACCCCCTTTTCCCCCGGCGGCCGGGTCTTGAACCGCCGATGCAGCCAGAAGTACTGCTCGGGCATCTTGAGGATTTCGCCTTCCAGATAGGCGTTCATCTGCCGCGTGTCGCCCTCGATCGAAGCGCCCGGAAAGTCCTCCCAGGCCGGTCCGATTTCGATACGGTAGCCGTCGGGATCCATGTGCGAGATGACCGGGACGACCACTGCGCCGGCCAGACGGGCCAGGCGTGACAAGCCGGTGATGGTGGCGGCGGGATAGCCGAAGAAGGGCACGAAGATGGTATCGCGTTCGCCGAAGTCCATGTCCGGCAGGTAGAAGAAGGGCATGCCGGCCTTCATGGCCTTGAGGCCCTTGCGCGTGCTTTCCTGGCGCGACAGCATCAGCGATCTGCCAAAGCGGGCGCGGCCCTTGTACAGCGCGGCATTGAACATCAGGTTCTTCTGGTTGGCGTAGATGCCGGACATGTCGTAGTCCATGCTCATGCGCGTCCAGGCCATGTCGAGACCGACGAAATGCGGCACCAGCAGGATCACCGGTCGTTTGCCGTAGAGGGCATCGAGGTGCTCCTTGCCGGTCAGTTGGCCGAGCTTGCGAATGCGCGCCGCCGAGGCCCACCAGAGCAGGCCGCGCTCGAGAAAGCTGCGACCGAAAGCCTCGAAGTGCCGGCGCGCCAGGACCAGGCGTTCGGCTTCCGTCATGGCCGGGAAACAGAGGCGAAGGTTGGTCAGGGCAATGTGCCGGCGACGCTTGCCGAAGCGGAACAGCAGCCGC
>Ga0265325_10002280_pt1 | contig 13008 bp, 15 predicted proteins | sample 41420metaG_FD_202090 | JGI IMG/M metagenome (GOLD analysis project Ga0265325, IMG submission 202090) | Rhizosphere microbial communities from Carex aquatilis grown in University of Washington, Seatle, WA, United States - 4-14-20 metaG | ecosystem: Host-associated > Plants > Roots > Rhizosphere...
AGGGTATCGGCTCCGGCGGCGATGGCGCGCCTGGCGGTCTCGGGGGTGATGCCGCCATCGACTTCCAGTGCGATGGCGCGCCCGGTGGCGTCGATGCGCTTGCGCGCCGCCTCGATCTTCTTCAACTGGCTTTCGATGAAGCTCTGGCCGCCGAAACCGGGATTGACGCTCATGATGAGAATGAGATCGACCAGGTCGAGCACATTGTCGATGGCGTCGATCGGCGTGCCGGGATTGAGCACGATGCCGGGCTTCTTGCCCAGGCTGCGGATCAGCTGCAGCGTGCGGTGGATGTGGGGACCCGCCTCGGGATGGACGGTGATGCCATCGGCGCCCGCCTCCGCAAACGCCGCGATGAACGGATCGACCGGGGAAATCATCAGATGCACGTCGAGCGGCTTTTTGGCGTGGGGCCGCAGCGCCTTCACCACCATGGGGCCGATGGTGAGATTGGGCACGAAATGGCCGTCCATCACATCGACATGGATGAGATCGGCGCCGGCAGCCTCGACCGCCTCGATTTCGGCGCCAAGCCTTGAGAAGTCGGCGGACAGGATCGACGGGGCGATTCGGACAGTACGGGTCATTGCGGCTCCGGGAGCATCGGCCAGGAAAAGTGTAAAGCGTTGATACGCTGACGCTATCAACTCCGTCCGGCCGTGCGACCCAAAATAAAACTCAGGGTGCGGCCCGCAAGGGCCGAGCCCTAAGTGCCGGATTCGGATACCGTCTGCAAGGCAGGGACATCGGCCGGCTGCAGCGCTCGCGGATCGCGCATCCGGGCCAGGATCAGCACCAGAACCGGCAGCCAGATGACCCGCGACTGATAGCGGTCATGGGGTTCGGCGAAGGTTCCGCAGATGATGGCGTTGCCGATCAGCGCCAGCAGCACCAGGCCGGGCAATGTCGCGTCGCTCCAGCGGCGGCGCAGGCCGGCGTGATGCAGCAGCAGCATCAGGCCCAGGATCGCCAGCACCCCCACCGGGACATGGATGAGGTTGAGGGCCTTGAAGCGCAGCTGGCCGCGCTGCTGGCGCGCCGACAGATAGGCGTGCATCTGACCCGGGATCAGGCGCTGCAGGCTGGTCTCGATCACCGACATCTGGGGCTCGATGCCGTCGCCGGTGCGGAAGATGAGGAATTGCAGTGCCGAATCATAGATCGCGGCCCGCAGATGCATGACGGGATAGCGTTTGAGGCTGTCCAGGATGATGCGGGCGTCCTCCGCCTGCTGCGCCGGGTTGGCAAAGCCGCCCAGGGCGCGAAAGCCGCTGTCGGGCGTCCACAGCCAGGCGTCGACGCGGGTCTTCAGCCGGTGGCGGTATTCGCACAGCCGGTAGCCGGATTGCGGACAGGTATCGTCCAGCAGCCGCTTGACGATGCCGTCCTGCATAATGCGGGCGAACACGAACACGGGACCGGAGCGGCTGATGAACAGACTGCGCGCATAGCCGTAATTCGCCGCCAGGATGATGGCGATGGCAAGCAACAGGCTGCAGGATGCCAGCGCGAGCTTTGGCCGCGGCAGTCGCAGGCCTGCCGCCAGCGCGCCCTCTTGTTTTGGCGCATCCGCGCCAAGGGCGCGAAAAAGACGGAGGGGGAGGTACAGCAGCGCTGCCGCGATCAGAAGCCCGCCCATCAGTCCCAGATGCGAGGGATGGCTGGCGGTCGCCAGCACGGTGATGGCGAACACCATGCCGCGCCGCGCCGCGCTCATGCAATCGGCGCGGAACAGCAGCAGATAAGCGCCCAGCACCAGCAGCGGGGTCATGCAGTCCGGCTCGAGCTGTCCGGTGTACCAGCCGATGCCGGTGGCCAGCATCAGCGCGGCGCCGATCCCGGCAAGGCCCCACAGGGTCAGGCCGGGAATTTCCGCCCGCGCCATCTCGGTGACGATGAAGGCGGTCATCGCCGCCTGCAGCACCGCGATCGGCCACAGGCTGAATTTCGCGCCGGTGGCGAACAGCAGCAGCGAATAGACCGGCGAGCGCTCGACCAGGAACACCCCGCCCAGGCCTTCGGCGAGATAGCCGGCGGTGTCGTAGAAAAACAGCGGCAGGCCGTTCCACCACGCCACGGCAAGGAACATCGCGCTCAGCAGCGCCACGCCGGCCAATGGCACGGCGACGCCGGTCAGCCGCAAACGCGGCAGCCCCCGAACGGCAACATCTGACAGAACTTCGCCCACCGACCCCACCGCCCGACTTTGCCGCAAGACGCGGCGCAAAGCGATAGCTGCCTTGCGCGCAGGGCCGCCAAAATCCCCGCGCCCCGCGGTTGACTATGGGGTCCGCCCCCCTAAACTCCGGCCTCGCTTCGTACCCCTTCCCCCGAAAGGCTTTGATGGCCGCCCCACATCCGACAGGCCCGCAAAAACCCGCCAGCCTGCAGCGCCCGCTGTCTCCCCACCTCACCATCTACCGCTGGGCGCCCACCATGATCGTCTCGATCGCCCACCGGATCACCGGCGTCGCGCTGGGGGCTGGGGCGCTGGTGCTGGCTTGGTGGCTGGTGGCGATCTCCAACGGCCCGGAAGGGTATCAGAGCTTCTATGCCACCGTCGCCACGCCCCTGGGGCTCATCGTGCTGTTCGGCTTCACCTGGTCGCTATGCTTCCACATGCTCAATGGCATCCGCCATCTCGCCTGGGACCTCGGCTATGGCTTCGGCAAGTCGGTGGCCGGGCAGAGCGCCGTGCTGGTCATCGCCCTGTCCCTGATTCTGTCGGCAGCGGCCTTCGCCTTTGTCTGGACCGGGCATGCGGGGTATCTGTCGTGAGGGAGCATCGGCAATGAGTTCGTTGCAAACCCCGCTGCACCGGGTCCAGGGCCTGGGCGCCTCCCATTCCGGCACCGGCCATTTCTGGCGCCAGCGGGTGACGGCGGTGGCGCTGGTGCCGCTGGGCCTGTGGTTCGCCTATGTCGTGCTGGGTCTTGCCGGCACGACGGAAGTGGCGGCGGTAAGTTTCCTTGCCCACCCCTGGAACGCACTGCTGATGGCAGCCTTCGTCGTCACCCTGCTCTATCACCTGACGCTCGGCCTGCAGGTGGTGATCGATGACTATGTCCACACCCCCGGTGCCAAGATCGTGCTGCTGCTGCTGGTGCGCTTTGCCGTCATCGCCACCGGTTCGATTTGCCTGTTCGCCCTCATCCGCATCGCCTCGCTCTAGGACCCTTCATGCCCGCCTATGCAATCGTCGATCACACATTCGATGTCGTCGTGGTGGGCGCGGGCGGGGCGGGGCTGCGCGCCACCCTGGAATGCGCCGCCCGCGGCCTCAAGACCGCCTGTATCACCAAGGTGTTTCCCACCCGCAGCCACACGGTGGCGGCCCAGGGTGGCGTCGCCGCCTCGCTTGGCAACATGGGCGAGGACAATTGGCGCTGGCACATGTACGACACCGTCAAGGGCTCGGACTGGCTGGGCGACCAGGATTCCATTGAATATCTCTGCCGCAATGCGCCGGAGGCGGTTTACGAGCTGGAGCATTTCGGCATGCCCTTTTCGCGCACCGAGGACGGGAAAATCTACCAGCGCGCCTTTGGCGGCATGACCAGCAATTTCGGCCAGGGCATCGTGCAGCGCACCTGCGCCGCCGCCGACCGCACCGGCCATGCCATGCTGCACACCTTGTACGGCCAGTGCGTGCGGCATGAAGTCAATTTCTTCATCGAGTATTTCGCTCTCGACCTCATCATGGATGACGGCGCCTGCCGTGGCGTGATGGCCTGGTGCCTGGACGACGGCACCATCCACCGCTTCCGGGCCCATAAAGTGATCCTGGCCACCGGCGGCTATGGCCGCGCCTACATGACCTGCACCGGCGCCCATACCCAGACCGGCGACGGCAATGCCATGGTCCTGCGCGCCGGCCTGCCGCTGCAGGACATGGAGTTCGTGCAGTTCCATCCCACCGGCATTTTCGGCGCGGGCGTGCTCATCACCGAAGGCGTGCGCGGCGAAGGCGGCTATCTGACCAATTCGGAAGGCGAGCGCTTCATGGAGCGCTATGCGCCCAACGCCAAGGACCTTGCCTCCCGCGACGTGGTTTCCCGCGCCATGACCATCGAGATCCGCGAAGGCCGCGGCGTGGGGCCGAACAAGGACCATATCCACCTGCATCTGTCGCATCTCGATCCCAAGATCATCCATGAGCGGCTGCCGGGCATTTCGGAATCGGCGCGCATCTTCGCGGGTGTGGACGTGACCAAGGAGCCGATCCCGGTGCTGCCGACGGTGCACTACAACATGGGCGGCATCCCTTGCGCCTATACCGGCGAGGCACTGACGCTTTCAGGCGGCAATCCCGACACCGTGGTGCATGGCCTGATGGCGGTGGGCGAAGCGGCCTGCGTATCCGTACACGGAGCAAACCGCCTCGGCTCCAACTCGCTGATCGATCTGGTGGTGTTCGGCAAGGCGGCGGGGATGGAGGCGGCCAAGTCGCTGGAAGGCATCAGCGGCCATCAGGAACTGCCGAAGGATGCCGGCGAGGCGTCGCTCGCCCGGCTGGACAAATACCGCCATGCCCGTGGCAACACCCCCACCGCGGTGATGCGCAACACCATGCAACGCGCGATGCAGGAAGATGCCGCGGTGTTCCGCACCGGCGAGTCGCTGGCCAGCGGCCAGACGCGCATCCACGATCTCTATGGCACCCTGGGCGACATCCGGCTCAGCGATTCCTCCATGATCTGGAACACCGACCTGGTGGAGACGCTGGAATATGTGAACCTCATCCAGCAGGCGATCGTCACCATCGCGGGCGCGGTCAACCGCACCGAAAGCCGCGGCGCCCATGCCCGCGAGGATTACGCCAGCCGCGACGACCAGAACTGGATGAAGCACACTCTGGCCTGGCTCGATCCCGACAACGGCGCGGTGAAGATCGACTATCGCCCGGTGCATACCTACACCCTCACCAACGATGTCGAATACATCCCGCCCAAGGCGCGGACCTACTGAGGCGGACATCGCGGCAATCCGGCTGGCAACTTCCACCAGCCTGCCGCGTTACATTGGCGATTGATTGCATCCATTTGAGGTCCGCCATGACCGCCAAGGCTTTATTCGCCGCGCTCTTTTTCTTCGCATCCGCAACCGCCTGCTTCGCCCAGGCCTCCCCCGCCAAATCCAGCACCGTCACCGCACCGATGCCGGCGCCGAGCGACCGGGCGCGGCAATGGCTGACCCTGGTCGATGACGCCAACTACAGCCAGAGCTGGAACGAGGCGGGCGCCGGCTTCAAGGCGCACAACTCCTCGGCCGCCTGGGCCAAACAGGAGGCGGCCGAGCGCGAGCCGCTGGGCGCGGTGGTGAGCCGCGATCTGAAGGACGTCAATATGAGCCATCCCCAGACCGCGGTGGTGCGTTATGATTCGTCCTTCGCCCACAAGACCGGGGCGGTGGAAACCGTCACCCTCGCCTTCGAAAAAGGTGGCTGGTCGGTGACGGGCTACAGCGTCAAGTAAAAGCCGTTATCGATGGTTAGTTTACTGCGGTGGAGCGTCGCAATCCCGCCTTATTCCATTCAGGCGGCGTTCATTCCTGCGCCGCGAGAGTTCAGACGGGACAGTGGAGCCCGAACCAAAGGGAGATTTGCATGAGCTTGAAGAAATTGCTGCTGACGGCGGCGCTCAGTCTGAGCGCGGGCGCGGCATCGGCCCAGCCGGCCTGGGTGCCGCCGGGCAACGACCCGAACGGCTATTACAGCATGGGCGATCACAACGGCTATTACGACCAGGACGGCCACTATCGCCATATCCGCGCCGGCCGCGACGATTACGGTCCGCCGCCACCGCCTCCGCCGCCGCCCGCCTATTACCAGGAAGGCCGCTATGAGGCCGACTGCCATCGCGGCAACGCCGCCACCGGCACCATCTTCGGCGCCCTGGCGGGCGGGCTGATCGGCGGCGGCCTCAGCCATGGCAATGGCGGCGCCGTGGTCGGCGGCGCCATCCTGGGCGGGTTGCTCGGCAACACCATCAGCCGCGACATCGATTGCGACGACCAGCCGGTGGCGTTCCGCGTCTATGCCGACGGCCTCAACGGCCCCATCGGCGTGCGCAGCGAATGGCATCACGGCCGGGCTTATGGCTATTTCACCCCGACGCGGGAATTCCGCCGCGGCGGCCAGGTCTGCCGCGAATTCACCGAGACGTCCTGGCGCGGCGACCGCAACTTCACCCGTACCGGCGTCGCCTGCCACGATGTGGGCGGCAACTGGCGCTTCGATTGAAGACCGTAAAAGCTGACCCGCAATGACAGGACTCCGGCGGAACTTTTTGTTCCGCCGGAGGTTTTTCTCGTAAGCTCGCATTTTGCAGCATGGTGCCCGGCACCAGGCATTTGAAAAGGAGATTTCAATGGCAAAGACAATCGCCCTCGCCGCCGCCCTCATCTTCGGCATGACCACCGGCGGCGCGCTGGCCGACGAATGCAGCGGCCGTGACCATACCGGCGGGACCATCCTGGGCGGCGTGCTCGGCGGGGTGCTGGGCGGCGCGGTGAGCCATGGCAATGGCGGCGCCGTGGTGGGCGGCGCGATCCTGGGCGGCCTGGCGGGCAATGCGATCGCCCGCGACATGGATTGCAGCGACCGTCCCTATGCGGCGCGTTCCTATCACGACAGTTTCACCGGCCCGGTGGGCCGCCGCCGGGAATGGAGCAACGGTCCCGATCACGGCTATGTCGTCACCGACCGGGAATATTGGCGGCGCGGGCGCCTGTGCCGGGACTTTACCCAGGTGGTCTACCGCCATGGCCGCGAATATGACCGTTCCGGCACGGCCTGCAGGCGGCGGGATGGAGATTGGGAATTCGTGTAAATCCGCCCCGACCGTCCGTTAAAGTACGCAGTTTTCGGGCTTTGCAGCGGAATTTTTTCGTAAACGAAAGGTTTGGCTAACCAATCCCCCTGTAAACTTTGCCCGCTATCGAGGCATTGGCGGGCATGGCGGATTCCTGGACAATCAGCGTCAGCGGACGGGTTTACGGCCCCTATAGCCTGGCCCAGATGCAGAGCTTTCATGCCGAAGGCCGGCTGGCGGATCATTCCATGATCGCCCGGGCCGGAGAAGACCAGTTTCATGCCGCCCGCGAGGACACCCATCTGGCAGCGCTGTTCAGCGCACCGGCGGCCCCCGCCGCGGCCGCGCCCGTAGAGACGCCCAAATTCGGCCGCGGCCAGGCTTCGGACAGCGACCAGCCATCACATTTCGTCATCGTCGCCGAAATGAAATCGCGCTCGATCTCCGGCCTGGAGGAAGAGATTTTCAGCCTCGGCACGGCGCAGCGCTTCATGCCCCAGGCCTGGGTGCTGGTGAGCGACGCCTCGATCAACGCCATCCGCAACGCCCTGGTGCAGAAGCTGGGCAAGCTCGATACGCTTTTCGTCGCCGACGCCTCGCACGACAAGGCCTGCTGGTTCAATTTCGGTCTGGAAAGCGATGTGCGGGTGCGCGCCCTGTGGCAGCGCGCGCCGGAGCCACAGGCAAAACGGGCCTAGGAAACAGATCGCAGCCCTCGGGCGAAGCGCCGCCCGTTCGCGACATAGATGTCGGCGGAAAGACCGATCCCCGCGATTTCCTCCGGCGTCAGGCGGCGCATCGCCCTGGCGGGCGACCCCAGGATCAGCATTCCCTCCTCGAACGTCTTGCCTCCCGTGACCATCGCGCCCGCCCCGACCAGCGAATTGGCGGGGATATGGGCGCGGTCGAGCAGCACCGAGCCCATGCCGATCAACGCATTGTCGCCCACCGTCGCCGAATGCAGGATGACGCGGTGGCCGATGGTGACGCCGGTCCCGATGGTGACCGGCAATCCCATATCGGTATGGATAACGCTGAGGTCCTGCACATTGGAATTCTCGCCCAGGGTGATCCAGTCATTGTCGCCACGCAGCACCGCGCCGAACCAGACGCTGGCGCCTTTGCGCACCCGCACCTTGCCCAGCAGCACCGCGTCCGGCGCCACCCAGCAATCCTTGTCCAGTTCCGGCGCCACGCCATCGAGCGCGTAAATCGGCATCAGTTTACCCTTTCGCGGATATTTCACACTCTTATCCACAAAAACCGCTACCCTCAAATCGGGCGGTACGATTCGCCCTTGGGGGTTTGACGGGGCACGATCTGTCTCTTCAAAAGAGCTTCGAAAGAGGTTTCGAAAAGAGTGCACCAAGCACTTTGCCTGCAGCCTTCGGGTACGGGCCGGTCCGCCGGAAGACCCCCTTCACCAGCACATCATTCTCACACCTGTCGGGAGTATCCATGGCCAAACGCTCTTTGCGTTCGAAGTCGCGTGATTCCGCTTATCTCCAGGAGAATGTCCATCCGCTCTTTCCCGCGCGTGCCAGCTGGTCGCCGCATGACGCCCAATTCCGCGACCGCAAATACGTAAAGAACATCCGGGCGATGAGCCCGGTCCAGCAGCAATTGATGGATGCGATCGACGCCCAGAGCGTGGTGCTGGCGCTGGGTCCAGCCGGCACTGGCAAGACCTATCTTGCCATCGCCAAGGCGGTGGAGGCGCTGGAATCCGGCAAGGTCGGGCGCATCGTGCTGTCGCGCCCGGCGGTGGAGGCCGGCGAGTCCCTGGGATTCCTGCCCGGCGATCTCAACGAGAAGCTCGCGCCCTATCTGCGTCCGCTCTATGACGCGCTGAGCGAAAGACTGGGCAACAAGCGGCTCAAGACCATGCTGGCCGAAGGCACCATCGAGATCGCGCCCGTCGCCTATATGCGCGGCCGCACCTTGAGCGAATGTTTCATCGTCATCGACGAGGCGCAGAACTGCACCTATGGCCAGCTCAAGATGCTGCTGACCCGGCTGGGCTGGCGCTCGACCATGGTGCTGACCGGCGATCCCGACCAGACCGACCTGCTGCCCGGTGTCTCCGGGCTTGGCGAAATCGCCGCAAGGTTGGAACGCCTGGCGGAGATTCCGGTGGTGCGGCTGGGCGAAGGCGACATCGTGCGCCATCCCCTGGTCGCCTCGATGCTGACGGTGCTGTAGCGGTCAAGTCGCGCCTCAGCCTTAAACTTCCGAAGTGCGCACGGCGTTTCTTCCCGTGAGCCGGAAAAGCAAAAGGTCCGGTGGACCTTTTGCCCGGCGAACGCCGGCGTAGCGGCCAGAGGGGGTAAAAAAACTACCGCGCCAATCCCTGCGCGGAATGCAGCACATGGCTCCACAGTCCCAGCTGGATCGCCAGGATCCCCAGGGTGAAAGCCCAGTAGCCGGTGACGGCGACGGCGACGCCATAAGCCAGGCGCGAGCATTTCTTGGCGCGGAAGCTCTTGGTCGAATTCTCCAGCAGCACGCTGGGTCCGGCCAGGATCATCACGACATAATGCGCCACAGCCTTGCGGTCCTTCTTGCGCACCAGCAGCCGGTACAGATTGGCGGCAATTCCCGACAGGGCCAGACCGCCCGTGGTCGCGAACAGCAATATCATCAGGTCCTTCATCGCACTGTCCCGAAATGAGGCGAATTGGCGTCTCAGGGATGCGCGTCGCAAGAACCGGGCCCCGGAATCAGGGTAAAAAGCTGCTTCGGGGCGGGACGAAATGCCCGACAGCGAGGGCAATGCCATGAAGCCGGAGCGGCACAATGTCATCCGCCAGCATTCCGGCTGGCTGATCCCGCTGGGCTTTGCCCTGGCGATCCTGGCGCTGTCGGCCCTGTTCCTGGCCTGGTATCTGCGTCCCGGTCCGCAACCCGGCGCCCTCACCGCAAGCGACGCCCCGGTGGCGCTGTCGGTCCGCGGCCTTCGCCTTGCCGTGCCCGCCAACTACATCACGAGCGCCGCGTCGCGCTCCGGCGGACCCCAGGATACGCTGGCGCTGGCGGCGCTGCTCCCCGACATGCGGGGCTATTCCGAGGGCGAGGCGCGGCTGTTCGCGGGCAATGCACCGGACTCTGCCGTCGTCCGCCTGCTGTTCAAGGGCGATCCCAACAGCATAGATGCGGCCCAGCGGCTGGCGCGCATCTATCTTCCCTATGTTGCCGATCCGGCGGGCGGCCCAGGGCCGTTCGGTCTCACCCGGTATGATTTCAGGCCCGACAGCGTCTATGGCCGCGACGAGCTGTTCGCGGGAATGGGCGCCGCCGGACTGGTGCTCATTCTCTGCGAGCGCGGCGAGACGGCACTGCCCAGTCCCAATTGCCTCGGCTCGGCCACGCCGCCGGCGTCAAATCTGGGCCTGTCCTTTCGCTTCAAGCGCGCCTGGCTGCCGCAATGGCGCCAGATCGCTTCGGGCGTTGACGGCCTGGTGGCGCGATTTGAGAAACCCTAGCTGCGATACAAGTCCTTGACGCTGCGGCGGCGGGGAAACAGGCTCCACAGCGCCACCGTCAGGGCCGGGAAGAACAGAAGGGCGGCGCCGAACGCCTCGGCCGCGGCAAAGGGATTTTCGATCCCGCTGCCGCCGGGCAATTGCAGGGGCAGCGCCGCCAGGCTGAGGCCGGCGAGCAGCAATCCGGCGCCCTCTTCTTCAAGGGCCAGACGCCAGGCCGGCCCGCCCTGCTCCGGCCGCCCGCGGGTGCCGGCCGCCAGCAGCAGCGCCGGCAGCGCGAAGAACGCCAGGGCATCGTCCAGTCCGAGCAGCCACAACAGCGCGGCGCACAGCGCCGCCGCAACCCCACTGCGCCAGTCGCGGGCCAGCAGGAACGCGGCGGCCGCAATCACCACGATGCCCGGGTAATAGGGCGGCAGCGGCGGCGCCACCTCGAACCAGCCCAGTGCCGCCAGCACCAGGGCGATGCCGGACAGAGCCATCGCCCAACGCGGCACCGCGATGTGGCTGGCCGTTTCCAGCAGCCGGGCCCGGCTTTCGGCCAAGCGGTTGGCGCGCGCCACGAATGCCTCGCCCAGCTTCAGCCAGCGAAAGCCCGCCGCCACCAGTGCCGCGGCCGACGCGCCGCAAAGCATCCAGCTCACCGCGGCTTGCCAATGCTGGCTTGCAAGCGTCGCGCCGGCGCCTGCCGCCGCGCAGGCCAGGTCCCGCCAGTCGCGGCCGGCGCCCAGAAAGCGGCGCAGCAGGGCCGCGCTGGTCAGCAGACCGACACAGAACCCGAAGGGATAGTCGAACAGGGTGCCGGACCGCAGCACCGTCGCCGCGAAGATGACAGCGGGCAGCGGCCCGAACGCGGCCAGCAGCGCCAGCGGCACATGGCGCAGCAGCACCCAGGCCAGCGCGAAAGCGGGAACCACCCATATCAACGTGTCCAGCAACAATTCCAGCGCCGAACCGTCAAGCACCATTCAATTGCGGCTCACGCGCGGCTTGTGGGCGGTTCGGGCAGGTCCATCTCCAGGATCGCCATGTTGAAGGCATAGGAGACTTCGCCGTCCTCCTCGTCCTTGAACAGCACGCCGACGAACTCCCCGGCCACCTGCACCTCGACCGAATCGGGCTGCTTGGGACGCTCAACAATGGTGATGGTGTCCAGCCGGAACAGGTTGCGCAGATATTTTTCCAGGCGCCAGATTTCGCTGCGGGTCACGGGCAGATCCTAGAGACAAGTGGCGCCTTCACGTCGCATGGCGCGCACACGGGGTCAAGAAACTCTTAGATTTTGTTGTCCTGCTCGTCGATGATCTGGTTCATCTCCTGCGACGGGCGGATGCCGCCGGCGCAGTTGACCAGCTTGGCGGGCACGCCCACCGCGGTACAGCCCGGCGGCACCGATTTGAGCACCACGCTGCCGGCCCCGACCCGGCTATATTCGCCGATCTCGATATTGCCGAGGATCTTGGCGCCCATCGACAGCAGCACGCCGCGGCGGATCTTGGGATGGCGGTCGCCGCTTTCCTTGCCGGTGCCGCCCAAGGTCACGCCATGCAGCATGGAGACATCGTCCTCCACCACCGCGGTCTCGCCGATGACGACGCCGGTGGCATGGTCGATCATGATGCCGCGGCCCAGCCGGGCGGCGGGATGGATATCGACCGCGAACAATTCGGAAATGCGGCTCTGCAGGAACAGCGCCATGCCATGGCGGTCCTGGCGCCACAGCCAGTGGGCGATGCGATAGCATTGCAGGGCGTGGAAGCCCTTGTAGTAGAGAAAGGCCTCGAGATAGGAGTTGCAGGCCGGATCGCGCTCGAACACCGCCGACAGGTCGGCGCGCATCGCCGCCCCGATCTCGGGATCGGCGGCCATCGCCTCATCGAAGGTTTCGCGCGTCATCAGCGGCGAGAGGTCCTCGCCCCCCAGCTTCTTGGCCATGTGATAGCTGAGGGCATTTTCCAGCCGGTCGTGCTGCTGGATGGTGGCATGGACGAAACCGGCAAGCGCATGTTCGCGCTCCGCCATGGTCTCGGCCTCGGCCCGCAGGCTGGTCCAGATCGGATCGCAGGTCGTCAGTTTTTCGCGCGGGGTGGCCATGGAAGCGTCCTGTTCTGGGCGGTGTTTTTATCACGGAATTTTGTATAAATTCAAAACGCCCGGAAACGGGCTTTTTTTCTCGCCCGGCGTTATAAATGGTTATCATCGCCGAACAGGAACCCATGTCCGAAGACAGCAAATCCGATGTGATCGAATTCAACCTTCCCGCCCCCGCGGCGCTGGACCTGCTGCTCAGCCGGCGCTCCGGTTCGGCCAAGGCGATGGACGGCCCCGGCCCGTCGAAAAAACAGACGGCGCTGATCCTGAAGGCCGGGGCCCGCGCCCCCGATCACGGCAAGCTGTTTCCCTGGCGCTTTATCGTGTTCGAAGGCAAGGGCCGCCAGCGCGCCGGCGACATTCTGGCGGAGGCGGCGCTGGCGGACGGGGAAAGGCCCAAACAGGCCGAGGAAGAGCGCGCCCGCTTCCTGCGCGCCCCGCTGGTGATCGCGGTGATCTCTGCGGCCCGCGAGCAGCACAAGATTCCGGTCTGGGAGCAGGAGTTGTCGGCGGGGGCGGTGTGCCAGAACATCCTCATCGCCGCCCATGCCCTGGGCTTTGTCGGCCAATGGGTCACCGAATGGTACGCCTATCATCCGGCCGTGAAGCGCGGGCTGGGCCTG
>Ga0265325_10002281_pt1 | contig 13007 bp, 15 predicted proteins | sample 41420metaG_FD_202090 | JGI IMG/M metagenome (GOLD analysis project Ga0265325, IMG submission 202090) | Rhizosphere microbial communities from Carex aquatilis grown in University of Washington, Seatle, WA, United States - 4-14-20 metaG | ecosystem: Host-associated > Plants > Roots > Rhizosphere...
GCGGTTTCTTAGGCGATGGCCCTGGCCCTGTCCAGCGCCCGGCGGCTAGTCCTGTTCGGGGTCGTCATCGTCCGGATTCTTGCCGGGTTCGGGGGTGGCGGGGCCGCCCGGTATGGCATAACCACCCTTCAGCCAGCGGCCCAGATCGATGTCGGCGCAGCGCTTGGAACAGAAGGGGACGAACCCCGCAGTCCCGGGCTTGCCGCAGATCGGGCAGGCGTCAGCCGGTGGAGACATCGAATGCCTCCCGCGGTCCCGTCCGGCTTTCCCATTTGAGCCGCCCCAGGCCGCGGCGCTCCAGTTCCAGCCCCGGCGCATGCGCCGCCAGCCATTGGATCACTTCAGGGGCGGCGCGGGCGGTGAGCGGGCGGCCCGGCGCGGCGCGGGCGCTGGCTTCGGCGGCGCGCAGCAGCGCCAGCGCCACGCTTTCCGGAGTCAGCGGCGCGCGGCAAGCGCAGCTTTCGGAGAAACGCGACAGCGGCGGGCGCGCCCGCTTGCGCGTGATGACGCCAAGCCCGGCGCGCGACAGGGTGACATCGGCGGGCACCTCGCCGCCCAGGCTCTCGGTCAACACCGACTGGACCAGGCGGGTGCCGGCGGCGTCCTCCATCTGGATGAAGTCGGCGACGATGAGGCCCCCGATGCCGCGCAGCCGCACCTGGCGCCCGATCTCCTGCGCCGCTTCCAAATTGACCGCCAGGCTGGTCTGCTCGCGCCCGCCGGACGCGGTGAAGCCGCCGGAATTGACATCGATGGCGGTGAAGCCCTCGGTCGCCTCGATGGCGATCCAGCCGCCATTGGCCAGCGGTACGCGGGAGGTGAACAACAGCGCAATCTCTTCTTCCAGCGCGGTGTCGAAGGCGGCGGGCACGATTGCGATCCGGCTTTCCAGCTCGGGCCGCCGGGCGCGGCACCAGGCCCGCGCCGCTTCCGCCGTCCGCCCGTCATCGATCCCGATCCGCGCCACATCGCCCGGCAGGTCTTGCAGCACGCGTTCCAGCAGCGACGGCGCGGCGGCCAGCAGCGCAGGCGGCCGGGCGATCTTGCGCCGCGCTTCCAATTCCGGCGGCAATGTCACTTTCGCGGTCAGCCGCGGGCCCTTTTCGCCCTCGGCTTCGCGGATCACCTGCACCGCCAGCGCCTCGCCTTCCCGCACACAATCGGAGATCGCCGGCTCGGGCTTGGCGCTCAGAGGCCGCGCCTCGGCCAAGGACAGGAATCCGGCCCGTGGCGCGCCGATCTCGACGAACGCAGCCTGCATGGCGGGCAGCACCTTGGTCACCCGGCCGAGATAGAGGTTTCCGGTCAGCATCGCCTCGCTGTCGCGCGCCACCTGGAAATCCGCCAGCCGCCCTTCGCGCAGCAGGGCGATGCGGGTTTCGCCCAGGCCGGCATTGACCAGCAGCTCGCTCATCCCGCCCTCCAGCCATTGCCGGCAAGCAGCGCCACGGTCAGCGCCAGCGGCAGGCCGACGACATTGGAATAGGCGCCGTTGATCTCCTTCACGAAAGTCTCGGCGCGGCCCTGGATGGCATAGCCGCCCGCCTTGCCGACGCCTTCGCGGCCTTCGACATAGCGTTCGATGTCGTCGGCGGACAGGCGCAGCAGCGACACCCGGGTCAGCGCCACCTTTGTGCGCAGCGCGCCTGTGGGGGTCAGCAGAGCAATGGCGGTCAGCACCTGATGGCGGCGGCCCGACAGCATTTTCAGACAGGCGCGCACCTCGGCATCGTCGGCGGCCTTGGGCAGGATGCGCCGCCCGCAGGCGACCACCGTGTCGGCGGCGAGAATGAAGGCGGGCGCGCCGTTCCATTCCGCCGCCGCGGCGCGCGCCTTGGCCGCCGCCAGCCGCAAGGCATGGAGGCGCGGCAATTCCCCGCGCAAGGGCGTTTCGTCGATCGCAGCGGGCAGGATGGCGTCGGGCGTGATCCCGGCCTGGGCCAGCAGCGCCACGCGGCGCGGGCTTTCGCTGGCCAGCACCAGCGGCGGCGGCATCTTATCTAAATCGGTAGTTGATGCGGCCCTTGGTGAGATCATAGGGCGACATCTCCACCATCACCTTGTCGCCGGTCAGCACCCGGATGCGGTTCTTGCGCATCTTGCCGGCGGTATGGGCGATGATGACATGGCCATTGGCGACCAGCTTCACGCGGAACGTCGCATTGGGCAAAAGCTCATCGACGATTCCCTCGAATTCAAGCTGTTCTTCCTTGGCCATCGATCCTCAAAAATGGGTTGGACGGCGGGAGATATGATGGGAAAACCGCCGGAAATCAAGCCTTTGACTCACGTATCCGAGGCGGACGGGGCCAAAAAGCGCCTCCGCAGCCTTTCCATCAGCTGGTCGCGCACCATCCGGTAGGCGTCCAACCTCTGGCTGCGCGAGCCTTCGATGATGGTGGGGTCCAGGATCGGCCAATATTCCACCTTCGTGGCATGGGTGCGGGTCAGTTCCATCGCCTTGTGCTGGGCCTCGGGCGACAGGGTGATGACCAGGTCGAAGCTGCCATCCTCCAGGTCCTCGAAGCGGCGGGGCTTGTGGCCGGCGATCTCCAGCCCGATCTCCTCCATCGCCTCCACCGCCATGGGATCGAGGTCTCCCGCCCGCACCCCGGCCGAGGCGACGTAGGCGCGCTTGCCCACCAGATGGCGCATCAGCGCCGCCGCCATCGGCGAGCGCACCGCATTCATGGTGCAGGCGAACAGGATCGCGGAGGGAAGCTCGACCATCAGCCCCGGACCTGCAGCACGCAGATCAGGGTGAAGAGGCGCCGCGCGGTGTCGAAATCGGTTTCGATGCGGCCTTCCAGCCGCTTCTGCAACTCGGTGGCGCCTTCGTTGTGCAGTCCGCGCCTTCCCATGTCGAGCGCCTCGATCTGCGACGGCGGTGCGGTGCGGATCGCCTTGTAGTAATTCTCGCAGATGAGGAAATAATCCTTCACCACCTTGCGCAGCGGCGCCAGCGACAGGTTCACCCGGCCATGCGGGGTGCCATCCTCCAACGCGATGGCGAACACCAGCTTGCTGTCTTCCAGGCTGAGGGTGAGCTGATAGGGGCCGCCATGCGAGCCCTCGGGCCGGAAACTATTCTGCTCCAAAAGGTCGAAGATCGCGACTTCGCGTTCCTGCTCGATGGCGCGGCTGCGATGCAGCACGCTCGCCTCGTCCAGGGTGATGGCGGCGAGGCGGTAGCGGTTTTGGTCGGCGCCGCTATCCGTCACGGCGGCGGTTTAGCCGCGCCGCGATGGAGCGGGCATGGGCATCCAGCCCTTCGGCTTCGGCCAGGTCGATGGCGGCGGGGCCGAGATTGGCGATGGCGCGCGCGTCCAGCGACAACAGGGTGGTGCGCTTCATGAAATCCAGCACCGACAGGCCGGAGGAAAAACGCGCGGTACGCGAGGTCGGCAGCACATGGTTGGGCCCGGCGATGTAGTCGCCCATCGCTTCGGGGGTGTGGCGGCCCAGGAAGATCGCCCCGGCATGGCGGACCTTGGCCGCCAGGACCTGCGGCTCGGCGGTGGCAATTTCCAGATGCTCGGGCGCAATGCGGTCGGCCAGCGGCGCGGCGTCTTCCAGTGTCTTCACCACGATGATGGCGCCGTAATCGTTCCAGCTTTTTGCGGCGATCGCCTTGCGCGGCAGCAGCGCGATCTGGCGTTCGGCGGCGGCGGCGACCGCATCGGCGAACCCGGCATCGTCGGTGATGAGGATGCATTGCGACGAGGCGTCATGCTCGGCCTGGGACAGCAGGTCGGCGGCGATCCAGTCCGGATCGTTGGCGCCGTCGGCGATGACCAGGATTTCCGACGGCCCGGCGATGGAATCGATGCCGACCTGGCCGAACACTTCGCGCTTGGCGGCCGCGACCCAGGCATTGCCGGGGCCGACGATCTTGTCCACCGCCGCGATGCTTTGCGTGCCATAGGCCAGCGCCGCCACCGCCTGCGCCCCGCCGATGCGATAAATCTCGGTGATTCCCGCGCGCCGCGCCGCGTCCAGCACCAGCGGATTGATCTTGCCGCCGCTGGCGGGCGTCACCATCACGATGCGCGCCACGCCCGCGACCTTGGCGGGGATCGCGTTCATCAGCACCGAGGAGGGATAGCTGGCGGTGCCGCCCGGCACATAAAGTCCGACCGCATCCACCGCCGTCCAGCGCCAGCCCAATGTCGCCCCGGCATCGTCGGTATACATCTCGTCCGCCGGCAACTGGCGGCGGTGATAGGCCTCGATCCGCGCCGCGGCGACCGAGAGCGCGGCTTGTTGCGGTGCCGACAAAAAGGCGCGGGCGCCTTCGATTTCTGTCTGAGAAACCCGCAAGCTCTTTTGGTCGATGCCGGCCCTGTCGAATTTGTTAGTCAGTTCGACCAGCGCCGCATCGCCCCGCGCCCGCACCTGGGCGATGATGCCGCGCGCCGCTTGCGCGACATCCTCCTCGACCTCGCGCTTGGCATTGAGCAAGGCATCGAAATCGGCGGCAAAGCTGCTGTCGCGGGAATTAAGACGGCGGGCCATCAGGATTTCTCATGATCCGGCTTGGCTCTTGCCGCCCAGGGCTGGGTCAGGTCGACCAGCTCGGCGTCGATCATCTCCACCGTCAGGCGAATGGCGCCGCCGCCCGCGAAAGTGAGTTCGATGATCCCGCCGGGGTCCTCGCCGCCGTTCGGGGTGAAGCCGATCGCCAGCAGCGCCACCACCGCCTCGCCCGCGCCCAGCTTGATCTTGTGCGACTGGACCTTCATCACGCCGTCGAAATGCAGCCCGGCGCGCACCCGGGTGCTCTGGTCCGCCTCCCACTGGTAGCGGTTGACCACTGCCGCAAAGCGCCGCTTCTTCGGCAGCCACACCAGATCCTTCAGCTTCGCCGCCGCGTCCTGCAGCCGCGCCGACAATATCTGCAAATCCTCGGCGTCCGCCGCCGCCAGTTTCAAGGCCCGTTCCGTCATTCTGGAATCCGCGCGATATCGGCGCCGACCCGGGCCAGCTTTTCCTCCAGGCGGTCGAAGCCGCGGTCGAGGTGATAGACCCGCCCCACCATCGTCTCGCCTTCCGCCGCCAGCCCTGCCAGGACGAGACTGACCGAGGCGCGCAGGTCTGTCGCCATCACCTGGGCGCCGCGCAGCTTCTCTACGCCATGTACGGTGGCGCTGTCGCCTTCCACCCGCACATCGGCGCCCATGCGCGCCAGTTCGGGCACATGCATGAAGCGGTTCTCGAAGATGGTCTCGCGGATCAGCGAGGTGCCGTCCGCCACCGTCATCAGCGCCATCACCTGGGCCTGCAGGTCGGTAGGGAAACCGGGATAGGGTTCGGTGGTCACATCCGCCGGATGGGGCCGCGCCCCGTTCATGTGCACCTTGACGCCGCGCGGGGTGGAAGCGACCTCGGCCCCGGCGCGTTGCAGCAGCCCCAGCAGCGCGGCGATGGTTTCCTTCTGCGCCCCGACCAGCTCGACCTCGCCCCCGGCAATGGCGGCGGCGATGGCATAGGTGCCCGCCTCGATGCGGTCGGGCATTACCCGGTATTGCGCGCCATGCAGCGCGGCCACGCCCTCGATGACGATATCGCTGCTGCCCAGGCCCGAAATCTTCGCGCCCATCGCGATCAGGCATTTGCCGAGGTCGCACACTTCCGGCTCGCGCGCCGCGTTGCGGATCGCCGTGCGGCCCTTCGCCAGGGTCGCACCCATCATCGCGGTTTCGGTGGCGCCGACCGACACAAAGGGAAACACGATCTCCGCCCCCTTCAGTCCGCCCGGCGCGTCGGCCACGACATAGCCGTCCTCCAGCTTCACATGGGCGCCCATCTCGTCCAGCGCCATCAGGTGCAGTTCCACCGGCCGCGCCCCGATGGCGCAGCCGCCGGGCAGCGACACCTTGGCTTTGTGCATGCGGGCCAGCAGCGGCGCCAACACCTGGAAGCTGGCGCGCATCTTGCGCACGATGTCATAGGAGGCGAACACCGAAGTGAGGTTGCCCGCGTCCAGCTTCACCGTGTCGCCCTCGCCCAGCACACCCGACGGCGTGGTCTCGATCTCCACCCCGAAACTCTTGAGCAGTTCGGCCATGGCGCGCACATCCGCCAACCGCGGCACATTGCCCAGCACCAGCGGCTCGGCCGTCAGCAGCGACGCGGCCATCAGCTTGAGGGCGGCGTTCTTGGCGCCGCTGATCGGAATTTCTCCCGACAGGCGGTTGCCGCCCCGGATGCGAATACGGTCCATGGAAGTCCCTTTGCCATCCTTCTAGCGTGGGGACGGCGCACGCGACACATATAATGACGGAGATCAGACTTGCGAATTATCGCCGGAAAGCGGGCGGGATGAAGGCGTGTCGGGCTGGGGCTCCGGCTCCGGGGTGGCGCGCGCCGCCTGGGCGGCCTTGCGGCGTTTCAGGTTGGCACGCAGCGCCGCGGCCTGGCGCTCGGCCCGGCTCGGCTGGGGTGAGGATGGGGATTTTGCCATGGCAAAGCGGGGGTTTACGGGACGAGAAAGCGCGGCTATAGCAGCCGCCCTGGCCGCAGTAGCGTAGTGGTAGCGCAATCCCTTGGTAAGGGATAGGTCGTGAGTTCGATTCTCACCTGCGGCACCAGGTACAATCTCACAACAAAATCAACCTGTTACGACGCCTTCCGGCCTTCCGGCGGCGCATGATAACGTGCCGGCACCAAAGCCGGACGGACACCCGGCGCGGCAGAATTTCGGGGAGCCGCCGCCATGCGCCAGAGAACGCAAATCGCCCGCCGCCACATCCTCGCCGTCGGCCTCGCCCTGGCCGCCGCCTTGGCAGGCCCCGCCGCCGCCGCGCCCAGCCTCAAGATCGGCATGATCGGGGCGGGCCGGATCGGCGGCAACTTGGCCAAGCTTTGGGCCGATGCCGGCTACAAGGTGATGATCTCGGCCCGCAAGCTGGACGAGGTGCAGAAACTGGCGGCCGAGATCGGCCCCAATGTGACTGCCGGCACGCCCGACCAGGCCGCCGCCTTCGGCGATGTCGTGGTGGTATCGGTGCCGTACAGCGCCATCGCCCAGGTCGGGCACGATTACGCGGCGCAGCTGAAAGGCAAGATCGTGCTCGACACCTGCAATCCCAAGGGCAAGGACTATCTGGCGCTGACCCCGGAGGAAAAAGCCGAAGGCTCGGGCGTGGTCGATCAGCGCCTGCTGCCGGGCACGCGGCTGGTGAAGGCGTTCAACACCGTGCAGTCCACCGTGCTGATCAGTGCGGCGCACCGCTCCGGCGAACTTGCGGGCGTGCCGTTGTCGGGCGACGACAAGCAGGCGCTGGCGGTGGCGCGCCAGCTGGTGATCGATGCCGGTTACGAGCCGGTGATGGCGGGCGACCTGAAGTCGGCGCAGATCTTCGATTCCTACACCCCGTTCCACACCACCGGCATGCCGGCGAGCGAAGTGCGCAGGCTGTTGAAGGAAAAGCCCGCGCCGGTGTTTACGAACTGATCGTCAATACCATTTGCGTAAGCGCACCAGGCTGGCATTGCCCACCGCCGTCTCGAACGCGGCCATGTCGGACGTGGTGCCGTCGCCGTTTCGGTAGTGGTAGGGGAACACCATCTTGGGCTTGAAATCCTTCACCCATTGCGCCGCCGCCGCGACATCTTCCGTGTACGGCAGATTGACCGGGATGAAGGCGACATCGATATTGGCCAGGTGCGCCAGCTCGGGGGTTTCCTCGGTATCGCCCGCGATATAGATGCGCTTGTCGCCCATGGTCAGGACATAGCCGTTGCCGACGCCCTTGGGATGGAAGTTCAGCCGCGCCTGGGTGGTGTTGTACATCGCCACCGCCTGGACCGGCACCGACCCCAGCATGCCCTTGTCGCCATTTTTCATCACTTTGGTCTGGGCCTGAAGCGCGGCGGGCATCACGTCATGCACATTCTGCGGCGTGATGATGACGGTCTTGGGCCCGATGATGGCGCCCAGGATCGGGGCGCTGAAATGATCGCCATGGACATGGGTGATGAGGATGAAATCGGCCGGGGGCAGCGCCTTGTAGGGTGCCGCCACCGCGTCGCCCGTGGCGCCGTCCAGCGGCGCCGGATCGACCAGGATATGCTCGCCCTTGTAGGTGAGCATCAGGCTGGCGTGATGGATCGGCACCAGGTCCACCGGCCCGCCGGAGGTGGAGAAATGATCGGAGCCCGCGGTCTGCGCCCGAACCGGAAGCGATAGCGCAATCGCGGCAAACCCAGCCGCCAGCAGCAGATTTTTCTTCACGCGAACCTCCCCATGCATTGCCGAGGCGGCAAACTACCGCAACCCGCCGCGCCCGCCAACCGCGCCGGCGCGAATTCCCACGCCGCCATCAGGGTCACCGCGAGACGCCAGGCGGTTGCGAAACCGCGCCAACAGCGTAACCTTGGAAAAAAGGAGATCAGGATGCACCAATTCCTCACCCGCCGCGCCGCGCTCGCCACCGGCGCCGCGATCCTGGCGGCAGGTCCCGCTTTCGCCCAGGCCAAGTCGCGCATCGGCATCATCGGCGCCGGCAATATCGGCGCCTCGGTCGGCGGGCTGTGGGTCAAGGCCGGTCACCCGGTGATGTTCTCCTCCCGCGATCCCGACGAATTGAAGGACCTGGTCGCCAAGCTCGGCCCCCTCGCCCATGCCGGCACGGTGGCCGAGGCGATCAAGTTCGGCGACGCGCTGTTCATCGCTGTGCCCTATGCCGCCCTGCCCCAGATCGGCGCCGACTACAAGGACGCGCTGAAAGGCAAGGTGATCCTCGATGCCGGCAACGCGGTGCCGACCCGCGACGGCGACGCGATCACCAAGGAAGCCGACACCAACGGCACCGGCATCACCTCCCAGAAATATCTGGCGGGGACGCGGCTGGTGCGAGCGTTCAACACCATGGGCGCCAAGATTTTCGAGAGTCAGTCGAACCGCCCCGATCCCAAGCTGGCGATCCCCATCGCCGGCGACGATGCCGAAGCGGTGAAAGTGGCCGCGGGGCTGGTGCGCGATGCCGGCTTCGATCCGGTGGTGGCGGGCGGGCTCGCCAGCGCCAAGAAATTCCAGCAGCGCTCGCCCGGCGCCTATGGCTTCCAGGGCACCGCCGCCGAACTGAAGGCTAAGCTGGACGCGACGCCGTAGCGCCCAGCACTTCGCCGTCGCGCACGGTCTCGTATTTGCGGCCCATCGCCCAGGCGATGGGGAACCACAACACCGAGATGGCGGCGCCGAAGATCGCCAGCCCCGCCACGCCATAGGGCAGCACCAGGGAGCTCAGCCAGGCCGAGGTGAGATCGCCGAAACGGTAGACCACCGTCTCGATCACGTTCTTGGCCTTGTACTTGGCCTGCTGGTCGACCACGGTGAACAGCATGTCGCGGCTGGGCTTGGCGATGGCGTATTCGGCGACCCGGCGCACCACCTGGATGCCGCCCAGCACCATCAGCACCGGGAAGAACGCCACCGCCAGGAAGGCGAACACCATGATGACCGGATTGAGCATCAGCCCGGTGGTGATGCCGAAGCGCCGGATGAATCGTCCGGTGCCGAACAGCTGGATCAGCACCGCGCCGCTGTTGACCGCCAGGTCGATGGTGGCAAACGCCTGGGTGCGCGCCGCCTTGCTGGCGAATTCGTGGCTGATCACGTCCTGAAGCTGGAAATAGACCACGGTCGAGATCCAGGTCATCAGCAGCAGGAACAGCGCGATCATCAGCAGATAACCCGACTTGAACAGCAGCGCGAAACCGTCGAACGGATTGCCGCCCAGCCGCCGGTCCAGGCTGGTCTGCTGCGCCTGCGGATCGCTGGCGGCGAATTTGCGCTTGGCGGATTCCATCACTCGCACCAGCAGGGCGGTGATGATGAAACCTCCGGCGGAGATCAGCAGCAGATTGTTGGTGCCGACCGTCTTGACGAAAAAGGTGACAAAGGCCGGGGCGCAGATCGTGCCCACCGTGCCGCCCGCGGCGATGAAACCGAACAGCCGCTTGGCCTGGGTCTTGGAGAAGATGTCGGCCATCACGCTCCAGAACACCGAGATGGTGAGCAGGTTGAAGGTCGAAAGCCAGACATAGAACGCCGCCGCGATCCAGCGATTGTCCGCCTCCGCCCGGAAGGCGAAGAAGAAGCCGATCATGGTCAGCGCGATGAAGCCATAGACCCAGGGCAGAAACGTCGCCAGCCGGATGCGCGAGGCCAGCCCCGCGAAAATCGGCGCGACGATGAAGCTGACAATGAAAGTGCCGGTATACAATTCCTGCAGATGCTTGACGCCATAGACCGTGCCCATGGTCTCGCGCAGGGGGCGCAGGATGAAATAGCTCGCCATCAGGAAGAAGAAATAGACAAAGGCGGTCAGCACCGCCCCCACTTCGTCCGGCTCGACGCCGGCGATCCTTTTCAGCAGGCCGCCCATGTTTCTCCCCGCGGGTCGTTCTTGTTGGCGCGCCGATCCTAGTCGAAATCGGGCCTGCGAAACAGCGTCACTCCGCCGCCACCGGCATGCCGGAAGCCTCGCCGCCCAGCGCCCGGTAGCGCCGCCCCAGCGCCAGCGCCACCGCCCCCCACAGCGCCGACGCCGCGATCCCCAATGTCATCAAACCGACAAGTCCGAACCCGGCGGCACGCATGCCCGCCTGCATCCAGGCCGAGGACAGGTCGCCCAGGCGATAGACCGTGGTGTCGATCACATTCTTGGCCTTGTACTTGCTCTGCTGGTCCACCACCGTGAACAGCACCTCGCGGCTGGGCCGGGCGATGGCATAGAGCGAGACCCGCTGCACCGCCCGCCCCAGCTGGATCACGAACAGGCCCGGCGCCAGGATGATGGCGGCACAGGCCCCCGCCATCAGCAGCGGGGTCAACACCAGCGACGCCGTCACCCCGAAGCGCCGCAGCACCCGGCCAAGCCCGAAGATGAGAATGACGGCAGAGGCGACATTGACATAGAGATCGACATCGGCGAAGGCGACGGCGCGCATCTCCACCTGCGAGTAACTGCGGGCGATGATGTCGGCCTGGAGGAAATAGAAGATGGTGGCGATCCAGGTCATCAGCAGCATGTAAGCCGCCTGGTTGAGCAGGAAGGCCGACTTCAGCAGCAGCGAAAAGCCCAGCAGCGGATTGCCCGGCAGGCTGTGATCGAGGGTCGTCTGCTGCGCATCCTTGTCGATGGCGCGCAGCTTTTCCTTCTCCCGGATCAGGGCGTACACCAGCGCGATGACGCCCAGGAATCCCACCCCCGCCACCAGCAGCAATCCGGCCACCCCAACCAGGCCGACAAAGGCCTTGGTGAGGACCGGCCCGGCGATCGCTCCGGTGCTGCCGCCGGCGGCGATGAAGGCGAACAGCCGCGTCGCCTGCGCCGCCGAGAAGATGTCGGCCATGAAGGTCCAGAAGATGGTGATGAGGAACAGGTTGATCCCGCTCAGCCACCAGTAATAGGCGGCGGCGACCCAGCGGCTCTGCGGCATCGTCACGAACAGCGCGTAGAAAATGAGGATGCAGGCGATCAGGAACCAGAACACCCCCGGCAGCAGCCGCGCCAGTGTCACTTTCGAGGCGACCCAGGCGAACAGCGGCGCCGCCAGCAGAACGACGATGAAGGTGCCGGTGAACAGGGTCTGCAGCTGCGAAACGCCGAACACCGTCGCCATGGTGTCGCGCACCGGCCGCAGGATGTAATAGCTGCCCAGCAGCACGAAATTGAACAGGAAGGCCAGCACGACGGCCCGCGTCTCATGCGGCTCTATGGCAACGGCAAAGCCGATCAGGCGCGTCAGCGGGCGGGGCATGCGCTTGGATAGCATGATTTGCCGCGCTATGGTCGCGGCAAAGCGGGGGCGTTCATGAAAGCGATTATTTTTTTCGTCATGCTTATGCTGCCCGGCATGGCGCTGGCCCAGATCGCCGGCACCGCCAATCTCGGTGGGCCGCAGCCCATCGTCACCACCCCGATCCCCGACGGCGATTTTCCGGCGGTGGCCAAACGGCTGGGGTTGGTGGAAAGCGCATTGCCGGCGCGCGAACTGATCAAGGGCTGGCGACCGCCGCACAAGATTTTGGTGGGGGTGGACAACAACGCCAATCGCCTGGCCTGGCTGCAGGCGGCGGCGCCCGGCGTCAAGCTGATCGCCGTGCATGACAAGAAAGAGGCGCTGGCCGGAATCGCGGACGCCGACGCGCTGCTGCGCCTGCCCTGCGACCGGGACTATCTGCGCGCCGGCAACGCGCTGCACTGGATCCAGCAGGGCAGCGTCACGGTCGCGGGCTGCTTCCAGGTCGCCGAGCATACCGCCGCGCTGCAGCCGGTGCCGGCGAAGCTGATGGACAACAGCGTCGTCATCACCAACCTGGCGGGGGTGCTGACCCGTCCGCTGGCCGAACATGCCATCGCCATGATGATGACCCTGGGCCGCGGGCTCGATCTTTATGTGCAGCAACAGGCCAAGGGCCATTTCGACCGCGCCGGGATTCCGCCGGGACGGCTGTGGGTGTTCCAGGGCCGCACACTTCTGGTCGTGGGGCTTGGCGGCATCGGCAACCAGGTGGCGGAGATCGCCCACGGCCTGGGCATGACCGTGATCGCCACCCGCGCCACCAGCCATGAAGGTCCCCCCACCGTCAGCTATGTCGGCCTGTCCAGCGAATTGCCCGATCTGGTCGGCAAGGCCGATGTCGTGGTGCTGGCGGCGCCGCTGACGCCCCAGACCCATCATTTGTTCGACTCGGCGATGATCGGGCGGATGAAGAAGGGCGCCCTGCTCATCAACATCGCCAGCGGCGGCGAGGTGGTGAGCGCCGACCTGGTGGCGGCGCTGAAATCGGGCCAGCTTGGCGGCGCGGGCATCGACCTTGCGGATCCCGCCAATCCCTCCCAGCTTGCCGCCGGCGATCCCCTGTTCAGTGCGCCCAATCTCATCATGACGCCGGAAACCGCCTCACATGCGGTGGACACCGAGGCCGCCTCGGGCGGCGAGGACATGTGGATCATCGCCCGCGAAAATCTCAAACGCTATGTTGCGGGTGACAA
>Ga0265325_10002283_pt1 | contig 13004 bp, 14 predicted proteins | sample 41420metaG_FD_202090 | JGI IMG/M metagenome (GOLD analysis project Ga0265325, IMG submission 202090) | Rhizosphere microbial communities from Carex aquatilis grown in University of Washington, Seatle, WA, United States - 4-14-20 metaG | ecosystem: Host-associated > Plants > Roots > Rhizosphere...
AACGCCGATGGCGACGACGAGTGGTCGTTCCTTCGCCAATGTGCCTTCAATGAATTCGGTGACAACTGGGTGGATGCCGGGGCGATCCAGACGTTGAAGCTCATAGGGTCGCCTCGCAGCGAGGGAATATTACTGGAGGCCCGGAAGAGGAATCGAAGGCAGGCCGCCCGAATTGCGGACGCCCTTCGGTACATTCGATCCAAACCAGCGCCGCTAGTGGATTCGGATCTCGTGGCTTTGGCCAGACGCGTCGCACACGTGTTGAAGATTGTGGATTGGCAAGGGAACAGCGCACCGCAGGTCAATGAAACAGGCGATAAAGCGCTGATTGATCTCACCTTTCAAACGGGCGACACGCTGGTATATACGGCCACGTTTCACAGAATGGCCGGGCTGTGGACACTTCGTGGAGTCAAGGAAACGTATCAGGGATTCGGACCCGGACTCCCCTCGCCGGCGCGCGAAAAGAAGTAACGAATCAATCTTACTTCCACGCCCCCACTGCCCGTCGCACCAGGATTAACTGGCCAAGGTGATGCGACGTGTGGTCGGCCGTGAGCAGCGCTTCGCGCAGGAGGGTCTGTCCTTTTCCGTGCGGAAGCGGCATCAGGAGATCGTTTGCCGGGTCGAGAATCAGTTTCTGAAATTGTTTGCGGTCCTTCTGGAAGCGACGTATGCTTTCGGTCCACGCTTTCGCGCTCGGCGGCGCGGGCGATTCCGGCCAGTAGCCTTTGGGCCACTCCGGCGAAACGTGCTTCGGATCGCGGCTGAATTCCAGCATGTCCCATTGGGCAATGCGGATGTGCTCCAGCAATTCCCAGCCACTGTGGGGCAATCCTTCGGGGCGCACGCCGCGCAGCTTCGCCGGGAAATCGGCCACAGCGGCCTCGAAGGTCACGTGGGCATCGCCCCAGTCGAGGACGGCCGCAATCTGCTTGCGCAGTTTGTCGCTTTCGTTCATAACTGTTCTATACCATGCGAAGCTTACTGTTTCTCCTCCTGCTGACGCCGGCCTTCGCCGCCGAGACTCCTCAGCAGACGGCCTCTATCGGCGACCTGAGACTCGAGAGCGGTGACGTGCTGCGTAACTGCAAAGTTGGATATCGCACCTTCGGCGCACTGAACGCCGACAAATCGAACGCGATCCTGTTTCCGACGTGGTTTTCCGGGCGCAGCGACGACCTGGCGCAATACATGGCCGCCGATGGGCTGGTGGATCCCGCGCGCTATTTCGTCATCGCCGTGGATGCGCTCGGCGATGGCGTGTCGTCGTCGCCCTCCAACAGTGCCGAACAGCCGCGCATGGTTTTCCCGAAGATTACCGTTCGCGATATGGTGGACGCCGAATACCATCTGGTGAAGGACGTCCTGGGCATTCCGCATTTACACGCGGTGATGGGCATCTCGATGGGCGGGATGCAGACGTTCCAATGGGTCCTCTCATATCCGGATTTTGTGGACCGCGCGGTGCCCATTGTAGGATCGCCGCGGCTCACTACAACCGACCTGCTTCTGTGGACCGCCGAGGCCGACGCCATCACCGAAAGCGCAGGCTGGGATCGGGGCAACTACAAGCAGCAGCCATCGGTGCGGGCGGTGGGTGATATGCACGCATTCGCGCTGACGACTCCGGGCTACCGCGCACGATCCACGCCGGCCGGAGAATTCCCTGCATTTCTGAAGCATATTGACTCCGCGCCGCTGGGGCGCTTCGACGCGAATGACTGGCTGCGGCAGCTACAGGCAATGATGGCGCTGGATGTGACGAAGCCCTACGGAGGATCGCTCGCCGCCGCGGCGCACGCAGTGAAGGCGAAGATGCTCATTGTGGCAGCGAAGCAGGATCACATGGTGAATCCCCTGCCCGCCCTCGAATTCGCGGCCGATCTCAACGCGCCGGTGATTGAACTGGAGAGCGATTGCGGCCACTTATCGCCGGGATGCGAAAAGGATACGCTCTACCCGCGCGTACGCGCTTTTCTGGACCAGTAGAAATAGAACGGAATCCCCGCGGCCATCAGGCCCAGGCCAGTGAATGCCTGTACCGGGCCTGTCCATAGCGTGTTGAACAGCAGCCAGCCGGTGACGATCAGAAAAAGCGCCGGCACCACCGGATAGCCCCATGTGCGGTACGGTCGCGTGGCATTGGGAAGACGGCGGCGGAACACGAACACCGATGCGATGGCCAGGGCATACAATACCAACGATGCGAAGATCACATAATCGGTGAGCATGTCGTAGGAGCCGGACAGCGCCAGCAGGCTCGCCCAGATGGCCTGGGCGATGAGCGCGTTTCGCGGCACGCGCGATTTCGGCGTGATCGTGGCCAGTTTGCGGAAGAAGAGTCCGTCCCCCGCCATGGCGAAGGGGACGCGCGAATTGGACATCACCGAGGCATGGAGAGAACCCACGGACGATGCCAGCAGCGCCATAGCGATGAGTCCCACAGCGGCACTACCCACGAACCGTCGCGCGGCCTCTGTGGCAACCGACGAACTCATCGGCACGCTGGCAATCTGCGCCGGCGTGAGCACGTAGAAGTACGCCAGATTCACGAACACATAGAGAGCGCCCACCACCAGCATGGCGCCGATGAAGGCAAGCGGGATGGTCCGCTGCGGGTTGCGCACCTCGCCGGAAAGCGGCGTTAGATTGTCCCAGCCGTCATAGGCCCACAACGCACCCAGCATTGCTGCGCCGAATCCCGCCATTCCGCCGCGCGCGGCCATCGAAACGCCTTCGCAGGCCCCGGCCGCGGCGCTCATGGCCAGATGGCCCCAGCTACCGTAGGCCAGGGTCATGGCGCCAACGCCGATGAGCAGGAGCGCCACCACTTTGAACCCGGTCAGCACGGAGGCCGCGGTGCCGGTAACAGAGACACTCGCGCAATTGACGGCCGTGATCGCGGCAATCCAGCCGAGGGCGATGAGTTGAAGAACGCCGAACGGAATTGAGTAGCCGAACAGAGGCACGGTGAAAAACGTGTGGCTGAGCGCGCCGCCCGTGACGATATTCAGAAAGATGGCCGAGCCGACGGCAAGTGCGGCCTGCGATCCGGTGCGCGCGACGAAGAAGATGGTCCAGCCGTAGAGGAATCCCCAGGGGCGTCCGTAGGCTTCGCGAAGAAAAACGTACTCGCCGCCCGCCTCCGGCATCATCGCGGCGAGTTCGGCGAAGGTGAGCGCACCGGCCAGGGACAGCAGACCGGCCACCACCCACACCGCCAGCACCAGCCACGGGGAGCCGACGTTGCAGGTCATGACGCGGGTCTTCAGAAAGATTCCCGTGCCAATCATGTTGGCGATATTGACGGACGTCGCGGCGGTGAGTGAGAGACCGCGAACGAGGGTGCGTGGAGGCTGCGGTGTGCTCATAGGGAGAACGCACTAGCCGCAGATGAACGCAGATAAACGCAGATACGATGACTAGGCCTGAATCGGCGTTTATCTGTGTTCATCTGCGGCCAAAACCTTTTCTCGAATTACGAACGATAGCGCCAGTCCCACCGCGAAGGTCGCAATTGTACCGATCGGCACCCACCAGGTGAAAGCGATGGTGGTTCCCATTTTGACGTAGACCATCAACAGAAGGCCGGTAATCATAGCGATCATGGCCGCGTTCTGTCCCACTCGGCGCGTCAGCAATCCCAGGAAGAACACTCCCAGCAGACTACCGTACAGAACGGACGCGATGGAGAGGCCCGCTTCCAGCACCGATCCCCAGTGTCGCGCCACCTGTCCGATGGCGAAAAGCGCGGCGCCCCAAACGACTGTGGCCCAGCGCGCCAGACGCAGAAAGTAAGCTTCGCTCATGCCGGGGCGGCCGAACAGCGGCCGGTAGAAATCCATGATCGACGTGGAGGCGAGGGCGTTGAGTGCGGCGCTGAGATTCGACATGCCCGCTGCCAGAATGGCCGCGATCACAAGCCCAGCCACGCCCGCCGGCAGATTGTTCCAGACAAACGCGGGGTAAATGGTGTCGAGCGGCTTCGGCGCGGGCAGGTGCCGGTCGGAGTAATGCACGAAAAGCATGGCACCGATCACCAGGAACAGCGTGAATTGAAAGAAGATGACCAGCCAGCTGGAGAACAGCGCCTTGCGCGCGTCTCTTTCGCTGCGCGCGGCGAGATAACGCTGCACCATCAGTTGTTCGGTGCCGTGGCTGGCCGTGGTGAGAAAGCAGCCGCCCGCAAGGCCGGCCCAGAAGCTGTAGTTGCGCGCGAAGAAGGCCGCGGTGAAGGCGAATCGGAAATCGAAGACCTGTAGCTTGCCAGCCGCGCCCGCCACCGAGGCCACGTGCGCCCAGCCACCAGGAATCTGCCCCAGAATGATGAAGAAACTCAGCACCGCGCCGCCCACGTAGAGAACCATTTGTACGACGTCGGTCCAGATTACCGCGCTCATGCCGCCCTCGAAGGTATAGAACAAAGTGAGCGCGACGATGAGCAGAATGGAACCTGCTTCCGCCCATCCGGATACGCCGATCTTCCGGTAGAGCGGTTCGAGAATCACGCCGATCACAATGGACAGGGCGAATGCGCGCACGCCCTCGGCCAGCGCCCGCAGAATCAGAAACGTGCCCGCGGTAAACCGGCGCATGCGCTCGCCGAAGCGCCGCCGCATTAGCTCGTAGGCCGTGAACATTTCGCCGCGAAAATAATGCGGCAGGAACAATGTGGAAATGGCCACGCGCGCCAGCAAATACCCGAACACCACCTGCAGGAACTCAAAATTGCCGCCGAACGACAAGGCCGGCGTCCCGATCACGGTGAGCGTGCTGGTTTCAGCCGACACGATGGAGAAGGAAATTGCCCACCATGGGGCGTTTCGCCCGCCCAGAAAATAATCGCGCAGACTGTGCTGGGAATGGCGGAAACGCGCGCCGAACCACGTGATGGCGGCGAGGTAGGCGAGTATGACGGCAAGGTCCACCAGATGGGGGGTCGTCACACGACGCGATAATAACATACAGCATCGATGAACCGGTTTCTCGTTTCTGGCATCCTTTGGGCCTCAGTTCTGGCGGCGCAGGCCCAGCCCAGCGATGCGCCCCTCGATCCGGCCGCACAGGACCGCCTGCTCGAGGCCATCCAGGAATACGGCGCGCAGTACATCTCTAGTCTGCCTAACTTCCTGTGCGTGCAGGTGACGCACCAGTTTGAAACCGGGCTCAATTCGAATCGCTGGCACAAGGGGGACACGCTCTCGGCCCGGCTCAGCTTTCACGACGGACAGGAGAAGCGCACCCTCGAACTGGTAAACGGCAAGCCCGCCGACCCGACCAGGCGAATCTGGCGCACGCCGGTCACGACTGAGGGAGAATTTGGAATCCTGCTGGCTAACGTGGCCGCGCCATCGAGCGACGCGACTTTTACCTGGAACCGCTGGGAAACCATCCGCGGGAAGCGTCTGGCCGTTTTCGATTTCACGGTGGATCGCGAACACTCGACGCTGGTCATGCAACTCAGCGATCTGGCGAAGGGCGTACTGGCCTATCGCGGCTCTGTGTATGCGGATCCCGAAAGCGGCGCTGTGTGGCGGATCACCGATATAGCGGACAAGGATATTCCACGGCAACTGCGCATGAAGGAGATTTCCACGGTGATCGATTACTCGGTAACGGTCATCGGCGGCAAGTCATACCTGCTGCCGAGCACGGCCTCGGTTTTGACGGTGACTGACGACGCCCGTGTGCGCAATGACATGGAGTTTCAGGATTACCGCAAGTTTGAGGCGGAGTCCGTCATCAAGTTTGGAGATGGCCACGAATAGTCAGGCCGACAGGCGCACGCCCGTTGCGATGTTGCCGTCCGGCGTGACGAAGAACTCCTGCACGTAGCCTCCCCGGGCAAATGCACTGGCCGCGTCTGTCAGCGAGGGCGTTTCCAGACGCATGTGGTCTTCGGCCTCGATGCGGCTCAGCGCTGCGCCACAGATCATATTGGCAGTTTCACACATCACCTGGCCGATCTCGGCCGCTGAGACGTCGCTTTTGTCGAGGCCAAGGAACGCGGCCGAGAGTACGGCAGCGGCGTGCGGGTCGATGGCAATCAGGAATTCCCCGCGCACGCCGCCATCGAACCGGACAGACACGCCCAGCATGCTGTTCTGCTGTTCCGGAGACGGGGGCGCGCAGGTTTCGGCTTCGGCGAAGAACATTGTGTCGAGGACGCTGCGCGCGGCCTCAGCCACGGCTCCGGCGAGTTCTGCTGCATTCGGATTGATTCGGGCGATCATACGCTGCACTCCAATACTTTCTCTAAAGCTTCCCGCAGACCTTCCGGCGAAAACGGCTTGGCAATATAGCCCTGCGCGCCAAGGCCAATCATGCGCAGGATTCGCGGCCTGGTGGAATCGGTAGATACCACAACGGCTGGAATATCGCGCAGGGATTTGTCCTCGCCAAGCCGGCGCATCAGTTCCTCACCGTCCATACGCGGCATGTTGATGTCGGTCAGAATCACGTCCACCTTCTCATGCTGCAGTTGTTCCAGAGCTTCAACTCCGTCGCCCGCTTCAATACACCGGTCGAGGTCGAAGCCGGACATCACCATCACCCGCCGGATAAACGTACGCATCGCCGGCGAATCATCCACCAGCAGGACTCGGTACGCCATTTGCGACCTCCTTTCTTGAATGCGCATGTAGCGGCAGTTCGCTTTCCGACCCATCCCCCTCGCGCACGCGCAGTCTTCCGTCTTCGGCGTTGAGCCGGACGGTGCGCGAAACTTCGCCCCCGACGGCCTCGGAAGCAATCATCAGCCCGTGTTTCCAGAGCGCCTTACGCGCCGCCTGATAGTTGCGCTTCCCGATATTGAAGACGCCCTGCGGGTCCAGCACCTGCGCCCCGCCGGCCAGTCGCACCACCAGACGACGCCGGTCCGCGCCCTTTTCGCAGGCCGTCCGAAACAGGCGATCGATTCCGGTGTCCGCGAACATATAGGGATTCGTCTCCGCCTTGTGCGCGTCCATGCTGGATTCCGGCAGCATATAGTGCAGCAGCCCGGCAATGCGCCGCAGCGGGTCCCAGACGGACACCGCGATGCACGAACCCAGCGCGTAAGTCACCAGTTCGCTCTCGCGATCGGCGCTCACCTGGCAATCGGAAATGCCCACCACCAGGGCTTTCATCGCTTGTCCTTCCGCCGGTACACCGCCGGGCAGATGTATTCGAGAGGATGGTCGATACCGCTCAGGCTTTCCGAATGGCCTACAAACAGATACCCGCCCGGATGCAGACAGGCCGCAAGCCGGTTTACGAGGTCGCGCTGCGTGTTGCGGTCGAAATAAATCATCACGTTGCGGCAAAAGATCACATCGAACGTGCGCCCATGCTGGAAAGGCTCGATCAGATTCATGCGCCGGAACTCGATCAGCGACGCGATTTCCGGCTTTACCTGCTGCCAGCCTTCGCGCTCGCCGCGTGTTTTCGACAGGTATGTCTTCTTCCAGGCATCGGGGAGGCTGGCCAGCCGGTCTGGTGAAAAACATCCCTGGCGAGCATGGTCCAGCGCCCGCGTGGAAATATCCGTAGCCAGGACAAAGGCGGGCGTGCGCGCCGCGGGCATCCGCGACAACGCGTGCAACACCGTAAAGACAATCGAGTAGGGTTCTTCGCCGGTAGAGCAGGCCGCGCTCCAGATGGCCGGCATCCGCGCGGGAGCCGCGCGAACTGCTTTCGCCAACAGATCGAAATGCGCCTGCTCCCGCATAAAAGAAGTGTGGTTGGTAGTCAGCGCGTCAATCAGCTCCACCAGCGCCTGACCGCTGGCATCCGCCGTCACGTGCCGATAGTAATCGGCAAAGGAGCCAAAAGCGCCCTGACGCATCTTCTTGCCCAGGCGGGCGGCAACAAGCTGCTGCTTCCCATCCCGGAGGTCCAGTCCGAAGCGCGTGTGGGCGAGATCGCGAATCTGCTGGAACTCCTTGTCGGTCAGGGTGCAGTTCCAGGGCGTGCGCCCCGCTGCCTCAGCCGATGGATTTGTCAACGTGGGTCTCGCCACAAAGCGCCTCCAGATCGAGAATCAGTCCTACGCGCCCGTCTCCCAGAATGGCGCCGCCGGCAACCCCTTCGATACCCTGCAGCATCTCGCCCATGCCCTTGATCACCACTTCCTGTTTGCCAATCAGCCCGTCCACCAGCAGACAGAACTTGCGGCCCGCGCCTTCGGAAACAATGAGCAGGCACTTCGTCGGATCCTCATTGCCGGGCCTGACGCCGAAGCGCCGGTGCAGCCGGATCACCGGGAGTAGAGAACCGCGCACCAACGCCATCTCCGCCTGGCCCTGCACGGTCGAAATCATGTCCTCGGTTGGCCGCACCATCTCGCGCACCGCGAAAATCGGCACGATATAGCGCTCTACTCCAACCGTGACCACCAGGCCGTCGATGATCGCCAGTGTCAGCGGAACCTTCAGCAGAAACGTAGTGCCGGCACCTTCGACCGAGCGAATATCGATACGCCCGCGCAGCTTGTGAATCTGCCGGCGCACCACGTCCATGCCCACCCCGCGCCCGGAAACATCGGTGATCTGTTCCGCTGTGGAAAAGCCCGGCTGGAAGATCAGATGAAACAGATCGTGTTCGCTGAGCTGCGCGACCGGTTCCACCAGATGGCGATCAATCGCTTTTTTCAGGATCCAGTCCTTGTTGAGGCCGCGGCCGTCATCGCCGACTTCGATGACAATGTGTCCGGCCTGATGCGACGCTCGGAGGGTCACCTTCGCAACCGGATCCTTGCCGGACGCCTCGCGCTCGCCTGGAGTTTCCACGCCGTGATCCATGGAATTGCGCACCATGTGCATCAGCGGATCGCCCAGTTCCTCGACAATATTGCGATCGAGTTCGGTCTCCTCGCCGGACGTTTCCAACTCCACGCGCTTGCCGTTCTTGCGCGAAAGATCGCGCACCAGCCGGCTCATTTTCTGGAAGAGCTGGCCCACCGGCACCATGCGCATGGACATCGCCGTGCGCTGCACTTCATCGGTGATCCGGGCGAGCTGGGAAAGATTCCGCACCAGCCGCGGCCGCGTTTCACCGGCAAGGTCGGGATCGTGACGCACCAAAGATTGGGCAATTACCATCTCGCCCACCATGTCCACAAGATAGTCGAGCTTGCCCGTATCCACCTTTATGGCGCGTGCTTCCCGCGCGTGCGTCTCGACGGCCCTCTGCGCCGCTGCCATCGGCTCTTCCGGCGCGACCGAAGCGGGGAGGACAGGTACGGCCTCGGAAACGGCGGGCACCTCCCGCACGGCCTCGGAGAGCCTGGCCAGGCTGGCGGCGTCCACAATGGTTCCCTCCTCAACGGCTGGAGGTGAGACTGTCAGCGCGCGGATGGAAGCCAGCAGCCGTTTATTGTCGGGAGCCGCGACCTTCGTTCCGTGATGCAGCATGGAATCGAGCTGGTCGAGCCAGAGGATCAAATAATCCTTGCTCTCCAGCATGCGGTCGATCACGCTCGAATCGATGACCAGCTTTCCGTTCCTCGCCAGATCGAGAACGGTTTCCACTTCATGCGCAACTTGCTGGATGGCGCCCAGTTCCAGAAATCCTGCCAGACCCTTCATCGTATGGAACGCCCGGAAACTGGCATGGATAGCCTCGGAGTCGCCGGAATCCTGCTCCAGCTTCAGTACGTTCTGTTCCACGCTGGTCAAATGCTCGCGGGACTCCAGGATGAAATCGCCCAGCAGCTCCGGATCGTCGGCAACGTTCAGCAACCCTCCCTTCGCACCGGATTGTGTTTGTTCTTCGTCCCGATTCATCATTCCCCCCAGTCAGAACTGCACCAGGTGCGGCAGAGCGAAGCCCGGGCGAAGGACGGCTGCATTCGCCTGCGCCTCGGTCAGACAGACCTGGACGTTGATGGACCCTCCGTCACAGGGGAACGGCACGGAGACCCATTCGCGGCTGCCCACTCGGCGTGTTTCAAAATTGCGTCCATACACCACCGTAGGAGTGCTCAGAGCCATCGATCCGAGCGTCTCTTCGAGTTTCGTCTTGACGTTCCCGATCACCATGTTGGCCACTTCCGCCATGGCATCGAGGACCTCGTCGTTGATGGCCGTGTACTCGGTCATCATCATCTGCGACGCCAACCGGCAGGCGATCGGCGCCGAGCAGGAAATGCTGCCGGTTCCCACCCACGCCCCGGCCAGTCCGAGCAGCGCCAGCACACCGGAATCAGTGCCTGTGCTGTTGCCGATGAATGGCTCCCCGGCGGTCACTTCGATGCCCAGCATCATGGAGAAGACCTCGTGCGTCGACGTGGTGATCGCCTCGACCATTTCCGCATTTGTCATGGTGAATCCTTGTCCTGAATCTGTCCGACGATTTATGCCCGCGCCAGCAGGGAGCCAAGTCCGGCGATCTCCTGCGTGCTGACAACTTTGTCGATATCCAGCAGGATCTTGACTTTACCCTTCACCTTGGCCATCCCCAGAATGAAGGGCGTGGCCAGTTGCGAGCCGAAGTCCGGAGTATCTTCAATATCCGCGCCTGCCAGATTGAGGACTTCAGACACCGTGTCCACCACCAGACCCACCTGAATGGTGGCGATTTCCCCGCGCACCTGGACCACGATGATGCAAGTGCGTTGGGTGTACTCGATGGGCTCCAGGCTGAACTTCAGACGGAGATCCACTACAGGAATCACTTTGCCGCGCAGGTTGATGACGCCTTTCAGGTAATCCGGCGTCTGCGGCACCGAGGTGATTTCCTGCACCCCCATGATTTCGCGCACCTTGTCGACGCGAACACCGAACTCCTCCGGTCCCAGGCGGAACGTCAGGTACTTTCCCGCGCGTTCATCGGTACCTGCCGGTAGCGCGCTTTTCTCCAGGGTGGCTGTCTGCATACGAAGTCCCTCCAATGTCGTGAGAGCCGGGCGTGAGTGGCTCTGGATTTCGTATCGGCAGCGGAATGAAGGTTGTGAGTGTTTCGAGAGGAAGGTGCGCGGAATAACTACAGCTACATCGAACAGGCAGGCAGAGAACCAGCTTCCCTGCTGCTCGTGTTATGTTCAGCTTTCTTAGATGGCCGCGGGAAGCGGCAGACAGGCCTTGGCCAGCGTGCGCTCCAGCAACGTGCAGGCTTCGTTTTCACTGAGCCCACGCGAGATGGACAGTTCAGTCACCAGCATGTGGCGGGCGCGGTCCAGCATCTTCTTTTCCCGGAACGACAGGGGTTTGCGGGTTTGCTGGATCACCAAGCTCTTGAAGACTTCGGCAATCTCCGGCAGGCTGCCGTGGTTCATCTTCTCCGAGTTCTCTTTAAATCGATCCTTCCAGTCGGCGTTGCGCGGGCAGGCACCCTCGGAAAGGAAGTCCAGAACACGGACGATCTCGCCGTTTCTGGTCACCTTTCGGAGCCCCAGTTCGCCTACATGCGAAAACGGCACCATCACCGTCATGCTGCTGCAATTCAGCCGCAGCAGATAGAAGCGTTCGCATCGACCCTCGAACGCCCTTGAGCTGATGTTCTCGATGGTACCTACCCCGTGGTTCGGATAGACAATTTTCTCGCCAGGTTGGAAGTTCATAGGCGCAGCAATACACCTGTCTGAAGTTGCAGTCGGAATCTAGTTACCCGGAAACTGAATCTTAAGGCCGCTTTAATCTTTTGTCAATATCAACAAAGCACTTGTGGCACGCACTCTAAGCGGCAGTATTGGCAGCCCGGTGCCCGTACTGGGGGAAATGACCCACTTTCCACCTCGCGGACGTGTATAAGCACCCAGGCCCGACGAGATGTCAGTAACTTAGCGCGATGGCGCGGCCGCCGGATAGCTTTTCGAATAATTGTTGCGCAGATTGGTGACGGTGAACGATCCGTCCTCGGAAGCCGTCAACCAAAGAGATTTTCCCTGGCAAACCTCGTCCACGTTGGCAACAAAGGGGTCGGGCGAGTTGTGATCGGTGCCACCCTCCATGGCAAAGTGGAGCTGCCAAAGATCTTCGAGACCCGGGGAATTTCGGACGATCTGCCACGCATCGGGGCTGCCACCTTTGCGCGCTCCGTTGTCCATAACGGCCACGCGCGGGTGCAGGGCGTTCACCAGAGCAGGAGAATTGGAGAGGTTCAGTCCATGGTGGCTGACAAGAAAAACATCGACTGTCCCCAGCTTGTTGGCGGGGCAGACCAGTTCCAGTTCCTTGTTCCAGGTCAGATCGCCCAGATCGGCAAACCGGAAGGCGCCCCACATCAGCACAAAACCGACCGAACGAGCATTTTCGCTCGTATCCAGGTCGCGCTTTGCCGTGCTGGCGCAAACCGGGTTATCGCGGCCTCCGCCAGGCAGCGGTTGTCCGATGATCGCCCCGTCGGCCGAAACTATGGTCGCATCGACACCTTTCAAGGGGATTTTATCGCCGGGTTTGACGACTAAGTGCCGGGATTTCGGCAGCCGGTCGTAATCGGCATAATCCTCGCGGGTAACTTTCGAGTCCTCGCGATTGGGCCCGTGATCGATCCAGGTGCCGACGGGAAGGCGGTCGGCAAGCTGTGGCGCGCCTCCGACGTGATCGCGGTGATAGTGGGTGATCAGGACGTAGTCGATCTTCTTGATGTGCGCTTTCTTCGCAGCCTGTACGATACGGTCGGCATCGCGGCCGTTGTACCCCCGCCAGCCGGTGTCCACCAGCAGGGATTCTCCCGCGGGAGTCACAATCAGCGTAGCCTGGCCGCCCTCGACGTCGATGAAGGCAATGTCCAGAGTTTTCGCCGCCTGGGCGAGGCTGGCCGCCAAACACACCAGCAGGAGGGGGAGAACGCGCCGCATCGCCTCTGAATGTATCACAATGGTGCAATAATGCCGGAACAGCTCCGATGTCTCTTGCGTACTTGTAGTTGGACGGGGTAGAGAGATGCCATTCTGCACCAGTTGCGGGACCACGGTACATCCAGTGGACGTGTACTGCGCCAAGTGTGGCGGCCGGCAGCCGAACACGCCGGTGGCCGATCCGCTTGCCGGCATCAGTCCACGAACTGCGTCGCTTCTTTGC
>Ga0265325_10002284_pt1 | contig 13001 bp, 12 predicted proteins | sample 41420metaG_FD_202090 | JGI IMG/M metagenome (GOLD analysis project Ga0265325, IMG submission 202090) | Rhizosphere microbial communities from Carex aquatilis grown in University of Washington, Seatle, WA, United States - 4-14-20 metaG | ecosystem: Host-associated > Plants > Roots > Rhizosphere...
AGTCAGGATCGTCGCCCCATCACGATTGTCGTCCGAGCCTGCGCCGACCACCGAATCCTCGATACCGCCCATCTTGCGCGTGAGGGTTGCCAGGCTGTCGGCCGCAACGCACAGCAGCAAATCTTCCTTGCGGACGAATTGGCCGAAAACGACCGGGCGCGGCAAACCGGCTTCTGTGGCAACTTTGCCCAACGTGAGATTTTCCAGGCCTTCCCGTTCGACCAAAGCCCGGGCAGCCTTAAGGATCGCGGCCCGCGCATCGCCGCGTTCGTGGGACATCATCTCCGGTTCGATTGTCTGCACGTTTCCCTCGCCTAGGCTGGCAGAGTGGCACGCGTGGATTACCAAAGATGAAAGTCGTTAGTTCGGTTTCTATGCGTATTGTTCGCTTACGTAGTATTCCCAGTATGGTGAACGCAATTCTGAAGGGCTTGTGCCGTGTCCAGTAAAGAAACGCCGTTTATAGCGGGTTTTTGCGAAGAGCGATTTGCGTCGGTCCGGACCGAATTTACCGAGAATTTCAAGCAGCGCGGCGAACGCGGCGCAGCCGCACGCGTCTGGCATGACGGGCGCGTTGTGGCGGACCTGTGGGGCGGCTGGGCTGACGTTGCGCGCAGCACGCATTGGACCCGCGACACAATCGTAAATTTCTTCTCGGTCAGCAAAGCGCTTTGCGCCATTGCCATCATGCGCATCGCGGACGACGGAAAGCTCGATCTCGACGCGCGCGTTGCCGACTATTGGCCGGAATTCGCCGATGGCGGCAAGGACACGATAACCGTTCGCCAGCTCATGTCGCATCAGGCCGGATTGCCTGCAATCCGCGAACCGCTTCCCGATGGCGCCGCGATGGACTGGAGCAGGATCACGCGTGCACTCGCTGCTCAGACGCCCTGGTGGAAACCCGGAACCGCGCACGGATATCACGTCAACACCTTCGGTTTTCTGGCCGGAGAGCTGGTACGCCGCATTTCGGGGCGAACGATCGGCAGGCTGCTGCGCGAGGACGTCGCCCGCCCGCTTGGCGCAGACGTTCACATCGGCCTGCCGTCGAGCGCGCACCATCGTGTCGCGGAGTTTCTCTGGCCGGGAAATCCCGCCAAACCGAATATCGACGGCGACGAGGCGCTGATGCGCTGGAATACCTACTGGAACCCTCCCGGTTTTTCGGGTTCGCATTGGGTGAACACGGCGCGCTGGCGTGAGGCGGAGGTGCCATCGACGAACGGGCATGGCAATGCGCGCGGCATCGCGCGCGTCTATGCCGCGCTCGCGAGCGGCGGAAGCATTGATGGGGTGCGAATTCTGTCCAAGGCGGCGCTGGAAGAAGCGACGAGCGAACAGGTCAATGGCCCCGACATCATCAACCAGCGCAACAGTCGCTTTGGCATCGGATTTCAGCTCACGCAGGCGGAGCGGCCGCTTGGTCCAAACCCCGGCGCATTCGGCCACTTCGGCGCGGGCGGCGCACTCGGCTTCTGCGATCCGCAGGGCCGCGTCGCATTCGGCTACGTGACGAATGATATGGGGCCGCGCTGGCAGAATCCGCGCAACCGCGCCCTGATCGATGCGGTGTATGCATCGATGTAGCTGCGTCCTTTAGGCGACGGTGCTCGGCACGGCGCTGGTTAGCGGTTTTCGTCCGTGAACGATGCGCATCAGCGTGTTTATAACCGCGATGGTCGCGACATAGACAAGAAGCTGCGCGCCGTTGGGTGCATCACTGTAGCCGACGAGCGTGTGCAGAAGACGGCCGGCAATGCTGCCTTCCGGCAGCAGCCAGGACGTATCCCACACCGTCGAAGTCAGCACTTCGAAATATCCGCCTTGCTGAAGGAACAGCACCGCCTGGGAAGCCATGCCGGCCGCGAGCAGTGTTATCAGCCACGAAGTCACCGAGAACAGACGGTGGGCGGGAATGGTGAGAAGTCCAAGATACATCAGCGCCGAAACGGCTGCGCCTGCGCACAGGCCTATCGCGCCGCCTGCCAGCATCGAGGCGGTCGACATGCCGCCTTGCGCAGCTATGCCGTAGAGAAACAGGACAACTTCGGAACCTTCCCGCAGCACCGCCACGCCCACCACGATGGCGAGCGCCGTCAATGTGCGCTGTCCGGTGGAAACCTCGCTTCCGATCTGGCGCATCTCGCTTGCCATCTGCTTGCCGTGACCCGCCATCCAGACATTGTGCCAGGTGAGCATCACTACAGCGATGAGAAGGATCGAAGCGTTGAACAGTTCCTGTCCGGAGCCCTGAAACAATCCGGCCAGTTGTTCCGCGAATGCTGCGACCAGACACGCGCCGAGAACACCGCCACCGACTCCGATCGCGATCCAGATTCCCCTGCGGGCAACACCGTTGGTCGCTGCGAGAACGATGCCGACGATCAGACCGGCCTCGATGACCTCACGAAACACGATGAGAAGGCTGGCAAGCATCAACTACTCCGCGACCACGACGCCTTGCGCCGTTTCCGAATGATATTCGCCCATGAAGGGATAACGGCCCGGCGATAAGGGTCGCAGGCGGACAATGCCGCTACTATGACTTGCGACAACCTTTTCGACCTTGAGCGAGGTGGAGTCGAACTCCTCCGCGCTGTCGTCGTTGTTGGTCAGCGCGATCACGTTGGGCACGTTTGCCTTCACATGGATCTCTGCCGGCGTGAACCTGTGGTCCTTCAAAGTGACGGCGATTGAGCCATCATCGGCACGAGCCGCTGTAAGGCTAAGGGATGTAGCGACTACAAAAAGCAAGAGTTTCAAGGTCTTCATTCCAATGGGCTCACCGACATGGATATCATAGGATCCAAGATGTAATCGCAACTCATTCTCAAGTACAGGCCCGATAGCAATCCGCCGCACCTATTTGCAGTTGCATAAGCCATAATTGTACAACCGTACGCTACCGAATCATACTGAACGGGTGGGTTTCCCCGCACCTCCCTGTGTTCGGTACATTGCGGCAGCCCTATCGGCCGGCCCGGCGTCAGTTCAGTTCCCAAAAAGCTGTTGAGCGCCCCCCCCGATGGTCATCACGGACCTGCCCGCATCCTCATGCGTTTCATCCAACTTGCCCGCTTACGAGCGTTGCGTCGCCCGACTCTTCCTGCCGCCAGGCGGCGAAAATGCCCCGCCTGTCATCGTCACCGCCGATACACACGCGGAAAACCTTTCCTGGTTGCGGGCGGCCTACCCTGGTGTTCGCTTCGCGGGTGCTAGCCGCGAGTTCGTGTTGAGCCAACTCGAGAAACGGTTTGGCCCAGCGATTGCCGATGATGCCGTCCACGCACTGGCGCGTGCAACGCCGACGCTCTCGGCCAGACAGGTGGTGACACCTGCACAGGCCGGTCTGATCGGAGGATTCCTCTCAGCCTTGGCGCTGGCACTCGCAACTAGACCCATCGCGGTCTATGACGTGCTCGCCGGCATCGCGTCGATCGGGTTCGTCTCGGGCACGTTTTTTCGAGCTCTTCTCGCCTGGACCGGAGGCACACACCGCGAAAACACTGTCCGGATTGCCGACGATGACCGCACGCTTCCCGTCTACACCATTCTGGTGCCGCTTTACCGCGAGGCCAACGTTCTGCCTCGACTGGTCCAGGCGTTGCGGCATCTCGATTATCCTGCAGACAAGCTCGACATCAAATTGATCGTAGAGAGCGATGACAACGAGACAGCCATAGTCGCAGAAGCTTTGGGGAGCGTCGCCCCTTTTCATGTCGTGCGTGTTCCGGTGGGAACGCCGCGGACAAAGCCACGCGCCTGCAACTACGCCTTCGCGTTTGCGCGCGGCGAGTTCGCCGTGATCTACGACGCGGAAGACCGGCCCGAGCCCGATCAGTTGCGCAAAGCGATCGGGCAATTCCGTGCGGGTCCGCGCGAGGTGGCGTGCCTGCAGGCGCATCTCAATTTCTACAACGCGGATGAAAACTGGCTCACGCGCCTTTTTGCGCTCGACTATGCGTTGTGGTTCGACGTTCTGATGCCGGGCCTGGAGAAGCTGCGCCTGCCGATGCCGCTAGGCGGCACATCCAACCACTTTCGGACGTCTGCTCTCAGGGACGCCATGGCCTGGGACCCTTTCAACGTCACCGAAGACGCAGACCTCGGCATTCGCCTCGCGCAGATGGGCATGCGGGTTGCCATGCTGGACTCGACGACATTTGAAGAAGCTCCGACCACCTTGCCCGCGTGGCTGAAACAGCGGTCGCGCTGGCTCAAGGGCTATATCCAGACCTGGCTTGTCCATATGCGAGATCCCGCCGCACTGCGCCGGCGCACAGGATGGCGGGGACTGATGTCCTTGCAGCTATTCCTTGGCGGGTCGGTTCTGTCCGCGTTGGTCAATCCTTTGCTGTGGGCGACGTTTGTCGGTTCCTGCGTGTTCGCCGCACGGGATGAGACGACTTTCGCGTGGCACACGCCGACGTCAATTTCAGCGATGGGGCTGCTGGCAGGCAACGCAGTTCTGACCTGGCTGGCGATTGCCGCGCCGAAACGCAGGGGTTGGATTCACCTGGCGCCGTACGGATTCACGGTCTCCTTTTATTGGTTGCTGATCTCCGTCGCGGCATGGCGCGGACTATTGCAGCTCTTCACGCGGCCGTTTCACTGGGAAAAGACGGAGCATGGTTTGAGCCGCTGTGACCAGACCCAGCCATGACAAAGCATTTGGCGTTTGCGATTGCGCTGATCGCCAGCCAGGTCGTGACTTCATCGTGTCCGGCCAGCGCTGGCGCTTGGACGCTCAAGAAGCACCACTGGCAAACATTCAACGCGACCACGCTGAGCACGGCGACGGCAATCTTTGCCTCGAACGGCCGCGCCGCAACCCCAACCAAATTCCACAAGTATCTGGTGCAGAACACTGTCGAATACGGCCTGACCAACGGCATTACGTTGTTCGCAACGCCTGACTTTGTGACCGTCTCATCTCAGACCGGCTCGGTTGCACCGATTGCGGCACGCGGAAGTTCCGTTGAAGCCGGCGCGAGGGTTCTGCTTCTCGCACACATCGGCCAGCTCTCACTGCAAAGCTCGTACAAGGCGGCGGGCCCATTCGACCTGTCGAATTCGGTGAATCACGATCCGGCACAACAGGTCGAGTTGCGGCTGCTTTATGGAACGAACTTCAAGCTACTCGGCAAAGACGGCTTCGCGGACATCCAGGCGGCAGAGCGCTGGATCAGCCGGCAAAGACCAAACGAAACGCCGATAGACCTGACAGCGGGATACTGGTTCAGGTCCGATACGATGGTGATGGCGCAGAGCTTCAACATCGTGAGCGGCGGCAATTCAAGGCCGCCCTTCACATACTACCGCTCGCACAAGGTCGAGCTTTCGCTCGTCGAGCGTCTCTCGCGGCATTGGCTGTTGCAGCTCGGCGCGTTTGTATCCCCTGCGGGCCAGAATGCGCTGGACGAAAAAGGTCTCAGCGTTGTTCTCTGGACTCAACGCTGAAATCAGTTGTCCTGCATGCTCGCCGGAACCACCCGGCCCCAATCCTTGACCTGTTTCAAGGCTTCGCTCTGAGCCGACTTGTCGAACGCGGCGAGGATCGCTCCAAAGCGGGCCTGCACGAATTCCTTGAACAGCGGATGCGTGAAAATGTAGAGGTCGTTGTCGCGCACGCCTTCAAAAACGCGCTGACCGACGATGTCGGGATCGATGCCGCTCAAAACGTTTTGCGCAGACTCTTCCGGAGTGGCCGCGACGCCTGGATCGACGACGCCCACGCCGCCATATTTGTCCTGCCGCGCGCGCCCGCTTTCATGGATGCGCGTGCGGACATATCCCGGACACAATGCCGAAACGCCGATGTTGAGCGGCGCCATCTGCGCCGCCCAGCCTTCGCTCATCGCCACGACGGCGAATTTCGTCGCGCAGTAGGGCTCCATCCCCGGCGGGGAAACCATGCCGGCCATCGAGGCGGTGTTCACAAAGTGTCCGCCTTCGCCGTGGCTCTTGATCAGCGGCGCGAAAACCTCGGTGCCATAGACGACGCCTTTGAGATTGACGTCGATGATCCAGTCCCAGTCGCGCTCGCGGACCGTCCCGAGCGGTCCGCCAACGGCGACGCCGGCATTGTTGCAGACGACGTGGATCTTTCCGAACGCGGCAACGGCGTCGAGCGCGGCGCTGCGCACGCTGGCCCGATCCGTCACGTCGACATAGACTGGAGCCGCCTTGATCTGTTCGGAAGCCAGCCGCTCGGCGGCTGACTTGGCTTCATTCAGATTGATGTCCGCCAGAACGACATTCATGCCCGCCCGCCCGAAGGCGCGCGCCATGCCAAGACCAATACCGCTCGCTCCGCCCGTGATGAAGGCGGTCCGTCCCTTAAATTCTTTCATGGCTATTCCGCCGCTTGTTGAAATTCGAGTGAGTCGAATGTTGCCGCCAGCGCGGCGCCGTTCGGTTTCGCCTTGAGCCGCCCCAGGATGGCATCGCGCGATTGATTGCGCCCGAAATCGGCGTTCGTGACCGCGTGCCACTCGATCATCTGGTTCCACACCGGATCGATGATTTCCGCGCCCGGCGCGGTCTTTCCGTCGACCGTCTTGATCGTCAGGCTGCGCAGCTCGGACACCACCGTCGCCAGATAAGCGACATGGATGGCTTCGTCTGTGCGGATGCGCTCGACGACGTCGGCAGCGTGGCTCGCTGCGGGTCTGCGGTCGGTGAAATTCGTCGGATCGCGCATGATGCCCTGGCAGAAGGAGAAGAAGCTCTCCGCCTTTACCTCGATCATCAGCACGTTCATGAGCAACAAGACCCATTCTTCGAATGCCTGTGGAATCTGCGGCATGCGACGGCCAGTCTCTGGACGCGAGATGCTCGCCGGCACTTCGGGGATCGGATAGGCGTCCTTGCCGAACAGCGCATCACGCACGGCGAACCACATATCGTCGTGACCGCCGATGCCCTCTTCCTTCGTGCCCCCTTCGTCAAAACCGTGCGCGACGAGCAAGCCCTTGTTCAGATGACCAAGGCAGGTCGAGCTGATGTCTTCGACCACTATGTCCTGAAAATTTGGTGCAACGGCCTGCGCCAGCATCTTGCCGCGCGCTTCGATGATGCCGGTGATCGTGAGCGAATTCCAAAGCGTCTCTCCGAAACCGTGACCCAACAGAAATTTCTGCTGATCGACCGTCGGATACGGACCGCGCTTCAACAAACGGGTGGAGGCGTCGATGACAGACGCGCCGCGCTTCTTGAGTTCGGCCTGCCACGCCTCAACTGCAGGCCAACGGTTCAACGTGCGCGGAGAAATGTATTTTCCGCCCGCATCGAAGCCGCCGTGCAGGCGATAGCCGGCTTCCACCTGCGGTCGCGCATAAGCGTGATCGGCCATGATCTCGTCGCGCGTGTAAGTCAGCTTTGTCATGAAAACGGCCTCCCGTGCGGGCGCAATCGCCTTCGCAAGCGGCGCTGATAGTTTGTCAGCCACGCCGCAGTGTCAATCCTCAGGTGACGGAGCGGACAGGTTCCGGCAATCAAGTTTGGCAACAAATTGTGTAGCCATTTTAGGAACTTGCGAAGCGTCCGACACATTCTGGCGACATTGCCCGTACAGCGTTCCGATGCGGAGTGCGCAGACGCCCCGCCCCTCAACCAAGGAGAAGAAAATGAGACGAAGAATCATGTTTGCCGCAGCTTGCGGCATTGCCATCGGTGTCGGTGTCGGCAGCGCGTATGCCGGTGCTCCGGGGTATTACGTCTCCGGCGAAGGCGGCATTTCGCTGCTTCCCGACCTGCATGTGAACGACATTCTCGTCGGCAAACAGAGCGACTCTTTCGGAACCGGCTTCGCTGCCGGTGGAGCGTTCGGTTACGACACGGGAGATGGCGTGCGGGTCGAACTCAGTTCGCTCTATCAGCACTCGGACGCCAGCAGACTGAACGGTGCGCCGGTCGACGGCCATCTGTCGTCAACCAGCGTGATGGCGAACGCGACCTATGACCTGATGCCGGATGCGCGCTTCACGCCCTATGTCGGCGCGGGGCTTGGCTTCCAGAATGTCGGCGGCACGATCGACGGCCTGAGCGGGCGTGAGTGGAAACCGGTATACCAGGCCGAAGCGGGTCTTCGAACCGACGTCAGCGATCACGTGTCGATGTTCGGCGAATACCGCTTCTCTCAAAGCGAGTCCGTGACCCTTGCCGATGCGACAGACAGTGCGCATCAGCATTTCTCGGATCACGGTCTATTGGCAGGCATCAGTTTCAAGCTGAACTGACGCCTCGTCCGAGACGCAAGGGGGCTTGCGTCTCGGCGGGGGCGGCACGGCGGTGTCAATCAGGGTCTAAGCGCACGAACCAGGAAGCGCGTGAGATTGTCGAGAACTTCCTCGCGCAAACGCTGTGATCGGGCGCCTTCGCTCGCAACCTGGTGGATTGCGCCCAAAATGGCCTGGCCGACGATTTCGGGATCGTAGCTCTTGCAGGCTTCGCCGGTGCGCATCGCTTCACGGACCACTTCCGACCAGTCGAATCCCCAGCGGACCAGAAGCGGCGTTGCCTGCGCGCCTTCGGCATCGATGACGAGCTCGTCGGTCATGGCGGCCGCCAGCACGCCGGGATGCTCGGCGGAATATTCGTAGATGCCCTTCAGGTTGGCGGCGATCGTGTTCTCCAACGTCTTTTCGGCCGGCTGCCGCGCGATCATAAATTCGTGAAGTTCCTCGCGCGCGTCATCGACGAATGCCAGGAAGCAGGCCTTCTTGTCAGGATAGTGAAGATAGAATGTGCCGTGGCCGAGCCCCGCCTCGCGTGCAATGTCCTGCGGACGGGTGGCGTGATAGCCGCGTTCTACAAAGAGTTTTCGCGCAGCGCGCTTGATCTTGGCCAAGCTCTCCGGCTTGCGCCGCAGAGCGCGAATTTCGGTCGGTTCCTTTGCGACGGTTGTCTGGCTCATGTCGCAACTTTCCCGCGAGCGGACCAAGAGTCAATGTAAAGCGCTTTGGTGCATCGCAGCGGCGCGGTAGAATGGAATTCCACGCAAGGAGATTTACGATGCAAAAACTCTTGCTCGCCACCGGAGCAGCAATAGCGCTTCTGACGCTGACGGCACCGTCATTTTCCATGGGTGGCGGAGGCGGCGGCGGGGGTGGCGGCAGCTATGGCGGCAACGCCAGCTTCCCCAGCAGCGGTGCGACGTTTGACGAATACACAGTCGCCGTTCGTTTGATCAAACATGAGAAATACGCAGATGCCATTCCGCACCTGGAACTGGCCCTCGCGGACAAGCCGCAGAGCGCCGACATCCTGAACTATCTCGGCTACACGCACCGCATGCTGGGCGACTACAGCTCCTCGCTGGACTTCTACAAGCGCGCATTGGCGATCGACCCCAATCACAAGGGCGTCCATGAATATCTCGGCGAGCTCTACCTGCAGATGAACAATATGACCGCCGCGCAGGGCGAACTCACCACGCTGGCAAGCCTTTGCCCGAGCGGTTGCGATGAGCGCGACATGCTCACCAAGGCGATTGCAGCATACGTTCCCCCTGCAGCCGCGACGCCTGCTGCAGCCGCACCGGCAGCCGCGGCGATGCCGGCCGCTGCACCGGCGCCGTCGACGACCACAGCGGGTCAGTAACTCAGGCCGCGGCCTTCTTCTGCCGGAGCGCGCGCCAGACGCGCTCCGGTGTCGCCGGCATGTCGATATGCACGACGCCGAGCGCGTCAGCGATCGCACTCATCACCACCGGTAGCGCACCGACAGTGCCGGCTTCGCCACAGCCCTTCGCGCCGAGATCGTTCGTCTTGCACTCGATCTGCTCGTAGGCGAAATCGATATCCGGCATGTCCGCAGCGCGCGGCATCGCATAGTCACTGAAGCTGGCGGTCAGGAGCTGACCGGTCGTTTCGTCATAGACCATGTTTTCAAGAAGCGCCTGTCCGAGGCCCTGCACGATTCCGCCATGCACCTGGCCGGCGACGAGCATCGGATTGATGACGCGGCCGAAATCGTCGAGCACATGATACGACATCATCTGTACATGGCCCGTGTCCGGATCGACTTCGACTTCGCAGACGTGACAACCGTTCGGGAACGTTGGCGCCTGTCCTGTGTACATCGCATCGCTGTCCAGGCCCTCCTCAAAGCCCGGAAGCTTTTCGCGCTTCAGCGTGACGGCCAGTTCACCGACAGTGATGGCGCGATCGGTACCGCTCACGGCGAACTTTCCGACGCCTTCGACGACCGCGAAACCGACTTCCTTGCCGCCGGCCTGCAGAACCTGGCTCGCTGCCGTCTTGCCCTTCTTGATGACTTCATCCGACGTGACCATCAGCGCGCCGCCGGACATGTTCAGCGAGCGCGATCCGCCGGTGCCGCCGCCATTCACCCACTCGGTGTCGCCCTGCTTCACCGTGATGGATTCGAACGGCACGCCGAGCTTCTCGGCGACGAGCTGCGCGAACGACGTTTCGTGTCCCTGACCGTTCGACTGCGTGCCGCAATAGAGTTCGACGCCGCCATTGTCGGTGAACTTGATCGCCGCCGGTTCCTGTCCCGCTGCGCCGGTAATCTCGACGTAATAGGCGATGCCGAAACCGCGCAGCTTGCCGCGCTTGGCCGACTCCGCCTTGCGCGCCGCGAAACCTGCCTGATCGGCGCGATTGATGCCCGTTTCGAGGAGGCGCGGATAGTCGCCAGAATCGAACTTCACGCCCGCCCAGTTCCCGTATGGCAGCTCGGACGGCGACGGCAGGTTGCGCTTGCGCAGCTCGACCCGGTCGATACCGGTCTTTGCCGCGGCCGCATCCATGAGCCGCTCCATGAGATAGGCAGCTTCCGGACGGCCCGCACCGCGATAGGCGTCAACGGGCGCCGAATTGGAAAAGTATCCCTTGATGTTCGCAAACAGTGTCGGCACGCGGTAGACGCCGCCGAATATGCGCCCGCCCGCCAGTGTCGGAATGAACGGCGCATAGACCGACAGATAGCCGCCCATGTTCGCTGTACCCGTGATGCGCATCGCCAGAATCTTGCCGTCCTTGTCGAGCGCAAGCTCCCCGGTCGTGATCATGTCGCGGCCATGGTCGTCGGCGAGGAATGACTCGGTGCGCTCGGCGCTCCAGCGCACCGGGCGGCCGACTTTCTTGGCTGCGATCAGCACCATCGGCTGTTCCGGGTAGAGAAAGCCTTTCATGCCGAAGCCGCCGCCGACATCCTTGGTGATGACGCGGACCTTCTCGATCGGCAGGTTCAGCACGCCGCGCGCGATGCCGCCGCGAAGATTGGCTGCACCCTGCGAGGTCACGTAGATCGTGTAGTCGTCCTTCGCCTTGTCATAAACGCCGATCGCATTTCGCGTTTCCATCGGCATGGCGCTGACGCGGTTTTGTACCACTTCGAGCGAGACAGTGTGCGCCGCCTTGGCGAACGCAGCCTTCACCGCGGCTTCATCGCCATCGGCCCAGTCGAACGTTTCGTTGTTCTTGGCGCCGTCCCATATCTGCGGACCGTTCGGAGCGGCAGCTAGCGTTCCGACCGCATCAAGAACTTCATATTCAACCTCGACCAGCTCGGCCGCGTCCTTGGCCTGGGCATAGGTTTCGGCAATCACCATCGCGATCGCCTCGCCCGTGAACGTCACCTTGTCCTTGGCGAGGATCGGCTTGGGCGTCGTGTGCATCGGCGACTTGTCGCGTGTCGGCACCGGCGCCATGCACGGCATGGGCTTGGCGCCGAATGCGTCCACGTCGGCAAAGGTCAGCACATCGATGACGCCCGGCGCCGCCTTGGCGGCGGACACGTCAATGGACGTGATGCGCGCGTGTGACTGCGACGTCCGGTGGAAACACGCGAACGTCTCATTGTCGAAATGCAGGTCGTCCGTATACTGACCTTGACCGGTGATGAAACGGATATCTTCCGTGCGCTTGACCGACTGACCGACGCCAAATTTCATTCTCTGCTCCCAATATCGAAATCTTCGTGCCGCGCAAGAAGCGAGGCCGGTTGTTCAAATGTCCGGACGGGCCCGGGACTAATTCTTGTAGCTCGGATTGACGCGATCGCATTTGCGGCGCAGCGCCGGCCATGCGAGCGAGCCCACCATGCCGTTGAAGGCGCCCTGCCCCTGCATGGCAGTCTTCTCCGGAACGCCCTGATTCGGCCAGTTCGGCGTTGCGCCACCGGCCAAGGCGCGCACCTGCATCGAGCAGGCGCGCTCAAGATAGAACATGCGCAGAAACGCGTCGGCGCAATTCTTGCCGAGCGCCAGCGTGCCGTGATTCCGCAGGATCATGGCGTTCTTGGCGCCGATGTCGGCGACGAGGCGGTCGCGTTCGTCGAGGTCGAGCGCCACACCTTCATAATCGTGATACGCGATCTCGCCGGAAATCATCATCGCATGCTGGTCGAGCGGAAGAAGGCCGTCCTTCTGAGCCGACACCGCGACGCCGTCGGTGGTGTGCAGATGGATCACGCAGCCGGCATCCTCTCGGTTCATGTGCAGCGCTGAGTGGATGGTGAAGCCGGCGGCGTTCACCGGAAACGGCGACTCGACGATCTTGTTTCCCTCAACGTCTATCTTCACCAGGCTGGAGGCCGTGATCTCCTCGAACAGAAGCCCGTACGGATTGATCAGAAAATGGTGCTCCGGCCCCGGCACGCGTGCGGAGATATGGGTGAAGATCATGTCGTCCCATCCGTGCATCGCGACGAGCCGGTAGGTTGCGGCCAGATCCTCCCGGACCGCCCACTCCTCGGCGCTCACTTTGTCCTTGAGCGAGGCCACGTCTTCGACACCGGGCATCTTGCGGGCTGCACTGCTCATGGAGATTCCTCAGTCTTTTGGCGAATGGCGAAGGCCAAGATTGGACCCGGTGCGCCGATCAGTCAAACCGCGCTGACGCGGAAACCACCGCTCAAAGCAGACATATCTCGATCACCGACCATGCATAGGCCGCAATGCGCCAGCCGGTACCGTCCGGCGTCAACACAAACGACCATCCACCCTTTTCCGTGAATGGTCTTTTTCG
>Ga0265325_10002285_pt1 | contig 12999 bp, 7 predicted proteins | sample 41420metaG_FD_202090 | JGI IMG/M metagenome (GOLD analysis project Ga0265325, IMG submission 202090) | Rhizosphere microbial communities from Carex aquatilis grown in University of Washington, Seatle, WA, United States - 4-14-20 metaG | ecosystem: Host-associated > Plants > Roots > Rhizosphere >...
GGGGTCTGGTCACAGGGCGGCGAGCGGATCGTCACGTTCGCCGGTTGAGAAGGAGAGCACAGTGGAGAAGGCCAAAAAGTCGGAAGTCGTCGAAGAGCTGAAAGGCGTCTTCGCGAATGCCGGCTCCGTGGTAGTCGCCCACTATTCCGGCATGACGGTTGCCCAAATGGGCGATCTCCGGTCCCGCATGCGCGCGGCCGGGGCATCGTTCAAGGTGGCAAAGAACCGTCTGGCGGTGCGTGCGCTTCAGGGAACGGCCGTGGAAAGCCTCTCCCACCTTTTCAAGGGCCCAACGGGCATTGCGTACAGCAAGGACCCGATTGCGGCTTCGAAGGTGGTGGTGGCCTACGCCAAGGACAACGCGAAATTCGTGGTCCTGGGCGGTACGGTCGGAGTGACGGCGTTGGATGCGAATGGTGTCAAAGCCCTCGCAAGCCTGCCTTCGCTCAACGAGCTGAGAGGCAAGATCGTGGGTCTGTTGGTGGCTCCGGCGACGAAGATCGCCGGCATCATGCAGGCACCCGCGGGGCAACTTGCCCGCGTGATCGGCGCGTATTCCAAGAAAGAAGCGGCCTAGGCGATTCAACATTCAAACCCGTAAACACTTGAAGGAACTGAGAAATGTCGAAGATTGAAAAGTTGGTCGAAGATTTGTCGAGCCTGACGGTCCTGGAAGCGGCCGATCTCGCGAAACTCCTCGAAGAGAAGTGGGGCGTTTCGGCGGCGGCTCCGGCTGCGGCAGCGGCGGCGCCGGCTGCGGCGGCGGTTGCAGCGGTCGAGCAGACCGAGTTCACGGTGGTTCTGGTTGCCGCGGGCGACAAAAAGATCAACGTCATCAAGGAAATCCGTGCGATCACCGGCTTGGGCCTCAAGGAAGCGAAAGACCTCGTCGAGGCCGCTCCCAAAGAGGTCAAGGCCGATGTCAGCAAGGACGAGGCAGCCAAGCTTAAGAAGCAGCTCGAAGACGCTGGTGCGAAAGTCGAGTTGAAGTAAGGAGGCGCGGCGGCTTGAAAAACCGCGTGCGCGTGCACATTTGTTTTCCCCCACCTTCCTTCCGGAGCGCAAAAAACGCTCTGGAAGGAGCGGTGGAATTCGCACTTTAGGCTATTGAGGAACGCGGAATGACCCTTTCATTCACTGGACGCAAGCGGCTTCGCAAGACTTTCGGCAAGATGATCGAAGTTGCGCAGATGCCCAACCTCATCGAGGTCCAGAAAGCCTCCTACGAGCAATTCCTCCAGGTGGAAAAGCTCCCGGGCGGACGCAAGGATGAAGGGCTTCAGGCCGTTTATTCGTCTGTGTTTCCGATTCAGGATTTCTCGGAAACCTCGCGCCTCGAATATGTCGACTATTACTTTGAAGACCCCAAATACGACGTCGAGGAGTGCCAGCAGCGCTCCATGACCTATGCGGCGCCCCTCAAGGTCACGCTGCGTCTGATCGTGTTCGATGTGGACCAGGAAACCGGCGCCAAATCGGTCAAGGACATCAAGGAACAGGACGTCTATATGGGCGACGTTCCGTTCATGACTGAGAACGGCACGTTCATCGTGAACGGAACGGAACGCGTGATCGTGTCCCAGATGCACCGCTCGCCGGGCGTCTTCTTCGATCACGACAAGGGCAAGACGCATTCTTCCGGCAAACTTTTGTTTGCCGCCCGCGTTATTCCTTATCGCGGCTCGTGGCTCGATTTCGAATACGACGCCAAGGACATTATCCATGTCCGTATCGACCGCCGCCGCAAGTTGCCGGTGACGACGCTGCTCTATGCGCTGGGTTTGGACCAGGAACAGATCCTCGACTACTTCTACGGCAAGATCGCGTTCAAGCGTCAGAAGGACGGCACCTGGACCACGCCCGTGGATCAGGCCTGGATGAAGAACGCCAAGGCGAATTCGGAATGGAAGAACGCCAAGACCGGCGAAGTGATGGCAGAGGCCGGCACCAAGATCACGCAGCGTTCGCTGCGCAAGTGGCAGGAAGACGGCATCAAGCAAGTTTCGATGTCGGCCGACGAGTTGCTCGCGCGCTATTCGGCGCTGGACATGGTCAATCCCGAAACGGGCGAGATCTACGTTGAAGCCGGCGACGAGTTGACGGCTGCTTCGCTCGAGCAACTCGGCGAGGCGGGCTTCGACGAAATCGAAGTGATCAATGTCGACGGCATCACGATCGGTTCCTACGTCCGCAACACGATGGCGGTGGACAAGAACCATTCGCGCGAACAGGCGCTGATCGACATCTATCGCGTCATGCGTCCCGGCGAGCCGCCGACGCTCGACACGGCCGAAACCCTGTTCGGCCAGCTCTTCTTCGACTCCGAGCGCTACGATCTTTCCAGCGTCGGCCGCGTGAAGATGAACATGCGCCTGAACCTGGACGCGCCCGACACATTCCGCACGCTGCGCAAGGAAGACATTCTGGCGATCGTTAAAGCGTTGGCCGAACTGCGCGACGGCCGCGGGGAGATCGACGACATCGACAATCTCGGCAACCGGCGCGTGCGCTCGGTCGGCGAATTGATGGAGAACCAGTTCCGCATCGGTCTGCTGCGCATGGAACGGGCGATCAAGGAACGCATGTCTGCCGTCGATATCGACACCGTCATGCCGCATGACCTGATCAACGCCAAGCCGGTCGCGGCCGCGGTGCGCGAGTTCTTCGGCTCGTCGCAGCTTTCGCAGTTCATGGACCAGACCAATCCGCTGTCGGAAGTCACCCACAAGCGCCGCATGTCCGCGCTCGGGCCAGGCGGCCTGACGCGCGAGCGCGCGGGCTTCGAAGTGCGCGACGTGCACCCCACACACTACGGCCGCATCTGCCCGATCGAGACGCCGGAAGGCCCGAATATCGGGCTTATCAACTCGCTGGCGACCTACGCGCGGGTGAACAAGTACGGCTTCATCGAGAGCCCCTACCGCCGCGTGCACAACAAGCATGTGACGGACGACGTTCAGTACCTCTCGGCCATGGAAGAGGCGAAGTACACGATTGCCCAGGCGAACGCGACGATCGACAGCCGCGGACGGATCACCGACGAGCTGGTGTCCTGCCGCAAGCATGGCGACTTCGTGATGACGACGCCCGATCAGGTCGAATTCATCGACGTGTCGCCAAAGCAGCTTGTGTCCGTCGCTGCGGCGCTTGTTCCGTTCCTTGAGAACGACGACGCCAACCGCGCCTTGATGGGCTCGAACATGCAACGTCAGGCCGTTCCGCTGCTGCAGCCGGAAGCGCCGCTGGTCGGCACCGGTCTGGAAGGCGTGGTGGCGCGCGACTCCGGTTCCGCCATCGCGGCACGCCGTTCGGGAATCGTCGATCAGGTCGACGCGACCCGTATCGTCGTGCGGGCGACGGAAGAAACCGATCCGACCAAGCCGGGCATCGACATCTATCGCCTGAAGAAGTTCCAGCGCTCGAACCAGTCCACCTGCATCACGCAGAAGCCGCTGGTGAAGGTCGGCGATGTGCTGCGCAGCGGCGACATCATCGCGGACGGCCCGTCGACGGACCTTGGAGAACTGGCGCTCGGCAAGAACGCGCTGGTCGCCTTCATGCCGTGGAACGGCTACAACTTCGAAGACTCGATCCTCATCTCCGAACGCATCGTGCGCGACGACGTCTTTACCTCGATCCACATCGAGGAATTCGAGACGATGGCGCGCGACACCAAGCTCGGTCCCGAGGAAATCACGCGCGACATCCCGAATGTCGGCGAGGAAAACCTGAAGAACCTCGACGAAGCGGGCATCGTCTATATCGGCGCGGAAGTGAACGCGGCCGACATTCTGGTGGGCAAGGTGACGCCGAAGGGCGAAACCCCGATGACGCCGGAAGAAAAGCTGCTGCGCGCCATCTTCGGCGAAAAGGCGGCCGACGTGCGCGACACGTCTCTGCGGGTACCGCCGGGTGTCACCGGCACGGTCGTGGAAGTACGCGTGTTCAACCGTCACGGCATCGATAAGGACCAGCGCGCGCTGGCGATCGAACACGCCGAGGAAGAACGCCTGGCCGAGGACCGCGACGACGAACTCGCGATCCTGGAGCGCAACATCTTCGCCCGGCTTTCGGAAATCCTCCTGAACAAGACGGCGGCGGCGGGTCCGAAAGGCATGGCGCCGGATACCAAGATCACGCAGAGCGTGCTTGACACGGTGCCGCGTCATCAGTGGTGGCAGATCGGGCTGCGCAACGAAAAGGCGATGGCCGAGATCGAAGGGCTGCGCAAGCAGTACGACGAGTCCAAGCAACGCCTCGACAAGCGTTTTGCCGACAAGGTGGAGAAGCTGCGTCGCGGCGACGAACTGGCGCCGGGCGTGATGAAGATGGTCAAGGTGTTCGTCGCGGTGAAGCGCAAGCTGCAGCCGGGCGACAAGATGGCCGGCCGTCACGGCAACAAGGGCGTCATCAGCCGCATCCTGCCGATGGAGGATATGCCTTATCTTGAGGACGGCACGCAGGTCGATATCGTGCTCAATCCGCTGGGCGTGCCCTCGCGCATGAACGTTGGGCAGATCCTGGAGACCCATTTGGGTTGGGCTTGCGCGGGGTTGGGCCACAAAATCGGCGACGCGCTCGACAAGGTCAGGCGCGACGGAAAATTCGAAGGGCTGCGCCGCGCGCTGAAACACGTCTACGGCAATGACGAAAGGTTGGGCGAACTCGACGAACAGGGGCTGCTCGAACTGGGCGAAAACCTGCGCGGTGGCATCCCGGTGGCGACACCGGTGTTCGACGGCGCGAAGGAAGCCGACATCGTCGAGATGCTGGATCAGGCGGGGCTAACCCGCTCGGGCCAGGTCACGCTCTATGACGGGCGGACGGGCGAAGCATTCCGCCGCGAAGTGACGGTCGGCTACATCTACATGCTGAAGCTGCACCATCTGGTGGACGACAAGATCCATGCGCGTTCCATCGGGCCTTACAGCCTGGTCACCCAGCAGCCGTTGGGCGGCAAGGCGCAGTTCGGCGGACAGCGTTTCGGCGAAATGGAAGTCTGGGCGCTGGAAGCTTACGGCGCCGCCTACACGCTGCAGGAAATCCTGACCGTGAAGTCCGACGACGTGGCCGGCCGTACCAAAGTGTACGAAGCCATCGTGCGCGGCGAGGACACGTTCGAAGCGGGCATTCCGGAAAGCTTCAACGTGTTGGTCAAGGAAATGCGCTCGCTCGGCCTGAACGTAGAGCTGGTGAACGGTTGATCCTGGGTGTCATGGCCCACCTGGTGCGGGCCACCCAGGTTATGAAGGGTTTAATGCCGCGCAGTTAGGCGGCGAATGAATGAACGGGTTGCGCTGCCGCCGCCCGGTCATGACGAGGAAAGAAGAATGAACCAAGAGCTGATGAACGTCTTCTCGGCCGGCAAGGAAGTTCCCACCTTCGACCGGATCAGGATTTCGCTGGCCAGCCCGGAGCAGATCCTGCGCTGGAGCCATGGCGAAATCAAAAAACCGGAGACGATCAACTACCGCACGTTCAAGCCGGAACGCGACGGTTTGTTCTGCGCGCGCATCTTCGGACCCGTTAAGGATTACGAATGCTTGTGCGGCAAGTACAAGCGCATGAAATACAAGGGCATCGTCTGCGAGAAGTGCGGCGTCGAAGTGACGGTGCAAAAGGTGCGCCGCGATCGCATGGGCCACATCGAGCTGGCCTCGCCGGTGGCGCACATCTGGTTCCTGAAGTCGTTGCCGTCGCGCATCGGCATGATCCTCGACATGACGTTGAAGGATCTGGAGCGCATTCTCTATTTCGAGAATTACGTCGTCATCGAGCCCGGCCTGACGCCGCTCAAGGAGCGGCAGCTGCTCTCGGAAGACGAATTCTACAAGGCGCAGGACGAATACGGCAACGACAGCTTCACCGCCATGATCGGCGCCGAGGCGATCCGTACGCTGCTCCAGGCGATCGACGTCGAAAAGCTGCGCGACGAGATTCGTGCCGAAATCGCCACCTGCAACGGCGGCGAGAAGCCGAAGAAGCTGGTCAAGCGGCTGAAAGTCGTGGAGGCCTTCATCGATTCCGGCAACCGCCCGGAATGGATGATCATGACGGTCGTCCCGGTGATCCCGCCGGAACTGCGTCCGCTGGTGCCGCTGGATGGCGGCCGCTTCGCGACATCCGACTTGAACGATCTCTATCGCCGCGTCATCAACCGCAACAACCGTTTGAAGCGCCTGATCGAACTCAAAGCGCCGGACATCATCGTGCGCAACGAAAAGCGCATGTTGCAGGAAGCCGTCGATGCGCTGTTCGACAACGGCCGCCGCGGCCGCGTCATCACCGGCGCCAACAAGCGTCCGTTGAAATCGCTCGCCGACATGCTGAAGGGCAAGCAGGGCCGCTTCCGCCAAAACCTGCTCGGCAAGCGTGTGGACTATTCGGGCCGCTCGGTGATCGTGGTTGGTCCGGAGCTCAAGCTGCATCAGTGCGGATTGCCGAAGAAGATGGCGCTGGAGCTGTTCAAGCCGTTCATCTATGCGCGGCTTGAAGCCAAGGGCTTCAGCCAGACCGTCAAGCAGTCCAAGAAACTGGTCGAGAAGGAAAAGCCGGAGGTCTGGGACATCCTCGAAGAGGTGATCCGCGAGCATCCGGTGCTGCTCAACCGCGCGCCGACGCTGCATCGCCTGGGCATCCAGGCGTTCGAGCCGGTGCTGATCGAAGGCAAGGCCATCCAGCTTCACCCGCTGGTCTGCACGGCGTTCAACGCCGACTTCGATGGCGACCAGATGGCCGTGCACATCCCGCTGTCGCTGGAAGCGCAGCTCGAAGCGCGCGTCTTGATGATGTCCACCAACAACATCCTGTCGCCCGCCAACGGCAAGCCGATCATCGTGCCGACACAGGATATCGTGCTCGGTCTCTATTATCTGAGCCAGGAACGCGAAAACGAACCCGGCCAGGGCATGGTGTTCAACGACCTTGGCGAGATCGAACACGCATTGTTCGCGAAAGCGATCACGCTGCACACCAAGATAAAGTGCCGCTACAAAACGGTCGATGCCGAGGGCAAGCCGATCACGCGGCGCGTGGATTCGACTCCGGGCCGCATGATGATCGCGGAACATCTGCCGCGTCACCCGAAGATCCCGTTCGAGCTGATCAATCGCCTGCTGCGCAAGCAGGAGGTCAGTCATGTCATCGACGAAGTCTATCGCCACTGCGGCCAGAAGGAGACCGTGCTGTTCGCCGACGGCATCATGGGCCTCGGCTTCCGCGAGGCCTGCAAGGCAGGCATCTCGTTCGGCAAGGACGACATGGTCGTGCCGGCCGCGAAGACCAGGCTGATCGACCAGACGCGCCATCACGTGCGCGAACTCGAGCAGCAATACCAGGACGGCCTGACGACCGACAAGGAGAAGTACAACGCGGTTGTCGACATCTGGTCGAAGTGCACCGATCAGGTCGCCGCGGAAATGATGAAGGAAATCTCCGAGCCACGCATCGATCCGGTAACGAACCGGGTGGAAGAGATGAACTCCATCTATATGATGAGTCATTCCGGAGCGCGCGGTTCGCCGGCGCAGATGAAGCAGCTTGCCGGTATGCGCGGCCTGATGGCGCGTCCTGACGGCTCGATCATCGAGACGCCGATCCTTTCGAACTTCAAGGAAGGCCTCACCGTGCTCGAGTACTTCAACTCGACGCATGGCGCGCGCAAGGGCCTGGCCGACACCGCGCTCAAGACGGCGAATTCGGGTTATCTCACCCGGCGTCTGGTGGACGTGGCGAACGATTGCATCATCACGGCGGAAGATTGCGGCACCAAGCGGGGCATTACCGTGCAAGCCGAAATCGACGGCGGGACGGTGGTGTCGTCGCTGACCGAGCGCATCCTGGGCCGCACGGTAGCGGAGGACGTCAAGCACCCGGATACGGGCGAAGTGCTCCTGCGCCGCAGCAAGGAAGTGACGGAAGACATCGCCGAGAAAATCGAGGCCGCGCATGTGCAGAAGGTACGTGTCCGCTCGGTGCTGACCTGCGAACTCAAGGACGGCGTTTGCGGCAAGTGCTACGGGCGCGATCTGGCGCGCGGCACCAGCGTCAATATCGGCGAAGCGGTGGGCGTCATCGCCGCCCAGTCGATTGGCGAGCCGGGCACCCAGCTCACCATGCGCACGTTCCACATCGGCGGCGCGGCGCAGGTCGCCGGGCAGTCGAAGATCGAGGCCAGCTACGACGGCAAGATCAAGATCGTCAACCGCAACGTCGTGAAGAATTCCGACGGTGAACTTGTGGCGATGGGCCGCAACATGCAGATTGTGATCCTGGACCCGAAGGGCCAGGAGCGTGCGGCCTACCGCATCACCTACGGCGCTCGCGTCAAGGTGGACGACGGCGCGACGGTGAAGCGCGGCGATCGGCTTGCGGAATGGAATCCGAACGCCTTGCCGGTGCTGACCGACACCGACGGCATCGTCAAATACGAAGAGCTGGTTTCGGGCGTCACCATCAAGGAAGTGTCGGACGAAAAGACGGGCGTCACCAATAAGGTCGTCATGGACAGCCGCGGCACGGGGACCAAGCAGCAGGAACTGCGTCCGTCCCTCGTGATCGTCGACAAGAAGGGCAAGATCATGAGTATGCCCAACATCGGCGAAGTCCGTTATGCGCTTTCGGCCGAAGCCATTCTTTCGGTGGAAGACGGCGCGGAAGTGCGGGCCGGCGACGTCCTGGCGCGTATTCCGACGGAAGGCGCCAAGACACGCGACATCACGGGCGGCCTGCCGCGCGTGGCGGAACTGTTCGAAGCGCGCAAGCCGAAAGAGGCGGCGGTTCTGGCCGAGATGGACGGGTTTGTTGAATTCGGCAAGGACTACAAGAACAAGCGCCGGGTCATCGTAAAGCCGAAGAGCGACAAGTTCGAACCGGTCGAGTACCTGATCCCCAAGGGCAAGCACATCAGCGTGCGCGAGGGCGATTTTGTCGAGAAGGGCGATTACATCGTCGAAGGCAACCCGTCGCCGCACGACATCCTGCGCATCAAGGGCATGGAAGAACTTTCGACCTATCTCGTGAAGGAAATCCAGGACGTCTATCGTCTGCAGGGCGTGAAGATCAACGACAAGCATATTGAAGTGATCTGCCGCCAGATGATGCAGAAGACCGAGATCACCGACGGCGGAGAAACCACGCTGCTCGCCGGCGAGCAGGTCGACCAGCTCGAGCTGGACGAGGCGAATAAGAAGTCGGTCGACAACGGCGGAAAGCCCGCCGAAGGCCGCCCGGTTCTGCTGGGCATCACCAAGGCGTCGTTGCAGACGCGTTCGGTGTTCTCCGCGGCTTCGTTCCAGGAGACGACGCGCGTTCTCACCGACGCCGCCGTCAACGGCAAGGTCGACACGCTGGAAGGCCTCAAGGAAAACGTGATCGTCGGACGTCTGATCCCGGCCGGAACGGGCGGCGCCATTGCGCGTCTGCGCGTTATCGCGGCCGAACGTGATCGCGAGATCCAATCGGAACAGTCCAAGGCTGCGCCTGCGCAGATCGAGGGACCGGCGGAGCCTCAGGCGGCGGCCGAGTGAGGCACGCGGGTCCGTAATGGTTAGAAAAGGGCTGCTCGCGAGAGCAGCCCTTTTCGTTTGCGCTTATATGTTTACGCGGTAACGGCCCGCCAGCCCGCTGGCACGGTGAGCGAAACAACGACCGCGGCAAAGAAGGTCGCGAGCAGGCTGACCACGATGACGGCGCCGGTCGGCAGGTCGAAGATCGCAGACGCCGCCAGCCCCAGCACATAGCCGACGAGACCGACCCCATAACCGATCCAGAGGCGATAACGCTCGGCATACCGTTTAGCTGCCAAAGCCGGAACGATGAGACTGGCGAAGACGAGATAGATTCCCACCAGCTGCACCGACTGCGTCACCACCAGCGCAAACAGGACGTAAAACCCCGCCTGCCCAAGCCGGCCGCGCAAACCGAACCACGCCGCCAGCGCCACGGCGTAAAGAATGGCCACGGGTATCAAGCTCGCCGACGAGACCCACAGGATCTGGCCGACCAGCAGATCCTTCAGGTGCTCGCCACCGTGGGGATTGTTGGCGAGAATGAGAAGCTCGACGCAGGCTGCGACGACGAACAGAACGCCGATCAGCGCTTCCTGCACCTCAGGCCATTTTTTCTCCGTCCAGGTGAGGAGCAACGCGCCGATTAGCGCGGCCGTGACCGCGGCCACTTGCACACGCCAGCCTTCCGGCGCGAAGCCGAACGCATCGGCGGCGGTCACGCCCAGCCCCGCGACCTGCGCGATCGACAGATCGATGAAGACGATGCCGCGATTGAGCACCTGTTGTCCCAGAGGGACATGCGTCGCCAGCACTAGCATTCCGGCGAGGAACGCCGGCACCAGGATCGAGATTTCCAGATTTCCCAAGCTCATTTCTTCAACCCCGCGAGAAGACGGCTGATCGTGTCGTCATAGAGGCCGAACAGATTCTTGGCCTGTTCTGTTCCTCCGACAGTGAAGGGCAACACCACCGCCGGAATGCCCGCGTGTTCCGAGATAAAGGCCGACGGCCGGTCGTCCTCATAGGCGGCGCGGATCACGAACTTGGCCGGAGTCGCCTGCAGCTTCTGCAGGACTTCGGCGAGATAGCCGCTCGACGGCGGCACGCCGGGCTTCGGTTCCAGCGGCACAACCTCGTGCAGCCCGAGCCAGTTCTCCATGTAGATCCAGGCATGGTGCTGGACCGCGATGTTGGCGCCTTTCAGCGGCGCGGCCTCTGCCGTCCACTTGGCAAGCGCCGCGTTCCAGCGTTTTTCGAAATCCACTTCGCGGCTCGCGTAGTAAGTCGCATTGGCTGCGTCGAGCTGAGCAAACCGCGCGGCGAGCGCCTTCGAAATCGGCAACATCATCCGCGGATCGGTTTGGATGTGCGGATTGCCGGCGGCATGAATGTCGCCTTCGGCACGATCCAAACGTGTCGGCTGCTCCAGGAGCCGCACATAGTTCGTGGCGTCGAATGCGCCGGGCTGCCCGACCGCGATCTTCGAGTTGCCCGCCTGTTGCAGGATCATCGGCAACCACCCTATCTCCAGCTCCGCGCCGTCGCAGACGGTGACGTCTGCGCTGCGGGCCTTCGCGATCAGGCTGGGCCGCGCCTGTATCTGATGCGGGTCCTGGGCGCCGGTCGTGGCGGTGTAGACGGAAACCTTGTCGCCTCCGACCTCGCTCGAAAGTGCGCCCCATTCGGGCTCGCAGGCGAAGACGCTCAGGTTCGCGCGGGCTGGCGTTGCCAAGGCAAGGGCGCAAAGTGCGGCACTGATCAAAATCTTACGCATGGTATTCTCCTCAGTAGCGATGGGCGCCGTGCGGCCCATAGATGACGGTGTATTGGAACATCAGAGTGTCGTTGGGTTTGAGATCGGATTCGTCGTGCGTGTATTGCATGCGCATGCGGCCGAACTCGCTGGTGTCGTATTCGAGCAGAGCGGTCTCTGCCCGCGGCGCATGGCCGAGATCGTCCAGCGGACTTCCGAGCAGCGCGGCCCCGGGGTTGGAGCTGCCGAGGTCGGCGTAGCGCAAGCCGAAGCTCCATTGCGGCATGAACTGATAGACGCCCTGTGCGTACCAGCCGAAGCGTTCCTGCGAAAATGCGGTGCTGTCGAACAGCCCGTGCTCGCGCCCGTAGAACAATTCGCTGGAAAGCGTCAGGTTATGCACAGTCGGGTTGCCGCCCGGCGCCCATTTGTAGACGAAGCTCGCGATGCCCAGATCGTCATTGCCGGTGAAGGTGTAGGTGCTGTTCCCAACGGCCGTATCGCGGCCGTCGGCGCGGCTGTGGAGATAGGACAGGGCCGCAAGGTACGAACTGCTTTCGTTGATGTCGTTTCCGGTGTGCACGAAAGCCGTCACCGTGCCCTGGCCGGTATGGGCTGCGCCCGCTGCCGGATAGGCATCGCCGCGGAAAACTTCCGCGCCGAATTCCAGGAACTGGTCGGTCGGTGCCAGCCAGCGCACCTGTAATCCGTCGTCGCCATATTGCGAATTCAGGAAGGCGCGATAGGGCAGCGCGGCATCGGAGAACGACCAATCGTGCGAGTGCCGTTCGTTAAGATAGCCGATCCCCGAAAGGAAGCGGCCGGCCTTTAGGCTCAGCCCGTAGGGCAGATCCTTGGTCTGGATATAGGCTTCTTCGACCGAAAGACTGTTGTCGTCTTTCATCGAGAAATCGAGAAACCCCGACAGGAACGGATCGATGTTCGCTGCCAGCGACACCTCGGATTCGCCGAGCGAGAACCCGCGCAATGGCAGTCCTGCTTCGTCGCCCGTCGCGAAGCCGCGAATCTGCGAGTTCTTTGGGTCGTGCGACGACGCCACATACATGCCGTTCAACACGGCCGCGATGCCCGGATTGAACGAATTGTTCGAAGCGGGTGGCGGCGGAGGTGGGGCGTTATCGGCGATCGCTTGTTGCAGCGCTGCGGTCGACTGGTCGGCCGTGATTGTCGCCGTTTGCGCCGTGGCTTGTGCCGTGGAGGCGGACTTGTTGGCATCGGCGGCAGCCGCACGCGCGGCTTTCGCGTCGGCTTCCGCTTTGACCAGGCGGCTTTCCAGCGCGCGAATTTTGGCGCCGTAGTCATGTTGTAGCGTGTTGAGCTGTGCCTTGATGGCGGCAAGGTCAGCCGCTTCATCGGCAAACGCGGGGGGCGAAGCGAGCAGCAAGCCCGCAACAATCGCCACTATCGAAAATCGAGATAACCGGAACATGGTCTAACTCCAAAAAAAGACGCACGGGCCTTTATGGCTTCGTGCTACGTCGAACATTGCGAGCGCATGGATCGAATCCATGCCGCTTGCTTGTTCAGTCGTTCCTTACGGGGGAGTTAGACGGCTGGTGGCGCGCGGCTTTTCCAGCTGTGCGAATACGTCTGCGGTATCGTCGCGACGACGATGGCGATCGGGACGGTGAACGTTTCGACGCTCAGCGGCGTCCATGCCACCGGCGATGGCGTGACGAAGTGGCCGGCGAGCAGGATCTCCTGGCAGAGGGGACA
>Ga0265325_10002287_pt1 | contig 12992 bp, 15 predicted proteins | sample 41420metaG_FD_202090 | JGI IMG/M metagenome (GOLD analysis project Ga0265325, IMG submission 202090) | Rhizosphere microbial communities from Carex aquatilis grown in University of Washington, Seatle, WA, United States - 4-14-20 metaG | ecosystem: Host-associated > Plants > Roots > Rhizosphere...
TGGCGTGCCGCCGAGACCCGGCACGGCCAGTACCGCGACGTCCCGCTCCGGGTCGTACACGACCACGGTGGCCGAGAGCCGACGCCCGTCGGTCGTCAGCACCATCGGCGACGAGACGCCCGCGACCACGTGCGCGTTGGTCATCACCCGATCCGCCGAATAGATGAAGCCGCTGCCCTCGAGCGAACGGCTGCACGACGACGCGATGCCTTCGATCTTGACCACGTCCGGCTCCGCCGCGGCTACTGCAGGGCTGTGCGCGAGCTTGGGGTTCGGCGGGGCGGCCTGCTCGACCGAGTACGGTCCGATGCCGCCGAACACCTCGGGGAAGCCGTTGCGGTCGAGGTCCTGGTCGAGCAGCCGCCGGAACGACCCGAACCAGGTGGTCGCCTGTGACGGGATCAGCTTGTCGACACCCTGCAACACGCTTGAGTTTCGGACCTGCGCCGAGACACCGCCCGACGAGGCGTTGGCGATCGCCGCACCCAACAGCCAGGCGACGAGCAGGACGGACACCACGCTGATCAGCCCGCCGGCCACCGAGTCGAGCGTCCGCAACGGGCGCCAGGTCAGCTCACGGCGCAGCGCCGCGCCCAGCAAGGTTGCGAGCAGCTGACCGACCATCGCGCCGACCACGACCACCAAAAGACCGAACAACGCCGCATCGAGGCCGAAGGTGACGTGCGAGTGCAGCGTGTCGGCGTACTTCGCGCCAAGGGCGCCGCCCCCGATGAATCCGGCGAAGGACAGGAAGCCCACGACGAAGCCCTGCCGGTAGCCGCTCAGCGCGAACCCGATGCACACCGCGATCAGTACGACGTCGAGACCGTCCATCAGCGCAGGACCGAGGGCAGCGGCTCGACGATGCTGCGGTCCCACTCGCGCTCCCAGCCCGCCAGCACGAGCAGCCAACTCAGCACACCTGCAGTGAAGCCCCAGACCAGCATGTTGGCGACCCGAAACGCCGGTGAGGTGTGTCCGAGCGGGTGGCGCACGGTGAGTCGGTTCGCCGGATCGACGAGGTCGGCGATCGGCACCCGCGCAACCGTCTCGACCTCGGCCGGATCGGCCGGCCCGACTTCGCTCGGTGCCCGCCACCAGCCGACCACCGGCGTCACCACGTTTCCGCTCGGCGGCAGCCAGAGCTCGGGCAAGGACCCGAGCACCTCGACCCCGGTCGGATCGAGACCGGTCTCCTCCTCCGCCTCGCGCAACGCCGCGCCCACCGGACCGTCATCGCTCGGATCGATCCGCCCACCGGGGAAGGCGGGCTGACCAGGGTGGCTGCGCATGTCGGCGCTGCGCTGCAGCAGCAACACGTCGGGACCGAACGGACCCTCGCCGAACAGGGCGAGAACGGCCGCGGCGCGCAGGCCGTCGAGCTGATCCGCCGGCGGGACGAGGAACGGGACCGGGCCGGGCGAGCGCAGTCCCTCGATCAATGGCGCCAACCAGTCGGGCCGGCTGATCGGTTCGGGCTGCATCGGACTCGCGAGGGTTACGCCGAGACGTGCAGGTAGGTCGCGATCTGCGCCTGCAACTGCGCCGTACTGGTGTAGGCCCCATGCTCGGTGTGCACGACCTTGCCGGCGGCCGAGACCAGGAGGGTCACCGGCGGCGACGGGGGCAGGTGCGCGTCGAGCAGCACCTTGCGGTCGACGTCGAACACCGACGGGAAATGCACCGGCGGAGTGACGTGGGCGTCGAAGTCGAGCGCGCTGTCGGCTTCGTCAACCGTGTCGACGCCGAGGAACCGGACCCGGCCTCGGTCGGCGTCCGCGGCCCTTGACAGGTACGCCATCTCCGCCTGGCACGGCGGACACCACGAACCCCAGATGTTGACCACGGTCGGCTCACCGGTGAGCCCGGCCATGTGCACGGCCGGTCCGTTGCCCAGGCACGGCAGGGTGACGTTCGGCAGCCCGCCCGCCACCACGGTCGTCGACGACGCCGGGCAGGGCCTGAGGTCCGCGGTGGCAATCAGCTTCGCGAGCGACGCCTGGTCCCCTCCGGGTCCGGGCGACACCGACGACGGCGAGGACGCGCACGCGGTCGCGGCCGACGCGAGCAGGGCGGCGACGAGCAACCGCCGGCGGCTCACGATGCAGCCGCCATCTGGGACGCCGGCTTCAGAAGCTTCGCCGCCTCGACCGGGTCGGTCGGCCCGAGCCCGTACGACGGGCACAGTTTCGCGACCGGGCAAGCTCCGCAGGCCGGCTTGCGCGAGTGACAGATCCGCCGGCCGTGCCAGATCAGCCGGTGCGAGAGCCCGGTCCAGTCCTTCTTCGGGAACAATGCGCCGACCTCGTGCTCGACCTTGACCGGGTCGTCCTCGGTGGTCCACCCGAACCGGCGCGAGAGCCGCCCGAAATGGGTGTCGACGGTGATTCCCGGCACGCCGAACGCGTTGCCGAGCACGACGTTCGCGGTCTTGCGGCCGACCCCCGGCAGCGTCACGAGGTCCTCGAGCCGACCCGGCACCTCACCGCCGTACCGTTCGGTGAGCGCCTGGCCGAGCGTGATCAGGCTGTTGGTCTTGGCCCGGAAGAACCCGGTCGGGCGGAGCATGTCCTCCATCTCGACGCGGTCCGCAGCGGCGTATGCCGCGGCATCCGGGTAGCGCCGGAACACCGCCGGCGTGACCTCGTTGACCTTCTTGTCCGTGCACTGCGCCGAGAGGATGGTCGCCACCAGCAACTGCAACGGAGAGCTGAAATCAAGCTCGCAGTGAGCGTCAGGATAGGTCTGGGTGAGGATCCGGTCGATCCGTCTCGCGCGGCGTACTAACGCCGGATGAGATTCGGATTCGGACACATCATTCAGCCTACGGGTGGGTAGTCCGTAGGGGTGACGCGCGGTCCGGATGCCTCAAGCACCCCCGTTTGTCCGCCGATGCCGCGATAACAGTTGCGGAGAGTGACGATGCCGAACCGGCCCACAGCGGACCGACTTCAAGCGCCGCCGGAGCGCAGCGCGGACTTCGACCACCTTTCGCTGGACGGACTCCGCCACTACCGCGCGACCTTGAGCAGCGAAGAGGGTCGCGTCTCCTACTGGCGTCGCATCATCCAAGCTCGCCTCGACCTCGTCCGGGCCGCGGACACCGGTACGGCGGCCAGCGTCGAAGACCTGCGCTCGATGTTCTCCGAGGAGCGGCTGACCGGCAACCGCAGCGCGCTGATCACGATCGTGCCGGTCGACGACATGCCGCCGCTGCCCGACCTCGCCGGGTTGTGGTCGCGCCAGCCGAAGATCGACGACTCAGCCCACAACGCCTCGCTGATCCGCGACCTGTCCGCAGCCGAGGTCCAGCTCTCGGCCTACCGGTCGGCGCTGCATCGGCGGCTGTCGAGTGCGACGAGCGAGTTGATCGCGCGCTATCGCGAGCACCCGGACCTCTGCCTGACCGTCCTGCCGTCGCCGTCCACATCCAAGGCGGCCTCGCAGTAGCGATCCTGTCAGTCCCGACTGGGACGATCGGCCGATGCAACCACGCCTACAACTGATCACCCTCGGCGTGCCTGACCTCGCTCAGGCTCGCGCGTTCTACGTCGACAGGCTCGGCTGGCACCCGACCTTCGACGTGCCGGGCGTGATCACGTTCATCCAGATCGGGCCCGGCCTGCTGCTCGGGCTGTTCGGGGCCGATGACCTCGACGCCGACATCGGCCAGCCCGGCCACGGGGTCGGTCCGGCACCGTTGACCCTCGCCCAGGTGCTTCAGACCGAGGACGAGGTCGTGGCGACCCTTGCCGCGGCCGAGGCGGCCGGCGCCACCATCCTGAAGCCGGCCCAGTACGCCGACTTCGGCGGCTTCCACGGCTACTTCGCCGACCCGAGCGGCTTCCGGTGGGAGATCGCGACCAACCCCGGCTGGTCGGAGGCGCCCGACGGCACGGTCAGCCTGGGGCCAATCGGCGGCTAGCGTCCGTCGCGGTCGCGGTCGGCGCCGGCCCGACGACGTCGGGCTCGCACACCCGGCCGCAGGTGGGGCAGACTCGACGCCAGTCGGGCTTGGATGCGGAGGTCAATGGTGGAAGGGCTGCTCGCCGGCGTGCCGCTGTTCGCGGCGCTCGACGCCGAGTCAGCGGTCAGCCTCGAAGCCACGATGACCACCCGGAAGGTGCCGCGGGGGCACGTCGTGTTCGCCGAAGGTGACCCGGGCGATCGCCTGTTCGTGATCCTCGACGGCAAGGTCAAGATCTCCCGAGCGGCCCCGGACGGTCGGGAGAACCTGCTCGCCCTGCTCGGGGCCGGGGAGATGTTCGGCGAGCTGTCGTTGTTCGACCCGCGGCCGCGAACCGCGAGCGCAATCACCGTCACGACCTCGACCCTCGCCTCGCTCGATCACGACGACCTTCGGCCGCTGCTGTTCGAGCGGCCCGGAGTCGCGGTCCAGCTGTTGAAGGCGCTTGCGCAACGGCTCCGGCGTACCAACGAGGCGATGGCCGACCTGGTGTTCACCGACGTGCCCGGCCGGGTGGCGAAAGCGCTGCTCGATCTGTCCGCGAAGTTCGGGGTTCCCGAGGACGGCGCGACCCGGGTGCGTCACGACCTCACCCAGGAGGAGCTCGCGCAGCTGGTCGGCGCGAGCCGCGAGACCGTCAACAAGGCGTTGTCGGAGTTCGCGCACCGGGGCTGGCTCCAGATCGACGGGCGCAGCGTCTTGCTGCTCGATCCCGACCGGCTGGCCCGCCGGGCCCACTAGCGGATCAGCCGGCGGACTCGCGAAGGTAGTCGAGCTGCGCCCGCACCGACTGCTCGGCGGCCGGCCAGAGGACCTCGTCGACGTCGGCATAGACCCGCCGGACGATCTCGGCCGGTGTCTGGTCACCGGCGGCGACGGCAGCCCTGACCTGCTCGAGGCGCTCCTGGCGATGCGAGAGGTAGTAGTCGAGCACCTGCAACGGCTCGTTCACCACCGGGCCGTGGCCGGGCAGCACGACCGACACCTCACTCGCGGCGAGGTCGCGCAGCCGCTGCAGCGAGTCGAGATAGTCGCCGAGTCGACCGTCGGGATGTGCGACCACCGCCGTACCCCGACCGAGCACGGTGTCCCCGGTGAGCAGCGCGGAGTCGGGCTCGAGCAACAGGCAGACCGAGTCGCTGCTGTGGCCGGGGGTGAGGATCGTCAGCCAGTCGAGGCCCGCGACCGAGGTCCGGCCGGTCGCGTCCGACAGCGGCTCGGCACCGATGCACAGCGCCGGGTTGCGGGCAGTGACCGGCGCTCCGGTGAGCTCGTGCAGTCGAGGCGCCGACTCGCAGTGGTCGAAGTGCCCGTGGGTGAGGACGACCAGGTCGATCGGGCCGAGCGCGGCAACCTCATCGACGTGGCCCCGGTCCAACGGGCCGGGGTCGACGATCACGCGGCGCTCGCCGTCGGGCTCGCGGAGCACCCAGGTGTTGGTGCCGTCCAAGGTCATCGGTCCCGGGTTGGGCGCCAACATCCGGGAGGCCAGCCGGGTCACCGGCTCGAGCTGGCTCATGTCGCCGCCTCGGTCGGATAGTCGGGGTCACCCGGCAGCAGGAAGCGGATCCGGTCGTGCTCGTCGAGCAGCAGCTTGGGCATCACCGGCTCGACCACCCGGGCGTCGGCCGCCGCCATGACCGCGGCTGCCGATGGGTACGACGCGAGATCGCCGAGCGCGTTCACCGTGGGCGGCAACATTGCCATCTCGCCGGCTTGATGCGCGGCCAGCGCATCCGAGGCGGTCAGCCAGGTGACCCGATCCGCCTCGCCGCCGACGTCGCGGGTGTGCTGACCCTCGGGCATCACCGCGACGAAGAACCGGGTGTCGAACCGCTTGGGCTCGACCTCCGGGGTGATCCAGTGCGACCACAGCCGGAGCAGATCGGCCCGCAGCACGAGGCCGCGCCGTTCCAACAGCTCGGCCAGCGACAGCGACCGGTCGAGCAACGCGACACGATCGGCCTCCCAGTCGTCACCGCTGGTGTCGGCGACCACCTGGTCCGCGCTCTCGCCGGCCAGCAGAACCCCGGATTCCTCGAAGGTCTCGCGAACCGCCGCGCAGATCAGCGCCCGGGCCCGGGGCTCGTCGCACGCCAAGGACGCAGCCCAGGTCGCCGGCGGCGGCCCGACCCACGCGCGATCGGGCAGGCTCTCGTCGCGGGGATCCACCGACCCGCCGGGGAAGACGAAGAACCCGGCGGCAAAGGCCATCGTCGGCATCCGCCGGAGCAGGTAGACCTCGGGGCCGCCAGCGCGGTCGCGGAGCAGGATCACGGTGGCCGCCGACCGCGGCTCGGCCGCGGTCATCTCCCCGCTGGCGAGTCTCTTCACCACGTCGACCAGCCCGGCGAACATCGTCGCGGTTGCGTCGTCGACCATGGCTGCCGACGCCCGCTAGATCGCCAGGTCGGAACGCACCTGCACGACCAGCTCGACCTCGACCGGCGCGTCGAGCGGGAGCGCGGCGACCCCGATTGCGCTGCGGGCATGCTTGCCGGCCTCGCCGAAGACATCCGTGAGCAGGTCGCTCGCGCCGTTGATCACGGCTGGCTGGCCGGTGAACGTCGGCGCACTCGCCACGAAGCCGACCACCTTCACGACCCGAACCACCGCGTCGAGGTCTCCGGTTACCGACTTGATCGCGGCGAGCCCGTTGATCGCGCAGGTCCGGGCCAGCCCGGCGGCCGCCTCCGGCTCCACCTCGGCACCGACCTTGCCGCTCGCGGCGAGCTGCCCGTCGACCATCGGCAACTGCCCGGACACCCAGACCAGGTCACCGATCCGGTTGGCCGGGATGTACGACGCCACCGGGCGGGTGACCGTCGGAAGCGTGACCCCGAGCTCGGCGAGTCGAGCCTCCACCCCGGTCACCGCGCCCACCCCGTCAGGGAGCGGCGCAGGTCGTCGTACCAAACCGTGATGCCGCTCATGGCAACGGGCGCTTCATGTAGGCGACCAGCTGATCGCCCCCGCCCGGCGCCGGGACGACCTGGATCAGCTCCCAGCCGTCGATGCCCCAGGTGTCGAGGATCTGCTTCGTCGCGTGGACGAGCAGCGGAACCGTCACGTACTCCCATTTCTGCACGGCCCGAGCGTACGACCCGCTCCTTTCGACCCCCCACCCCCGTACCAAAGCAATGTCACATTGCCCTGCCAAACCCCGGGGGAATGTCACATTGCCCCCGCGAAGCGCGGGGCAATGTGACATTGCTTCTACCCTCGATGCGTGAGCGACTTCCCCGCGGTCAAGCTGCACGTGGTGAGTGGGAAGGGCGGCACCGGCAAGACGACGGTCGCGGCGTCGCTCGCGCTCGCGCTCGCTGCCGGCGGGCGACAGGTGCTGCTCACCGAGGTCGAGGCCCGGCAGGGCATCGCCCAGCTCTTCGACACTCCCCCGCTTCCGTACGAGGAACGCCGGGTCGCGGTCGCCCGCGGTGGCGGTGAGGTCTACGCACTCGCCATCGATCCCGAGCTGGCGCTGATCGAATACCTCGAGCAGTTCTACAACCTGCGCCGGGCCGGATCGATGCTGAAGAAGATCGGCGCGATCGACTTCGCGACGACGATCGCGCCGGGAATGCGCGACGTGCTCGTGACCGGCAAGGTGATGGAAGCGGCAACCCGAGAGCGCCGCGGCGGCGGCCGCCTGTACGACGCGGTGGTGCTCGACGCACCACCGACCGGCCGGATCGCCCGCTTCCTGAACGTCAACAACGAGGTGGCCGCGCTGGCCCGGATGGGCCCCATCCGCAACCAGGCCGAAAGCGTCATGCGCCTGATCCAGTCGCCCAAGACCGCGGTGCACATCGTGACGGTGCTCGAGGAGATGCCGGTCCAGGAGACGACCGACGGCGTCGCCGGGCTCCGGGAGACTGGGCTCCCGGTCGGCGCGGTGATCGTCAACATGGTCCGGGGTCCGCTCCTGCCGCCGGACCGGCTCGAGGAGGCTGCCGGCGGCCGACTGGATCGCGCCGAGGTCGCCCGCGGCCTCAAGTCGGCCGGGCTCGACCCCGACCCGGCGATCGTCGCGGCCCTCACCGCGGAGGCGGCCGATCATGCCGGCCGGGTCATGCTGGAGCAGCAGGAACGTGCCGCGCTCGAGGCACTCGAGCGCCCGACGTACGAGCTTCCGATGATCGCCGACGCCACCGAGCTCGGCGGCCTGCAGGAGCTTGCCACCCGCCTGCACGACGTCGGGATGGTGTGACCGTGGCCGCCGGGAAGGACTTCGACGTCGATCGACTGCTCGACCGCGCCGAGATCATCGTGTGTTGCGGCGCCGGCGGCGTCGGCAAGACGACCACCGCGGCGGCGCTCGCACTGCGCGCGGCCGAGCGCGGCCGCAATGTGTGCGTCCTCACGATCGACCCGGCCCGCCGGCTGGCGCAGTCGATCGGGCTCACCGAGCTGGACAACACCCCGCGCGAGGTCAAGGGAATCGACACCGCGGCGGGTGGCCGGCTCGACGCGATGATGCTCGACATGAAGCGGACGTTCGATGACATCGTCATCACGCACGCCGAACCGGCGCGGGCAGAAGCGATCCTGGCCAACCCCTTCTACGTGTCGCTGTCCTCGAGCTTTGCCGGCACGCAGGAATACATGGCGATGGAGAAGCTCGGCCAGCTCAAGGCGGAAGCCCGCTGGGATCTCATCGTGGTCGACACCCCGCCGAGCCGCTCGGCGCTGGACTTCCTCGACGCCCCGCAGCGGCTCGGCCGGTTCCTCGACGGCCGGATGATCCGCATGTTGACTGCCCCCGCGCGAGTGGGTGGCCGGGCCTACCTCAAGGTCTTCACGATCGGGCTCAAGGTCTTCACCGATGTCCTCAACCGGATCCTCGGCACCCAGACCTTGCGCGACCTGAGCCTGTTCGTATCGTCGCTCGAGTCGATGTTCGGCGGGTTCCGCGAGCGGGCCGACCGGACCTACCAGCTACTCAAAGAGGCCGGTACGTCGTTCATCGTCGTCGCGGTGCCCGAGCGCGACGCCTTGCGCGAGGCGGCATATTTCGTCGAGCGACTCGAGACCGACCGGATGCCGCTTGCCGGGCTGGTCCTGAACCGGGTGCACTCGAGCGCGGCGCCCTCGTTATCGGTGGAGCGCTCGCTCGCGGCGGCGGAGGCACTCGACGAGACCGGTGACGAGCCGTTGGCTGCCGCCGTGCTGCGGGTGCACGCCGACCGGCTGGCGACGGCGGCCCGCGACGGGCGACGGGCGGCGCAGTTCCACTCGGCGTACCCGAGCGTCCTGATGGTCTCGGTGGCAGCACAGGCCGGGGATGTCCACGATCTGGACGGGCTACGCGAGATCGGGGTCGAGCTGTCGAACGGGCCCGAAGCATCAGCGCCGCGGGTGGCCGCGAAGTAGCAGTTCGGGCGGAGCGGAGGCGCCGCTCACGACGGGTCGGTCAGACCGCGACGGCGCCGTCGACCTGCGACGAGCGCTCGAACTCCTGCATCGCGCTCGACAGCAGCGCCTGCCAGGAGTCCACGTTAGGCCGGCGGCGCAGAAGCGATCGGCGTTCGCGCTCGGTCAGCCCGCCCCAGACACCGAATTCGACCCGATTGTCGAGCGCGTCGGCGAGGCACTCGGTGCGGACCGGGCAGCCGCGACAGACCGTCTTGGCCCGATGCTGGGCCGCGCCGGTGGTGAACAACTCGTCGGGCGCCACGCGTCGACAGGCGGCGCGCAGGGTCCAATCGTGTGTCCACGGCATGCAGTAACAGTACGAACCGGACAGGACGGGCAACACTACCCGTTGGCACCCTTTTCTCGTAGTTCGAAATGAGGGGGAACTTCACCCGTTCGGCCGATCAAGTTTGTCCCGGTTGTGTGGCAATCGGCCCAGCGGATCCGGCACCCACCTAGGCTAACGATGTGGCGCGGGTGACTCAGAGCATCGGCGTGCTGATCGCGGTCAGTATCGTCGCCGGCATCCTGATGGCCGGGATGCTGCTGCCGTTCGTCGGCGGCGCGGGCGTCGCCGCCCGCACTGCGGTCACCGACTTCCAGAAATATCCGGCCGACCTCAAGCGCAAGCCGCTGCCGCAGGTGTCGAAGGTGTTGGCCGCCAACGGCAAGACGATCGCCACGTTCTACGACCAAGACCGCGTGATCGTCCCGCTTTCGCAGATCCCGGTCCAGATGCAGACCGCGCTGATCGACGTCGAGGACGTCCGGTTCTACGAGCACGCCGGCCTCGACTTCCAGGGCACCATTCGCGCCTTGCTGCACAACGGGTCGTCGGGCTCGGTCAGCCAGGGCGGGTCGACCCTCACCCAGCAGTACGTGAAGAACGTGCTGATCGAGAATGCCCGCACCAAGAAGCAGCGCGAAGCCGCGATCGCCGACACCTTCGCACGCAAGCTCAAAGAAGCGCGCTACGCGATCGAGCTCGAGAAGGTCCTGACCAAGGCGCAGATCCTCGACGACTACTTCAACATCGCCTACTTCGGCGACGGCGCCTACGGGATCGGGACCGCCGCGCGGCACTTCTTCGACGAGCCGGTCACCAAGCTCACCCTCGACCAGAGCGCGCTGCTGGCCGGCCTCGTCCAGTCACCCGAGGCCTACGACCCGCGCTACTACCCGAAGCTCGCCCGCGAGCGCCGCGACACGGTGCTCGGCCAGATGTTGAAATACCACTCGATCACGCAGGCGACGTACGACGAGGCGGTCGCCCAGCCGATCAAGTTGCACATCCACAACCAGCCGGCTGACTGCATCGCGTCGAAGCACGGGTACGCCTACTTCTGCGACTACGTGAAGCACGTCTTCGAGCACACGCCGGGGCTGAGCCTGTCGATGCTGCAGCGCGGCGGTCTGACCGTCACGACCACACTGTCGCCGAAGGTGCAGAGGGCCGCCGAGAACGGCATCCACCAGTACGTCCACGCGCACGAGAAGACCTCCCACGTCGTGTCCGCGGAAGCGGTGGTCCAACCGGGCACCGGCGAGGTGAAGGCGCTCGCGGTCAGTACGCCGTACGGCAACAACCCGAAGAAGGGCGAGAACAGCATCGACTACGCGGTCGACCAGAAGTGGGGTGGCAGCCCGGGCTTCCACGCCGGGTCGACCTTCAAGCTGTTCGTGCTGACCGCTGCACTGAAGGAAGGCATCGCGCTCTCGACCAGGATCAAGGCGCCGGGATCGATCACGATCAACGGGCTGACCAACTGCGCCGGCATGCCGGTCGCACCCTGGCCCGTGCACAACGCGAGCGACAGCGAGAGCGGCACCTTCAACCTCGAGTCCGGGACCTGGTTCTCGGTCAATACGTTCTTCGCCCAGCTCGAGGAGCGCACCGGCCTGTGTGAGCCGGTGAAGCTCGCTGAGGCCATGGGCGTCACCCAGGGCACCGGCAAGCCGCCCGAGCAGGTCGGCCCGTTCGTGCTCGGCGGCGGCGCGCAGTACGGGTTCACCCCGCTCGACGTCGCCGGGGCGTACGCGACGATGGCGGCACACGGAAAGTACTGCAGCCCGATCGTGATCACCAGCATCGTCGACCGCACCGGGCACAGCTACCCGGTGCCGAAGTCGAAGTGCCAGCAGGTCGTGCCACAAGGCCTGGCCAACACCGTGACGTCGATCCTGGAAGGCGTGCTGACCATCCCCGGCGCGACCGGGACCACCGACGCGCTGTCGGGCCGACCCGCCGCGGCCAAGACCGGCACCGTGGACAACTACAACGGATCCTGGTTCGCCGGCTACACCCCGCAGCTCGCCTCCGCGGTCTGGGCCGGCATCCCGGCCGAACCGAACAAGACCCTCGACGGGCTGACCATCGGCGGCGTGACGTACGGCGAGGTCTTCGGCGCGACCATTGCCGGCAAGATCTGGCAGGCGACCTTGAACGCCGCGCTGCTGGGTGACCCGATCGTGCCGTTCTCCGGGCCGGACAGCTTCTACGAGATCGGGATCCTGACCAAGGTGCCGGACGTGACCGGTGACACCCCGGCCAACGCCGAGGCAGCGCTCACCGCAGCAGGTTTCAGCCCGACCATCGAGTCGAAGACCGCGCACAGCAACCAACCGGCCGGCACCGTCGCGCGCACCTCGCCGCCGGGCGGCTCGGAGGCCTCGATCGGTACGTCGGTCAAGATCTTCCTCAGCGACGGCACTCCCAAGCCGACGAAGAGCGCATCGCCGCCGCCGACGTCGCCGACGCCCTCGTCCTCACCGCCGACACCGCCGCCGTCGAGCCCACCGGGGTCGCCGACCAGCAAGCCGACGAAGCTGCGCCACGGGCGTCGGCACCAGCACCGCGAGCAGCACCGGCGCTGAGCCGCACCGTCGGGCGCGGGGTCACTCAGCGAGTTGTCGGCGTACCTCCGCCGCGACCCGCCCGCCCTCGGCTCGGCCGGCGATCTGCGGCTGCACCACCTTCATGACCTGACCCATCGCCTGCGGCCCGGTGGCGCCGCTCTCGGCGAGTGCGGCCCGCACGATTGCCGCCAGCTCGTCGTCACCGAGCTGGGCCGGCAGGTATTCGTCGAGGACGCCGCCCTCGGCCCGTTCCTTCGCCGCCAGCTCCGCGCGACCCGCGGACTCGAACGCCTCGGCTGCCTCCCGGCGCTTCTTGGCCTCCCGGGCAAGCACCTTCACGACCTCGTCGTCGGAGAGCTCCCGCGCGGACTTGCCGGCCACCTCTTCGGTGGTGATCGCGCTCAGCGCCATCCGCAGCGTCGACAGCCGCAGCTCGTCCTTGCTCTTGAGCGCGGCCACCATGTCGGTGCGCAGTTGCTCCTTGAGGGCCATGCACTCACCCTAGGCTGGATACATGCGCCGCCTCGTGGCACTGCCACTCGGACTCGCCGCCGCCGGAGTCGGCGCGGCGGTCTACGGCTGGGCCTACGAGCGCAAGGCCTTCCGGCTTCGGCAGGTCTCGGTACCGGTGCTGCCGCCCGGCGCTCCGACCCTCACCGTCCTGCACGTCTCCGACCTGCACGCGACTCCCGGACAGCCATGGAAGGTCGCCTGGGTGCGGTCACTCGGCGAGCTGGAGCCCGACCTGGTCATC
>Ga0265325_10002290_pt1 | contig 12983 bp, 9 predicted proteins | sample 41420metaG_FD_202090 | JGI IMG/M metagenome (GOLD analysis project Ga0265325, IMG submission 202090) | Rhizosphere microbial communities from Carex aquatilis grown in University of Washington, Seatle, WA, United States - 4-14-20 metaG | ecosystem: Host-associated > Plants > Roots > Rhizosphere >...
CGAATGTCGCGTTGAGGTTGGCGCCGTTCGCTCGCTGCCATTCTGATGCCAGTCCGAGATAATAGGGCTTGGAGCTGACGTTCCATTGGAGCTGCGCATCGATGAACGAGCCGTTGATGGTGAACACGCACGACGTGTTGGTTATGGTGAGGGTTTTTCCAGCCGGCACGGCTGGAAACGGCGCCGTGCACCACCCGCTCTGGCAGGTGAACTGCCCGATCAGAACCTGAGCCTGATAGGGCGCCGAAGCCGCGCTCGCGGGCGAGGCACCGGCCAAGCCGATCGCCAAAGCGCTTCCGATAACCAACGTCTTCATTGCTGTCTCCCCGATTTCCAATTGTCCCGACCCTGTCGCAGATCCGGCTGGGCGGTTTGCCCGCGACAATAAAACCGGACGGCGGATGCCCGACAAGGAAACGCCGCATAAACTCGCGTCGCGGGAGCTCCTGAAGATGCCTTGACCCGACACCCGTCCGGCGCTCACCTGCGCAGACATGGCCCCGCGCGACACCATCTTCGCCCTCTCCTCAGGCCGCGGCGTCGCCGCGGTCGCCGTGATCCGGATCTCCGGGCCCCGCGCCGGCGAGGCGCTGCAAATACTCACCGGGCGGATTCCGCCGGCGCGCAAGGCGGCGCTGGTGACGATCCGCAGTGCGGCGCGCGAGCCGATCGATCAGGCGCTGGCGCTGTGGTTTCCGGGGCCGCATAGCGAAACCGGCGAGGACGTCGCCGAATTGCAGATCCACGGCGGCCGCGCGGTGATCGCGGCGGTGCTGGCGCGGCTCGGCGAGCTCAAAGGGTTGCGCCCGGCCGAGCCCGGCGAATTCACCCGCCGCGCCTTCGAGAATGCCAAGCTCGATCTCATCAAGGTCGAAGGCCTCGCCGATCTGGTGATGGCGGAAACCGAAGCGCAGCGCCGCCAGGCGTTTCGGCAGATGCAGGGCCTGCTCGGCGACCGCGCCGAGATCTGGCGCGGGCGGCTGATTGCGGCGCTCGCCATGGTCGAGGCGAAGATCGATTTTGCCGACGAGGCCGATGTGCCGGAGGATTTGCTGACCCCGGCGCTGCGTATCGCCCGCGAGCTGGCCGGCGAGATCGCCACGGTGCTCGACGACGAGCGGCGCGGTGAGCGTCTGCGCGAGGGCCTGGTGGTGGCGATCGCTGGCCCGCCCAATGCCGGCAAATCGACCTTGCTCAACCGGATCGCGCGGCGCGAGGCGGCGATCGTGTCGCCTTATGCCGGGACCACCCGGGACGTCATCGAGGTGCATCTCGACCTCGGCGGCTATCCGGTGACTTTGCTCGACACCGCAGGGATTCGGCCAACGGACGACCCGGTGGAAGCCGAAGGCGTGCGGCGGGCGCGCCAGCGCGCCGCGGCGGCCGATCTGGTGCTGTGGCTGGTCGATGCGTGCGAGCCTGGAGCAGCTCAGCCAATGGCCGAGCCCGGCGCGGGCCATGCAGTCTGGATCGTGGAAAATAAGGCCGATCTCGCTGAACAAAGAAATGAATCCGGCTGGCAAAAGCATGAATTAACCTCCGTTTCTTCTGTTAACCCACTATTAGCCATGAAAAATAGGGCGTCGTTAACCGTTGGCGCTTCGCCAATAAGTGAACTGGAGTTCACTAAGAATGAACGGAGTTTCAGTCCGGCCGGCCGCTTCCGCCTCTCTGCGGTGACCGGGCACGGCGTAGAGCATCTGCTCGCCGCCCTCACCGCTCAGGCCGCCAAATTCCTCGGTACTGGCGAGCCGGCGTTGGTCACCCGCGAGCGCCATCGCCATGCGCTCGCGACCGTGCTGGCGGCACTGCGCCGGGCGCTGGAGGGCCCCGCAGCGGGGCGCGAAGACCTGGTCGCCGAGGAATTGCGGCTGGCGGCCAGCGCCCTTGGCAAGCTCACCGGCCGGATCGACGTCGAAGATATCCTCGATGTGATCTTCCGTGACTTCTGCATCGGCAAGTAGCCACTCATCGGCCATCGGCGATGTATATCGATAGCCCGGTGGCGGGCCGCACAAGGCCGATGTTTCACGTGAAACAACCCCGACGATCCGGACATGGCGCCGATGTAGCCCGTGTGTTTCACGTGAAACACCTTGGCAAATCGACGTTTTAACTACGTTTTAAGCCGTTATTTACCAACATTTGCCATGACAATGAGCCGGAAATGCCGGGCGCCTCATTTGGACGGCACTGTATGTCCTCTAGTCCTCGGCCCACACCGCCACCCACACCCGAGGCTCTAGCCGCTCCATCCCCGTCCACGGCCGGCAACGCGCAGGCCACGATACGCGAGACCATCGACCTTCTTGAGCTCGACCTCGGGGCGATGATCAGCGCGGTCGGCAAGGCCGCCGATGTGGTGCGCCAAGGCGCCCGGTCGTCATCCGAAAGCTTCGGCGCGATCCGCACGCGCAGCGAACAGCTCGCCGCCAAGTCGCAGGACGCCAAACGCGATACCCAGCAATTCGCGCAGGCCACCGAGGAATTGGCGCGCACCTCGGGCGAAATCGGCCGCCGCGTCCGCGACGCCGATACGTTGGCGCAAAACGCCACGCAAGCCGCCGGCGATGCCAGCCGCAGCGTCGATAGTCTTCGCACCTCGTCCGCCGACATTGGCAGCGTCATCAATCTCATTGCCAATGTTGCGCGCCAAACCAATCTGCTTGCGCTCAACGCCACCATCGAAGCCGCACGGGCCGGCGAGGCCGGTCGCGGCTTCGCCGTCGTCGCGGCGGAGGTAAAGGCGTTGTCGCTGCAGACGCAGCGCGCCACCGAAGTCATCAGGGCCAGCATCGACTCGTTGCAAAGCGATGCCAGCGCTTCGATCTCCGCGGTGCATAAGATCTCCGAAGTGATCGGCGCCATTAGGCCGCTGTTCAGCGGCGTTGCCGGTGCCGTCGAACAGCAGGTCGCGACTACCAACGAGCTGTCGCACAGCGCCGCGGAGACATCGCAATTTGTCGGAGCGGTAGCCGACGGCGTCGCCGAAATCGAAAAAGCCGCGGTCGACGCCAGCGAACATGCCGCCAGCGTCGATCAGTCCGGTAGGGACGTCGCGCAGCTCGCGGAAAAGCTTCGCAACCGTTGCGTGATCTTCCTGCGGCAGACCGAGATCGGCGATCGCCGCGAGCACGATCGCTTGCCGTGCAATCTCACCATCACGCTCGATTGGCGCTCAGGTCCGTTGTGCGGTCAAACCTTCGACTTGTCGGAAGACGGAGTGTTGATGCGGATCGACGATCCGCACGGTCTTACGGTCGGCAGCATCGTGCCCGGCGACATCGCCGGCATCGGCAAATGCATGTTGCGCGTCGTCGATCATTCGCCGCTCGGCCTGCATCTGCAATTCGTCGAGCTCGACGCCACAACGCGCGCAGCACTTCTGAAAAAGCTCGACGCCATTCGCACCGACAACAATGAATTCATCGAACGCGCGATCGCCACCGCGCAGACCATCTCGGCGCTGTTTGAAGATGCAATCGCGCGTAACGTCATCAGCGAAGACGAGTTGTTCGACAACAACTACATGCCGATTCCCGGCAGCGATCCGATCCAGCACCGAACGCGCTTTCTCGATTTCCTTGAACGCGTGCTGCCGCCGGTCCAGGAGCCGTTGCTGGCGTCGGATTCGCGCATGGTGTTTTGCGCGGCGGTGGACCGCAACGGCTATCTGCCGGTGCATAATCGCATTTACTCGCTGCCGCAGCGTGCCGGCGATCGCGCCTGGAATACCGCGCATTCGCGCAACCGCAGGATCTTCGACGATCGCGCCGGACTTGCGGCGGGCAGGGTGGTGCGGCCTTATCTGCTGCAGAACTATCCGCGCGACATGGGCAATGGCGTCACCGTGACGATGCAGGAAATCGACGCTCCGATCCGGGTCCGCGGCAAGCATTGGGGCGGCTTCCGGACCGCCTATAAATTCCAGGGCGCCTGACCGCCTCCGAACCCCTTGGCCCGATGGGTCGGGTTCGCTACAAGGCCGGCAATCGAGGCGTTCCAATGCAAGAATTCGATGTCGTGGTCATTGGCGGCGGCCATGCCGGCTGCGAAGCCGCGGCCGCGGCGGCCCGTAAGGGCGCCAAAACCGTGCTGATCACGCACCGGTTCACCACCATTGGCGCGATGTCGTGCAATCCGGCGATCGGTGGCCTCGGCAAGGGCCATCTGGTCCGCGAAATCGACGCGCTCGACGGCCTGATGGGCCGAATCGCCGATCTCGGCGGCATCCAGTTCCGCGTCCTCAACCGCCGCAAGGGCCAGGCGGTGCGCGGCCCGCGCGCGCAGGCTGATCGCAAGCGTTACGCCGCGGCGATGCAGGCCGCGATCGGCGCGCAAGCCAATCTCACGGTGATCGAGGGCGAGGTCGACGACCTTACGCTCGACGCCAATGCAGTGCGCGGCGTCGTGCTCAAGGACGGCCGTGAATTTTCAACGCGCGCCGTCGTGCTCACCACCGGCACGTTCTTGCGCGGCCTGATCCACATCGGCGAAACCCAAACGCCAGCCGGCCGCGCCGGCGAGGCACCGGCGCTCGGACTGTCGCGTACGCTCGAGCGCGCTGGCTTCATGCTCGGCCGCCTGAAAACCGGAACGCCGCCGCGGCTCGACGGCCGCACCATCGACTGGTCCGCGCTCGAAATGCAGCCGGGCGACGACCCGCCGGAGCCGTTCTCGATGCTGACGACGCGCATCGACACGCCGCAGATCGATTGCGGCATCACCCGCACCGTCGAAGCGACGCACAAGATCATTCGCGCCAACGTGCATCGCTCGCCGATGTACTCCGGACAGATCGCGTCGCGTGGCCCGCGCTATTGCCCCTCGATCGAAGACAAGATCGTGAAGTTCGGCGAGCGCGACGGCCATCAGATTTTTCTCGAGCCGGAAGGTCTCGACGACGACACGGTCTATCCAAACGGAATCTCGACGTCGCTGCCGGAAGAAGTGCAGCGTGCGCTGGTGGCGACGATTCCCGGCCTGCAACATGCGCGCATCACGCGGCCGGGCTACGCCATCGAATACGATCACGTCGATCCGCGCGAGCTCGATCCGACGTTGGAAACGCGGCGCATCCGCGGGCTGTTTCTCGCCGGCCAGATCAACGGCACGACCGGTTACGAAGAGGCTGCGGCGCAGGGACTTCTCGCAGGACTCAACGCCGCGGCGAAAGCCGGCGAGGGCTCATCGATCGTGTTCGATCGCGCCGACGCTTACATCGGTGTGATGATCGACGATCTGGTGACGCGCGGCGTCAGCGAGCCGTATCGCATGTTCACCTCGCGCGCCGAATACCGTCTGGCGCTGCGCGCCGACAATGCCGATCAGCGTTTGACCGCGAAGGGAATTGCGTTCGACTGTGTCGGCAGCGAACGCGCGCAAGCGTTCAACGAAAAAATCTCTGCGCTCAATGCCGCGCGCGACTTTTCCAAATCGGTGTCGCTGACGTCGAAGGAAGCCACGCGTCACGGCCTCACCATCAATCAGGACGGACAGCGCCGCACCGCGTTCGAGTTGTTGTCGTATCCGAATGTAAGTCTCGACACTCTGGCGCCGATCTGGCCGCAGCTCGCAAATCTGCCGCCGATCATTCGCGAGCAACTCGAGACCGACGCGAAGTACGACGTCTATCTGTCGCGGCAGGCGGCCGACGTCGAATCCTACCGGCGCGATGAATCATTTTCGCTGCCGGACGATTTTGACTACGACGCGCTGTCCGGACTTTCTAACGAAGCCAAACAAAAATTGACGGCGCATCGCCCGCGCACCATCGGCCACGCGGCGCGCATCGACGGCGTCACGCCGGCGGCGCTCACATTGCTGGTCGCGCACGTGCGGCGCGGCCGCCATAAGCTGACGAAAAGCGCTTGAGCAAACGCGCCGCCGCGCCGGTCGATCTGCGCGCCGATCGCGAGCACGCGCGGGCACTGACGCCGGTGTCGGACGACGCGCTGGCGCGGCTCGATCAATTCGTGGCGCTGCTGCTCGACTGGCAGCGCAAGATCAATCTGGTCGCCGACTCGACGCTGCCGAACGTGTGGACCCGGCACGTGTCCGACTCACTTCAGCTCTTGCCACTCGCGCCCGGCGCCGAGACCTGGATCGATCTCGGCTCCGGCGGCGGCTTTCCTGGCCTGGCGGTCGCCTGCACGCTGGCCGGCACAGCCGGCGCCCGGGTCCATCTCATTGAAAGTAATGGCAAAAAAGTCGCATTCCTGCGCGAAGCGGTGCGACTCACCGGGGCCCCGGCTGCGGTTCACAATGAGCGTATCGAGAATTTTGGGGACAGCTTCACCGGCACGGCAGACGTGGTCACCGCCCGCGCCTTGGCGCCGCTAACATTGCTGTGTGCGCAGGCGTTTCCGTTCATCGCCAAGGGGGCCATTGGCCTATTCCTCAAGGGCCAAGATGTAGAGGCTGAATTGACCGAAGCCGCTAAATATTGGAAGGTCGGAGCCGAATTGATGCCGAGTCTGACCAGCGCCGAGGGCAGCATCCTGGTTGTCCGCACGCTCAGATCGATTAATTAGCGAAAAACGCCTCAATTCGGAGCAAAACGACCAAAAATCATGAGCGATAACCCGATTTCACCCCCGAATCAGGCCGAGGCGTCCGTTGTCCCGCTGGTCAAGGTCGAGCCCGGCCGGCCGCCAAGGGTGCTGGCGATCGCGAATCAGAAGGGCGGAGTCGGCAAAACCACCACCGCCATCAATCTCGGCACCGCGCTCGCCGCCATCGGCGAGAGCGTGCTGATCGTCGACCTCGATCCGCAAGGCAACGCCTCGACCGGGCTCGGCATCGAGCGGCGCGACCGGCGCACCTCGACCTATGACGTGCTCGCCAGCAACCGGCCGATGCGCGAGGCGGTGGTGCCGACCGCGGTGCCGCGGCTGCACATCGCGCCATCGACGATGGATCTGTCCGGGCTCGAGCTCGAAATCGGCCAGCAGCGCGACCGCGCCTTCCACCTGCGCAACGCGCTCGATGCGCTCAACAGCAGCGGCGATGCCTATAGCTACGTTCTGGTCGACTGCCCGCCGTCGCTCAATCTGTTGACGGTCAATGCGATGGCGGCGGCCAATGCGATCCTGGTGCCGCTGCAATGCGAGTTCTTCGCGCTCGAAGGCCTGTCGCAATTGCTCAAGACCGTCGAGCAGGTCAAGACCACGCTCAATCCGCAGCTCTCGATTCATGGCGTCGTGCTGACGATGTTCGACGCCCGCAACAATCTCTCCAATCAGGTCGTCGCCGATGTTCGCCAGTTCATGGGCGCCAAGGTTTACGACACGGTGATCCCGCGCAACGTGCGCGTGTCGGAGGCGCCGTCCTACGGCAAGCCGGTTCTGGTTTACGATCTTAAATGCGTCGGCAGTGAAGCCTATCTGCGTCTCGCCACCGAGATCATCCAGCGTGAACGCGAACTGAAGAAAGCCGGATAATCCGGCTGTCATCGGTTGCGGGTGACGACGAAACGAAAACTGACGAGGGCAGCGTGACGAGAGCGGTAGGAGCGGCGGCGATGGCGGACGAGCGGTCGCGGTTGGGACGTGGGCTGGCGGCGCTGATGGGCGACGTCGGCGCGGAAGCCAAGATCGGCGACACCGGCGTCAAACCGCGCCGCGCCCCGATCGAAAGCCTGCGCGCCAATCCCCGCAATCCAAGAAAGACATTCACCGAAGCCGAGCTTGCGGAATTGTCGGCGTCGATCCGCGAGCGCGGCATCATCCAGCCGATCGTGGTGCGGGCGCTGCGCGGTCAAGCCGAAGCGTTCGAGATCATTGCCGGCGAGCGGCGCTGGCGCGCGGCGCAGCGCGCCGGTCTGCACGACGTGCCGGTGGTGGTGATCGAGGCCACCGATTCGCAGGCGCTCGAGCTCGCGATCATCGAAAACGTGCAGCGTGCCGATCTCAATGCGCTGGAAGAAGCCGCCGGTTACCAGGCGTTGATGGATACATTCAACCGCAGCCAGGACGATGTCGCGCAGATCGTCGGCAAGAGCCGCAGCCATGTCGCCAACACGCTGCGGCTGCTGAAATTGCCGGAGACGGTGAAGAGCTATATCGCCGCCGGCAAATTGAGCGCGGGTCATGCCCGCATGCTGATCGGTCAACCCGACGCCGACAAGCTGGCGAACGAGATCGTCAGTCGCGGCCTCAATGTGCGTCAGGTCGAGGCGATCGCGCGCGAGGGCAATGCGAAGGCGAAGTCCGGCAACAGCGCGGCGCCGCACAAGGATGCTGACACCAAGGCGCTCGAGAAGAGCCTCACTGACGCGCTTGGCCTGTTCGTCACCATCGACGTCAGGGCCAAGGGCGGCACCGTCCGCGTCAGCTACAAGGATCTCGATCAGCTCGACGAGATTGTCCGCCGTCTTGGCCGGCGCTAATCTGACACATCGGGCGTCCAGCGAAAGAATGCCGATGATCAAAGCAATCGTTGCCGCGGCGCTGTTCGCCGCAATGGTGCCGGCGATAGCGGCGGCGCAAACCGAAGTGCCGTATCGCTATGCGGCGACGACGCCGCGCAATTGCGTCGACCGCGCCAAGTTTCCGGCGTTCCTTGCCAGGATGAAAGCCGAGGCGGCGGCGCAGGGCGTCGGTCAGCGCGGCCTGGCCGCGCTCGACGGAGTGACGTTCGACGAGAGCGTGGTGTCGCATGACCGCGGGCAAAAGGTTTTCACCCAGAGCTTCGAGGAGTTTTCCGGCCGCATGGTGCCGCCCCGGCTCGGCCGGGCGCGGCAAATGATGCAGAAGCACGCGCAACTGCTCGCCCGCATCAAGCAGGAATTCGGCGTCCCGCCCGGGCTGATCGTCGCGATCTGGGGCCTGGAAACCGATTTCGGCGCGTTCCTCGGCGGTTTCCAGACCGTCCGGTCGCTGGCGACCCTGGCCTACGACTGCCGCCGGCCGGAGAAATTCCGCCCCGAGCTCGTCGCCGTCATGAAGATCGTCGATCGCGGCGACCTCGATCCGGCGACCGCGCGAGGCGCCTGGGCCGGCGAGATCGGCCAGACCCAGTTCATGCCGACGACCTTCGTGAAGTTCGCGATCGACTATGACCGCGACGGCCGAATCGATCTCGTGCACAGCGTTCCGGATGTGCTCGGCTCAACCGCGAACTTCTTCAAGAACAATGATTGGCAGCGCGGCCAGGGCTGGCAGCCGGGGCAGCCGAATTTCGCCGCGATCCAGCAATGGAATCAGGCCGAGGTTTACGCCCGCACCATCGCCTATTTCGCCCAGCAGCTTGAGGGCGGCCGCTAATCGCGCCGCCGCGCGCTGACCGCCAGCGACAGCAGCACGCGCTGCGCGATGGCCTCGGCCAGGGCCGGCTGGCGGCGGGTGTCGAGGGTCGCATCGGCGAGTTGCTGCATCGCGCGCAGCAGCCGGGCCGGCGTCCATAATTTGAGCGCGGCGCCGACTTTCTCCTCGCGGCTGAAATGCACCGGCGGGCCGCTGCGCATCATCGCGGTCTTGGCGTTGTCGCCGCGCTCGATGGCGAGCCGCATCTTGTGCAATTGCGCGACCTGCCGCAGCGAGGCCGAAACGATCGAGGAGGGCGAGGCGCCGTCGGCGCGCGCCTTGTTGAATTCGCGCTCGACCTCGCCGGTGTCGCCGGCAAACGCCGCGTCGACGACATTGTCGAGCCCGAGCTGTGAGGCATCGGACACCACCGCGGCAATGTCGGCGAGTTCGATGCGGTCCTTGCCCTTGGCATAAAGCGCGAGCTTCCTGATCTCGCTGCGCGAGGCCAGCCGGTCGCCGCCGAGCAGTTCGAGCAGCGCGGTGCGCGCCTCGGGCGCCAGCGTCAATCCCGCCTCGCGCATTTCGTCGTCGATCAGCCGTGCCAGGTCGCCGGCTCGATCCGGATAGCAGGCGATTGCGGCGGCATGCTTGTCCTTCTCGCACAGCGCGCGCAACGGCGCGGTCTTGCGCAACTCGCCGGCCTCGATGACGACGCGGCAATCGCGCGGCGGGTTTTGCAGCGCGACTTCGATCGACGGCAGCACGTTGTGGCGCGATGTCATCTTCAACAGCACGGCGCGGCGGCCGCCGAACAGCGGCACGGTGTTGACCTCGTCGGCGAGCCGCGCCGGATTGGCGGCGAGCTCCTCGCTTTCGATCCGCACCAGTGAGAACGGATCGGCCGGATCGTCGACCGAGGCGCGCAGGATCGCGTCGGCGCGCTCGCGCACCAGCCCGGCGTCCGGGCCATAGACCAGGACGACGGCGGCATCGGGCCTGGCGACGAAGCGGTCGATCTCGGAAGTCTTCAGCGCGGTCATTGAAGCCTCATACTCCGTCACCCTGAGGTGCGCGCCGAAGGCGCGCCATCGAAGGATGGCCCGATCACCCTTCGAGGCTCGCGCTACGCGCTCGCGCCTCAGGGCGACGGAGTTACGTCCCCGCCGTGAAATACGACGCCAGCCGGTTGCGGATGCTTTCGGCGATTACCGATGCGGCGCGATCCTCGGCGTCGCGCAGGCCGCGGTCGCTGGCAAAACGCTGCTGCTCGCCGGGGATGTTGTAGGAAACCCGCGACGAGGTCAGGCCGCGCACCACGACCTTGCCGGTGGCGAGATCGGTCAGCGTATAGGTCGCATCGATGCCGTAGTTCTGCACGTTGGCAATGCCGGTGTTGATGTCGAGAATGATCTGCTGTTGCGAGGAGTTCAGCCCGATCTCCAGCTTGTGGGTCGGCGGCGCCGCACCGCCGCCGCCGGTCAGCCCGAAGATCAGGTCGTTGCGGACCTGGAAGCCGACGCGATCGAGCCGCGTGCCGCGCGGTGTCTTCAACTGCGGGATATCGACGCCGCGCATCGCCTGCGCGACCGACTCGTTGCCGCCGGCAATCGAGTGTTCGCCGTAAAGCGGCTGGAAGCAGCCGGCGGTGAGGCCTGCTATGGCGAACACCGCAAGCAGGCGGATCGGGCGCGTTGCACGGATATCAGGCCACCACATTGACGATCCTCTGCGGGACGACGATGACCTTTTTCGGGCTTTTCCCGTCGAGCGCCTTTTTTACCGCATCGAGCGCCAAAACGGCAGCCTCAATGTCTGCTTTTCCAGCGTCGCGGGCGACGGTGACATCGGCGCGCTTCCTGCCGTTGATTTGCACCGGCAAAGTGATGCTGTTTTCGACCAATAGTGCCGGTTCGAGCTGCGGCCAGGCCTCGGTGGCGACCATGGCCCGGTGGCCGAGCGCCGCCCAGCATTCCTCTGCGAGATGCGGCATCATCGGGTGGAACAGCCGGACCAGGATGTCGCCGGCCTCGCGCAGCGCCCAAGCCAGGTCGGGCGGGGGCGCCTGTTCGGCGCTGCCGATCGCGTCGCTGAGCGCATTGGCGCATTCATATATGTGGGCGACGCAACGGTTGAAGCGCAGCCTGGCGATGTCGTCGGAGACATTGGCCAGCGCGCGGTGCGCGGCCTTGCGCACGGCGAGCGCGGCGGTTGAAAATTCGGCCGGCCGTTCCGCCGGCGCCCTGACGCCGGCGATCTCGCCGATCAGCCGCCACAGCCGCTGCACGAAGCGGCCGGCGCCCTGGACGCCTTCCTCGCTCCAGATCACGTCGCGCTCGGGCGGCGAGTCCGACAGCATGAACCAGCGCGCGGTATCGGCGCCGTAACTCTCCATGATGTCGTCGGGGTCGACCGTGTTGCGCTTCGACTTCGACATCTTTTCGATCGGGCCGATCTCGACCGGCTCGCCGGTCGAGATCAATGTCGCCTTGCGCGCGCCGTCGATACCCTCGATCCTGACCTCGGCCGGCATCGCCCAGCTGCCGTCCTGCTTGCGATAGGTCTCGTGCACCACCATGCCCTGGGTGAACAGGCCGGCGAACGGCTCGTCCATGCCGATGTGGCCGGTCTTCTTCATCGCGCGGGTGAAGAAGCGCGAGTAGAGCAGATGCAGGATCGCGTGCTCGATGCCGCCGATATATTGATCGACCGGCATCCATTCGTCGGCCATGGCGCGGTCGGTCGGCGCGGTGGCGATCCACGGATCGGTGAAGCGCGCGAAGTACCACGACGAATCGACGAAGGTGTCCATGGTGTCGGTTTCGCGCCGCGCCGGCCCGCCGCATTGCGGGCAGGTCACATTTTTCCAGGTGGGGTGACGGTCGAGCGGATTGCCCGGTTTGTCGAAGGTGACGTCGTCCGGCAGCACCACCGGCAGATCGCCGATCGGCACCGGCACCACGCCGCATTTTGCGCAGTGGATGATCGGAATCGGACAGCCCCAATAGCGCTGACGCGAAATGCCCCAGTCGCGCAGCCGGTAATTGATCTGCCGTTGGCCGACCGGCCGGTTGCCGCGCGTTTCTTTCTCAAGCCGCCGCGCGACGTCCTCCTTGGCCTGATCGATCGTCATGCCGTCGAGGAATCGCGAATGGATCATCCGGCCGTCGCCGACATAGGCGGTGTCGGTGATGACGAAGCTTTTCGGATCGACGTCGGGCGGACAGACCACCGGCGTGTTGCCGAGGCCGTATTTGTTGACGAAGTCGAGGTCGCGCTGGTCGTGTGCCGGGCAGCCGAAGATCGCGCCGGTGCCGTAATCCATCAGGATGAAATTGGCGACGTAAACCGGCAGCGTCCAGTTCGGATCGAATGGATGCACCGCCCTGATGCCGGTGTCGAAGCCCATCTTCTCAGCGGTGTCGATTGCCGCCTGCGAGGTGCCCATGTGGTGGCACTCTTCGATGAAGGCCGCGAGCTTCGGATTTTTCGCGGCCGCCGCGGCCGCCAGCGGATGATCGGGTGACAGCGCCATGAACTTGGCGCCGAACAAGGTGTCCGGCCGGGTGGTGAAAATTTCCAACTCGCTCTCTTTATTAGGCGCAGTGGTAGGGTCGAGCATGAAGCGGACCAGCAGGCCTTCGGAGCGGCCGATCCAGTTCTTCTGCATCAGCCGCACTTTGTCCGGCCAGCGGTCGAGCGTGTCGAGCGCATCGAGCAGTTCCTCGGAATAATCGC
>Ga0265325_10002294_pt1 | contig 12974 bp, 9 predicted proteins | sample 41420metaG_FD_202090 | JGI IMG/M metagenome (GOLD analysis project Ga0265325, IMG submission 202090) | Rhizosphere microbial communities from Carex aquatilis grown in University of Washington, Seatle, WA, United States - 4-14-20 metaG | ecosystem: Host-associated > Plants > Roots > Rhizosphere >...
ATTGTGGGCGTTCTCGCTCACGCCGCGCGCCGGCGCCGAGACGCTCGTGGTGCCGCTAACCGGCGAACGGGTCCGCGAGATCTCCACCGCGCGGCTCTTTCACACGCTCATGCGCGATTTTTCCCTCGAAGACGACGCGACGACGTACGTGCAGACCGGCGACATACCCGCGATGTGGCTGCGCGATTCGTCGGCGCAGACGATCCCGTACATTCGCTACCAGGCCGCCTACCCGGTGCTGCGGGCGCGCTTCGCCGGCGTCATCGAGCGCAACGCGCGCAACGTGCTAGCCGACCCTTACGCAAACGCCCTGCAAGCCGACTATCATGTATGGGAACGCAAGTGGGAGGTGGACTCGCTGGCGTGGCCCGTCATTCTCGCATCGGTCTACTGGCGTTCTACCGGAGACGCGACGATTTTCACGCCGGACCTGCACGCCGCCCTGCGACGGATCGTCGCGACGTATCTATGCGAGGAGAATCATCGCCGCTGCAGCCGATACCGCTATCCCTACCACACGTGGGCGCGGGACGAATACAACCCCAACACGGGGATGATCTGGAGCGCTTTTCGTCCTTCGGACGATCCCGTCGAGTACCACCTCAACATTCCGCAGAACGCGTTCGCCGTCGTGGCGCTGCGCGACGTCGAAGAACTCGCCCTCTTCGGCTACCGCGACGGCGACCTGGCCGCAAGCGCCCGGTCCCTGGCGGAACGCGTCTACATTGGGGTCCAGCGATACGGGCGCGTCTTCGACGCGCGCCGGCGCGTGTGGCTCTACGCGTACGAAACCGACGGCCTCGGACACGACAACATCATGGACGACGCCAATATCCCCAACCTCACCACGCTGCCCTACATCGACTGGTGCTCTTCTTACGATCCGACATACGTCGCAACCCGCAACGTCGTGCTGAGCATGGACAACCCGTTTTACTTCTCGGGCCGCTACGCGCAGGGGCTGGGAAGCCCGCACACACCCTACGGCTACGTGTGGCCGCTCGGAATCATCGGACGCGCGCTGACCGCAACTTCCTCGCTCGAAGTGGCGACCGCAATCACAACCTTGGCGGAAACCGACGGGGAGAGCGGGCTCGTTCATGAGAGCTTCTATCCCGACGGTTACTGGCGCTACACGCGTATGGAGTTTGGTTGGGCCAACGCGCTGGGTTCCGAGCTCTTCTTCCGCAGCTTGGCGGGCGAACCCGCGACGCAGTTCGCCTGGAAGGGACCGATCGTGCCGTTCGAGCGGCGCTCGGTCACTCCGACGCTCGTGCCCGCATTCACGCAGCTCGAGAATGCGGGCGAAATCGTCGAAACGCTCGGCCGGATCTTGCATGCGACCGGCGGCGCGATGCCCCGCCAATCCGCGGCGATGCGGGGAGCGGCCTTCCCGGTCGCCAAGGGTTGGTTATGGATCAAGGCTACTACCGCTATCCGTCGATAGCAGGCGAGCGCATCGTCTTTATCTGCGAAGACGACATCTGGAGCGTCTCCGCCGACGGCGGGGACGCCGTACGGTTGACGGCGAGCTTCGGCGCGTGCTCGTTTCCACGACTCTCTCCCGATGCCGCGACGATCGCCTTCATCTCGACCGACGACGGCAACCCGGAGATTTTTGCGATGAACGCGCGCGGCGGAGAGCCTCGCCGGCTCACGTTCCTCGGCGCCAGCGCCGCGTTTGCGACCGGTTGGAGCGCGGACTCGCGCGAGATTCACTTCGTCGCCAATCCGGTCACGTGGTACGAGAACGAAACGCGCCCGTTCGCCGTGGCTGCAGCGGGCGGCGTGCCGCGAGAGTTGGCGCTCGGCCACGCGCGCTCGCTGTCGTACGGCGCTAACGGACGGCTCGCGGTCGGCCGAAACGCTGGGGATCCCGCGCGCTGGAAGCGCTATCGCGGTGGCACGTCGGGCGAGATCTGGATCGACGCGCAGGGGAGCGGCGAGTTCACGCGCTTGCCGTTGCCCAACGGCAACCCGTGCTGGCCGATGTGGATCGGCGACCGCATCTTCTTCCTTGCCGACCACGAAGGTATTGGAAACATTTACTCCTGCGCGCTCGACGGCGGCGACGTAACGCGTCACACCGACGAAAGCGACTACTACGTCCGCTTCCCGGCAACCGACGGCAAGCGAATCGTCTACTCCGCGGGCGGCGAAATCGCGCTCTACGACGTCGCGAGCGATACGACGCGCCGCGTGCACGTCGCAACGCCGTCTACCGCGCCGCAGACGGCGCGCCGTTTCGAGCATGCCTCCGAGTCGCTCGACGACTTCACGCCCCACCCCGACGGAACGCAGATCGCCTTCGATTCACGCGGTCAGGTCTTCGCCATGCCGCTCTTCGAAGGAGCGGTTACGCGGTACGGCTCGGGCAGCCGCGCGCGGACGCGACTGGCACGATGGCTGCACGACGGCAAAGAACTCGCCTGCGTGACCGACGCCAATGGCTACGAGCAGATCGCGCGTTACCGCGCGGACGCACCGCACGAACCCGTCCTGGTCACTACGGGCGACATCGGACGCGTCACCGAGATGGAGGCCTCGCCTACCGCCGACGTCGTCGCCTTCGCGAACCATCGCCACGAGCTGTGCGTGTTGGACTTAGAAGACGGCAAGGTGCGCGTGCTCGATACCTCTCCGGCCCAACGCATCGAGGATCTCACATTTTCTCCCGATGGACGCTTCATTGCGTACGTCTGGTGGCCGGCCAACGGCACCTCGATCGTGCGCGTCGTCAAGGTGCGCTCCGGAAAGGTGCACGACGTGACTTCCCCGCTGCGCACCGACAGCTCGCCGGCCTGGGATCCGGACGGGAAGTATCTCTACTTCATCTCGACGCGCGACTTCAATCCGGTCTACGATGCGCTGCAGTTCGATTTGAGCTTTCCCCAAGCGAGCCGCCCGTTCGTCGTGACGCTGCGCGCCGACGTGGCGTCGCCCTTCGTACCGCGCCCCAAGCCGGTCCACCAAGATCAGGAGCGCGAGCGCGAGCGCACCGGCCGCAAGCAAGAAAAGAACCCCGACGTCGAGATCGAGTTCGACGGCATCGCGGGGCGCGTGCTCGGCTTCCCCGTAGATGAAGGCCAGTACGACCAGATCGTGGCGGTGCGCGACCGCGTGCTCTTCACGCGGTTCCCCGTCAAAGGAATCAAGCCCACGCGCCGAGAGGATCTCGACCGCGACAGCCACGGCGCGCTGCTCGCCTACGATTTGGATCAGCAGCGTCTCGCGACGATCTCGGCGGAGTGCGACGAAATCCGCGTGGGCACCGACGGGCGCACGCTCGTCTTCCGCGTGGGCGACCGCCTGCGCATCATTGACGCGCTGGGCGAACTGCCTGAAGACGGCGAGGAGCAGAAGCCGCCGGTGGAAACGGGCCGCCGCAGCGGCTGGATCGATCTCGACCGCGCGAGCGTGGAGATCGTGCCGCGCGACGAGTGGGCGCAGATGTACCGCGAGGCGTGGCGTCTGCAAAGCGAGCACTTCTGGGTCGAGGACATGAGCGACATTGACTGGGATCGCGTCCACGACCGGTACGCCGCGCTGTTGCCGCGCGTGCGGACGCGCGGCGAGCTCTCCGATCTCATCTGGGAGATGCAGGGCGAGCTGGGCACGTCACACGCATACGAATGGGGCGGCGACTATCGCGAACCTCCGCAATACCAGCGCGGCTTCCTGGGCGCCGACTTCGCGTGGGACGAACAGCGCGGCGGCTACCGCGTCGAGCGCATCTATCGCGGCGATTCCTGGAACCGCGAGAGCGACTCTCCGCTCGCCGAGCCGGGGCTCGACGTGCACGAAGGCGATTACATCGTCGCCATCGCCGGGAAGCGCCTATCCGCAGACGTCTCGCCCGACCGCCTGCTCGTCAACGCATCGGGAAAGCACGTCTCGGTAACGCTGCGCACGCGCAAGGACGAAGAACGAACCGTGCTCGTCAGAGCCCTGGCCAGCGAAGCCCAGCTTCGCTACCGCGCGTGGGTTGACCAGAACCGGCGAATCGTCCACGAACGCACCGGCGGGCGCGTCGGCTACCTGCACGTTCCCGACATGGGGCCGTGGGGTTTCTCGGAATTTCATCGCGGGTACCTCAGCGAGTTCGACCGTGAAGGCCTTATCGTGGACGTGCGATACAATCGCGGCGGCCACGTGTCGCCGCTGCTCCTGGAGAAACTCGCGCGAAAGCGCGTCGGGTACGATACGCCGCGCTACGGCGCTCCGGCGCCATACCCGCCGGAATCCGTGGCCGGGCCGATGGTTGCGCTCACCAACCAATTCGCCGGCTCCGACGGCGACATCTTCAGCCACTGCTTCAAGCTCTACGGGCTCGGGCCGCTCGTCGGCAAGCGCACGTGGGGCGGCGTCATCGGCATCAATCCCTACCACTATCTTGTGGATGGCACGCTTACCACGCAGCCGGAGTTCTCATTCTGGTTCGTAGACGTTGGCTGGCGCGTGGAAAACTATGGAACGGATCCCGATCACGACGTGGACGTCGCGCCGCAGGACTACCGCGACGGCAAGGATCCGCAACTCGATCTCGCGCTCGACTTAATGGCGCGCGCGCTCGAAGGTCACAAGCCGCCGGTGCCGGATCTTTCGACGCGACCGTCGCTGCCGCTGCCGACCTTGAGGTGAGTCCGGCGCTTGCCGCGCGGCAGCGGCTGCCGGATGTTGCATTCGCGCTGGCGGCGTTCGTCGCGCCGGCGGCGCTCTACGTCGCGAGCGCGTCGCACGAGCCCGCGTCGTGGGACACCGCCGAGCTCCAAGGCGTACCGTACATCCTTGGAATCGCGCATCCCACCGGATTCCCTCTGTACGTGCTGCTCGGATACGCGTGGTCGCACGTCTTTGCCATCGGTACGGTTGCCTGGCGGATGAACGTCGCCGGCGGCTTAGCGATGGCCGCCGTCGCGGCTGCCGCCTACGCCGTGGCGCTTCGCTTTGGTGCAAGCCGTCCGATCGCGCTGCTCGCGACCCTGTGGTTTGCCTGCACGCAGAACGTATGGGCGCACGGCGCGCGGGCCGAGGCCCAAACGCTTGCGGTAGCCTGTTCGGCGCTGGCGATCTATACGTTCGTGCGCTGGATGCAAGGCGGTGCGGACGTTTGGTTCGCGGCAGCGTTCGCACTCTGCGGCCTGGGCATGGCCGCACACCCCAACGCGCTCTGGGTATTGCCGGCGCTCGTCGCCGGCGCCGCCATCGCACCGCGGCGACCGCGCTTTCGCCTGCTCTGCGTTTCATGCGCCCTGGTTGCCGGCTCGCTGCTCCTCTATTTGTATCTTCCGCTGCGCTCCGCGTACGTCGTCGCGCACGGGTTGGATCCGGCGTTGGCGCTGCCCGGCGCCGGCGGCGGCATTTTCTGGAATTACAACGACCCCAGCGCGCTTGCCGGGCTCATGCTCGAGCTCACCGGCAGCGACTTCCAGACGCCGTCGTATTTTCTCGCCTCGCTCAATCCGATGCACGCCCAGGATGCGCTGGCGGCGTTCGTCGCCGGAATCGGAACACAATATGGCGCGGTCGCGCTGGTCTTGGTCTTCGTGGGTGGCGCGGCGGCGTGGCGCCGGGATTGGCGCACGACGCTGGTGCTCGTTATCGCTTGCACGGCCGGCCTGCTCTTCTCCGTCGTTTACCCCAACGAAAGCGACGTGGGCCGCTACCGGCTCCTGGTTTCGTGGATCGCCGTCCCCCTGCTCGGCGCGCTCACGCCGCAGGCACCACGGCGCGCGGCGCTCGGGCACGCCGCGCTCGCGCTCCTGCTCGCAGCCGGCGCGGTCTCGGCATTCGAGCATCAGCGCGGCTTCTTCGAACGCTCGCCTCACGAGGGCGGACGCTGGGTGATCGATGCGGTTCGGCCGTACGTTCCACCGGGAAGCGTCATCGTTACCGGCTGGCTCGATGCGACATCGCTTGCCTACGGCGCGTACGTGGATCGGTCGCTCGAAGGGCGCATCGTCGTCTCCGACGACCAGATGCGCACGGGGTTCTACGGCTTGTGGGCCGCGAAGCGACGCGTTTTTCTGCTCATTAATCCCAGCGACGAGGGCGCCATCCCGGGCACGCGCAAGTACGCGTCGCTCGACGCCTATCACGAGTTGCTGGAGGTAGAACGATGAAGACGATGCGCGTGGATAGGACGGCACTGGCCGCGGCGCTCGTAACGCTCGCGATTCACCTGGCGGCAAATCCGCACTATGGTTTCTTCCGAGACGAGCTTTACTTCATCATCTGCGGCTTCCATCCGGCGTGGGGCTATGTGGATCAGCCGCCGGTCGTTCCGCTCTTGGCGGCGGGCTCGCAGCTCTTCGGGCACTCGCTTTTCCTGCTGCGCGCGGTTCCGGCAATCTTCGGCGCGGCCGGCGCGTACGTAACCTGCCTCCTCGCCGTCGAGCTGGGCGGCGGCGTGTTTGCCGAGATCCTCGCGACCCTCGCCTTCCTCGCCGCGGGCGTTCTCGAGAGTTTCGGCATGAAGGTCGGCCCGGACATGGTGGGCCTCCTGCTCTGGCCGCTCGCCGCCCTCTACGTGCTGCGCGTCGTCAAGGGAGCGGACCCGCGTTGGTGGCTGGCTGCGGGCATCGCGATCGGATTCGCGCTCGAGAGCAAGTACAGCGCGCTTTTCTTCGCCATCGCGCTGCTCGCAGGTCTCGCGATCGTGCCGCAGCGCCGGGCGATTGCCTCGCGCTGGTTCCTAGCCGGCGCCGCCGCTGCAGCGCTCATCGCGCTTCCGAACTTCGCGTGGCAGGCGCTCCATGGATTCCCCATGTGGGAGCTGCTGCGCAACGGACAAAACGGCAAGAATCTCATCGCGTCGCCCGGCCTCTTCCTTTTTCAGCAGCTGCTCCTGACCAATCTCTTTGCATCGCCCATCTGGATCGCCGGTCTGATCTGGTTGCTCTGCAACCGCACGGCGCGCTTCTTGGGATACGGCTACATCGCGCTCATCGCGATGATGATCGTGCTGCACGCAAAGCACTACTACCCCGCCGACGTCTACCCGATCCTCATGGCAGCCGGGGGCGTGGCGTTCGAGGCGTGGACGCGGCGCTGGATCGTCTTACGCGCGGCGCTCGTGGCAGGTACCGTTGCGGCGGGCATCTTCTTCGCGCCGTTTTCGCTGCCGGTGCTGCCGGAAGAGGCGATGCTCGATTACTCGGGCTTCGTCGGACGTCTCCTCCACGTTGCGAAATCCACGATGGCCACCGAGCGCTCTCGCAGCTCCGCACTGCCCGAGGATTGGGCCGACATGCACGGCTGGCCCGAGCTGGCGAAAACGGTAGCGCAGATCTACTATTCGCTCCCGCCCGGCGACCGCGCGCAAGCGGCGATCGTAGCGAGCAACTACGGCGAAGCGGCCGCCATAGACTTCTTCGGCGCGCACTACGGATTGCCGCCGGCGATTTCCGGTCATAACAACTACTGGCTTTGGGGCGCGCACGGCTACACCGGGAACGTCGTCATAGACGTCAACGGAGATTGCGGCGCGCATGATTTTCCGGGCCTCTTCCGGGATGCCCGCCTCGTAATGCGCTTCAACTCGCCTTGGGTAATTTCGTACGAACGCGACATTCCGATTTCGCTTTGCCGCGGCATCCGTACGCCGCTAAGCGAGCTCTGGCCGCATCTGCGGCACTATATCTAAGGCGCCGGCGTTACACGCCGAGCGCCTCGAGCAGCTTGGGATAGACGAGATCGGTCCGCGCGAGCGGATTTTCGGGATCGATGATGTCGTGGTTGGCCGGCAGGTTTCGCAGCTCGACGTATTCCACGCCCGCGCCGCCGCGCCGCTTCGCCCACTCCTGCGAGACGCTCTTGGCGACGTCGTTGTTCACCGCCGGATCGGCGCGATTCACCATCGTTACGATGCGCCCGGCAAGCGGGTCCTCCCGGCGCGCGGCCGCGTAAACGTCGTCGCCGATTCGCAGCGTTTGCGCGAGCGCTCGCGTCGAAAAGCGCGGATAGGCCGTCGCCGGGAGCTGCCTATTGCGAACGCGCGGATCCCACCACAGAAAGAAGTTGGGCAGCACGCGTAAGACTTTGGCCGCGAGGCGACTCACGGGATAGGGCAGCTGCAGGAGCGAGAAATCTGGAGCGACCGGCACCGCCAGCGCAATGTCGCGAAACTGTGCGAAGTACGCGGCGAGGCAACCGCCCATCGAGATCCCCATCACGGCAACGTCGCTGCCGAGACCGTATGCGATATCCAAGGCTTCGGTTGCGCTCGCGAGCAGCATTTCCGCGGTGAGCGTGGCCAGGCTTTTCGTCAGACGGTCGCGGTCGCCGTGCAGCGGCATGCGCGGGACGAAGACGTTCGCGCCGCGCTCGTGCAGGAGTGGAGCGAACTGCGCGTACTGTGCCGGATTGTTCGTGTAGCCGTGCAGGAGCACGACGGCGACCGGCCGCCGCTCGCCGTGCGAGAGAAGCGCCGTACGCGCCGGCGGCGCGACGATGTCGTCGTCACGTGCCATGAAGGCGCGCGCGCGCGTCATGGCTTGCTGGTAGGACGACGCGGGGTCGCTAATGCTTTCCAGCGCCACGGTGAGACGTCCGGTCGTGCCACGGGCACTGCACGAGGTGATCGTTGACCATGCCGACGGCCTGCATGAACGCGTAGCAGATCGTCGGGCCGACGAATCGAAAACCGCACTTGCGCAGATCGCGGCTCAGGAGCTCGGACCGTTGCGTGGTCGCGGGCACGTCGCCCAAGCTGCGCCACCGGTTCACGATCGGTTCACCGTCAACGAATCGCCAAACCCAGGCGTCGAAAGACCCGAACTCCTCGCGCAGCGCGAGCAGCGCCCGCGCGTTGCCGACGGCCGACTCGACCTTCGCGCGATTGCGCACGATACCGGGATCGGCGAGCAGCCGCTCGATCCTCGCCGGCGATATTCGCGCGACGGTCGCCGGCTCGAACTCCCCGAATACCTTGCGGTAGCGCTCGCGTTTGCGCAGGACCGTCTCCCAGCTCAGGCCGGCCTGCGCGCCTTCAAGGACGAGGAATTCGAAGAGCGTGCGGTCGTCGTGCACCGGCACGCCCCACTCCAGATCGTGGTAGGTAACGAGCGGCTCGCTCTTCGCCCACGGGCAGCGTTCCATCTTTAGGGGTCTATCGCCGCCAGGAGCTGCGAATGCACTCGATCGGCCAGCTTCCACGGACGGCTCGGGGTCAGTATGTCGTGGGAGGGCGGCAGCCCGGTGAGCACGGACAGTTCGATCGATTCGGGCCGATGGTTGCGCCAACGCTTGTACAGCCGGCGAGTCGCGTAGTTGTTCACCGCGACCTCGCGCGCGTTCGTGACGATCGTGACGTGCCCGGCCCAGGGCTGGTGGGCCCGCGCTTCGTCGAGCAGCGAGCGCGCGATAAAGTACGAGTGCGCGATCGCGTGCGTTGCGTAACGCGGATAGCCGGCAGCGTAGGCATGTCGGTCGCGCAGGATCGGGTTCCACCAGTGGAAGCGATTGGGAACGCGCAAAAGCCGCTCGGCGACGCTTCCCATCAGCCGGTTGGGGATGCACGATACGCCGAAGAAAGGCGCTATAGGAACGCAGCGATCGACGGCATAGTGCTGGGCGATCCACGCGGCGAGCAATCCCCCCAGCGAAAAGCCCGCTACGGTCACGCGCTCGCCGAGTTCTCGTCCCACCTCGACGTACTCGCCGACCGCGTCGTAGAGATCGTCGGCGCGCAGGCGTTCGAGAGCGGTCGAAAGCCGGTCGACGTGTCCGTGTCGCGGCAGACGCGGCGCGACGACGTTGTAACCGCGGTCGTAGAGGTCGCGCGCGACGCGTTCGAACTGCGCCGGGCTGGCACTCATCCCGTGGATCAGAACGACGGCGCGCTTGCGCCGCGTGCCGTGCACGTGGGCGATCGTTCGCCCTCCCGGAGCGACGCCGGCATGGTCCCGGGCGATGAGGCGCTCGAGCCGATTGAAAGAGGTAGGCAAGGAAAAGTCCTTAAAAAGTACGGCGTGCATCTCCTTTCGGATCGCGCGCGGCAGCTCGTCGCCGATGAAGAGCGCTACGGTGCTCGGAACTACGCTCCCCTCGACCTCGTCGTCGAGCGGGCCGAAGGCGTGTGGCTCTGGGACGTCGGCGGCAAGCGCTACCTGGACTGCGTGAGCGCGTATTCGGCGGTCAATCAGGGGCATTGTCATCCGCGCATCTACGCCGCGCTCGTCGAGCAGGCCAAGCGCGTCACGCTTACATCGCGTGCGATGCGCAACGACCGCATGCCCGGTTTCCTCGAAAAGCTGACGCGCCTGTGTGGATTCGAGAAAGCGTTGCCGATGAACACCGGCGTCGAAGCGGTGGAAACGGCGATCAAACTCGCGCGCCGCTGGGGCTATGCAACCAAACGAATTCCGGCCGATCGCGCCGAGATCATCGTCTTTTCCAACAACTTTCACGGCCGCACGATTGCCGCGATCAGCGCGAGCACGACGGCGCAGTACCGCGAGAACTTCGGTCCGCTCGTACCTGGTTTCGTTGCCGTTCCATATGGCGACGCAGAAGCGCTCGAGCGCGCGATTTCGCCGAACACCTGCGCCGTCTTGATCGAGCCGATTCAAGGTGAGGGCGGCGTCAACGTGCCGCCGGAAGGTTACCTGCGGAGGGCGTGGGCCCTCTGCCGCGAGCACGACGTGCTCTTCATCGCCGACGAGATCCAAACGGGCTTCGGCCGGACCGGCGACCTCTTCGCATGCGACTACGACGGGATCCATCCCGACGTGCTCGTCGTCGGCAAGGCCCTTGGCGGCGGCTTCTACCCGGTCTCAGCGATGCTGGCCGACGATGCGCTGATGCGCCACTTCCAGCCGGGCGACCACGGCAGCACGTTCGGGGGGAATCCGCTCGCCTCGGCTGTCGCCGAGGCGGCAATCGAGGTCACGGTTTCCGAAAAGCTCCCCTCGCGAGCGCGCTATGCGGGAGCGAAGATGATGCAAGGCTTGCGAGCGATCGCCTCTCCGCTGGTCCGCGAGATTCGGGGGAGGGGACTGCTCATCGGGATCGAGACGACCGTTCCGGCGCACGACCTGGCGGAGGCCCTGCTCGAGCGCGGGGTCGCGGCCAAGGACTGCCGCGAGCACGTCCTGCGCCTCGCCCCGCCGCTGATCATTGACGACGAGGCAATCGCTTTTGCCCTCGAACGCTTCGCTGAGGCCTCCCGCGCGGTCTCCGGCAGCGCTTGACACTCCCCCTGGCGCGCGTGATATTGTTGGCGAGCCGAAGCAGCGGTTCGCACCGCTCACCGGATGCCTACGGGCGATCCGGTAATCCCGTGAAGGAACCCTCGGCGGGTTCCGCAGTGGGGCTGCTCCGGCAGCGCCATTTTTATTTGGAGATGAGCTCATAGCAAGACCCCTGCGTATTAACGATCAGATTCGCATCCGTTCGGTACGGGTGATTGACGAAAGCGGCAACCAACTCGGGATACTCGCGACCGACGATGCGCTCGCGCGTGCGCGGGGAGCCGGACTGGACCTCATCGAGGTATCGCCCACGGCGCAGCCGCCCGTCTGCAAGATCGCCGATTACGGGCGCCTGAAGTACGAGCAGTCGAAGAAAGACAAGGATGCCCGAAAGAAGCAGCGCCACTTCGAACTGAAGGAAGTGAAGCTGCGACCAAAGATCGAGACGCACGACTACGAGACGAAGGCGCGGATGGCCGAACGCCTGCTGCTCGACGGAAGCAAGATCAAGGTGACGATTATGTTCCGCGGGCGAGAGATCACGTACACGTCGTTCGGGCGCCGGCTGCTCGATCGAATGGCAGAGGACATGGCGCCGCTCGCGACGCTCGAACGCGAGCCGCGGCTCGAAGGGAAGAACATGTTCATGATCATGGCGCCGCGCGCGACGCCGACGGGTCCACCGAAGTTTTCGAGTCAACGCGAGAAAGAACCGGCGCCGATCGAGCAAGACAATCCAACGCAAGAGAGTGCGGCGCAAGAAAGTGCAGCGCCGGAGAGTGCAGTAGAGGAGCAAACCAGTGCCTAAGATTCGAACCCATCGAGGAACCGCAAAACGCGTGAAGGTCAGCTCGACCGGTAAGGTGATGCACCGCCACGTGTTCGACGGCTGCGGTCATATCCTCAGCAAGAAGTCAAGTAAGCGCAAGCGCAAATTCCGAAAGGATCAGCCCACGTTCAAGGGCGACCTGAAGCGTCTCGCGCCGACGATTCCCTATTTGGTCTAAGGAGGGGCGCGAAGAATGGCACGTATCAAACGAGGCGTACACGGTCTCAAGCATCGCCGAAAGGTGATGAAGCTCGTCAAGGGTTTTCGCGCGTCGCGGCGGCGCAACTACCGCGTCGCGAACGAAGCGCTCCTCAAGTCGCTGGCCTATGCGTTCCGCGACCGGCGCGTGCGCAAGCGCGACTTCCGCTCGCTCTGGATCAGCCGCATCAACGCGGCCGTCCGGCGGGAGGGTCTCTCCTACTCGGTTTTCATGCACGGGCTGAAGAAGTCGGGCGTCACCCTCAACCGCAAGGCCCTGGCCGACCTCGCGATCTCCGATCAGAAGGCGTTCGGCGCGCTCGCCAACATGGCCAAGGCGGCGACTGCGAAGTAGCCGCGAGGCGGAAGGCGCCCGGCGGTGTAATCACCGGGTAATGAGACGTTGGGCTCGTCCGTTAGCGATCGCTCAAGTCGTCCTGTTGACCTGGGCGCCCCTCCCGGCGCGCGCCCAGAGCGTCGTTGCCCTCACCCCCGCCCTCTCGGCCAAGATCGACGGTTTAGCGAGCACCCAGGTGCATGCGGGCCGCACGGTCGGCCTGGCGGTCGGCGTCGTCGAAGACGGCCGGCTCGTCTATGCCCGAGGATTCGGCTTTGCCAATCTCACCCCGCACGCGGCCATGATGCCCGATACGGAGTTCTACGTCGGCGGGCTCACGATGCAGTTCACGGCGGCGGCGATCCTGTTGCTCGCACAGGACGGTAAGGTCCACCTCGACGATCGCGTTTCCCGCTTC
>Ga0265325_10002295_pt1 | contig 12972 bp, 12 predicted proteins | sample 41420metaG_FD_202090 | JGI IMG/M metagenome (GOLD analysis project Ga0265325, IMG submission 202090) | Rhizosphere microbial communities from Carex aquatilis grown in University of Washington, Seatle, WA, United States - 4-14-20 metaG | ecosystem: Host-associated > Plants > Roots > Rhizosphere...
GATGGAGAAAACACGACGCCGAGCAGGAGATTGACCTTGTCGCGGGTGATGAGTTCGGTTGCCACCGTCTTGGCGTTTGCCCCCGACGGCGGGCCTTCGTCGCGCTTGATGAGTTCGACAGTGTGTGGAGCGATGTCCTTGGCATGCAGCTTCATATAAAGGTCGAACGCTTTATCCTGTACTGCGCCAAGGTCGGCGTTGGCGCCGGAATAGGGCACCATGATGCCAATCTTGATGTTTTCTGCACGTGCCGCTCCATTGAGCAGCAAGCCAAGCGCCGCGTATCCAAACCACCTCACGACCCGCATCGTATCCCCCCTGCGCTGTCTTATTTTTTGACAGACATTTCCCAATGGACCCTAGGTCCGTAGGGACGATAGCAGACCGCGCGCGTCTCCAGAAGCCGGAGGCGGGCCGTGGCCTTGCAATGCGAACCGCCGGATTTATGTGGGTGGTTCGTGAATTTATGCTGCCGTGCAACAAATTGATTTACCAAGCGGGTACGAAAGGGAGTCAGCGACGGGTACCGCGCTCGAGCAATGTCGTCATGCGGACGCCGGCGGCTTTATCGGGCCCATCGCATTTTGGAAGTGCGGTTATTTATTCGGCGGGACCTTGAGTAGCCTGACCTTCGGTTGTCCTGTCCTCGCGAACATACGCGAGTATGAACAGGCGGATTGCCGAGGATAGATTGTTCTGCTGCCGCGCTTGATCGATATCTGCAACCAACTTCGACAGCGTCGCCTGGCGGGCACGCGCGATTTCCTTCAGGTCACTCCAGAAGGCATCTTCAAGGCTGACGCTGGTCTTGTGTCCATCAATAACGATCGAACGCTTGACGACTGAAGATTTCATGAAGCCACCCCCGTCGCCCCCCGCAATCATAGTACGTGAGATTCGAGAGAGGGCGAAGTACGGAGGTACCAGTGCGTCGGCAGCGTGGCATTTCAACAGCACAATACGATTTTTCGTGACGGCCAACACAGCGGGAGGGGGTGGAGCCGCCTAATATAGCGATCAATATGATCAATAGGTGGCAGCCATGAAGCACGAGAATGATATCGCTGCGCTTTTGGAGCTTCTGAAAATGGCCTCAGAGCAATCGCCGCATTCTGCCATTGCCGAACAATCACAGAATGATTTCTTCCGCGAGGATCGCTGCTTGCTTGAAATGTGGCCGGAAGCTTGCGAACGCACGGGCAGCGTGCGGCGGGAATTTCCATCCGGCGTCATCAAACTCTGGCAGCAAAGATTGGGGCGGGCCAACTGATCCGGACGTCGGCAGCGCAAGAAGTCATTCCATCCGCACCCAGGGAGCCAAGTTTGTTCTGGCATACATGATCACATGATCACAAGATCACGGGGGCACGGATAACGGTGGTACGGGATGTGCTGGCGGGCGCGGAGCGGCGGGAGATTGTGCAGCCGGTTCGAGCGGTATCCGCGGCGGGCTGGGGTTTGCTTGGAGCGGAATCGAAGTTGACGGTCTCGACCTGGCGGTCTGCGCTAATGCCTGCAATTTTGCGATATTTTGGGTCATTTGCGCTTGCTTGGCAGCAAGCTGATCCTGCTTGACTGCGAGCTGCTCAAGCTGTTGCTGAGAAGCGGCAACGTAACTTTGCTGGGCAGCCAACTCCTCGACACTGTGCCGAACGGAGGCGAGATCTTGCGTTATTGCCTCAAGCTGCTTCACCAAGTCAGGAGATATTACGGATACAGAAGGCGTCGTCGCCATTTGTGCGACAGGCGCTGACTGAAATTGTGGGGTGTCCGATGTGGACGCTGGTCCAGCAGGGGCAGAGTCCCGTCCCTTGGCTGTGAAGTCAATGCCGTTGAACTTCGTCATTGTCCATCCGCCCAGAGAGTGCCAGTCAAGCGCGGCGCCAAGACCAATCATGGCGACCATGAAAAAACTGGCTAAGACGATGACCGTTCGTCTGTTGGTCGAGGGCCTGTTGGTTGCGAACTGATAATTTTCAAAACCAATGGGACGAGATGCCACCCGGATTGATGGCTCATCTGCAGACAACCCACCAGAGGCGTCAATTCGCTCGAAAGCACTTTCGTGGACGTGATCGGATGATGCGCGCCCCTTAACGGCCAAATCAGTCGCGAGGGATTCGAGTTCACTCATCAACTCAAAAGTTCTGGTGGACGGGGCCCGTGCCGTCAATTTGGCAGATGCTGGCTGCGGTGCTCCATCTTGCGCGGTCACCTGCACGGGAGGAGCAGGGCATGTTTCCTCGGCTGTAACATCGACGAGCTGTGGCGAGATGGTCGTTGCAAAAGATTGATCGCCTGGATTGCGCTCCAACGCGTCAGGCCGAGCTTTTATCAGCGTCGGTTCGGGCACCAGGGCGACCAAATCGTGTTTATTCACCTGATCGTTTCGCATGCTCTGCAAAAAATCCATTGGCACACCAACTTCAATTGCGTTGCAAGAACAGCCGCATGAGACCCGGCTGTGCCGAAACAGGCCAGCATGGTGTGACAAGACAAGGGCCAAACGGCAGCGACTGAGTGGCATTGCGAGATTTGCGGTCGCGCGGGATTATTCGAACTCAGTTACCAACGTACCTTTTGCCCAAAATTTTCTGTCCGAAAGTTTTCTCATTGATGTCTAACTTTGGCCAATCAATATCTAAACCATGAGTTATCCGACAGGCACGTCGGGGGACTGGCTGGTCTTGGTTTTGCTGCCCTGCAAGTCGGCAACCCAAGAGAGCTGGGGGGCCGCGCATCACTGCGCGGCCTTTTCCTTCCTGGACGAAGCGGCATCTGCAAAATTCACCAGACGCTTTGATGGTCTGCCGAAGTTGGAGTGCGTAATGACAAACTCAGACAAAATGTTCAAACAGGCGGTTTTTAGAGGTTTTAGTGCGCCTCGCATCGGGCGCGAAAACGAATTGCGAACAGTAGATCCGTTGCCGAAAAAACGCGTGACTCTTTGGGCTAGATATACCCGCCTCAGCTGCAATCGGTCGCTTCGTCGACTTTCAGGAAGCGCGCCGGTCAATCTGTAGCGCTGCGTGGCGATTTGGTCTCGCGTTCTGGACTGTGACGTCCGTGCGCCTGACTGATGCCTTGAGCCGGTATAGCTGCACCTCGAAAAATGACCTGCCGTTGTTCAGCGCAGGCTCGGCCACGCCGTCATCGCTGAAATATCGCCGTCAGCGACATAAACAGGTGGTGGATTGCTTTTAAATTAAAGGCGAGGAAATAAGTGTGGCAACGATGCCGCAACAACCACTTGAAATGCGAATACGGAAACGATGGAGAAAGTTAGGCGAAGACGTGGCAGCAATCATTCAGTTCGAGGGTACGGTTCTACCGGGATTGTTCGAATGTATGTGCTAGTAATTTTGAGTAACGTCTCAGCATTTTGGTCAATCTGTAAGTAGTTTGATTGACCAAATAGTAGCGCGTAGGGGGGCGATTATGAGTGGTTCTGAATTTGATGAACTGTCTTCGGATATCAGCAAGTATGCGCCGAAAAATATTCGCGATCGCGAGCGTCAAACATTAGCGGCTACTGAACAACCTTACGTCAGTTCAGCGCCTATCTCTCCTTCATCGTCGTCAACAAACAGAAATTCCGACCGCCGGACAAAGCCCGAGTCCGGGCTATGGCCCGAGCGCGTCCCGGACCCGCCGTTGCGGCTGGATGAACCGGGGTCGGCGTTGGTTGGTCGGATTACATTCGTAGTTTCATTCGCGGCTTTTGTCGCATTGTTAGTCATCTTTGCAAAGCCGCTCTATCAACAAGGCGCAAGTTGGCTGTTGAGCGCGGCGGTGGAGACTGCTCAGGGCTCTAACCCGCCCGCCAATGCTGCAGAGACTAGCGCATCCTCCGACAACAAATCGCTTGCGGCCACGAAAAATAATCAACTGGTGGCGGTTAGAAGTGGTCAGTTCGCCACGGCCGCCGCGGAAGTTGGCGCAAGCGGAGTTGTAAGTAATCAACCGGCGATTCCCACGAAGGTTGCGTCGACGTCCGGTCTGGATCTCGCCACAACCGGGCAGGCACAGCAAGCACCGCTTGCACCCGTTGCGCAGTCTCCAGCGCAGGAAACAAAAAGCATCAGGCCGTTCGTCCGCGGCGTGACGGATACCGAGATCGTGTTTGGAATGGCTGCGCCGTTTAGTGGGGCGGCCAAAGAACTCGGCCAGAATATGAAGCTGGGTATTGAAGCTGCATTCAGCGCGGCAAATGCAAGTGGTGGAGTGAACGGTCGCCGGCTTCGGCTCGTTGCGGCTGACGACGGTTACGAGCCCACGCGAACCGCTGAAACAATGAAGCGGCTTTATGAGAAAGATCAGGTTTTCGGAGTCATCGGTAACGTGGGAACGCCGACGGCGACAGTTGCGTTACCGTACGCCCTTGAGCGCAAAATGCTGTTTTTCGGAGCGTTTACGGGCGCGAGCTTACTCCGAAGCGATCCACCGGACCGGTACGTTTTCAACTACCGAGCCAGCTATGCCGAGGAAACCGATGCTGTGGTGCGTTATCTGGTGAAGGTAAGGCACCTTAAACCGACGCAGATCGCAGTCTTTGCACAGCAAGACTCATACGGCGATGCCGGTTTCGCTGGCGTTGCCAAAGCTGTCCGCACGCTAGGGGGAAGCGACAGCGCAATCTTGCGGCTCAATTACCAGCGCAACACGGTGGATGTAGACGACGCAATTGAACAACTCCGAAAAAGCCGCATCCCAATAAAGGCGGTGATCATGGTGCCAACCTATCGGGCGGCGGCAAAATTCATCGAGAAGTCACGCGATCTCTACCCGGACATGATCTACACAAGCGTTTCATTTGTGGGGAGCACGGCCTTGGCCAACGAGCTCATGCTGCTTGGTAAGCGCTATGCAAACGGAGTGATCGTGACACAGGTCGTGCCGCCGGTTGACGGCCATTCGTCGCTGGTGCTCGACTATAGATCTGCGCTCGCGAAATACTTTCCTGGGGAACCGCCGGACTACGTGTCGCTTGAAGGTTACATTGCTGCAAATGTGTTGATTGCCGCGTTGAAACGCAACGGCCCGGAGCTCGATACCGAAAAGCTGGTGCAAACTCTCGAGAACTTCCAAAACTACGACATCGGCCTCGGGACGCCGGTGACCTTCGGCCGATCGGAACATCAAGGCGTGCATAAAGTGTGGGGTTCAGTGTTAAATGACACTGGGCACTATCAAGCCCTTGATCTTCAATAGACCGAACCATCGTTAGACGGTTCTGTGGGAACGCCCCGATAAAGGGCGCGGCAATGATTTCGGCTGCGCTGCCGCGCCCTCCGGCGACATGGATCAATATCCATTTCTGACGGCACCGCAACTTGCGCCGGGGGTAATGCATCGCATCGGCGCAACCACGATGACTTAATATCGGCTGATGGAAATCTCGGAACGGTCCGGACGTTCTCTCGTCAACTTCCAAATTAAAAAATATCAAAACCATCGGCCCATACACCAGAGCGCAATCGCTCCGATAGAAAGTTCTGGCAACACACCAGAGGGTGTACGATTTTGTTTTGATTCATCCTTACGAATTGCAAGTGCCACCGTACCTCCAGACTGAACAATAAGTCGGTAGCATTCCATATCGGTGGGGACTGCTCACAATCCCGAAGAGGAGGCGACGATCCGCCGGTAGCGAACCGTTTTCAAGTTTTGCGAGGGAGTTGTGTATGAGTGCGTCGATCCCGCAGGATGAAATGAATCCGGATGACCCAAAAATATATGTCCCGCCGCAGGATCGTAGGATCGAGATCGACGCGCCAGCTCTTCAGCCATCTTTAGGCGGTACGAAACCGTTGCACGCCCCAAGCTCGGTGGATTGGACGATCAATCAGGACAATGGTTTTACGGCGGACTCTCTTCGGGGAGTCGACGGGAATTTTGGCGCCATCGAATACCGCGGAGTGCGTATAACAGCGATTGCAAGTTCTGTAGCGGTTGTGGCGTGGACCGCAGTATGCGTTGTGATCGCTCTCGGTCGTCTCGACACTAACAATTTCATCTTTTTGCGAAACGGAGTGGCATTCGCAAACGATACGCTTGGCGAGCGGTTGCAGGCAGCAAACGTCGCGCTTCATAAAGTATCACGGCATTTGTTATCGCCGACTCTCTCTGCTTCGGAGACAACTGGAGCCGTCAATACCGAATTGCCGCTTGCTATAAAAGTTACGAACTACACGTCAGGAACCACGATTAATCTCAGTGGCCTTGTTGCGGGCACGACTTTGAGCTCCGGCGCCGAAACCGGCGATGGCCAATGGCGCATTTCCATTGATGATTTGCCAAACACACGGGTCATTCCTCCCCCGGAATATGTTGGCCCGATGACCATAATTTTAGAGCTACGAAATGATGACGATCAGGCAATCGTGCGCGTACCCCTGCGACTGACGTGGCGCCGGGTCGTTACTGAATCTACGGAGACAACGGAAAACATCAGTCTGCTGCCCCCCGCGACAGGGTCTGTCGTCACCGATGAAACCAACGAGGCCGTGTCAGAGGATACAATGCATAACGATTTGACGGTTGCTCCGCCGCCACAGCCGGCGGACCGGGCGCCGCTATCGGCATTGCTCAAGCCCAGCAAAAGTCAAAAGCTCGTCAAGAAGCGTCGGCATAAGGCGCCGTCGTCGGATGCCGATTTTCAGACCGACGGTGATCGTAGCCTGGATCTGCCGCTGCCATTTTTCGGAGATATTTTTGCCAACGCCGGAGCCGCACGTGAACGGAAACGTGCATGGAACAACGATTATCAGGACATCATAAATCGCAGTTGGGAGCGATGCCGGGAACCGTTCGATTGCGGACGGGAAATACGACGTTGAGAAAGGGAACGCGGATCAGCGGCTCATTTCGGTCTCAACTTCCTTATGGGTAGGTTCTCTCGCCGCCAATATCAGGGCTTTTTGCGGCGCTTTCGGTTTGTCGCTAGGCCTTCTCCGCGTTTTTCCGGCGCAAGACCCAAGCCGACGATCAGCATACGGAAAGCACGCTCCAGTTGGTCTAAACCGGTGCGGAGATTCGTAACGTCGCTCGACAACCAACGTCGCAATTCGACCTGAAAAATGCAAAATAACGTCCAACCCGCAAACAGCGGCGGCTCACTTGGCGCGATTTCACCGCGACCCATCGCCATTTCGATAGTGTGGCCGAACAGGCGGATCAGCCGCTCACGTGTCTTCTGAAATGACGGGCCTTGCGCGCCGGAGTCGTAGAAAATCATTTCGCGCAGCGCCAGCCTGGCCAGAGCGGGCTGCTCGCCGAAAAAGCGATAATGCAACTTCGCAATTGCTAACAGGTTTTCGACCAGCGGCGCTGCTGGATCGACCGCGTCCTCGGCTTGCTGAGTGATGTGCTCTAACGGCTCGTTGATGGTGAGGAACAGCAGATCGCGCTTGTCCTTGGCGTAGAGGAAGATTGTGCCGAGACCGACGCCTGCGCGCACGGCTATCTCACGCATCGTTGTGTCATCGAAGCCCTTGGCGATGAAGAGACGCTGAGCGGCATCCTTGATGCGTCGCAGCTTGTCCAGCTTGTTGCGCGCGCGCAGGCCGTCGGTGGGAGCAAACGCCGCGTCGGTCATTCCGACTTTCTCCAATCCATAGGGGCATTTTTACCGCCCGGGCAGCTTGACAGAATAGTGAACGTGTTCAACTATGAACAAGTTCGGATAAAAAAGAAAGCTCTCAAGAAAGTCTCGAGGAGCTGATCGACAGCCCGGGAGGGCCCAAGGTGCAGGCGGTGCGCAAGAACCCCGTCGCTGTGCGGCCGGTTGGGGCGGACCGCCCAGCGCTGTCGATTTCCAACCTCAGTGTTCGTTTCGGCACCCGAACGATACTGGATTCGATCAACCTCAGCGCCCGTAAAGGCGAATTTGTTTGTATTGTCGGCTCCTCAGGCTCGGGCAAAACAACGTTGTTGCGCGTCCTCGCGGGGCTTGGCCGTGCCGACGAAGGCAAAGTTTTATTCGAGGGCACCGAGATCTCCGGGCCGTCCCGCGACCGCGCAATCATCTTCCAGGATTATTCGAAAGCGCTACTGCCTTGGCGCACCGTCCGCGGCAACGTGGCGCTCAGCCTTGAAGCGCGGAATGTCGCCGCAGCGGAGCAGGAGGCCATTGTCGCCGAACTGCTCGCCAGGATGGGTTTGAGCCACGCAAAAGATCAATTTCCGAACCAGCTGTCCGGCGGTATGCAACAACGCGTGCAGATTGCACGCTGTCTGGCGCAGGAACCGAAGCTGCTGCTGATGGATGAGCCTTTCGGCGCGCTCGACGCGATGACCCGGCAGACCCTCCAAGATGAGATCCTGCAGCTGGTGGCCGACAAGCACATCGCAACCGTGTTTATCACGCACGACCTCGAAGAGGCAATTTACCTCGGCGATCGCGTCGTCGTGCTCGGCGGTTCACCGGCCAGCGCCGTAGAAAGCATGGAAATTGATTTGCCGCGGCCTCGCAATCAACTCACGACGCGAGAGGACGCTCGCTTTCTCGCTTACCGGCATCGCCTCTTCGAATTTCTGGTGCAGAAACGTTCGCCGGTTGCTCCTCAGAGGAAAGGGCAAGACTGATGCGACGCCTTTTTCTCGGGGCAATCATCCCGGCTTCTTTCCTTATCGTCTGGGAAGCTTCAAGCCGAACTGGGCTGCTGACGTTGGAATCGCTCTCGCGCCCCTCGGATATAGTTAGGGCTGGGTACGTTGCCCTGCGCGACGGCTCGCTGCTTCTCGCCACGCTTCAAACCTGCGAAACGGCGCTAATAGGACTGGCGATTGCCACTGTTATCGGCATCGCGGCCGGTACCATCCTCGGCCTCGTGCCGACGGCGGAGCGCGTCGCTGGACCTACAATAGAGGCCCTACGACCGATCCCGGCAATCGCTTTCATGCCGCTCGCTCTGATGATGTTCGGTTTCGGCGTTGGATTGGAAGCAAGCGTCGTCGCATATGCCTGCGTCTGGCCGATCCTCATTGTCACGATCGCAGCGGTTCGTGCCATCGAAGGGCGATTGCTCGAGGTTGCTGCCGTTCTGGAATTGCCGATCTGGAAGCGGATGACCAAAATAGTGCTGCCTGCGGCCTTCGAACGAATCAACATCGGCCTGCGCGTTTCTGCCGCCATCTCGCTGGTGGTCGCGGTCACTGTCGAAATCGTGCTCAATCCGCGCGGCCTCGGATACAACCTTATCCTGGCCGAACAGTCATTACAGATCGGCCTCATGTGGGCGCAGCTCGTTTGGCTTTGCCTCCTGGGCTACGTGTTGAACCTCGTACTGAGCCATGTGGGTCGCGGCCCGGCGGCCATCTGGAGGCCGCTATGAGGCGGCTCTTCGACCCAATCAAGCTGGCCGCACTTGGCTTTGCGTTGTTGCTGCTGGGGGCGTGGCAGTTACTCGCCGACGCGCATCTGATCTCGCCTATCTTCTTCCCGTCACCGCTGCGTGCATTTGCGGTACTGCAGCAGCGCGTTGCCGACGGGTCGCTCTGGTTGCCGCTCGCGGCGACCAGTTTGCGCATGACAGTCGGATGGCTGCTTGCCTCGGTTATCGGCATTGCGCTCGGCGCCGCGATTGGCTCGTCACGGCTCGCACGCAACTTGCTCGATCCGACGCTCGAATTCATTCGTCCGCTGCCGGCTTCTGCGGTTATCCCAGTCGCCATTCTGTTTCTTGGGCTATCGAACAAAATGTCGGTTGCCGTCATCGCCTTTGGCGCGATCTGGCCTGTCCTGCTCGCAAGCGTGCATGGCTTTTCCTCCGTCACACTGGAACTGACCAACGTGTCACAAGTGCTCGGGTTTGGCCGCTGGGATTTCCTCCGCAAAATCGCGTTCCCCTCGGCGCTTCCCGACATTGTCGCCGGCTTGCGCGTTAGTCTCGCTATCGCGCTCATTCTTACGGTGGTGACAGAGATGCAGTCGTCGCTGCCGGGTTTGGGCTGGGACATTTTTTCTGCGCAGCGCTTTTATCGGAGCGCGGATCTCTACGCCGGTCTGATCATGCTGGCTCTGCTGGGCTTTGCCGCGAACCATCTAATTCTGCTCTTGGAATGGCGCGTGCTGCGCTGGCGCGATCTTCGTACATAACAATGGGAGGGTTAAATGAGGGCGCTTCGGACTGGTCTGACGTTCGCATGCTTGCTGCTCTTCGGTCTGCCGGCGGTGGCCGTCGCGGAGCCGACCAAGGTCGCCATCGGCTATCCGCCGGCAACCGACTTTCTCGCTGCTTACGTCGCGATGGATCAAGGCATCTTCGCCAAGCACAATATCGACGCGACGATGGTGAAAATTCCTGTTGTCTCCAATATTCCCTCGGCAGTCGTCTCAGGCAGCATCCAGATCGGGATGACCACGATCCCCGTGGTGCTGCAGGCCAATGACGGCGGGCTCGATCTTGTGTTGGTTGCCGGAGCCGCTCGGCATACGAAGGAGCATCCATTCATCAGTCTGCTCGCTCGCAGCGATATAAAATATACCAAGCCCGACGATCTGATCGGCAAGACTGTGGGCGTGCCGGGCATCAACAGCGTTATCGATGTGATGTTCCGCAAATGGCTCGTCAACAATCACGTCCCGCTCGACAAGGTAAAAGTGGTCGAGGGTCCTCTGCCGCAACTGCCCGACATGCTCAAGAGCGCAAGCGTCGATTACGTCGCCATCGTCGATCCGCTGCGCACGCGCATCGTCGCGACCAAGACCGGAGAGATTGCGGCCGAATATTTCGCCGAGGTTAATCCCGATGTGCTGGTCAGCGGCTGGCTAGCGAGCGGTGACTGGGTGAAGAAAAACCCCGAGGCCGTGAAGGGCTTTCGGTTGGCGATCGATGAGGGTTTGGACTTCATCCGGAAGAACCCGGAAGAAGCCAAGGTGATCGAGAAAAAATATATTGGCTATAATTCCCCGAGTTTCCCGACCTTCAACAACAAAGCACGCCCGGAAGATCTCACGTTCTTTCTGAACGTGGGGAAGGAGTTGCATCTGTACCGAAGTCAACTCGATCCGAAGAAAATCGTGGTGCCGTAACGGTCGGATCGGGGACAGAAGCTCATGGTAGAAGTAACACGGGCGAGGCTACCGGAGGCGGGTGACCGCCTTCCGATGCATTATGATCGCTCACCCACTCATGAACGAATGATCGCGCAGAAAGACGTCGCCGTGCCGATGCGCGACGGCGTCAATCTTTCGGTCGACATCTATCGTCCCGATTCGACCGAGAAGCTTCCAGCGCTGCTCGCGTTCTCGATCTACAACAAAGATCTGCAGGGGCCGGAGGTCGCCGCCTCGCTGCCCCCGCAACCGGCGTGGTCCTCACTCTGGGCCGGCCTTCTGGAGGCGGGCGACACCCGGTTCTTCGTTTCGCGGGGCTACGTTCATGTCATCGGGTCGCCGCGCGGAATTTTCAAATCAGATGGTGGTGGAAGCCGCCAGTGGGACAGCTACGACCTGATCGAATGGATCGCCCAACAGCCATGGTGTGATGGCAACGTTGGTATGGTCGGTATTTCCGGTTTTGGTGCGGAGCAATTCCACGCGGCCAAACAGAATCCGCCGCATCTGAAGGCGATTTTCCCATTCGATCCGCGCGGCGCGCTGGGCACGCTGGGTAGCTTCCGGGAGGAATATCCAGGCGGCGTGCTCCACTTCTTCCGCTATCTGATTATGCATTTCGCCGCTTTGCACCAGAACAAGGGCAAACCGGGCGAACTACCGGGCGAACGCGAAGCGCTCTGGCGCGCGGCTATGCAGAATCCCGATTATCGGATGTATCCGCATGTCTTCAACGTGCTGACCCAGAAGGGCCAGCATATGCCGCCGTATTTCGATCTTCTGATCGACCCGTACGACAAGGAGTCCGTGGTCGAGGCGGCGGAGAAGGCGATCGAACAGATCAAGGTGCCGAGCTATACCGGCACAGGTTGGTATGCATACACATACAAGACGCATCTCAATGGCGCCCAGAACTATTTCGAGCGCCTGCATGCACCGAAGAAACTAACCTTTGCCGGGCCGGCGCACCTAGAGCGGCCGTTCCATTCGCTGCATAGCGAGATCCTGCGCTGGCACGATTATTGGCTCAAGAACATCGATACCGGCATCATGGACGAACCGCCGGTGCGTTACTGGGTCATGGGTGCCAATGAATGGCGGTCAGGAAGCGACTGGCCGTTGCCGGAAACGCAATGGACCAAGTTCTATCTTAACAGCTGGGAACGTCTGCAAGCCGCGTCGTTTACGCCGTCGAGCGCCGACGATGAATTGCCGGCGGATGCCTTCGTACAGATGCCGCCGACGCAGACGAATGCGGTTCAGAAGCTGCGCTATTTAACCGACCCGTTGCCACAAGACCTTTTGATCGCCGGGCCCGCGGTGCTGAACCTGTTCGCCGAGATCGATCAGGACGACACCAATTGGATCGTCAGCCTCAAAGACGTTGGACCAGACGGCTCGGTGCGGACGGTGCGCGAAGGCGAACGTGAAATACCGCACAATTTGCCCGAGCGCGAGGTGACGCGCGGCTGGCTAAAGGCTTCGCATCGCGCGCTCGACTCGCATCGCTCGAAACCATGGAAGCCGTGGCATCCCTTGACGCGCAATGCACAGAAGAAAGTCACGCCTGGCGCCATCGAGAGCTACGCGATCGAACTCATGGCAACGGCCAACCTGTTCCGGCGCGGCCACCGCATCTGCCTGGAGATCATGAGCGCCGACATGCCAACCGGTGTCGGTGGTGCGACGAATGCCGAATATGTGCCGAACCACATCGGCAGCAGCCGCACCACCCTGCACAAGATCTACCGCGATGCGCAACGGCCTTCGCATCTGCTGCTGCCCGTCATCCCGCAATAACCCTCATTTGGAGTTCTCATGAGTGAAGCTCGCCAAGCCGCGCCGGTAAAACCTGGACCGGAGATCAAGCGCTTCCGGCGCATCGTTACAGGTCACGACGCCCAGGGTCGCTC
>Ga0265325_10002296_pt1 | contig 12972 bp, 15 predicted proteins | sample 41420metaG_FD_202090 | JGI IMG/M metagenome (GOLD analysis project Ga0265325, IMG submission 202090) | Rhizosphere microbial communities from Carex aquatilis grown in University of Washington, Seatle, WA, United States - 4-14-20 metaG | ecosystem: Host-associated > Plants > Roots > Rhizosphere...
CTACCGGCTTCTATATCGTCAATTCTGGGAACCAGCCGGCGCGGTACCTGATCAATTTTAATGGTGACTCGGGAGCACCGGTCCAGTTGCCGTTCGCGGATGGGAGCAGCAGTTCTTTGAGCGGCGTGCTACCAGCGAAGGGTATGACATACATTGAAGCCGGCGACCCGACCAAGCCGCTCGCGGAAGCCTCCGGCCTGATTAATGCGGATCCCACCATCAGTATTCAGGCACTCTTCCGCGACCATTCCCCCGATGGCAACTACTATGAAGCGGGCGTTCCGACGAGTTCAGGCGGTACCGCGTTCACGATTCCCTTCGATGCCACCACTTTCGCTCCAACCGGCGCGCCGCTGTACACGGGTTTTGCACTGGCGAACCTCGATCCGACTACTCCGGCGACGGTGGTGTGCACCGCCACGGATCACTCAGGCGCGAACATTCCCAACGGCGTAACGATTCCTGTGTTGAGTCCGCTGGGCCATTGGGCAAACTATCAATTCCCGGCTCTTACAGGGAAACAGGGGACACTGAACTGCTCCTCGAATACCGTTGTAGCCGCGGTAGCGTTGCGTTTCATCGGGAGCACGGCGTTCTCGACGCTTCCGGTCCTGTATAAATAAGAAGTGACCAAAGTCCAACTCCACTACCCGCTCGTTCGCCCTATCGCGGATGACGACGCGCAGGCCATTGCCAACGTGCACAGTTGGTACGGAATCCTGCGCGTCCGGCTGGCTACCGACATGAATCATGTCAGCGTGGAATACGATGCTTCGCGGCTGAGTGAGAAGGACGTCGAAGACGTGCTCCACAAGTTCTCCATTCCGATCCGCCGCCAGTTCAGCGTTTAGCTGGGGTCCGGTTTATCGGTGGGTCGGTATTCTCGCCGCTCGCCGTTGCGCGCTCTTTACAAATAAAGACGGGAAGCGAGCATCTGTTTCCCCCGACGTGGTGGTGTTCACTCTAATCTCCGGCCCGTATCTGCCGATAGACAAAGAGGATGCCTTACTTGCACCACCACCAGGATGTTGACGCCGAGACGGTTCTCGCGCAGTTCAACCGCCTGATTCAGGAACTCCTCCGTGGCAACATGAATCGCAATACGTTCAGGCCATGGGAGATAGACATCCTGCTGGACATAGAAACCTGCGAGATTCGCGACGCCACGCGGCGGGAAACGCTGCGCCGTTATCAGCGCGCGGTACAAAGACAGATGGAAAAGGGCGCCGACAAGCCCATGAAGTTGTCGGAATACCTGGAATCCCTGCGCGCACGCCGCCGCGAGAGCGAATCCACTACCGCCTGAGAGCCTCGCCAACTCCTGCGCTATCCTGAACGGAGGAGATCAAGAATAAAAATGGGTTGCGGTTGCGGCAGCGGTGCATCAGGTCCTCCCGTGAAGATTGAATCGGGCAAGCGTACGGTGTTTTGCGCGAAGTTCCAGAAAGAAATGCCCGGGCTCGATGAGATCCCCTTCGAAGGCCATCCGCTGGGACAGCGCATCTACGACAATGTGTCGAAGGAAGCCTGGCGTCTCTGGGTGGAACACATGAAGATGATTATGAACGAATACCGTCTCAACCTGGGCACCCAGGAAGCGCAGGAATTCCTGATCAAGCAGATGGAAGAGTATTTCTTCGGCGAGGGTTCGGCATTTCCGCCCGGCTACGTCCCGCCCAGCCACGGCCACTAAAGGCGCTTTAGCTCCTGGCGAAGTAGAGTGCCGCGGCGCGTTCCATTTCGCCTTTGGTCATGATCGGCTGACGGCCTTCGTATTTTCCAATTGAAGTCAGGATGCTGCAGATGTCCGCGGGATAGCATGCGCGCAGTTCCGTGCGGCCGTCGCGCAGGCAAAGCTCCCGCAGAAATTCGGCACTGTCGGGTTCCGTCATAATTCCCTTGGAGCCCACCACGCGCTGGAAGATTAGATCGAAGGCGCGGGCATCCACGGCATCGACGAAAATCTTGTTGTGGATACGGCGGAGGAATGCCTCGTCGGCCAGGTCACTGGGATCGAGGTTGGTCGAGAATACTACCATCAGCTCGAACGGAATCTGGAATTTAACGCCATAGCGGAGCATCAGATAATCGACGCGCCGGTCGAGAGGCACAATCCAGCGGTTCAGAAGGTCGCGGGGAGACATCAGCTGGCGGCCGAAGTCGTCGATGATGAAAATGCCGTTGTTGGCCTTCATCTGCAGGGGCGCGGCATAAATTCCCGAACTCTCATCCAGGCGCAATTCCAGCATGCTGGGAATTAATTCGCCGCCCACAACGATGCACGGCCGCCGGCACAACGCCCAGCGCGCGTCCACGAGCGTTTCATCGGTTTCCACCTGCTGGTGCACCACCGGATCGTAGAGGCTGATGACCTGACCGTCCACTTCCACGGCATAGGGGAGATAGACGGTGTCGGAATATACGCGCAGCATGCGTTCGGCGAGGCTCGTTTTTCCGTTGCCCGTCGGTCCGTAGACGAAAATGGAGTTTTGCGAAATCAACGCCGGACCGAGCTGGTCCAGCAGATTATCGGGAACCACCAGGTCCGAGAAAGCCTGTCGCAGGGACCGGCGATCAATCTGAACGCGGGCAGCCTGCGCCTTGGTGGCGATGCTGTAGTCTTTCAACGATACGGGCGCGGCGCCCGCATACTGGCTCAATTGAAAACGCTCGCCGGCGAGCGCTTTTCCATTGGCCGACAGGGTGAAGTTATAGTCGTTCCCCAGCATGCCCTTAACTTCCACAAGATGCTGAGAACGCAGATGTTGGAAGATTGTGTTAATTACGGGGACGGGCACCCGCAGCGCGTTGCTCAGCGTTTGCAGGGTGCTTCCGCCTTCCAGCAACGAACGGCGCATCACTAGGTCAACCAGCAGCGAGTGCGGAATCCCGAGTTCCTCAACCGTTTGGGGGATGGGAGGAGCGAAGGTGGGCCGAGTTGGCGCAAGTGTAACAGGCATGCCTGACTCTAGATCGGCTGCCCGAGCCAGATTGTTTATACACGTTCGTTAACTCCGAGCCGTCATGCCTTTGTGGTATTTCGTTTTCAATTCTCGCTGTTAGCGCTTGTTTTTGCGTGTTTTTGGGGCCAGATGGCGAGTGCGAGCGATGCCACCGAAGTTGCCCACGACCTGGCCCGGGCGGCCGGCAAAGCCGAGAGAAAAGGTGACATTGCACGAGCCTATGTCCTTTATTCACAGGCTTATGCAATGGATCCCGGCAACCCGGCCTACACTCCTCATTTGCACTCTCTCGAATCCCTGACGAAAGTGGATCCGGACCTGAAAGCCCGGGCCGACGCCATACGAAAGGAACCCAAACCGGAGGCGGGTCTCGACGATACATTGTTTGCCGAGTTAACCGCAGCCGATGCCACCGAGGCGCGGAAGCCGCTGCCCCCGGTGGAGCTGAAAGCGACGCCCGGTTTGCAGGATTTCGACATCCGGGGCGATGGCAAATCGCTGTTTCAGCAGGTGGCCAAAGCTTTCGGGCTTCTGGTGGTCTTCGATTCCGAATACACTCCTTCTCCGACCACGCGATTTCAGATGGAACAGGTGGACTATCGGACGGCTCTGCGAGCACTACAAGAAGCCACTGGCGCTTTTGTGATTCCGGTGGGGGAGCGGTTGCTCTTCGTGGTTGCGGACACGCCAGCGAAGCGGCAGCAATATGAGCGGACCGTTTCGGTGACCGTGCCGATTCCGGAGACGGTGAGCACGCAGGAACTACAGGACGTGGCTAACGCCGTTCGCTCCTCCATGGACATCCAGCGCGTGGTTGTGGACACATCCAGCCGCATCGTGCTGCTGCGCGATCGCGTTTCCAAGGTCCGGCCGGCGCAGGCGCTGTTGGAAAGTTTGCTGCGGCCACATCCGCAGGTGGACGTGGAAGTGGATTTGATGAGTATGGATGCATCAGACTCGCTGCAGTGGGGCCTGCCGCTGCCGTCTTCGTTTCCGTTAATCGATTTCGGCAAGATTGCCGGCTACATTGGGTCCAGCGCGATTCCCTCAGGCTTTTCCAGCTTCCTGACGTTTGGCGGTGGCAGCACTTTTCTGGGATTCGGGATTGCGAATGCAAGCCTTTTCGCGAATGTGAGCAAATCGGTGACGACCACTGAGTTCGAGGCGCATCTGGTTGCTTCCGAAGGGCAAGCTGCGACTCTGCACGTTGGCAGCAAATACCCACTGGTGACCAGCACGTTCATCGGTACCGTGGCGGGAACCTCCACACCTCCGCCGACAGTTCAGTTTGAAGACCTCGGATTCGAGATGAAGATCACTCCCTATGTCAACGGGACGGATGAAATCACGCTGACGATTGAAGCCTCCTATACCATTCTTGGGCAGGTGAATGCCAATGGCATACCCGCGATCAATAATCGCAAAGTGGAATCCACTGTGCGGCTTCGCGACGGGGAATGGGCGGTCCTTACGGGATTGATGAGTAAGAGCGACGCGGCCACGCTGGGTGGGATCGCCGGAGTGTCGGCTGTGCCAGGATTGGGTCCCCTGCTCAGTACGAATACGCACAACGTAGACCGCACGTCGACGCTGCTGGTGATTAAGCCACGGCTTTTGAATCTGCCGCCCGGGGATTTTCACACACCACTGATGCTGACCGGCACCGAGACTAAGCCACTGTCGTTGCTGTAAGGCGAGGTCGATTCTGATTTAGCCTGGCTGTCGCCAGGCGTGCGTCCACGACTAACGCCCTAAGGGCACGCTATCGAGGCCGAACGCCGTTTGAAAAGAGGCTGCGGAAAGCAATTCTTAAGCCCGCTCCATCACTGTCGCGGTTCGGTCTGTCCCGGTCCGCGGCCCCACCGGCTGGAGGATCAAAGCTGGGTGCGGCCTAGTAGCTTGCCGCGGTGGTTGTTCGCTTCACAGCCGTATTCGATGCGAAAGGCGCGAATGCCTTCGCCGGTCGCCTGCACTTCAATTTCGGTTTCGCTGAGGGCCCCGTGGTCTCCACAGGTTACATCCGGAACTCGAACCGGGCCGGCGGATGTCCGCAGAGCGTCCCATTGCTCTTTCCGCAGATACAGCGGCTTCGTTGGGTGTTGCAGGCTGCCGAATACGTGCAAATGTGGGTTTTTGGCGGAGATTCCAATCACAACACCGCCATGTTTCGCGCAGGGAAGCGTACCGGTTTGCAGAAAGAATTCAGTAGTGCCTCCGTCGTGATCGTAATCCACCAGATTCATTACGCTGACAACAGGCCGGGCGCGAACCCGCCGCTGCAATACCAGCGCATTGACTGTAATTGTGTCCTGTTCCAGGCGCTCCCAACGCTGCACTACCGCTTCCGGCGGATCGGCGGGCACATCCCGGAAAAGAGGCGTCAGCGCCAGCCGCTCGACTTCATTCCCATCCCGGATACGGACCAGATCGAGCTGGCCTTTCTCGCCGAAGGCAAATCCACTGCATGGACATGTGAACGCGTCCGCGTCGTCAGGAGTGCAAACCGGGGTGGGGGCGTGTTTCCATACCAGTCTCCATACCTCACTGACGCCGTCTACCACCACGCTCTTCTCTTCGCGGAGGAGGGACTGGCCCAACAGAGCTGGACAGATCGCCAACAGTAGGTACTTCACCGCTCTACAGGCCATAGCTTCCTTCACAATATACCCGCGTTTGCGGGTATATGGAGTACATCTCCTTCAGTTTCATTAGAAACCGTTCGCATCGCATGCGATAAGACTGCAGCCACCACCAAGGAGCTACCGACCATGCCGCTTGATGTCCTTATCGTCGACGATTCGGCCGCAATCCGAAAGATTCTGCAGCGGGTTCTCGCGCAGACCGACGTTCCGATCAACCGAGTCCTCGAAGCAGGAGACGGTCGAGAGGCTTTAAATCTGCTACGGACCGAAAAGATCAACCTGGTTCTCAGCGATATCAACATGCCCAACATGGATGGTCTGCAGTTTCTGACCGAGGTCCGTGCCAACGACGAATGGAAGAGCCTACCAGTGCTCATGATTACAACCGAAGGCAGCCAGGCCAAGGTGATGGAAGCGGTGCAACTCGGCGCTACGGGCTATGTGCGCAAGCCGTTCACGGCGGAGCAGATCAAAGAGAAGCTGGCCACGCTCCATTTCTAATTGCCGGTACCGAAGGAGAAATCGATATGACCGCAATCACGAAAGACAACCGGCTGGATGAAACTCTGGTTACCGAAAGCCTGAGCCGCGCGACGCTGGACGTCTTCGGGACCATGCTGGGCGTGGATGCCGTCGCGGGTCCGCGTTACACGGAAAAGCAGCCCGCGCATCCAAGCCATGGTCTGGTGTCGCTCATCGGCATGGCCGGGGCATGGGTGGGGACCGGTGGCATCTCGTGCTCGGCCGAGCTGGCCTGCAAGCTTTCGTCGCGCTTTCTGATGACCGAATACGAATCGGTAAACGACGACGTGCTGGACGCCATGGGCGAGCTGACGAACATGATTATCGGCAACTTCAAGAACGAAGTGGAAGAGCATGTGGGCAGCCTGGGGCTGAGCATTCCCACGGTGATTTTCGGGCGCAATTTTGTCGCGCGGAGCACCGCCGAGAACGAGTGGATTGCCGTGCCGTTCGAGTGCGAGGGCGAAACCATGGTGGTGAAGGTGTGCCTCTCTCCGCAGTCGAACCGTCCAGTGGTTCGCGGACATGCGCCGCCGCCCTACATGGTGGATTGACCAGGAAGAGAAGCCAATGCAAACCGAACAGTCGAAAACAACCAATGCCCAGTCGGGCAAGTATCTCGTATTCCAACTCGCTCAGGAGGAGTTCGCGATCGGCGTCCTCAGCGTTCGTGAGATTATCCGCACGCAGGACATTACCAAGGTGCCGCATACACCGCCGCACATGAAAGGCGTGATCAACCTGCGTGGCAAGGTAATTCCGGTGATGGATCTTCGTACGAAGCTGGGTTTTCCGGAGACCGAATACGACCAGCGCACGTGCGTGATTATCGTTGAGATTCTGACCGAAGCCGGTAGCTCGTTGTACATGGGACTGATTGTCGACGGCGTGGCCGAGGTGTTGAATCTGGCGCAGGCGGATATTCAGGACGTGCCCGATTTCGGATCGTCCTCGCCGTCGCCGTATCTACTGGGCGTAGCGAAGACCAAGGGAAAGATCCGGATTCTGCTGGATATCAATAAAGTTCTGGCCAGCCATGAAGTGGGCGGGCTGCAGGACATTCTGGAAGCATCCGCGGAATCGGCGGGCCAGAGCAAACTGGCGGATGGCGTCCTCGTTTAGACGCCTCGGGAGGAATGGGCATGCAACCGGAAACCGCCGCTCTCGAACAATACGTTCAGGAGCTGGCGACGCAGTTCGTGCTGGGCAGCGGCCAGGAAGACGGACCGGCCTCGATTGCGCAGATGCTGGGGACGCTGGCGCGCATCTCCGAGACTGCGCGCGCGGCGGGTTCGCAGGCCGTGGTGGAAGCTTCCGGGGCGCTGACCGGCAAGCTGAAATCCGCCAACGGGAGTGGACCCGAGCGCAAGTCGGTGCAATCCGGCATTGAAGCACTGCAACAGGCCATCGGCACGCTCTCAGGCGGCATACCCGGCGGATCGAAGGGAACCGCTCCCGCGAACAATTTCGGCAGCCTTGCCCAGGATCTGGAACTGGTATCGGACTTTATGGTGGAAGCCCGGGAACATCTGGGCAACGTCGAGACACAGCTTTTGGCGATTGAACAGGACCCCACGGGCGCGGGACCCTTGCAGTCCCTTTTTCGCAGTTTCCACACCATCAAAGGGCTGGCGGGTTTCCTCGAGTTCCACGAAGTTCAGGGAGTATGCCACGAAGTTGAGACACTGCTGGACCGCGCCCGCAATAACGAACTGCACATTACGTCGGCCATTACCGACCTCTTGCTGGAGAGCGCCGACTACCTGACGCGTGAGATTGGGCGGATTGAGCAATGCATCCTCGGCACTGGCACGGCTACGGCGGATAGTCCCGCGGCTCTGTTGGACAAGGTTCGCGCAGTGCTCGAAGGCCGCGTTGTGGAACCGGTGCCGCAAGTGGCCCCCGTGGAAGTGGTCGAGGTGAAGACGGTTCCAGAGCCTGAAGCGAAGGAAGCCGTCGCCGCGTGTCCTCCTGCCCCAGCGACGAATGGGAATAACCACGGCAAGCCGCTGCGCGGGGACCGTCTGGTGAAGGTCGACACGGGGAAGCTTGATTACCTGGTGGATATGGTGGGCGAACTGGTGGTGGCACAATCGCTGATTCGGCACGATCCGGCTTTCAAATCCACCACGGATATGCGTCTGCAGCGCAATCTATTGCAACTGGGGCGCATTACCGACGAAGTGCAGCGGGCATCCATGGCCATGCGGATGGTGCCGATCGGGCAGTTGTTCCAGAAGATGGAGCGGCTGATTCGCGATCTCTCAAGAAAACACGGCAAGAAGATCGAACTGGAGACGCAAGGCCGCGATATCGAGATGGATCGCAACATGGTGGAGGAGCTGGGCGATCCACTGATGCACATGGTGCGCAATGCGGTGGACCACGGAATTGAAACCGCCGCGGAACGTCTGGCGAGCGGAAAGCCCGCTGTTGCGAAGGTGACATTGCGGGCGCAACACCAGGCCGGCCAGGTTCTGATCACGGTATCCGATGACGGGCGCGGCATCGACCGGCAACGCATTTTCGAAAAAGCCGTGCGCATGGGCCTGGCCGAGCCAGGCGCGTCGCTCAACGACAACGAAGTATTTCATCTGATCTTTGAGCCGGGATTTTCCACGGCGGAAAAAGTGACGGACCTGTCCGGCCGCGGCGTGGGTATGGACGTGGTGAAGAAGCAGATTCACAAACTGCGCGGCCGCATCGAAATCGCGTCGCAGCCGGGCAAGGGAACCGATTTTCTCCTGAAGCTTCCACTGACGCTGGCGATTATTGACGGGCTGATTGTGAAGGTGGGCGAAGAGCGCTTTATCGTGCCGCTGGCGTCGGTGCGGGAAGTGCTGCAGCCGAAGGAAGGCATGATTACAACCATGGAGAATCGTGCCGAGGTCGCAGTTGTGCGCGATCATCTATTCCCGATCGTGCGGCTGCACCAGCGATTCAACGTCCAACCCCGTTCCGAGAATTTGATGGACGGCTTGCTGATGCTCCTGGAAACGCATGGGCGCACGTTCAGCCTGGCAGTGGATGAATTGATTGGGAAACAGGAAGTGGTGATTAAGAGCCTGGGCGAGACATTTCGAGACGTGCCTGGCGTTGCCGGCGGGGCGATTCTGGGCGATGGCCGGGTGGGATTGATTCTGGATGTCGATGGCTTGTACAAGGGGTCGCGGAATGCCTGAGGCGGTCGCGGACCTGAAGATTTCGGCGCGTGATTTTCTGCACCTGTCGACCATGGTGAAGGAGCGGTTCGGTTTGGTGCTGGAGACGAAGGAATGTATGGTGAACGCGCGGCTGGCGAAGAAACTGCGCGAGCTCAACTATTCCAGCTTCAAAGACTATTACCACCATGTGACGTCGGACCCCAGCGGCACGGCGCTGAAGGACATGGTGGATGCGCTGACTACGAACTTCACCAGTTTCTTCCGGGAGACCGAACACTTCGATCTGCTGCGCTACAAGATTGTGGAGGAACACAGCCACCACGATCCGCTGCGTGTGTGGAGCGCGGCCTGCTCGACGGGTGAAGAACCCTATTCCATCGCGATTACTCTGCTGGAGGCGCTGGGCGACTCCGGACGGTCGGTTGAAATTGTGGCGAGCGATATTTCGACACGAGCCATGAAACGGGCGGCGGATGCCCTGTATCAGGCGGACCAGTTAACTACGGTTCCGAAAGCGCTGCTGCGGAAGTATTTTCTGAAAGGTGAAGGCCAGTGGAACGGGTGGTATCGGCTAAAACCCGTCGTTCGGAAGCTGGTGGAATTCCGGCATGTGAATTTGATGGACGCGCTGCCGTCGCAGGCTCCGTTTTCGGTAATCTTCTGCCGGAACGTGATGATCTATTTTGACCAGCATGGTCAGCAAAGTGTAGTGAACCGGTTGGCGCCTTACCTGGAGCCGAATGGGTATCTGTTCATCGGTCACGCCGAGGGACTGGCGGGCGTAACGCATCCACTGCGGTACATACAGCCGGCAGTTTACAAGAACGGCGGGAGGCGAAAATGAGCATCGAATGGACGCTCGGGCTGCGCTTCTACGAAATCAGCGATAGTGCCCGTACACTCGTCGAGGAGAGCCGAATGAATACGGTGGTGGTGAGTACAGCGGACTGCAAGGTGAGCGGCGATCCGGATGCGACGCTGGTGACCTACGGGCTGGGATCGTGTATCGCCCTCGTTGTGCACGATCCGGTGGCGAACGTTTCCGGCATGCTGCACTACATGCTTCCCGATTCCAGCATCGACCGGACGAAGGCGGAGGCCAACCCGTATATGTTCGCCGATACCGGCATTCCGCGGCTAATGAACGCAGTGTACGAGCGCGGTGCGGAAAAGAAGCGTTTGAAGATCTGGGCCGTCGGGGGTGCGCAGGTGCTGGACAAGGAAAACTGTTTTCAGATCGGCAAACGGAACCATCTTGCCATGCGCAAGATCCTGTGGAAGGGCGGCTTATTCGTTGGCAGCGAGGACGTTGGCGGCACGCTGTCTCGAACGGTTCGTCTGGAAACCCAATCCGGCCGGCTGGTTATTTATTCTGACGGGGTCCAGCGGGAGCTGCCCGCGGGGAAAATGTCTGGAGGTGCGACGTGTCTTACCGCATTCTGATCGTAGATGACTCTCCGGGAATGCGCGCCGTATTGCGGCGAGTCATCGATCTGTCGGGTATCCCGGTGGAAACCTGCCTCAGTGCGTGTCATGGCCGAGCGGCGCTGGAGACGCTGGGCAGCGAACGCGTTGATTTAATCCTTACCGACATCAACATGCCGGAAATGAATGGCGAAGAGCTGGTGGCCGAGCTGAAGAAGAATCCTGTGCTCAGCCGGATCCCCATCCTTGTCATTTCGACGGACGCGACGTCAAACCGCATGCAACGGATGCTGGAACTAGGCGCCGCCGGTTACGTAATCAAGCCCTTTCAGCCGGAGACGCTGCGCTGCGAGGTAGAGCGAGTTCTGGGAGAAGTTCATGTCGCCGGTTGAAGTGGATCGGGCATTGACGCGGTGCACGGGGCGGGTTCTGGAGACGATGTGTTACTCGGATCCGCTTCCGATTACGGGACTCGAGGAAGGGCAGCCGTGTATCCGTACGCAGTTGCGCTTTCACGGCACCTATTCGGGGATTTTTCATCTGGATGTCACGGAGGATGCGGGCCGTTCTCTGGCCACGACGTTTCTGGGCGCGGAGGAAGATGTGCCGGCGCCAGAGATGGCCAGCGTGATCTGCGAGCTGACGAACATGATCTGCGGCTCCATGCTGAGTACGCTGGACGCGCGAGCAGACATTCAACTGGACGCGCCGGAACTTCTGGTGGACGGTGTGCCTCGTTCCGAAGGCGCTTCGTATAAAGCGTTCGAGATCGATAACGGCCAGATGGCCGTGGCAATTCAGTTCAATTAAGGACCCCATGGACAGCCGGTCGCGGCGGATTCGTGTGCTGGTGGTGGATGATTCCGCGATCGTGCGGAAGATCCTGACCGAGACGTTGTCTCGTGAACCTGACTTCGAGGTGGTGGGCACAGCGCCCGATCCGTACGTAGCGCGAGATAAAATCCTGGCGCTGCAACCGGACGTGCTCACGCTGGATATTGAGATGCCGCGTATGGACGGCCTCACCTTCCTGCGAAACCTCATGGAACACCGTCCGATGCCGGTGATTGTGGTGAGTTCCGTGGGCGAGTCGAATTGCCGCGCGGCCGTGCGTGCGCTGGAATTAGGCGCGGTGGACGTTCTCACCAAACCCGGCGGGCCTTATTCTGTCGGCGAGCTCCAGGCCACGTTGGCGCAACGCGTGCGCGCCGCCGCGGTGGCACGGTTGCGGGGACCTTCGACTGCGGCGCCAGTCGCTGCGCCCGCGGTTCCAAAGAAAACGTCTGTCGTGCGCAAACTCTCGGGAATTCCGTCACCGCTGATTGCCATTGGGGCGTCCACCGGGGGCACCGAAGCGATTCGACACGTTCTGCGCGGCCTGGAACCGGGAAGCGCCGGCTTTGTCATTACGCAACACATTCCCGCGCATTTCTCGGCAGCTTTCGCCCAGGGCCTGAGCACCATCTGTTCGCTCGAAGTGAAAGAAGCAAAGGATGGCGATGCGGTATTGCCCGGCCGCGTGCTGGTGGCCCCGGGTAATTTCCATATGGTGCTGAAGAAAAACGCCAGCGGATATCACGTGGGCGTCATAGACGGTCCGATGGTTTGCTATCAACGGCCTTCCGTGGACGTGCTTTTCTCATCGGTTGCCGCAGTGGGCGGCAGGAGCGCCATGGGAGTCCTGTTGACCGGGATGGGGAGCGACGGCGCCAGCGGTCTCCTGCAGATGCGTAAGGCTGGCGCATGGACTGCGGCACAGGATGAAGCCTCCTGCGTGGTGTTCGGCATGCCTCGGGAAGCCATCCGGCTGGGCGCGGCCGAAGCGGTGATGTCCCTGGACCGCATTACCGACACGCTTGCGCACGCGAATGCGGGCGTTGCCGCCGAAGTCAGCCGACCCTGAATCCGATTCTCCGGCCAGTCGGGTCAACCTGAGTCTTCCCGGCAATCGTTAAGATACAAGGGTGAATCGTGTCGTCGTCGTAATTGGAATGGACCGCTCCGGCACGTCCCTTTGTGCAAATCTGCTTCAGGATCTCGGTGTGCGCCTGGGAACCACCCTGCGCCCCGGCGATCGGTTCAACGAAGCTGGATACTACGAGAACAACCAAATCTGGTCCATTCACGAGCGAATCCTCGCGATTCTGGGACGTTCCTGGGACACATTGACCGCCATTCGTCCTTTTCCACCCATGTGGTGGCGTACGGAGGAAATGCAGCGTTTCAAAGCGATGCTGACAGCTCTGGTGCGCGAGG